>Ga0335069_10015158_pt1 | contig 10777 bp, 9 predicted proteins | sample Lox_Sample_11_FD_206714 | JGI IMG/M metagenome (GOLD analysis project Ga0335069, IMG submission 206714) | Soil microbial communities from Loxahatchee National Wildlife Refuge, Florida, United States - Lox_Sample_1.1 | ecosystem: Environmental > Terrestrial > Soil > Wetlands | place: USA: Florida... | reverse complement strand
CGGCGTCGAGGGGTGCATCTTCTTCCTCCACGACCGCGGCCAGATCGACACCCTCCGCCTGCTCGCCACCGAGGTCATCCCGCGCGTGGCGGGGTGAACGGCGCGGGGGAGCGTGTCAGGCCGCGAGCTCGCGGCGCAGGAAGTCCCGTGCGTCGGCGATCAGCGAGCGCGCCCGGTCGTCCGGTCCGACGCGATCGAAGCCGTGCACGCCGCTCTCGACGATCTCCAACCGATGCGGGGCGCCGGCGGCGGTGAGGCGTTCGGCAAAGCTCGTGGCCTGCCAGTGCGGGACGAGGAAGTCGCGCGTCCCCTGGAGGAGCAGAATGGGCGGCAGCCCCGGATGCACGAACTCGATCGGCGAAGCCTCGCGCCAGCGTGGCGGGTCGGCCTCGGGCTCGACCCCGACGAAGTCACGTACGGTGCGCGTGCCGGCGGGGCCGCGGCGCTCCGCCCGGTCGAGCGTCAGCAGATCGGTCGGCGGGTAGAACGCCACCACCGCCCGCAGGCGGCTGCCTCCGGTGCTCAGCCGCGGACCCGGAAACGCGGGATGGGTCTGCGAGGTCGCGAGCAGCAGGACGAGGTGGCCACCGGCCGAGTCGCCCCACAGGCCGACGCGGTCGGCGTCGGCGCCGAGCTGGTCGGCGTGCTCCACCGCCCAGTCGACCGCGTCCAGGCAGTCCTGGAAGGAGTCGGGATAGGTCGTTGCGGGCGCCAGGCGGTAGTCGATCGAGACGACCGCCATGCCGGCCGACGCGAGATAGCCGGCCCACTTGGTCAGCCCCATCTCGAAGCGGCCGCCGCGCGCCCAGGCGCCGCCGTGGATCATCACCACCAGCGGGTGCTGCTCGCCGGCCGCCGGCCGGTACGCATCGAGCAGCAGCGGCCCCTGCGCAGTGTGCTTGTACGGGATCCCCGTCTCCTTGCGATACGCGTTGCGGTCCACCGCCAGCGGGAACCCGATCTGGCTCGGGTCGACGTCGCCCATCCAGTGCGGAAGCTGGATCGCGTCAGCCATGGGAGCTCCTATCTGCGCCGCGCGCGGCGCGCGGGCGCTGGTGTCTGGTGCAACATGGCGATGCCCGAGTGCACGTCGGCGGCCGGGTGGATCACCATTTTCAGCGTCGGTCCATAGTGCAGCGCGAAGGCGTTGAGGACCTCGACGTCGGTGGCCTCGATCACCGCGACACCGCGGAACGGCGGCTCGCGGTCCTGCCAGATGTACTCGCCGACGAAGCGGAAGCCGTCCGGCTGCGCCTCGCCCCACTCGATGCGCTTGGCGACGACGGCCGACAGCGATTCCCATCCGAACTCGTACTCGGCGACGAACAGCATTGGAGGTCCTCAGTGTTGCGCGGCACGGCGCGTGTGCCGCGGCCCGCGCGTGGCGCGATGCGCCGCCGGGTTGTGTGCGGTGGCGCGGGCGCGCAGCGGGCGCGCGGCCGAGCGCGCCGCCAGCCAGTCGGCCGCCGGCTGCCAGACATTGCGGGGCGCGCTGGCGCCGGCGAAGACGCCCATGTGGCCGCCCGGCGCGAGGCGAAACGTGGTGTCGGCGCTGCCGACGGCGTCGACCTGCGCGCGGACCGCCGCGACCGGAGCGATCTGGTCGGTCCGCCCGGCGAAGGCCAGCAAGTTGGCGCGCACCTGCTCGAGGTCGGCGACCTTGCCGCCGAAGCGCATCTGCCCCCGGATGAGCTGGTTGCGCTGCATGAAGTCGCGGGTGAACTGCATGAACGCGCCTTGTGGATAGTCGATGAACTGGCTCACCCACTGGTTCATCGCGTCGAACCCGTTCACGTACTCGCGATCCCACATGTTCATGAACAGGTCGGCGTAGCGGGTCACGTTCTTCGCCGGGGTGAGCAGGCGGAACACCGCGCTCGACAGGCCGCCCGGCACGTTGCCGATGCGCTTGGCGAGGAACTCGACCTGTCCGCCGCCCATCTTCGCCGCCCACGCGAACGGCCCCATCTTGCTCACGTCGAGCGGAGCGCCGATGGTCACCAGGTTGCGCACGCTGCGGTCGCGGCTGACGCCGAGGTACATGAAGGCGAACAGCCCGCCCATGCAGTACCCGAGCAGCGACAGCTCGCGAGCCGCGGCGGCCTCCTTCACCTGGCGGCAGGCGGTGGGGATCCAGTCGAGGACGTAGTCGTCCAGGGTGACATAGCTGTCGGCCGCGTCGGGCTCGCCGAAGTCGACCAGGAAGACGTCGAAGCCGCGGTCGAGCAGGAACTTGACCAAGCTGCGGCCGGGGAAGAGATCGAAGACGAACGGCTTCACCATCAGCGGCGGGACCAGCAGCACCGGCAGACCGAAGCGCGGCGCGATGTGCACGTGCGGGTGGTGATAACGGCGGACCTCCAGCTTGCCCTGCCGATAGAGGGTCTCGTAGGGGGTGCGCCCGACCACCTGCTTGGGGTCGCGGATCAGCCAGTCGACGCCGTTCAGAAAGCGCAGCACCGCCCGCTGGGCCTGCACCTCGGCGAGATGCTCGCCGCGCGCGAGAAGGGTCTCGAACATGCGCGGCGCAGCGTAATCGAGGCGCGCGCCGGGGGCAATGCTGGTCCCAGGCGCCGCGCCTGGACCGCCGAGTCAGCGCAGCGCGGTGACCAGCAGCAGCTGGCCGGCGTGGTAGGTGACGATGATCGCGAGGGGCGCCCAGGCCAGCGGCGCGACGAAGCGGTTCAGGGCAATGAGCGCGTCGGAGGCGAAGAAGAGGAGGGCGCCGGCAGTGGCGATCATCGACCCGGAGGCGATGGCCGAGGCGACCATGAGCGAGATGGCCGCCATATAGACCCCGACCCCCACGCGCAGGGGCAGATCGGGCACGGCCGCGATGATCCGGCGCGCCAGCGGCAGCGAGGCCACGACGACGACCACGAACCAGATCGAGCGCGCCTTCAGCGTGGCGTCGAAGTCGACGATGTACGCCAGGTGGGCGAGCAGGAAGGCGAGCAGGCCGGCCGGGAAGAGCTCTTCGGGCAACATGAGATAGACGTCGCCGAGCAGCGACAGGGCGAGTGCCGCGATGAGGACCCAGGAGGCGTGCGGGCCGAGCGCGGCATAGAGTAGCAACGCGCCGAGCGCCGCCGGCTTGGCCAGATACTCGAGCAGACGCCGCTGCTGGGCCACCGCCACCCAGTCCGTCACCGCGCAGACGATGGCGGCGATCAGGCAAAGGGTGGCCATGTGCAGCCCTCGGGGCAATGGATCGATGGGAGCATCAGGGCGGCGGATCCTTCCACATCACTGGCGCGATGCAAAGTGTGGAGTGCCCCCATGATGATCGTGCCAACGGGCTTTTTTCACCACAGAGGCCACAGAGGGTCACGGAGGATTTACAGAGAAGGAGGCGTGGGAGCGGCCGCGCCGGCGAGTCTGGGATGCCTCTGTGGCCTCTGTGTCCTCTGTGGTGAAAAAAGCCGACCCGTTACCGGGCGCGGCGGGCGCGCGGGAACTCGCGCGCGACCGATGGCAGCGCCGGCAGACCGGTGCGGATCGCGGCCGCCAGCGCCCGCAGCGCCCGCTCGTGGGCCGGGCTCCACTGGTAGCCGTAGCGACGCCGGATCGCCGCGGGCAGGAGGCCGATGGTGAACAGGCGTGTCGAGCCGGCGAGCTGGCGGAGGCCGAACGGCAGCGGCGGGCTGAGCAGCGCGGCGGCGATGGCGCGGCTGGCCGGACCGACCGCCAGGACCGGACCGCGAAGCATGACGTTCATGTAGGCTCGGAAGTCCGGCAGGGTGGCGGGGATCAGCCCGGCGGGGATGCCGAAGAGCCGTGCCACCACCGTGCTCTCGGCGTAGAACCCGGCGCGCTCGGCGCGGCTGAGCCGGCCGACGAAGCGCTCGTAGGCGAGCAGGGCGCTGTCGACCAGCGTCGCGTGTACCCACAACAGCAGCGCCGGGTCGTTGGCGTCGTACGGCGTGCCACGCGGGAACGGGCCGACCGCATCCGGCAGCTCGCCGTGCACGCGCGCGTGCACGCGCTCGATCTGGCGCACGGCCGCCAGGGCGTCGGCGGCGCGGCCGAAGGCGATCGTCAGGGTCAGGTCCAGGGTGCGCCACAGCCGCTGCAGCGGCGCGGCCTCGAAACGGCTGTGCCGGGCGACGCCGGCGGCGACCAGCGGATGGGCGATCTGCAGGAGCAGCGCGCGGCCGCCGCCGAGCAGCAGGGTCATCTCGCGGTTGACCCGCCAGGTCAGGCTGTGGGGGCCGAACAGGCTGCGGGTGGGGTCGACCGCGCCGCCCGCCGCGGCGCGGAGCCGCCGTCGATCCGCCGCGTCCCGGCGTGGCCGCGAGGCGCGGAATGCCGGCGGCAGAGCCCCACCGCCCGCACCGCGCCGCCGCCGTGCCGTCGTTCGGCGTCTATCCGCGCCCCGGCCGCCACCCCGGCGACGACGCCTGCCGAGAGCCGTTCGCCGCACGTCTCCACTGTGGCGGTTCGCGCCGCGCTGATGCAAGCCGCTCGCTGGCGGCGGGCTTTGACCGCATCGATGGATTCGAGTAGACAAACGCCGGCCGTGGCGGGATAGGTTGTGCAGCGGCGCTACGACTGAATCCATAACGGGCACTAGAGAAGGAGGGGTCATGACGACACCCATGAGGTACGGGCGAGCGGGGGCTCTCGCTCTGATCGGCGGCGGGCTGTGTATGCTGCTCACCGCGACGCCGGCCACGGCACAGTGCGTCGGCGACTGCAACGGCAATGGAATGGTGGTCATCAACGAGCTGGTCCTCGGCGTCAACATCGACCTCGGCCTGCAGCCGGTGAGCGCGTGCGAAGCGTTCGCCAACTCGCAGGGGATCGTCGACATCTCCCAGCTCGTCAAGGGCGTGAACAACGCGCTGAACGGTTGCCCGGCAACCCCGACCGCCACCGGAACGATGGCGGGAACGGCGACCGCCACGATCACGCCGACGCTTCCGATCGGCAACACTCCGACGGCGACGCCCACGGCGACGCAGCCGTCGGGGCTCGGCTCGCACACGTGCACGTTGACCGGGAACTGCCAGACGACCACGAGCCAAATATGCGCGAGTGACGCGAGCTGCCCGCTGACCACGACACACGAACCCTGCATCAGTATGAAGTGCAAGACCACGACGACCATGTCGTGCACCACCGCTAACGACTGCCCGTTTACCCACGAGAGTTGTGTTGGCGGCAGCCAGGTCGCACTGAACGTCGCAGCGCTGCCGGTGCCGCTCAGCTTCAAACTCCGTGGCTCCATCCAGGTCACCTGCGGCGAGGAAGACGGATCCGGCAAAGCGGAGTGCACCTGCAACATCAACAACATCGATCCGATCACGATCAATGGCATTGGGACGGTCTGCATCAACCCGAGGGACACGCCGTGCGATCCGCGCCCGATCGAGTGCAACGGCGGTAGTCCGCTCGGCGTCGACCTGGTCAGCAACGGCAACATCGGCTCGTGCACGGGTAATGACGACTGCAGCACCAAGTGCGACACGTTCTGCGGCGGCATCGGCTCCGTGCAACCGGCCAGTGGCTCGGGCTGCATTGGTTTCTGCACCCTGGGGACGATGAAAGCGTGCTCGACAGACGCCGACTGTCTGCCGGACGACGGCGCGTGCAACGGACCGGACAACTCGTCGCACAACGGCACCTGCCAATGCCAGTGCCTCAACTACGCCGCTGGCGCCGCGGCGCGTCCGGGCGAGATGCAGTGCAATCTGGGATCGACGCTGAAAGTCGTTGCCACGGGCTCGCCCTGCACCGCGCCACCTATGATCGACGTCGGGTCCAGCTGCATTCCAATCACCACGCAGCAGGCCACGACCGTCATCGACAACGCCAACTTCGTGTACCACTGCTCGGCGACCACCAGTGCCTCCTGCAGTGGCCCGGGGATGGACAGCGAGTGCCGTCCGCCCACATGCCCGGATTGCGCTCCGGACGAGACCTGCGTTCCCGCGACCCTGCCGGCCTCCGGGCCGTTCACGGTCGACGGCGCACAGATCGCGTGTTCGGATCTGCAGTCGAGCAACCTGAGCGCGCTGAAGCTCCGCGGCGTGGTGAACTTCTTTGGCTCCGCGCTCGGCGACATCGTCAGCGTGCTGTCCTCGAACTGCCAGTAAGGCAATCCGTGCAGCCCCGGGGCCTCGTCGCGAGGCCCCGGGGCGCACACGCCCGCCGGCGCGGCGGGCCCCGGCCGGGTCGCGGCCGATTGACCTGCGCTGACGCGATGCGCGATAAGCGCGCTGCAGGCGGCGCGCACACGATGGGACGCGGTCAGCGGTGGAACCCGGCCAAGCTGCGGGCGCTGCGCCAGGCGTTCGGCCTGTCGCCAGATGCGTTTGCGGCGCGCATCGGCCGCGTCTCGGCGAGCACGGTGCGGCGGTGGGAATGCGGGCGGCACGTGCCGTTGATCCGCCAGCTGGAGGCGATCGCCGACGCGTTCGACATCGACGTCGCCGTCTTCTTCGAACCGGCCAACCCGCACCGCACCCCGCGCGCGCGCAAGGCCCGCAGCGACGTGCTCCCCGGCCAGATCGAGCTGTTGCCCAGCCACCCCCGGGTGCGCGGCGCGTGAGGGCGCGGGCCGGCAGCGCGGCGGGACGGTCAGCCTTCGGGGCTCGATGAGCCCGGAGCGGACCCGCCACCACCGGCGCGAACGCGTGCCCGCCGCGGTGTTGGCGGCGGCTGGGGTCGGTGCGTTGCTGTTTCTCCTGCCCCTGCTCGGCCTCTTGTGGCGCGCGCCGTGGCCGCGCGTCTGGGAGGAGCTCGCCGCGCCGGAGGTGCTGGCCGCGCTGCGTCTCTCCGTCGTGTGCTCGCTCTCGGCCACGGTGCTGTCGGTGCTCCTCGGCCTGCCGCTGGCCTGGGTGCAGGCGCGTCTGCTGTTTCGCGGCCGCGCGCTCCTGCGCGGCCTCACGCTGCTCCCCATCGTGCTGCCGCCGGTGGTCGGCGGCGTGGCGCTGCTCGCTGCATTCGGCCGTCGCGGCCTGGTGGGGCAGTGGCTGGACACGGCATTCGGCGTGCGCCTGCCGTTCACCACGCCCGGCGCGGTGTTGGCAGAGACCTTCGTGGCCATGCCGTTCTTCGTCCTCACCGCGGAAGGCGCCTTCGCCGGGATGGACCGCCGCCTCGAGGACGCGGCGCGGACGCTCGGCGCGGGGCCGTGGCGCGTGTTCTGGCGCGTCACCCTGCCGCTCGTGCGCCCGTCGCTCCTCGCCGGCGCCGTGCTGTGCTGGGCGCGGGCGCTGGGCGAGTTCGGCGCGACCATCACCTTTGCCGGCAACTTCCCGGGGCGCACGCAGACGGTGCCGCTGGCGGTCTACCTGTTGCTCGAGAGCCGCCCGGAGGCCGGCGTCGCGCTCAGCCTGGTGCTGGTGGCGGTCTCGCTGCTGGTGCTGGTCGCGCTGCGCAACCGCTGGGTGGGCGCGCGGTGAGCCTGCGCGCCGACGTTCACGTCGAGCTCGGGGCCTTCGCTCTCGACGTCGAGCTCGCCGTCGCCGCGGGTGAGCTGGTCGCCGTGCTCGGTCCCAACGGCGCCGGCAAGAGCACGCTGCTCGGCGCGCTGGCCGGCCTGGTTCCGCTCCGCCGCGGCCGCGTCGAGCTGGCCGGGCGCGCGCTGGAGGACACCGCGGCGGCGGTCGACGTGCCGCCCGAGCAGCGGCCGATCGGCGTCGTCTTCCAGGACTACCTGCTCTTCCCGCATCTCAGCGCGCTCGACAACGTCGCCTTCGGGCTGACCTGCCGCGGCTGGTCGCGCGCCGCCGCGCGCGCGCAGGCACAGACCTGGCTGGCGCGCGTCGGCCTCGCCGAGCTCGCGCCGGCGCGGCCGGGGCAGCTCTCCGGCGGGCAGCAGCAGCGGGTGGCCCTGGCGCGGGCGCTGGCCGTCGAGCCCGCGTTGCTGCTGCTCGACGAACCGCTCGCCGCGCTCGACGTGCGCACCCGCGCCGAGACGCGCCGGGCGCTGCGCGCGCGCTTGGCGGAGTTCGCCGGCGTCAAGCTCCTCGTCACCCACGATCCGCTCGAAGCGATCGCGCTGGCGGAGCGCCTCGTCGTGATCGAGCACGGGCGCGTCGTTCAATCCGGTGCGCCCGCCGAGGTCACCGCGCATCCGCGCTCGACGTGGGTGGCGGATCTGGTCGGCGTGAACCTGTTTCGCGGCGAGGCGGCGGGCGACCGCATCGCGCTCGACGGCGGCGCCGAGCTGCTCGTCCCCGGCGCCGGCACCGGCGCGGTGTTCGCCGTCATCCACCCGCGCGCCGTCGCGCTGCATCGCAGCCAGCCCGAGGGCACGCCGCGCAACGTCTGGCCGGCGCGTGTCGACACGCTCGATCACGACGGCCCGCGCGTGCGCGTCCGCACCATCGGCCCGCTCACCATCGTCGCCGAGGTCACGCCCGCCGCCGTCGCGGCCCTCGCCCTCGATCGCGGCGGCGACGTGTGGGTGAGCGTCAAGGCGACGGAGATCAGCGCGTATCCGGCGTGAGGCGAACAGCGACTGTCCCCAGCGACCACGGCACTCATCACCCAGCGCTGCTCGCTTCGCTTCCCGCCGCCAGCGCGGTGTGCGCGAGGCTGAACTCCTCCTCCAGGCGGTCGACCAGCGGGGCGACGTCGACCAATCCGCCGTTGCGGGCGGTGGTTTCGATGACCTCGCACAGCGACTGGATGCGCCGCGCGCCGACTGTGCCGCTCAGGCCCTTGAGCGTGTGGGCGACCATCACCACCTGCCCGCCCTCGGCGTCCGCCACCGCGTCCCGCAGGGTCTGCAGCATCTCCGGTGTCCGGCGCTGAAACGACTCGACCACCTGGCCGATGACCTCGTCGGCTTCCTCGCCGAGGAAGGCGCGCGTCTCGTCGAAGGCGTGGGGATCGACGATCTGCTGGGCGTCGAGGTCGGCGGCGGCCGGCTCACGCGCCGGCGGTGCGGCCGGCGGGTCCGGCGGCGGCGCGCCGGAGCGGTCGTGGCGCCGCTCGACGCGCCGGGCGGCGCTCGCCAGCGCGGCCTGCAGCTCGCTGATGCGGATCGGCTTGGTCAGGTACTCGTCGAGCCCCGCCATCAGGGTGCGCTCGCGGTCGCCCTGCATGGCGTCGGCGGTCAACGCGATGATCCACGGGCGTCCGGCGCCGTGTTCCTGGCCGATGCGCCGGGCCGCCTCGAGCCCGTCCATCTCGGGCATCTGCAGGTCCATCAGCACCACGTCGTACGTCCGTCGCCGCACCGCCTCGACCGCCTGCAGCCCGTTGCTGGCGACGTCGCACTCGTAGCCCATGCGGCGGAGGAACTTGATGGCGAGCTGCTGGTTGGTGGCATTGTCCTCGGCGAGCAGGAGGCGGAGCGGGTGCCGTTGGCCGAGTGCTTCGTCGAACTCCGACTCCATCGCCCCGACGGCGCGCTCCCCGGTGCCGTCATCCCAGAGGGCGGCCAGCGCGTTGTAGAGCTGCGCCTGCTTGACCGGCTTGGTCAGAAACGCCGCGAACGCGGCGCCCCGCGACCCGTACCCCTCCGGCCGTCCGACCGAGCTGATCATGATCAGGGGCAGATGCGGATGGCGCTGCTGGATGGCGCCGGCCAGCTCCATGCCGTCCATCTCCGGCATCAGCCAATCGAGCAGCACGACGTCGAAGCGCCCCCCGTTGTCGAGGTGCGCGAGCGCCTCGGGACCCGACGCGGCCTCCACCGGGCTCATCGCCCAGCTGCGCGTCTGCAGCACGAGCATGCGCCGGTTGGTGGCATTGTCGTCCACCAACAACACCCGCTTGCCGGCGAAGAGCGCGGCGTCGGCGCCGAGCTGGCGCAGCGGCTCGGCCGAACCGGGCACGACGATGGTGAACGTGAACGTCGCGCCTTCCCCCGGCACGCCGCTGCTCTCGGCCCGGATGCGGCCGCCCATGAGCTCGGTCAGCCGCTTGCAGATGGCCAGGCCCAAGCCAGTGCCGCCCCAGCGCCGGGTGGTGGATGCGTCGACCTGGCTGAACGACTGGAACAGCCGATGCTGGCGATCGGGCGGGATGCCGATGCCGGTGTCCTTGACGGCGAACTGCAGCTCGTAGCGCGCCGGGTCGGCGTCGCCGTGCGCCGGTTGCGCCGTCACCGTCAGGCCGACCTCGCCGGCGGCGGTGAACTTCACCGCGTTGGTCAGCAGGTTGACCAGCACCTGCCGCAGGCGCGTGACGTCGCCGGTCAGCGTGCGCGGCACTTCCTCGCCGATCAGGTAGGCGAGCTCCAGCCGCTTCTCGCCGGCTTGGCCCTTCACCAGGTCGACCGCCGCCTCGACGCACTCGCGCACGTCGAACGGCTGCGCCTCGAGCTCGAGGCGGCCGGCTTCGATCTTGGAGAAGTCCAGAATGTCGTTGATGATCACCAGCAGCGCATCGCTGCTGCGGCGGATCGTCTCCGCGAACTCGCGCTGCTCGTCGGTCAGCGGCGGCGTGTTCAGCAGCAGGCTCGCCATGCCGATCACCGCGTTCATCGGCGTGCGGATCTCGTGACTCATGCTGGCGAGGAAGGCGCTCTTGGCGGCGTTGGCCGCCTCCGCTTCCTCCTTGCGGCGCGCCACGGCCTGCTTCTCCTCGAACAGCTGGGCGACGTAGATCGCGGTCCCGGCCTGGTCGCCCAGGCCCATCAGGTTGGCGGCGTCCTCGCGCGTGTACCCGCGGCCGGAGCGCTGTGCACCGACCGCCAGGACGCCGAGCAGGGAGGGGCCCACCGACCGGTCTTCGCGGCGCGGGGCGAGCAGGGGCACGAGCAGGGGGAAGCGGTGGTCGTGGCGCTGCCAGACCACGCGGCCCGATTCGAGCTTGC
>Ga0335069_10015157_pt1 | contig 10777 bp, 9 predicted proteins | sample Lox_Sample_11_FD_206714 | JGI IMG/M metagenome (GOLD analysis project Ga0335069, IMG submission 206714) | Soil microbial communities from Loxahatchee National Wildlife Refuge, Florida, United States - Lox_Sample_1.1 | ecosystem: Environmental > Terrestrial > Soil > Wetlands | place: USA: Florida... | reverse complement strand
ACGTGATCGCCCGGGTCACGATCTTCGCTGGGGTCTGTTGTGCGGTGCTCGCAACGGCTGCGACGGCTGCGACGCCCCCGAAGCCGATCCCGCCCGTCCCGGTGAACCCCGGCGGGCCGAGCAGGCCGGCGCAGCCGCCCGCCTCCGCCGCGCTCTCGAGCACGAAGGCCGGGGCGAAGCCCGTCGAGCTCGTCCTGAAGCTCCGCTACACGATGGTATGCGGCCAGCCCGGCACCGGCACCGCGGTGGTCATGCTTCCGGCGGCGGCGAACGTCCCGGACACGATCCCGAGCTCGGCCGTCCTCGTGAACGGCAAGCCCGCGCCGAAGGTCTCCATCTCCGGCCACGCCGTCACCGTCTCGCTCCCGCTCAAGCGGCCCGGCGTGACGTGCATGGTCGTCGGCCCCGGGACGCTCACCCTGACGCTTACGCGCGCCGCCGGCCTCGGCAACCCGGCCGCCGCCGGCACATACGCGATCCACATCCGCCGGAACGCGCGTACGTTCACGACGAGCGTCGCGATCTCCGCCTAGACGTCGCCCGGCGTGCCTGTGCAGTAGAGGTTGTCGTTCGACGTGCCAGACGTGTCGAGCGGCGTGAACGGCGAGCTCCGGGTCGTGGCGAACTTGGAGATCGCCGGGTTCCAGAAGCCGACGCGCCGGCCGAGCATCGAGTCGATCGCCGCCGCCACGCCGTTCAGCTGCGGGGCGACGAAGCTCGTGCCGCCGAACTGCCGGTACGACGGCGGAGCGCTCGGGTCGGACGAGTCGCCGAACGTGTACAGGACGAGGTACCCCGTCTCCGGAGCGGCGTCGGCCGACAGGTCCGGCGTCGCCCGTCCGCTCCCGTTGCCGGTCGTGACCGCCGGCGTGGGATTGAAGTTCCAGTCGTACGGCAGGCTGATGCCGAAGCCGGCGCTACGAGCCGTGCGGCTTCGCCATCTTGCGGTAGTCGAGCGCCTCGTCGAGCACCGCCTCGTCCACGCCCTTGTCGCGCGCGACCTCGCGGAGCGACCGCCCGGAGGCCGCCGCCTCCTTGACGATCTCCGCGGCGCGGTCGTAGCCGATGTAGGGGTTGAGCGCGGTGGCGGCCGACAGCGTCAGCTCGGCGTAGCGCTCGCACGTCTCGCGGTTCGCGACGATGCCGTCGACGCACTTCTCGGCAAAGAGCCGGCACGAGCTCGCGAGCAGCTCGATCGACTCGAGGACGTTCTTCGCGAGCAGCGGCACGAACACGTTGAGGTCGAAGTGGCCCTGCATGCCGCCGACGGCGATGGTGGTGTCGTTGCCGATCACCTGCGCCGCGACCTGCGTCACCACCTCCGGCATGACCGGGTTCACCTTGCCGGGCATGATCGAGCTCCCCTTCTGGAGCTCGGGGAGCGCGATCTCGGCGAGCCCGGCGCGCGGGCCGGAGCCGAGGTAGCGGATGTCGTTCGCGATCTTCGTGAGCGAGACGGCGACCACCTTGAGCGCCCCCGACGCCTCGACGATCCCGTCGCGCGCCGCCTGCGCCTCGAACGGGTCGGCGGGGCCGGAGATCTGCAGGCCGGTCTCCTTCGAGAGGATCGTGCGCACGCGCTCCGCGAACTCGGGATGCGTGTTGAGGCCCGTGCCGGTCGCGGTGCCGCCGAGCGGGATCTGCCCGAGCCGCTCGAGCGTCGAGCCGACGCGGTCGTAGCCCTGGCGCACCTGTGCCGCATAGCCCGCGAACTCCTGGCCGAGGGTGACGGGAACCGCGTCCATCCAGTGCGTGCGGCCCGACTTGACGACGTCGTCGAACTCGAGCGCCTTCGCCTGCAGCGAGCTCGCGAGCCGCTCGAGTGCGGGCAGCAGGTCGTTGACGATCTCGTCGAGCGCGGCGAGATGGACGGCGGACGGGAACACGTCGTTCGACGACTGGCCCATGTTCACGTCGTCGTTCGCGTGCACGTCCTCGCCGGCGAGGGTGGCGATGACCTCGTTCGCGTTCATGTTCGACGAGGTGCCCGACCCGGTCTGGAAGACGTCGATCGGGAACTGGTCGTCGAGCTCGCCGCGGGCGATGCGCTCCGCGGCCGCCGCGATCCGGTCGGCCTTGTCGCGGTCGAGCAGCCCGAGGTCGGCGTTGACCCGCGCGGCTGCGCCCTTGATGCGGCCGAGCCACCGCGCCACCGGCGCCGGGATCGGCCGTCCCGAGACCGGGAAGTTCGCGATCGCCTTGGCGGTCTCCCCGCCCCAGAGCTCCTGGTGCGACTCCGTCTTGCTCATCGTGCCTCCGAAGGTAGGGACGCGGCCCGTTCTGCCGCGTCGAGCAACTCGTCCCACGTGCAGAGCTTCACCCGCGGCCGCCCGGCCTTCTCGCCGGCGGCGCGCTCGAGCTCGTCGATCGACTGCCAGCCCGAGTACATGACCCGCCGAACGCCGCGCTCGTCGAGCAGCGCGTCCACGTCGGCCGCGCTCGCCTCGCTCCGCGGGAGCCTCCCGGCGGCCGCGTCGGCGAGCAGCGTCTCGACCGTCTCGGTCGCGTCCTTCTTGTTCGTCCCGATGACGCCCGTCGGGCCTCGTTTGATCCAGCCGGCGCAGTAGACGCCGGGCGCCACGCGGCCCGCCTCGTTCGGCATCGTCCCGGTCTTGTCGTCGAACGGGACGCCCGGGACCGCGACCCCGCGATAGCCGACGCTACGGAAGACGAGCCCGCACGAGAGCATCTCGTGCTCGTCGGTCGCGACCGCGCGCGCGTTCTCGTCGAGGACGTTCCGCACGAGGTCGATCCCCTCCACCCGCTGCGCTCCGAGGAGCGCGACCGGGGAGCGCAGGAACTTCAGGACGAGGCGCTTCGGCTTCCCGGACGGCTCGCGCGCGGCGTACTCCCGCAGCACCTCGAGGTTCCGCTCGGAGTTCGTGCCGGTCGCGACCGCGCCCTCGAGGTCGGCGGGGTCGACGACGACGTCGGCGCCGGCGAGCTCGCCGAGCTCGAGGAGCTCGGGGTTCGTGAACGCGGCCTGCACGGGCCCGCGGCGGCCGACGACCACGATCTCCTCCACCGGCGAGGCGGAGATGGCCGCGATCGCGTCGTCGGAGGCGTCGGTGCACTCGAGCTCGGCGGGCGTCAGCGCGAGCATGCGCGCGACGTCGAGTGCGACGTTTCCGACCCCGATCACGACCGCGCGCTCGACGTCGAGCTCGACGCGGAGGTCGTGGTAGTCGGGATGGCCGTTGTACCAGGCGACGAACTCGGTGGCCGGCCACGAGCCGGGCAGGTCCTCCCCGGGGATCCCGAGCCGGCGGTCGGTCTGCGCGCCGACGGCGTAGATCACGGCGTCGTACAGCCGCATGAGCTCCTCGTGCGTGATGTCGCGGCCGACCTCGACGTTGCCGAGGAAGCGGAATCCGGGCCGCTCGGCGATCCGCTCGAACGCCCGGGAGGCGGTCTTGAGCTTCGGGTGGTCGGGCGCCACCCCGAGGCGGACGAGGCCCCACGGGGTCGGCAGCCGCTCGAGCATGTCCACCTCGGCGGGAGTGTCGCCGCCGAGGAGCGCGCCCGCGGCGTAGAAGCCCGCCGGCCCGGAGCCGACGATGGCGACGCGCAGAGGATCCATCGGGCTTGATGCTAGTGGCCGCCCGGCCGGCCGGACTCGGTGAAAGGCCGTACTAGTGGGAGCAGCCGGAGCCGCACCCGTGGGCGCCGTCCTCCGGCGCCTCGCCCTCGGCGACCTGGAAGGAGTGGCCGCAGCCGCACGAGGCGACGGCGTTCGGGTTGTCGATCTTGAACCCGGACTCCTGGATGGTCTCGAGGTAGTCGACCGTCGCGCCCGTGAGGTACGGGGCGCTGAAGGGGTCGACGACGACCTTGACGCCCTCGAACTCCGACTCGTGGTCGCCCTCCTGGGCGCCGCGGTCGAAGCCGAGGCCGTACTGGAACCCGGAGCAGCCGCCGCCCTCGATCGCGACCCGCAGGACGGAGACGTCGGTCTCCGCCGCCATCAGCTCGCGGATCTTCGCCGCGGCCGCGGGGGTCAGCGAGACGACGCTCTCGGTGCGCTCCTGAAGCTCCATCGGATCCATCGTACCAATGGGTACCGATCCCGGGGCACTTTGTAACAGGCGCCTCCCCGGAGGATCCTGGTGTCGCGCGCGCGCAAGTGCGGGCTTGGTAACGTCGCGCCTCGGATGCTCCGCGACTGGCTTCCGTTCCTGATCTACGGCCTTCTGGCGCTCGCCATCCCGGCCTCGATGATCGTGATGTCGTTCGCGTTCGCGCAGCGCCCCGCGCGCCGGACGCGCGCGCGGACGGTCCCGTTCGAGTCCGGCGTCTCGCGCGGGCAGATGAAGCAGCAGCGCTTCACCGTGAGCTTCTACCTCACGGCGATGCTCTTCATCGTGTTCGACATCGAGATCGTGTTCCTGTACCCGCTCGCGGTGCAGCTGCACGCGCTCGGGTGGTTCGGCTTCGTCGAGTTCGCGTTCTTCGTCCTCATCCTGCTCGTCGCCTACGTCTACATCTGGCGCAAGGGAGCGCTCGAGTGGTAGACCGCCTGCGCGACCACGGGCTGCAGTCGGAGCGGCTGCTGTGGCCGACGAAGGGGCCGTCGCGGTTCGAGGAGGAGCTCGGCGTCGACGAGCTCGAGCAGGCGCTCGGCCTCACGACCCTCGAGAAGGCGGTGCGCTGGGCGCAGACGAAGTCGATGTGGCCCGACACGTTCGGGCTCGCGTGCTGCGCGATCGAGATGATGTCGATCGTCAGTGCGCGCTACGACATCGCGCGCTTCGGGATGGAGGCGTTCCGCTCCTCGCCCCGCCAGGCCGACCTGCTGATCGTCTCCGGCCGCGTCTCGCACAAGATGGCGGAGCCGCTCCGGCAGATCTACGACCAGATGCTCGAGCCGAAGTGGGTGATCGCGATGGGCGCGTGCGCGAGCTCGGGCGGCATGTTCAACAACTACGCGGTGCTGCAGGGCGTCGACCGGATCGTCCCGGTCGACGTCTACGTGCCGTTCTGCCCGCCGCGCCCCGAGGCGCTGATGGAGGGGATCATCCGCCTCCACGAGGCGCACATGGCCGGCGTCCCCCCGGCGTACGAGCGCCGCCAGGTGGCCACGTGATCGAGTTCTCGAAGATCCCGGGGTTCGTCGAGAAGCGCGAGGCGCTCGGCGAGACGACCGTCGTCGTCGAGCGCGCGTCGCTCCGCGCCGCCTGCACGCACCTGCGGGACGAGCTCGGCTTCAACGTCCTCGTCGACGTCGTCGCCACCGACTACCTGAACTGGTCGGGGAAGGGCGTCGCCGGCTACATCGGCACCGCGTCCGGCCGCGACCTCAACCTGCCGATGACGCAGGGGCTGCAGGCGCTGCCGGAGCCGAAGCCGTACCGGTTCTCGGTCAGCTACCACCTGCTCGCGCTGCGCCACGGCGCACCGCGCCTGCGCCTGCAGACGTGGCTCGACGACGGCGAGCCCGTCGACAGCGTCGTCTCCGTGTGGCCGGCCGCCGACTGGTTCGAGCGCGAGCAGTACGACCTGATGGGCATCCGCTTCGACGGGCACCCGAATCTCGAGCGCCTCCTGCTGGAGGACGACTGGGAGGGCCACCCGCTGCGCAAGGACTACCCGATCGGCGGCGAGCCGGTCCGCTTCTCCCCGGCCGAATGAGCGCGACGGTCCAGCACACCGGCGTTACCCGCCGCTGGCCGATCGTCGGCGAGCCGCCGTACGAGGGCTCGCGCATCCCGGCGCGCGTCCCCACCGTCCTCGACGTCCCCGCGGGCATCACCCCGATGGACGACATCCTCCAGGTCAACTTCGGGCCGAACCACCCGTCGACGCACGGCGTGCTGCGGCTCATCGTCGACCTCGACGGGGAGCTCGTCGTCGGCCTCTCGGCCGTCATCGGCTACCTGCACACGGGCTTCGAGAAGAACATGGAGCAGAAGACGTGGTGGAAGGCCATCACGTACCCCGAGCGCATCGACTACGTCGGCTACCAGAACAACGAGCTGACGTTCGTGCTCGCGATCGAGAAGCTGCTCGAGCTCGAGGTCCCGGAGAAGGCGACGTGGATGCGCATGCTGCTCTGCGAGCTCAACCGCATCCACTCGCACCTCGTGTTCCTCGGCACCTCGGCACTCGAGCTCGGGGCGATCTCGATGTTCTGGTACTGCTTCCGCGAGCGCGAGACGATCCTCGACCTGTTCGAGCTCGTCGCCGGCCAGCGCATGCACACGCGCTACTTCCAGGCCGGCGGCATCGCCGAGGACATCCCGTCCGGCTTCTACCCGGAGGCGCGCAAGCTCGTCGAGTGGATGCCGCACGCGCTCGACGACTACCTCCAGCTGCTCGACAAGAACCAGATCTGGGAGGAGCGCACGCAGGGCGTCGGGCTGCTCTCGGCCGAGGACGCGATCGCGCTCGGCCAGTCCGGGCCCGTGCTGCGCGCGTCGGGCGTCGACTGGGACCTGCGGCGCGACGCGCCGTACCTCGCGTACGACCAGGTGGACTTCCGCGTCCCCGTCTACACCGCCGGCGACGTGTACGCGCGGTACCGCGTGCGCATGGACGAGATGGCGGAGTCGACGAAGATCGTCCGCCAGTGCCTCGACCGGCTCGAGCGCATGGAGGGCCAGCCGTGGATCGCGGACGACCGCAAGGTCGTGCTCCCGCCGCGCGAGGAGCTCCACACCTCGATGGAGTCCCTCATCCACCACTTCAAGATCGTCACCGAGGGCTACCGCGTCCCGGCCGGCGAGGTGTACGTCGCGATCGAGTCGCCGCGCGGAGAGTCGGGCTGCTACGTCGTGAGCGACGGCGGGCCGAAGCCGTGGCGCGTGCACTTCCGCGCCCCGTCGTTCGCCGCCCTGCAGGCCACCGCCACGTGCTCGCAGAACGCCCTCATCGCCGACCTGATCGCGATCGTCGGCTCGCTCGACGCGGTCATGGGAGACACCGACCGGTGACCCTCGTCGAGGACATCCGCAAGGTCGCCAAGCAGTACCCGCACTCGAAGTCCGCCATCCTGCCGGCGCTCCGGATGGCGCAGCAGCAGTACGGGTGGCTGCCGCCGGAGGCGATCGAGGAGGTGGGCGAGGCGCTCGACCTCACGCCCGCGTACTGCATGTCGGTCGCGAGCTTCTACGACATGCTCCATCTCGAGCCGATCGGGACGCACACGATCGAGGTGTGCACGAACGTCTGCTGCGGGCTCGTGAACGCGCAGGCCGTCCTGGAGGCATTCGAGCTCGAGCTCGGCCTCGCCCCGGGCGAGACCACCGCGGACGGAGCGATCACGCTGCGCGCGGTCGAGTGCCTCGGCGGCTGCTCGACGCCGACGATCGTCGCGGTGGACGGCCGCTACCGGCAGTCGGTCGAGCCGGAGGACGCGCCCGCGATCGTCCAGGAGCTGCGGAATGCCTGACGTGCTCGTCCTCGCCGGCGCAGAGGAGCATCCGCTCCGCGACCTCACCTCGTACCGCGCCGTCGGCGGCTATGCGCAGCTCGAGAAGGCGCGGATGCGGGAGCCGCAGCAGGTGATCCAGGAGCTGATCGAGTCGAACCTGCGCGGGCGCGGCGGCGCGTTCTTCCCGACCGGCCGCAAGGCGAGCTTCATCCCGACGCCCGACAAGATCGCGAAGCCGGTGTACATCACCGTGAACGCGGACGAGTCCGAGCCGGGGACGTTCAAGGACCGCGAGATCATGCTGCGCGTCCCGCACCGCCTCATCGAGGGGTGCCTCATCGCGGCGCACGCGATCCAGTCGAAGTTCGTCTTCATCTACATCCGCGGCGAGTACTCGACCGAGTACGACGTGCTGAAGGCGGCGCTCGACGAGGCGCGCGCGGCCGGCCTCTTGAACGACGTCACGATCGTCATCCACCGCGGTGCCGGCGCGTACATCTGCGGCGAGGAGACAGCGCTGCTGTCGTCGCTCGAGGGCGAGCGCGGCCAGCCGCGCTCGAAGCCGCCGTTCCCGGCGATCGAGGGCCTGTACGCGGCGCCGACGCTCATCAACAACGTCGAGACGATCACCACCATCCCGAAGGTCCTCGAGGTCGGGCCGGCGGAGTTCGCGCAGATCGGCGCGCCTCCCGACTCGACCGGGACCCGCATCTTCTGCCTCTCCGGCAACGTGGAGCGGCCGGGCCCGTACGAGCGCGCGCACGGGATCACGGTGCGCGAGCTGATCTACGACGTCGGCGGCGGCATCGCCGGCGGGCGGCAGCTGAAGGCGGTCATGGTCGGCGGCTCGTCGTTCCCGGTGATGACGCCGGACGAGATCGACACGAAGCTCGACGCCGCCTCGCTCGGACAGCGCGGGCTCTTCATCGGCTCGGGCGTCGTGACCGCGATCGACGACCGCGCGTGCATCGTGCAGTTCGCGCTGCGGGTCGCGCAGTTCTACATGCACGAGTCGTGCGGCAAGTGCACGCCGTGCCGCGTCGGCACGCGCTGGCTCGTGCAGATCCTCCGCGCGGTCGAGAACGGCACCGCGAGCGAGGCCGACCTCGAGCTCTGCCTCGACGTCTGCGACCGCATCATCGGCAAGTGCCTCTGCGTGCTCGGCGACTCGGCGGCGATGCCGGTCGCGAGCTGCGTCACGAAGTTCCGCGACGAGTTCCACGCGCATCTCGAGCACGGCGGCTGCCCGTTCGGCGCCGACTCCTCGCTCGACCGGCTGTTCGCGCCCGTCGACCAGCACCACGACACGCCGCTCGCGAGGGAGGTGCCCGTATGACCGACCTCGTGCGGGTCACGATCGACGAGCGCACCGTGCACGTCCCGAAGGGGACCGGCCTCGTCGAGAGCGCGCTCGCCGCCGGGGTCGAGATCCCCGTGTTCTGCTACGAGCCGCGCCTCGGCCCGCCCGTCGGCGCGTGCCGCATGTGCCTCGTCGAGATCGAGGGGATGCCGAAGCTGCAGGCGGCGTGCACGCTCACTGCGACCGACGGGATGGTCGTGCGCACCGCGCGCAGCTCGGAGAAGGCGGCCGAGGGCCAGAACGCGACCCTCGAGTTCATCCTCGTCAACCACCCGCTCGACTGCCCCGTGTGCGACAAGGGCGGCGAGTGCCCGCTCCAGGACCTCACCTTCCGGTACGGGCCGGGCTCGACGCGCATGAGCTTCGAGAAGCTCACGTTCGAGAAGCCGATCCCGATCTCGCCGACGATCTCGCTCGACCGCGAGCGCTGCATCCTCTGCTACCGCTGCACGCGGTTCAGCGAGGACGTGAGCGAGGACGGGCAGCTCGTCGCGCGCAACCGCGGCGCGATGTCCGTCATCACCACCTTCGAGGACGAGCCGTACACCGGCCCGTTCACGGGGAACGTCACCGAGCTCTGCCCCGTCGGCGCGCTGCTCCCGACGCAGTACCGGTTCGAGGCGCGCCCGTGGGAGATCACGAACGTCCCGACCGTGTGCGGGATGTGCCCCGTGGGCTGCAACGTGAACGCGACCACGCGCGAGGGCAAGGTGAAGCGCATCCTGTCGCGGAACCATCCCGAGATCGACGAGGGCTGGATCTGCGACAAGGGCCGCTTCGGCTTCACGCACCTCCGCGCCGAGGACCGCATCGTCGACCCGATCAAGCGCGTGCGCCGGCGCGGGTTCGAGCCGGTGTCGTGGGAGGAGGCGATCGACGAGGCCGAGCGCCTCGTCCGCACCGCCGAGGGCCGCGTCGTCACCGCGCTGTCCGGCTCCGAGACGGTCGAGCAGGCGTACGCGCTCGGCAAGCTCTTCCGCGGCCTCGGCTCGCACGAGGCGATGCTTCCGGAGGAGATCTCGGACGCGCTCGACGCATACCGCGCGCCGCTCTCCTCCATCCGGGACGCCGACGTCGTCGCCGTGCTCGGCGACGTGCCGCTCGCGCAGAGCGCGCCGATCGTCGACCTGTGGGTGCGCGCGGCGCGGCGCAACGGCGCGCGCGTGCTCGCGTCGCTCGACGAGAAGGCGATCGAGGGCGCACAGCGGCCGGTGCTGATCTGGTCCGGGCCGGGCGGGCGCGGCGGCCTCGCCGTCGCCCGGCACGCCGAGCGCCTCGGCGTCGCAGCCGCGTTCTACGTCCCCTCCACGCCCAACGGCCGCGGGATCGCGGACGCCTGGGCGGCCGCCTCGGACGAGGAGGGCGGCGAGCTCGAGTCGGTCGGGCTCCTCGTCGTCTCCGGGGACGAGGCCGCGAACGACCCGAACGTGCGCGCGCTCGCCGAGAAGGCCGAGGCCGTGGTCGCGATCTCGATGTTCCACGGGCTCGCGGTCGGCTGGGCCGACCTCGTCCTCCCGGGGACGAGCTACCTCGAGCGCGACGGGACGTACGTCAACCTCGAGGGCCGGCTGCAGCGGCTCCGCCGCTCGGCGACGCCGCCGGCTCCCGACGAGCTCGTGTGGATCTCGCAGCTCGCGGCACGCTTCGGGATCGAGATCTCGCCGTACGCGCCGTCGGTGTTCGCCGAGGTGTCGGAGCGGATCTACGGCGGCCTCTCCTTCGGCGAGGTCGGCGAGCGCGCGCCGCTTCGCAGCTACACGGAGCCGCCCGCGCACGTCGAGGCGCCGCCGCTGCCCGCGCCCGAGGAGGCCCAGGGCGGGCTGAGGCTCGTCTGCTACAAGCCGCTCTTCTCCGGGCCGGCGGTCGAGCGCGTCGAGGAGCTCCAGTTCCAGCGGCCGCAGGCCGAGGTCGAGCTCTCGCCGGCGGATGCGAAGGCGCGTGGGATCGCCGGGGGCGCCACCGTGACCGTGTCGCACAACGGCACCTCGCTGCAGCTGCGTGCACGGATCGCGACCGACCTGCGATCGGGCGTCGCCCGCATCGCGCAC
>Ga0335069_10015156_pt1 | contig 10777 bp, 11 predicted proteins | sample Lox_Sample_11_FD_206714 | JGI IMG/M metagenome (GOLD analysis project Ga0335069, IMG submission 206714) | Soil microbial communities from Loxahatchee National Wildlife Refuge, Florida, United States - Lox_Sample_1.1 | ecosystem: Environmental > Terrestrial > Soil > Wetlands | place: USA... | reverse complement strand
GGTGCCGCCGCTCAGCGCGAACATGACCAACACGGTCTCGCTCGTGCTCACCGGGGCCGGATCGGTCCTCAGCTCCGGGCCGGAACTGAAGGGGCAGGGGCGGCGGGTGATCCGGCTCGGGATCGTCACGGCGGCGGGCGGCGCGGCCGGGGCGGCGGTGTTGCTGCTGACCCCGGCGAGCACCTTCACCGCGGTGGTGCCGGTGCTCATCGGCGGCGCCTCGCTGGTGCTCCTGGTCCAGCCCAGGATCAAGGGCCTGTCGCCGTCCGCGGGCGGCGGGAACACGGTGCTGCACGTCGTGGCGCTGTTCGCCGTGGCCATGTACGTCGGGTATTTCGGCGCTGCCGCGGGCATCTTGTTGCTGGTGGTGCTCGGCATGATGATCGACGAGTCGCTGGTCACGGTGAATGCGGTAAAGAACGCGATTTCCGGCACGGCGAATGCCATGGCCGCGGTGTGCTTCGCCCTGTTCGGCCACGTCAGGTGGGCCTTCGTGGTGCCGCTCGCGGTGGGCTTCCTGGCGGGCGGCTGGATCGGCCCCAAGCTGGTGCGGAAGGTCCCGGCCGAGCCGTTCCGGATCGTGGTGAGCCTGTGCGGCGTCGGCCTCGCGGTCAGGCTCGGCCTTAGCGCATACCGCTGACGACCGTGAGACGGGCTGTCTCAAATGCCGCAATTAGATGTCGTTGCGGTAACCGCCGTGTCAAAATCACTTCACATATTCACATGGGGTGAGTTACTCTGTGCGAGTGAGTGGGTACTGGGGGTGAGATCCAACCTCGGTATCTTCGGCGGTGGTCAGCCCTCTCCGGATCGCGGTACCCGGCCCGCGTGAAAGGCGGTACCAGGGTTACGGGCGCTCTGGCGGGGGTCAGTAAGGAGTACCTGGCATGGGATTCGTTCTTATCATTGCCATCATTGCCGTCAGCTACATCGTCTCGACGCGCATCCATCCCCTCCGGAAGTGTCCTACCTGCAACATGACCGGCAGGCACTTCGGTGGCGTCTACAAGGGCGGATACCGGCGCTGCCGCACCTGTGACGGCACCGGCCGGCGGGACCGGTTCGGCACCAAGGTCTTCTGGGGCGGGACCAACCACACCGGGGTCTTCACGAAGAAGTAGCAGCCTGGGGGAAGCCTCCGGCGCGCGACCCCGCCCGCGGTGCCCGGCAGCTGCTATCCCGCCCCGGTACGACCGGCGCCGTCCTCGGCGCCGCCCCCCCGTACACGCCGCCTGACGAGACTGGCATGCCTGCTGGCCCGTTACGGGGTGACGAGGACCTTGCCGATGGCGCCGCTCTCAGCGGCCTGGTGAGCCGCGGCGATGTCGGCCAGCGGGAACTTGTGCACCGGCAGCTCGGTAAGCTCGCCCGCCACCAGGGCGGCGGTGATGTCGGCGGCCGCCTGGTCGAGCGCGGTCATCGGCACACCGTAGAGCAAGACGAACTTGAGCGTAAGGTTGGCCGTCATGCAGGCCCGCACCGGCAGTTCGGGGTCGGCGGGCTCGGCCGCGTAGGTCACGATCGTGGCGTGCGGCCTGGCCGTGGCGAGGTCGAGCTTAAGGTTGGCACCGAGCGCCACCTCGATCACCCGGTCCACCGGGCCGAACGCCCTAACCTGATCCGCCGCATCGGGCAAGCGGTAGTTCACCACCAGGTCGGCGCCCGCCTTTTCGGCCAGCGCCGCCTTGTCCGGGCTGCTCACGGTCGTGACAACACGCGCCCCGGCCCGTTTGGCCAACTCGATGGCGAAGTGGCCTACGGCGCCCGCACCGCCGGCCACCAGCACCGTCCGCCCGTTCACCGGACCGTCGCTGAACAGGCAGTAGTGCGCAGTCATGGCCGGCACGCCCAGCGAGGCACCCAGCTCGAACGAGGCGCCGTCCGGCAGCGTGACCGCCTGCCGCGCGGGCACCGTGGTCCACTCGGCGCAGGTGCCCCACTGGCGGCCGGCCGCGGCCAGCCACAGCCAGACCCGCTCGCCGATGCGGCCCGGGTCCACCCCGGCGCCGACCGCCTCGATGACCCCGGCACCGTCCTGGTGCGGGATCTGGAAGTCGTCGATGGGCCGTGGCACCGCCCCGGATCTGGCCTTGTAGTCGGTGGGGTTGACGCCGGAGGCATGCACCCTGACCTGGACCTCGCCCGGTCCCGGCGCGGGCCGGTCCACCTCCTCGACGTGAAAGACCTCGGCCGCCTCTCCCATGTCCCGGTACAGCGCTGCTCTCATGGGTGAAGACTAGCGCCCTTGAAAATCTTGTCGACGGCGTTGCGCGGCCCGTGCACGGCCAGGCCGGCGAAGCTGAGCTCGGCGGCCGGGACCACGCGCACCACGGCCCGGTTGTCGTCGTCGTTGCCCGTGGTGAACATGTCCATGGTGTAGATCGCCATCGGCATTTCCCGGGCCAGCGCCCGCTGATGCGCCTGGCTGAGGGTCCCGGCGTCGGCCGCGTACACCACCACGGGCTGCCGGAACAGTTCCAGGTAGGTGTTTCCCGAGCCGTCCTCGTACGGCTTGCCGATGATGTCGCCGATGCTGGCGGCGATGCCGCTGGCCAGGAACGCGGTGACGTTCAGCTTCTGCCAGGGCTGCAAGTCCTCCCGCACCGCGATGGCGATCTTGGTGTCGAAACGTACGGTCATACCGCCAGTGTGGCTCGGCCGCGGCACCACGTCTTGAACGCTGGAGCGCGATAATCGAGACATGGCCGACGACGACTGGGCCTGGTACTGGCGCGCGGATAACGTGCCGGTCGAGGCGATGCACGCGCACTTCACCTCGCACGTGTACCACCGGCACAGTCACGAGAGCTACTCGTTCGGCGTGACCGAGACCGGCGCGCAGGCCTTCACCTGCCGCAACGGGCGGCACGTGAGCGGCCGCGGCATGGTGATGGCCTTCAACCCGGACGACCCGCACGACGGGCATGCGGCGGTCGACGGCGGCTTTACCTACCGGATGGTGCACATCTGGCCGGAGTTCTTCGCGTCGCTGACCGGATCGGAGTTGCCGCTGTTCCGTTCGCCGGTGATCGAGGACCCGGCGACGGCCGCTTCGGTGCGCCGGCTGCACCGGGCGCTCACCGGAGGGGCCAGCGAACTGGAGCGGTACGAACGGCTGACGGTCACCGCCCGGCTGCTGGCCGGGCACGCTTCCGGGCGCGAGCCCGCGGATGGCTGGCCGCCGGACAGCGGACCAGCGCGTAACACGCCTGACCGCCGCGTCGCCGCGCGGATCCGTGATCTGATCCACGAGGCGACCGCCGACCTGACCGCCGATGATCTGGCCGTGGCCGCGGGCTGCAGCCGGTTCGCCGCCTACCGGGCCTTCTCGCGGGCGTACGGGCTCGCCCCCAGCGACTACCAGCGCCAGCTTCGGATCCGTTCGGCCCGGCGGATGCTCTCCGACGGGGTTTCCCCGGCCCTAGCGGCAATCGAGGCCGGCTTCGCCGACCAGGCACACCTGAACCGGTGGTTCCGGCGGTGTTACGGGGTCACGCCGGGCGCCTACCAGGCCGCGGTGTTGCCGAGACGCGCCTTAGTAGGATCGCGAACCATGGAACAGCGGGTACTCGGCCGGACGGGACGGCCGGTTTCGGTGATCGGACTTGGCACCTGGCAGCTGGGCGCGGACTGGGGGAACGTAGCCGAGTCCGACGCGATGGAGGTGCTGCGGGCCGCGGTCGAGTCCGGAGTCACGTTCTTCGACACGGCCGACGTCTACGGCGACGGGCGCAGTGAGCGCGTCATCGGCCGTTTCCTGGCCGGCAACGCCGGGCAGGGCATCATGGTCGCGACCAAGATGGGCCGCCGGGTCGAGCAGGTACCGGAGCACTACACGCTGGAGAACTTCCGCGCCTGGACCGACCGGTCCCGGGTCAACCTGGGCACGGACCGGCTCGACCTGGTCCAGCTGCACTGCCCGCCGACCGCGGTCTTCGCCTCGGACGCCGTGTTCGACGCGCTTGACACGCTGGTGTCGGAGGACAGGATCGCGGCATACGGGGTGAGCGTGGAAACCTGCGAGCAGGCGCTGACCGCGATCGCGCGCCCGGGCGTGGCCAGCGTGCAGATCATCCTGAACGCGTTCCGGCGCAAGCCGCTCGACCAGGTGCTGCCCGCGGCGGCCGCGGCAGGTGTCGGCATCATCGCCCGGGTGCCGCTCGCGTCCGGGCTGCTCTCCGGCCGGTACACCAGGGACACCACGTTCGCCTCCGACGACCACCGCAGCTACAACGCCCGTGGTGAGGCGTTCGACGTGGGGGAGACTTTCTCCGGCGTGGGCCTGGAGGCGGGTGCCGACGCCGCGGCCGAATTCGCGGCCCTGTTTAACTCCGGCACCAGCGGCCTGCCCGGGGGAACCCCGGCCCAGTGGGCGCTGCGATGGGTGATCCAGCAGCCGGGGGTGACGACGGTGATCCCCGGCGCCCGCAGCACCAGTCAGGCCCGGCAAAACGCCGAGGCCGCGAACCTGCCGCCGCTCCCCCAGGCCGAACTCGCCGCGATCGAGGGACTGTACGACAAGTACTTCCGTGCCACAGTGCACCACCGCTGGTAACTCACAGGAAATCCCCAGCTTCGGAGTGTTTACCTCTGGTACAGTCGCACGTTGTAGATCACAATTAGGTATCGATAGTGCGCGCAAATACCTCCGATCCCGGACAAAGTTGGGCAGGTGACCAGGGCAGGTGGTGTTGCGGTCACCCACCCGGGCGGCTCTGGTCATCGCGCTCGCCGTCGGCGCGGTCATCACGCTGACGCCCGCCACCGGGGCTGCCGGCGACATCGCCACCGGTTTCGTGCGGGCCGTCCGCCATCTGGCCGCGCCGTCCTCGCGGGCCGGGCAGGCGTTCAGCGGCACCCCGCCGGTCGGGGCGCTGTTCACCACCTCCGCAGGCAAGCTGAACCAGCATTTCTGCACGGCGAGCGTGGTCGACAGCCCGTCGGGCGACCTGGTGATCACCGCCGCACATTGCGTGACCGGCACTTCGGGCACCCTCGACTTCGTGCCCGGGTACAACCGGGGCAGCACGCCGTACGGCGTGTGGACGGTGACCAAGGTCTACGTCGACCAGGCGTGGAGTTCCTCGTCCAGCCAGGATGACGACTTCGCCTTCCTGCGGGTCAGCCGGGCCGGCTCGAGCGTGCCGGTCGAGGACGTGACCGGGGCGGAACGGCTCGACACCGACGCCCCGGCCAGACGGGAGCTGGTCCAGGTCATCGGTTACCCGGAGGCTACTAACCAGCCCGTCACCTGCCAGAACCCGATCAAGCAGCCGATGGCCGACCAGCTCGAGTTCGACTGCGACGGCTACACCAACGGAACCAGCGGCGGGCCTTTCCTGAGCGAGATCGACCAGGCGACCGGCCAGGGCCTGGTGATCGGCGTCATCGGGGGCTACCAGCAAGGCGGCGACATACCTCAGGTCTCGTACTCGTCCGTGCTCGGCGCGAACGCCGCTGCCCTGTACCGGCAAGCGGTCGCGGGCGGATAAACGGTTCTAGGCTGCCGGACGCGGAGGCGGGACGATAGCGTCGATCTCGGCCCGTTCGGCCTCGGTCGGCGTCCACTCCGCGGCGGCCGCGTTGGCCTTGACCTGCTCGGCGCTGGTCGCCCCGGCGATCACCGAGGAGCAGCCGGGGTGCGCGGCCAGGGCGCCGATCGCGGTCTCGAGGAGCGTCACGCCACGCTCGTGCGCCCAGGCGATCAGCGCCTCCACCGTGACCAGCTTGTCCTCGGTGACGTAGCCTTGGCGGCCGGCCAGCCTGGTCCCGGCCGGGATCGGCTGGCCCTGCCGGATCTTGCCGGTCAGCAGGCCGTTCGCGAGCGGGAAGAAGGGCAGCACGCCCAGGCCGAAGCGCCGGGCCGCGGGGACGACCTCCGCCTCGGCCTGGCGCTCGAGCAGCGACCAGTGGTTCTGCGCCGAGATGAACGGGGTATAGCCGTTGCGCGCCGCGAGGTGCGCCGCATCGGCCAGCTGCCAGCCGGAGAAGTTCGAATGGCCGATGTACCTGACCTTGCCCTCGGCGACCAGCTCGTGCAGGGCGGCGAGGGTCTCCTCGACCGGCGTCACCGGGTCGGGGACGTGCAGCTGATACAGGTCGATGTAGTCGGTGCGCAGCCGGCGCAGCGACCCGGTGACCGCACGCCGGATATAGGCGCGGCCGCCCTTGGCCCCGGCCGCGGGCCCGTATCCCATGTCTACGCCGCGGCCGCCGAACTTCGTGGCCAGCACCACCTGGTCACGGCGCGAGCCGAGGATCTCGCCCAGGGCGCGCTCCGAACCGCCGCCCCCGCCATACGTGTCCGAGGTGTCGAACAGGGTGATCCCGGCGTCGATGGCCGCGTCCACCACCGCGCGTGTTCCGTCTACGTCGAGGCGGCTGCCGAAGTTGTTGCAACCCAGCCCGACGACCGACACCAGCAGTCCCGACTGTCCCAGGGGCCTATAGCGCATACCGGCAATCTTAGGGCCGGGGTCCGGACGGCACGGCGGCGCGGGCTCCCGGCGGCCGCTGGGCCAGCATCTAACCTGATGGCGGCCGGGAATTACCCGCGCGTCAAGGGAAACCAGTAAATACGCGGGTTCCTGCCGGAATTCGATCGGTAAGTCGCCCATGAAATCGATGCGCTCGTGCGGTTTTAAATCAGCATGACGAGACAGAAGTGCCCTGAGACAGATGTGTCTCATGCGGCGGCCTACCCGGTCAATTTTGGGAGGTGGCGTGCAATCCCATATGGGATACCATGGCGATCGCGGACGGCGGGTGGCAACGCATTGCCACGCAATTGCGAGAAATTCCGCACGGTGCGGAAATCCGGGAGGCGTCATGCCAGAGCCGACGGAAGGGCCTACCGTGCTGCGGATCCTGCTGGGTATCCAGTTGCGGCGGCGGCGAGAGGGCCGCGGCATCACCGCACAGGAAGCGGCGCGGGCCATCCGCGGATCGGAGTCGAAGATCAGCCGGATCGAGCTCGGCCGGAACGCGATCCGCGAAATCGACGTGCTCGACCTGCTCACCTACTACGGCGTCGGGGCGGCGGAACGGGAGCAGTTGCTGAGCCTGGCCGAGCAGGCCAACCGGGCCGGCTGGTGGCACAGGTACAACGACATCCTGCCCGACTGGTTCCAGTCCTACGTCGGGATGGAAGAGGCCGCGACCTCGATCCGCATCTACGAGCCGCAGTTCATTCCCGGCCTGCTGCAGACCCATGAGTACGCCGCCGCGGTGCTCGCCATGGGCGACATCCCCGTCAGCGAGGCAGAGCGGCACGTCATCCTGCGCAAGGAGCGGCAGCGGCGGTTCACCGAGGGACGGCTCAAGCTGTGGGCCATCATCGAGGAAACCGCGTTGCGGCGGCCGATCGGGAGCGTTGAGATCCTGAGCGACCAGCTTCGCTGCCTGCTCAGCCTGAGCAGCAGACAGAACCTCACGCTGCAGATCATCCCGTTCGGCATGGGCGGCCACGCCGTGCCGAGCGGGTTCAGCATCCTGCGGTTCAGCGAGCCGGACCTGCCGGACGTCGCCTACCTGGAGCACCTCACCAGCGCGCTCTATTTTGACAAGAAATCCGACGTGGACCGCTACCTGCTGGCCATGGAGCGGCTCAGCGTCATCGGCGCCAAGCCGAGCGAGACACCCGGAATCCTCACCACGATCATCGACCAGCTGGAGGACTAGCCGAATGAGCATTCGCAACGGAATGCCCGCCGCTGAACTGCCTGGAGTGACGTGGCGCAAGAGCCGCCGCAGCGGCCCGCAGGGCGGCAACTGCGTCGAGGTCGCGCAACTGCCCGACGGCCGGATGGCGGTCCGCAACTCCCGGCACCCCGCCGGGCCGGCCCTGGTGTTCACGGCGGCCGAATGGGACGCCTTCGTCGGCGGCGCCAGGGACGGCGACTTCGACTGAGCCCGGGCCACCCGGAGGGCGGTGGACCCGCCAGGACAGGGCCTAGATGACAGGGAGGTCGAATTCCCCGTTCTTCGCGCCCACCAGGAAGCACTCCCACTCGTGCCGGTTGAAGACGTGAGGCGCCTTGCTCCGGTCCTTCGAATCACGAAGTGCGACTCCCCCGTCAGGGAGGTGCGCTATTTCCACACAGCCAGCGGCGCTGCTCGCGCTGCTCTTGAACCAGCGCAGCTCGGTGAGGTCGGTGTCCATCCGCCTCTCCTTTCATTGGGTGTTTGCGGTTCCCGGTGTTTGCGGTTCCGGTAAGTCCCGGTCAGGCGAGCCCGTCCAGCACCCGCTGGATCAGCTCGACCGACGCGCCCGGGGACAGCGCCGCCGCGCGCATCCGGTCGAATGCCTCGGCGCACGATCGCACTTCCCGGTCCTTCTCCAGGTAGATCATGCCGCCCAGGGACTCGGTGTAGGCGACGTCGGGATCGGTCCGATCGGGAAACTCGAGGATGGCGAATGGCCCGGTCAGCCCGGCGTGAACGCCGCATTCGAACGCCAGGACCTGCAAGGTCACATTCGGCCAGCGACTGGCCTTGATCAGGTGCTCGAGCTGGTGCCGCATGACCGCGTTACCGCCGATGTTGCGCCTGATGGCGCCCTCGTCGAGGATGATCCAGATCTCGAGCGGGGGATCCTGGTCGAGGAGCCGCTGCCGCTGCATGCGCAGGTCAACCACCCGGCGGATCTGTTCCTCGGGGTCCTTGGGCCGCAGTTCGCGCAGCACTGTCAGAGCGTAGTCGGTGGACTGCAGCAGCCCGTGGATCACGTCCGACTCGTAGCTGCGCAGTCCGGAAGCCTCCGCTTCCAGGCCCACATAGATGTCGAAACCCGAGGGCAGCACGTCGTCGTAGATCGACCACCAGCCCTTGCGGTGGCCCTCACGGGCCATGTCGACCAGCACCTTGCGCGCGCCCGGATCCTCGACCTCGTACATCTCGAGCATGGCCGTCAGGTAGGCGGACTTGGTCGGCGCCTTGCCCGTCTCGATGCGCGAAAGCGTCGACGGGGCCAGGCCAAGCCGTTCGGCAACTTCGTCGAGCTTGAGCGAATGGGCCTCGCGCAGACGCCGGAGCTCGGCGCCGAGCCTGCGTCGGCGGACAGTGGGACCAACAGGCACGGGGAGGCTCGCCTCCTCACGAGGCAGAGAGGCCGGCAGTCAGAAGTTCGCGAAAATCAGACGTGACCTCAGTAGAGCACCAGAGTGTAACCGGGACACTCCACATCGCTCCTGACAAGCGGTACGATACCGCACTGCCTGTCTTGCTGAAATCCCATCTGGGATTTCAGCCGGGAAACTTCCTTCACGCACTTGCGTCGTATGCGCTGGCGGATCCGTCACCGGTTCCGGGTACTAGCCCTGCGTGATCAAGCATGAAAGTAAAAGTCGGAACAAATCCCCAATGGTCGAATGCATGAGATTTCTGGACACTTTGCGACCATCTGGGCCGCGGTCGCGGATGTTCGGGGCGAGCGGTCTCGGCAGAATGTGAGGATGACTGAATCATCACCTCCACTGGGTACCGGGCCCGGGGTGATCACGCCGGACGGCTGCGCGGTTGACTTCTACGCGCGGATCACCGCCATGGGCGAGCCCGAGATCGTGCACGGCGCCATCCCGCCCGGGTCTTCCGTTCTCGAGCTGGGCTGCGGCACCGGGCGGATCACCCATCCGCTGGTGGCGCTCGGCCACCCGGTCGTCGCCGTCGACGAGTCGCCGGAGATGCTGGCCCATGTCCGCGACGCTGGGAAGGTGTGCGCGCGGATCGAGAACCTGGCGCTTGGCCGCCGCTTCGACGTGGTCCTGCTGGCGTCGCACCTGATCAACACCGACGACACCGCGCTGAGGACCGCGTTCCTGGCCGCCTGCCGCAATCACGTGGCCGCTGACGGTTGCGTGATCATCCAGCAGCAGGCGCCCGGCTGGTTCGCGTCCGCCGCCGACGCCGAACAGGTCAGGGACGGGATGATCTTCCGGGTGCGGAACGTATCCCGCCCGGCGCCGGACCTGGTCTCGGCCACGATGGAGTACGTGGACGGTGACCGGGTGTGGACGCACGCGTTCACCGCCAGGCGCCTGGACGACGCCGACCTCCTGGCGGTGCTCGACAGAGCCGGACTGCGGCTGGACCGCTACCTGACCGATGACCGCGGCTGGCTACGCGCGACGCCTGCCCGACCAGGCCCGACCAGGCCCGACCAGGCTTCATCGGGGAGCCAGGGGCTAGCCGCTCTTGCGGCGGAAGGACCGGCGGCTGGCGGCGGGGCCGTGCACGCCCTGTACCTTGCCGGTGTGGTCCGCGCCCTCGGCGGTGGCGTGGGTACGGCGCTTGCGCTCGAGTGCCTCGCGGAACTTGCGCTTGGTCTCTTCCAGGTCGGGCTGGGCGGCTGCCTCCTCGGAGGCGTCCTCCCGGGGGGCCTCGGGGGCCGGTGACGCTTCGGCTCCGGATTGCTCGACAGCCATACGGACCTCCTGCGGCGCGGATGTTCCCACCCAGCCTCGCACACCGGGTCCGGTTTCATCGAGCCGATTTCCGGTCGGCGGCCGGGAGGCCCCGATAATGGCCGGTATGGGACGACGAAGGGAGCCGGACCGAGCCAGCCGTGGCATCGACGGGGTTGCCGGGGCTGAGCTGCTACGGGACACCGACCGGCGGGCGGCGTGGATGCTGCTGATCGACGGGGTGCCTCAGTCGCACGTGGACCTGGACGACCCCGGCTACCTGGACTTCGAGTATGTCCGGCGGATCGGGCACGTGATCGACGAGGCCACGCCCGCCGGGCAGCCGCTGCGCGTGCTGCACCTCGGTGCGGGGGCGC
>Ga0335069_10015155_pt1 | contig 10777 bp, 8 predicted proteins | sample Lox_Sample_11_FD_206714 | JGI IMG/M metagenome (GOLD analysis project Ga0335069, IMG submission 206714) | Soil microbial communities from Loxahatchee National Wildlife Refuge, Florida, United States - Lox_Sample_1.1 | ecosystem: Environmental > Terrestrial > Soil > Wetlands | place: USA: Florida... | reverse complement strand
CGTGGCCGGCGAGAACGTGCCGGACTCATAGAACCCGGGCTCGAGGCCGCGCGGCAGCTTGTCGTGCTGGAAGGCGGCGCGCGCCACCTCCTTGAAGCCGAGGCCGCGGTCGGTGCCTGCCACCTTGAACCGGCCGTTCTCGAACGCAACGTCCGCCTCGGCCGCTTCGAGCAGGTGGGCCGCGATCTTCTTGCCCTTCTCGACCAGCTTGCCGGCCGCGATCCACGCCGCCGAGCCGCCGATCACCGTCGAGCGCGAGCCGTTGGTGCCGATGCCGAAGGCGACCTTGTCCGTGTCGCCATCGATATATTGCAGATCCGACGGGTCGATCCCGAGCCGCTCGGCAATGATCTGCTTGAACGTCGTCTCATGGCCCTGCCCCTGGTTCTTCGAGCCCATGAGCAGCATGCCGGTGCCGCCGGGGTTGAAGCGGATCTCGGCGTATTCGAGCCCGGCGCCCGCGGCGCGCTCGATCGCGTTCGCAAGGCCGATGCCGCGCAGCCGGCCGCGGCGCTTTGCATCGTCGCGCCGTGCCGCGAAGCCCGCGTAATCCGCAGCCTTCAGCGCGTCCTCGAGGTTCTTCGGGAAGTCGCCGCAGTCATAGGTGAAGCCGAGGGCGGTCTTGTATGGCATGGCGTTCGGCGGGATCAGGTTCTTGCGGCGCAGCTCGACCGGATCGAGCTTCAGCTCGCGCGCCACGTCGTCGATCAGCCGCTCGATCACGTAGATCGCCTCGGGGCGGCCGGCGCCGCGATAGGGGGCGGTGGCGCTCGTGTTCGTGATCACCGCCGTGACCTGCGCGTGCGCGGCCGGGATCGCGTAGACGCCGACCAGGGCCGCGACGCTGGTGAAGATCGACAGCAGATTGCGGTCCGAGGACAGGTAGGCGCCGATATTGGCCAAGGTGCGCGCGCGGAGCGCGAGGAACCTGCCGTCGCGGTCCAGCGCCAGCTCGACCTCGGTCACGTTGTCGCGCCCATGCTCGTCGGCGAGGATCGCCTCGCTGCGCTCGCAGCTCCATTTGACCGGCCGGCCGAGCTGGCGCGCCGCCCACAGCACGAGCCGGTGCTCGGGATACTGCCAGCCCTTGGTGCCGAAGCCGCCGCCGACGTCGCCCGCGACCACCCGCACCTTGTACTCCGGGACCTTGAACACGCGGTCGGCCAGCACCTGGCGCACGCGATGCGGGTACTGCACGTCCGCATGGAGGACATAGCGGTCGTCGCGCCCGTCGTATTCGCCGATGGCGCCGCGCGGCTCCATGAACTGCGCATGCACGCGCGAGATCACGTACCGGCGGCGCACCACGTGCGCCGCCGAGCGGAACGCGGCCTCGGTCGCCGCCGCATCGCCGGTCTGCCAGACATGCGAGATATTGTCGGGGCATTCGTCCCAGACCGCCGCACTTCCCGGCACCGTCGCGTCTGAGGTCGCGGTGACCGACCGCAGCGAGTCGTAGTCGACCTCGATGAGCTCGGCCCCGTCCTTGGCCTGCGCCAGGGTTTCCGCCACCACCATCGCCACCGGCTCGCCCACGTAGCGCACGCGGTCCTTGGCCAGCACCGGATGGACCCGGCCGAACATCGGCGTGCCGTCGGGGCGCGTACGCTTGAGAGTGGGTGCCGTCGTGCCGAGCCCTGCCGCGGCGTAGTCCGCGTGTGTGTAGACCGCGAGCACCCCCGGGGCCGCCTTCGCCGCATCGGTGGAGAGGCTGCGGATCTTCGCGTGGGCGTGCGGCGAGCGCAGCAGCACGGCATAGGCCTGGCCCGGGATGTCGACGTCGTTGATGTACCGGCCGCCGCCGCGCAACAGGCGCGTATCCTCGAACCGACGTACGGACTGACCGATCCCGAACTCGCCCATGCTCGTCTCCGCTCGCTATGCCGCCATTTTAGAGCCTACACTCACCAAACCGAATAGCGTCATGGCCGGGCGAAGTCCCGGCGATCCGGAGCCTGCCCCCGGGCCACGACCCGGGGGTCGGGCAGCATGCGCGTTGGACGACGTGGATGCCCCGAACAAGTCGGGGCATGACGTATAAGGGAGCGGCTGTCCAATGGACATCCTCAAGGCCACGGCGGAATACGAGCGCTGGCTGCGCGCCCGGGTGGACGTGGTCGAGGCCGATCTGCGGCTCAAGCACGCGCACATGGCCGCGGACCTGTTCTCCTTCTTCCGCGCCACGTTCTATCGCTGGACGATGCTGTGGCAGGAGACCTGCCCTGATCTGGCCCGCGCGCCGTCCCTGCTGGCGATCGGCGACCTGCACGTCGAGAATTTCGGCACCTGGCGCGATCACGAAGGCCGGCTGATCTGGGGCGTCAACGACGTCGACGAGGCGACCACCATGCCCTACACGATCGATCTCGTGCGCCTGGCCACGAGCGCGCTGGTTGCCAAGCGCGAGGAGCACCTGACGATCAAGCCGAAGGCGGCGTGCGCCGCCATCCTCGACGGCTATGCCGCGGCGCTGAAGAGCGGCGGCCAGCCTTACGTGCTGGAAGAGCAGTATCCGGGCCTGCGCGCCTGGGCGATGTCGGCCGAGCGCAACCCCGACGCGTTCTGGGGCAAAGTGACGGCGTCGAAACCGGCGCGGGCACCGGCGTCCGTGGCCTCATTGCTCAAGGCCGCTCTCCCGGACCGCCGCCTGCGCATGCGCACGGTCCACCGCGTGGCCGGGCTCGGCAGCCTCGGGCGGCCGCGCTATGTCGCCATCGCGTCGTGGGAGGGCGCCTTGATCGCCCGCGAAGCCAAGGCGCTGCTGCCCTCGGCCTACGACTGGGCCCTCGGGAAGAGAACGGATGGCATCCATTGCCAGGCCATCTTCGACGCTGCGGTGCGCTGCCCCGACCCCTATTTCCACGTCACCGACGATTGGCTCATCCGCCGGATCGGCCCGCATTGCTCGCGGATCGAGATGTCGTGGCTGCCGACGGAGCGCGACGAGACCCGGCTGCTGCACGCGATGGGGCACGAGACGGCAAACGTGCATCTCGGCTCGCGCGCCGCCCGCCCCCATATCCTGCGGCACCTCGCCCGGCAGCCGAAGGACTGGCTGCTCACCGCCGCCCGCGCCATGGCGAAAGCGACCAAGGCCGACTGGAAGATGTGGCGCGAGGGGCGCAGCCGAAAAGCGTAAACGTTGGCTTTTCGTCATTGCGAGCGAAGCGAAGCAATCCAGTCCCCCTGGATCGCTTCGTCGCTGCGCTCCTCGCGATGACGACGGGGTCAGCCCGACGTGATCGGCTCCTCGACGGGCTCGCCGCCGAGGCTCTTCATCAGCTGGATGAGCTCTTCCGCGGCGGCGTCGATGCGCGCCTTGTCGGTGCCGCGCAGCACGATCGCGGCCCCGACCTTCCCCATCCGGTTGAACGGATAGCTGCCGATCTCGAGGTCGCTGTAGCGGTTCTGCAAAGCCCCCAGCCCCTCGGCCATGCGCCCTTCGGGCAGCTCGGCGCCGATCTGGCGGGCGAGCAGCGGTTTGCCGCCTTTGAGGGTGGGGCGGATGCTGTCGAACATCGACTGCATCACGCGCGGGATGCCGGCCATCACGTACACGTTGCCGATCTTGAAGCCGGGCGCGCGGCTCACCGGATTGTCGATCAGGGTGCCGCCTTCGGGCACGCGCGCCATGCGCCGCCGTGCCGCGTTGAGGTCGACCGCGGGATTGGCGTAGCCGGCGGCGAGGCGCGCCAGCGCCTCCGGATGCTCGCGCAAGGGCACGCCGAACGCCTTGGCCACGCAATCGGCCGTGATGTCGTCGTGGGTGGGACCGATGCCGCCGGTGGTGAACACGTAGTCGTAGCGACCCCGGACCTCGTTCACCGCGCGCACGATGTCGTCCTCGACGTCCGAGACGACCCTGGCCTCGCGCAGCCGGATGCCGGCCTCGTTGAGACGCTCGGCCAGCCAGGCGAGGTTCGAATCCTTGGTCCGGCCGGACAGGATCTCGTTGCCGATGATCAGCACGCAGGCGGTGTAGACGCGGTCTTCTGACATGGGGCCATCCTAAGCGAGACCACGGCCGCGACCAAGCGGCCCGTCAGGTCCGAGCCGGGGCGGCGATCGCGGCGCGCAGCATGTCATGGAATTTGGCCCGCCAGGGCTCGAGGCGGTGGCGCTCCAAGATTGCCGCCCGCGCTTTGGCGCGCAACTGGACGCGCAGATCCGGGTTCACCACCAGGTGCTCCATGGTCATCAGCAGGTTGGCCGCCAAGGTGCCGTTCGTCTGCCGGTTCGAAGCGTCGGCCTCGCGCACGAGGCCGCGCTCCCGGTCGTCCCAGTAGACGACGTTCTTCCAGGCCGGCAGGACAAAGCCGGTCTCGCCGTGCGTCACGAACTCCTCGATCGCGACGGCATCCGTGGTGACGACCACCCCGCCCGTCGCCATGGCGCGGAGCATCGAGATGGTGTGCAGATGCATGGACGGGACCAGGAACACGTCGGCCCGGAACAGCAGGTCGTACAGAGCGGCGTCGGAGATCGTGTCCTCGTAGATCTCGACGCGCGGATGGGCACGCACGTGCTCGCGCAAGCCGGCGTCGAGATAGTCCGGGAGCGTGCTACGGAGGATCAGGCGGCAGTTCGGCCGGCGCATCAGCAGCGTGAGGAACGCGACGATCACCTCGATGCCGCCGCGTTTGGCGAAACTGTCGGCGGCCTGGTGCCACGAATTCGTAAACAGGAACACCACCTCGTCGTCCGGCCGCTTCGAGTCCTTGGCCGCGACCGCGGCCTCGGAGGCGGTCCATATGTCGGCAGGCATGTCGAGGCCGAGCGGGGCGTAGTGGATCTTTTGGGCGAGCTCCGGGGCCTTGAACAGGATCGGCAGATCCTGCGCCGTGCGCTGGACGTGCGTCAGGATGCCGCGGCAATTGGGCGCGGTCACCAGGGTCCGCACGATGCGCAAGGTGGGGTCCGCGTCAGGATCGAGGTGCTGGGTGCGGAAATGCCCCCAGAACGGCTCGAACATCGGCAGGATGGATTCGACGTGCAGCGCCCACGGGCGCTGCCCGAGGGTCAACGGCGCGGTGTGCAGGAACAGGAGATCCATCGCCCCCGCCATCATCTCCTGCGACTCGGGCGAGCGCGAGGCGATGAACGCGTCGATGTCCTGCTCGCGCACGCCCGCGGGCCGCAGCGCGGCGCGCAGGGCATCGGCCGCCTGCTCCACCGCACGCCTGGTTGCGGTGGTCCGCACCTGCAAGGCGCTGTTGAAGGTGAATTCGGGCGTATCGACGATGAGGCTGCGCGGCAGCGGGTGCTGGCCGTTGTAGTCGGCGAAAACCGGCGCCGCCCACGGCACGCCGATCGTATAGGGCGGACCGCTCATCAGCCGAGTCCCAGCGTCATCGCTTTGCATAGCGCGTTTGGCTGACGCTGGCCACCTTGGCGGTCCTCGGGCACACTGCGCGCATGGTTCAGGACAACAGCAAAGCCGGGTGGGGCGGTGCCGACGCGCTGGCGTGGCTCGTGAACCGCGGCGCGCCGCGGCCGACCGAGCCGGCCCGACCGCCCGCAGCAGCAGCGCCGAGCGGCGAATCTGAGATCGCCGGGCACGTTCGCCGCGATGCCATGGCCGCGATAAAGGCGGGGCACTCGTCGGTCGGCGTGGCGGAAATGGCGGGTGTCGCCGCCCAGTGGTTCGATCGAGCCTGGTCCGGGCAACACGCCGCAGTCGAGGCTCGCGTCACGCCGAACATCGCGTGCGCAACCGGCTGCGACTGGTGCTGCCGGCAGCAAGTGACAATCGCGCCGGCCGAGGCGATCGCGATCGCGCGGCACGTCCACGCCACATTCCCGGCGGAAGCGCTCGCGGCGCTCAAGGCGCGCCTGGCGGCACTCGATGAGCGCAGCCGGGGGCTGGGGCCGTTTGCGCGCGGGCTCCTCAAGACGCCCTGCGCCTTTCTCGTCGACAGCCGCTGCACGATTTACGATCGCCGCCCGCTGCGCTGCCGCAGTGTCTTCTCCCGCGACGTCCAGCATTGCCGCTGGGTCGCCGAGAACCCGGATCTGGTCTTCGCCTGGCGGGACCGCGTGCTCGACCGGACTCCGTACGTCCTCGAAGCCGTGGCGGTGGCGGATGCGGCATTGCAGGGTCTCAGCGCTGCGGCGCGCGATGTCGGATTGGCGTCGGAGGCGCTCGACCTCACGGCCGCCCTGCGCATCGCCCTCGAAACGCCAGATACCGAGGAGCGGTACGTGGCGGGCGAGCCCGTGTTCGCCGGGGCCCGATTGCCCGCTTTGCCGACCGCGGGAATGCCGGCCGGCGCTGAGTCGGCCCCGGCTCCAGCCAAGCCCCTGTCGTCAGACAGCGCCGTCGCCACCGCCGCGTATTTCCAAGCGGTCGACGCGCTGCGCGGGAGCCGGACGGCGTCCGGCCTCGCCGCGGCGGCCGCAGCCGCCGGCAGCGCTGCGGATGCGGCCTGGGCGGAGGCGCGCCCGGCCGTCGAGGCGCGTCGGCAACCGGGTTTCGCGTGCGCGGCCGGCTGCGCCTGGTGCTGCCACCAGCAGGTGGCGGTCGCTCCCGCCGAGGCGGCGGCGATTGCGCACCATGTGCGGCAGAACTTTCCGCCGGCGGCGCTTGCCGCCCTCAAGGCACGGCTGGCTGAGCTCGACCGGCGAACGCGCGGCCTCGATGTGGCCAAACGCGCACAGCTCAAGGCGGCGTGCGCCTTTCTCGAGGACGGCCGGTGCACGATCTATGCGGTACGGCCGCTGCGCTGCCGCGGCGTCTACTCCCGCGACGCCGACCATTGCCGCTGGGCCATGGAGAATCCTGACCAGATTTTCGGCAGCCCCGAGCGCCACGCCAAGGCCGGGCCCTATCCGGTCGAGCCGGCGCGGATCATGGACAACGCCTTGTCGGGGCTGGCACGGGCGCTCCGCGACCAGGGCCTGGCCTGGGAAGCGCTGGAGCTCACGGCCGCCGTCCGTACCGCCCTCGAGATTCCGGACGCGACGGAGCGCTATCTGGCTGGCGAGCCTGTCTTTTGCGGCACCGAGCTGCCGTCACGCGACGGTCATGTCGCGGCCCCTGCGGCCGACATGCCGGGGCTGGCGAAACAGGGTGAATAAGCCTAAATCTTCTGCATGAACGACACGCAACCTGAGACCCTGCCGGACTGGAACGCGCCCGAGACGCGCGTCGTCAAGCTCCACGGTCCGGAAGCTTTCGCGGGCATGCGCAAGGCCGGACACCTCGCCGCCGAGCTGCTCGACGCCATCACCGAGCACGTGAAGCCCGGAATCAGCACGGCGGAGCTCGACCGCATCTGCGCCGAGATGACGACGGCGCGGGGTGCGGTGTCGGCGCCGCTCGGCTACCGCGGATTTCCGAAGTCGATCTGCACCTCGGTCAACCATGTGGTCTGTCACGGCATTCCGAGCGGCGACAAGATCCTGCAGGACGGCGATATCGTGAACGTCGACGTGACACCCATCGTCGACGGGTGGCACGGCGATGCGAGCCGGATGTATTGCGTGGGCGACGTCAGCATCAAGGCACGCCGGCTGGTCGAGGTGACTTATGACGCCATGATGCGCGGCATCGAGGTGATCAAGCCCGGTGCCACCTTGGGCGACGTCGGCCACGCGATCCAGTCCTTCGTCGAAGCGCAGCGGTTCTCGATCGTCCGCGATTTCTGCGGCCACGGCGTGGGCAAGATTTTCCACGATGCGCCGTCGGTGCTGCACTACGGCGAGCCGGGCACCGGCCTCGTCCTGCGCGAGGGCATGATCTTCACGGTCGAGCCGATGGTGAACGCCGGCCGCCCGGAGGTGAAGATCCTGAGCGACGGCTGGACCGCCGTGACGAAGGACCGCTCGCTCTCCGCACAGTTCGAGCACACGATCGGCGTCACCGCGGGCGGCCACGAGATCTTCACCTTGTCCCCCAGGGGCTACACGAAGCCACCGTACGGTTGACATCGGGCTCCCTCCCTGCCGAGATCGGCGTCAAAGCCGGACAAGGGACGATAAAACGCCGACAAACCCCCGATCACATCGCCGTGACGGCGCGTGTGGCTGTAACCTGCGGGGCCCCTCGTCCGTAGTACTAAGGAGCGTATCGCGGATGCACTGGCACGGGAGATCTGCAGCCATGGTGACGAGACGTATTCTGCTGGCGGGCGGTGCGATGGGCCTCCTGGCCGGCGTTGGGCTCAAGATCCTGCCGACGACGGCGGCCGAGGACGCCGTGACGCTTCCGGCCCCTGCCCTCGACGAGCAGCCCGGTCAAAAGACCTCCGAGGTGGCCGTGCTCGCCGGCGGCTGTTTCTGGGGCGTCCAGGGCGTGTTCCAGCACGTCAAGGGCGTCACCAATGCCGTCTCCGGCTATGCCGGTGGCGAGAAGACGACGGCCGAGTACGAGGTGGTGTCCACCGGCAGGACCGGTCACGCCGAATCCGTGCAGATCACCTACGACCCGCGGGCGATCAGCTACGGCCGGCTGCTGCAGGTCTATTTCTCGGTCGCGCACGACCCCACCCAGCTCAACCGGCAGGGGCCGGATACCGGCACGCAATATCGCTCGGCCATCTTCCCGCGCGATTCCGAGCAGGCGAAGATCGCGCAGGCCTACATCGCCCAGCTCGACGCGGCGCATGCGTTTCACGGCAAGATCGTCACCAAGATCGAGCCTGACCGCCCCTTCTTCCCGGCCGAAGACTATCACCAGGACTTCCTGACCCTGCACCCGACCTATCCGTACATCGTCTTCAACGACCTGCCGAAGATCGAAGCGCTCAAGCGGGTGTTCCCGGACCTCTATCGCGCGCAGCCGGTGCTCGTGGCGAACGCCGGGAAGTCGAGTTGATCCGCTGACGGCCGGGAGCGCCCGGGTTCAATTTGCGCAACGGCGATATGGGTAAAGTCGCCGAGGTGGCTCAATACGCGGTCTGGGAAACGCCGACCTCGAGGTGAGCCACATGTACAAAAATATCCTGGTCGCGACCGACGGCTCCGATCTGGCGACGAACGCGGCCAAGCAAGCGATCGGTCTCGCCAAGGGCCTCTCCGCCAAGGTGACCGCGGTCAACGTCTCCGCACCTTTCCAGTGGTTCGCCCATAACGTTCCTGCGGGCCTCGAGGCGAACTACCGTCAGGGGGCCCAGGAGGTGGCGGCCAAGGCGTTGGGGGCGGTCTCGGATGCCGCAAAGGCGGCCGGCGTGGCGTGCGAGACACTGCACGTCGAGGACGGAAGTCCCTACAAAGCCATCATCGATACCGCACAGAAGAAGAGCTGCGATCTGATCGTGATGGCCTCGCACGGGCGCAGCGGCCCGGCAGCACTCATCGTCGGCAGCCAGACTGCCAAGGTGCTCACGCATTCGAAGATCCCGCTGCTCGTCCTGCACTGACGCCGGGCCCCTGGCGCCCCGGCACGGCCCGCAGGAACTGGCGCGCGCCTCAGGTTCGCCTCACGGATGCCGCACTTGGGTGATAAGCGGCCGTCATGCGGCGGAGATCGCATGCGGTGGAGACGCTGTATGAGGAGCACCTGGCGCGGGGCCAGCTTCCGCCGCGCGCACTGATCGAGCAGCACACACGCCGCATGACCGACGAGCGCCTGGCCCGGACGATCGGCGGCCGCTTGGCGTGTGCGCTGCCAAGTGCGGAAGCGCTCGAGTACATCCATCGGCATCTCCGGGCGCCGCTGCTGACGGTGGCGGCGGGCACAGGCTTCTGGGCCCACTGCCTGCGTCACGTCCACGGCATCGAGACGATCGCCACCGACCTGTTTGAGCCGGAGCGTAACCCGCGCTTCAGGTGCTCCGGCTGGTGTCCGGTGCGGCCGATGGACGCCCTGGAGGCGCTGCGCCGCTACCCCGACCGCGACGCGCTGGGCGCCTGCCTGCCGCCGGGCCTGAGCCTGCAGCAGGTCTACGAGGCTGCGCCGCAGGCGGTGTCGCGGCAGCTCTTCGTGGCCGGCTACTTCTCGCGCGAGGCCTTCGGAGGCGAGCGCGAGGGGATCATGTCCGAGGCGCACGGATTGCGGTTCCGCCGGGTCGATTGCCTCCCGCGCTGGGGCCTGGAGGCGCCGGACTACCAGACCGTGCTGATCCACGTCTGGCGCGCGTGAAGAGGCGGCTGCAGGTGATATGATCCCGCCGTCGTCCCATCATGGCGGGGGTAAGCTTGGCGGACGAGGCACCGCACTATCACGGCCACCGAGACCGGCTGCGCCGGCGCTTCCGCGAGGCGCCCGGCACCCTGCCCGACTACGAGCTGCTCGAGCTGCTCCTGTTCCACGCCATCCCGCGGCGCGACGTGAAGCCGCTCGCCAAGCGGCTGATCGACGAGTTCGGCGGGTTTGGCGGCGTGCTGGCGGCCTCGCGCGAGACGCTCGCCGCCGCCGGCCTCGGCGAGCCGGCGATCGACCTCCTCAAGGCCGCGCACGAGGCGTCGGCGCGCGTGGTGCACGGCGAGGCCAAGGCCCGCGACGTCCTGAGCTCCGGCCAGAAGGTCCTCGAGTATTGCCGCGCCCGGCTCGCGCACTCGGATGTCGAGGAATTCCACCTTCTGTTCCTCGACCGCAAGAACGGGCTGATCCGGGCCGAGCGCCAGCAGCGCGGCACGGTCGACCACACGCCGGTCTATCCGCGCGAGGTGGTCAAGCGCGCGCTCGAGCTCGCCGCCACCGCCATAATCCTCGTGCACAACCATCCCTCGGGCGACCCCTCGCCCTCCAAGGCCGACATCGAGATGACGCGCGAGATCGTGCGCGCCGCCGGAGCGCTCGGCATCGCCGTACACGATCACATCATCGTGGGCCGCC
>Ga0335069_10015154_pt1 | contig 10777 bp, 11 predicted proteins | sample Lox_Sample_11_FD_206714 | JGI IMG/M metagenome (GOLD analysis project Ga0335069, IMG submission 206714) | Soil microbial communities from Loxahatchee National Wildlife Refuge, Florida, United States - Lox_Sample_1.1 | ecosystem: Environmental > Terrestrial > Soil > Wetlands | place: USA... | reverse complement strand
AGAGTTCGTTTCCGAGCTTCACAGCGAGCTGATGCATCGTTTCCTTTACCAGATAGGCTTGGGCTGCGTCCTGAAAGCCCTGCAGTGTTTCAAAGTTGTCTCCGGAGTGCAAAAAGAAGAGGAAATACAGGAAAGACATCTGAGAAGGATCGGTTGTAAAAACACTGCGCGTACCGAGCCTCAGGAATTCGAGCGCATCCGCGTTCCTTGTGTTGATTCTGAACCACTGCTCGACGGTAAGTCCGTCAAGCTGCTCTGCGCCCGGCGCATTCCAGGGCTCATCGAGGGGCACTTGCGCCGAAAGGCGATTCAATTCACCGACAACGCGCTCGTACTCACGTTGCGCGGCCGGGTCCAACCCGCTCCCTTCTCCCTCGGGATAAGTGACTTTGCCATTGATTTCCGAGATGGCTTTACCTTGCTCAAATTGGGGCGTTGTGTGGAGTCCGTGCTCTTTGAGCAATTCAAGAAGCTTGGTTTGTGTGGGCCCCACCCACATGCCACCGACATCCACAGGGTGTCCTGCCAACGTTCCACCTTTTACTCGCCCCCCAACCCGCTCGCGCGCTTCCAGAATGAATACATCTTTGCCCGCCTGCCGTAACTGTCTCGCTGCCGTCATTCCGGCGAATCCCGCGCCCACCACGATCACGTCGGCCCTTTGACTTTCCATGTGTGGCCGTATGCGCTCTCCGCACGCAGAGATCGTCAAAGCGCCAGTAGCCCCAGTTCCGAGGACTTTCAGCAAGTCACGGCGGCTTACAGTCTTTCTCTCGTTTGGGTTGGATCGATTCATTCTTCCTGTCCTCGAAATTGCAGATGCTTGTGTCCACAAGATCACGCTCATTCGGGCGGAGAATGAGCGATTCCGGCGACCGGGTGAGGATTCACCTAGACTCGATCACCCTGGAACGTCGTTTGACGTCGCGCGACAAAGGAAGTGGCTGGCACCTTCCCTGGGCCGCAACAAAGAACATTTGTGAATGAACCGCGCGAAGAGGGGACTACGTTCGAAGGACCGAATGGAGGATCAACAGACTTCCGCTAAGGAGCGAACAGTCCCAGCGAACCGCTGACGAGGACTGCCACAACACAAGACGAGTCGCAGGGGTTAGGAAGAAGGACACGCCCTGTCTAACGGAACTCTGGGGCTGGACGCTTTTCGGAAGGCGCGGAGATCGGAGTGTGTAATCGTTCGACGTGTCGTTTGTCAGAGTGAGTTGCTCGGGGAGTTCAGAAGCGAACACTGCACAGATAAGCGCGCAAGTAAGCGCGTAAAAGAGAAAGCGAGCAATTCTGGACTCGGAGCGATCCATTGCTTCATCTCCAAAGCAATTGTGGGTTTGTACAAGATTCATACGATAATGGCAAGTGTTAATTGCAGCCGGCAGAGAACGCGGCGATCCAGAAAGCAGTTTTGGTAGATTTCATTGCGTCCTTAACTCCTGTGATGGAGTTCTTTCTAGGCATCTCGATAGTCATCTCTATGAACAAGGTCAGTGGAAAATGCGGGAAGGCATACCGCGACATACACCGCGCCATCTGGGCTTGGAGTGCTGTAGGAAACCCATTCGCCTTTACGGGCCACGATGGTCTGGCCAGCATTTACATCGATGACGGCGGCTCGCGTGCGAACTTGGAGAAGGCCGCTCAATACAAGGGTGTATTCATCGAAATCTGGGGTCTGACCCGACTCGCTCCAGCCCGATGGACTAACCATTCGGGCGATGCTTAGCGCTTCAGTTCCGGAATTCAAACGCCCGACGTACTTGGCGATCTGCTTAGGCTTATTTCCTGCCGCCATTATGATTCGAGGTTGAGCGATCAGATCTGCCATTCTTGTGTCCTCTCCTTTCTGTTGGGGTGAGCTCCTTCTGCTCTAGTTGGGGCGGGTTTCTTGAGCAGGCGCCGATGTACTGCTCCGGTGAATCTGGTTGAAAATGGCGGATCCTAAGCAGAATCGCCTCCAGAACAAGTCCAACAAAGCCACAACGATCAATGCCTCGCCAATCAACGCGATCGTCGACCAGCCCTGCAGAAGCGAAATACCGATCACCGACATAAATGTGGCGACCATGCCCTGCGCGAATCGCCTTGGTGCCGGCGCGGGCTCCAGACGGGGGTTCCTCGGCGGTGAGGCGATCATGGCGTTGTACAGCGCGTCAAACGGATTCAGCGCGGGGAGTAATGCGTTCCACCACAGAATTGCTGAGAGCGCCAAGAACCACTCGGCGCGCTGAATGGCAATGCCCGCCGCGACCGTTACGCCGAGCACTTTCGGCTGAAACATGAGCGCTTTATACCAACCGGCGCTCGATGCCTCGTCCACATCAAGAAGTCCCTGGCCTCGTACAAAGCTGCTCATCGATGCTCGCCACATGATGCCTCCTGTTAACTGGTACTTGCCCCTTTGTGCGTCGTGCCCCTTCTTATGTGAACATTCACCCCAGTTTCCGGGTCAAAATCGTACGGCGCAGCTCAGCATCTACCACCTGTCCGATGCGAGCAACAATGTTCGGAACGGCTTCGACATCCGATTGAGTAGTATGAAAGTTCACGATGCAAGCTCGCAGAAGATAATGCCCGTCTAGGACGGCATTGGAGACAAATGTCTCGCCACCGCGCTGAATCTTATCAAGCAGCTCACGGTTGATCGCATCCAGATAGAGTTCGACTTGTGCATCTCCCAACTTCAGCCGAAGATCGCGAGGCACGTAGCGGAATGTCGTTATGCTCAAGCTCTGGGTCACTAGCTGCAACTCGACATGATGGCTGACCGCATGAGCCATGGAACGCGACAGGCGCATGTCATCCTCGATCATCTTGCGATATCCAGCGGCTCCCACGAGTTTCAGGGCAAGCCAAACTTTTAGGGCACGGAAACCTCTTGAGTTTTGAGGACCGTAATCAACGTAGTTTGTCGCGCGCTCGTCGAAATGATAGTAAGGCGGATGGTACGCGAACGCCGCACGCAACGCCTCCGGATCACGGACCAGCGCACATCCGGCCTCAAGCGGTGCGTAGAGCCATTTGTGGGGATCGACCGCGACGGAATCGGCCTGGCTTAGCCCGCGCAAATCATCTGGCGCGCCCGGAACCGCAGCTGCAAATCCGCCATAAGCGCCATCGACGTGGAACCAAACGCCGTACTCTTTGCAGACTGCACTGATCTCCCGCAGCGGATCGATCGCGCCAGTGCTGACCGAACCAGCCGTTCCCGCCACTAGGCATGGCACATCGGCCGCCGCGATGTCCGCCTCGATCTGACGACGCAAAGCGGTCACATCCATTTGCAAGTTTTCGTTCGTCGGGATCCATCGAATGGAGGAAGTGCCGAGTCCGCTAATGTCCGCAGCCTTCTGAATCCATGTGTGTGTTTCGCCGGAGCAGTATATGCGAAGCTTGCGGCCCGAATTACCCAAAACGCCTTGCTCGCGGACATCCCAATCTGCTTTAGCCTTGCGTGCAGCAAGGAAGCAGACGAAATTCGCCATGTTGCCGCCGCTGACGAGCAGTCCGCCACAATTCAACGGGTAGCCGATAAGTTCGGCGATCCAACTCACGGTCTGGGATTCTATTTCTGTGGCGGCTGGTGACAGAGTCCAGGCGCCGACGTTTGGGTTCACCGCCGAGGCCAGGAAGTCTCCTAGAATTCCAATCGGGGCGGGAGCCGCAGTGATATATCCGAAGAACCGCGGGTGCCCGTTTAGTAATGAATGATCGAACAACCTCTGTGCCGTCTGTTCCAGGAGAATCGCAGCGTCGGTACCCTGTTCCGGGAGCGGGCCTGTCAGCTCGAGCGCCGCCCGCACCGCTGACGGGGACTCATCACAATTTACCGGCCTTGCCGCCAATGACTCGAGAAACTGTGCGACCTGGTCGACTAGCTGATGTCCCAGTCTGCGGAATGTAGCGCCGTCCATCGCAAGAGCCGCCTCCCGGCTGGAACTGCTATCCAATGCCAACCCTTCCGGCGCTCGATTTTCGTTCATGTGCAAATCCCTTCCATCAGATCCGTTTCCAGAGACCGTCCCCCATTGACCGTACTGAAGACCCGGTAGAACGATTGTTGTCCCCACAGAGCCTCGTGGTCACTTGGCGATAAGTACTTCAGCTGCTCATAGGCGGAGACCTGTGACTCGTGACACGAGATTGCCTGCCAAACGGTTGACCAATAGCTCCGCGTATCGATCACGGTGGTGATCGCCCAATCTGGCCAGGGCACCGCTTGTCGTTCAATACCGTCGACCGTCGAAACCAGTTTGCGAAAAGCAGCCTGGTAAGCCTTCCAAGCCGACTCCGGCCAAGCGATGTAGTAAAGCTTGGCGACCGAGTACGGTGGCTGGGCATTTGCCCCGTCGCCGGTGACCGCAGGGTTCCCTGCAGCTACGATGGCCGCGGTTGTGAATTGGGAAATCGCGATATGGTCAGGATGTCCGTAGGCGCCGTCTGGTCCGAAGGTAAGCACGACATGTGGGCGCACCCGCCTTATATGTTCGGCGATCCCCTTCACTGCCTCCCGGGGGCGTGCTTGATCGAGCTGCGAATCCCGGTAATCGAGCAAAGCAACCTCTCGCACCCCCAACGTGGAAGCGGCGGCGCGTAACTCAGCTTCACGGACATTTGCCAACTCTGCCGTACCCGGATGGTTTGGGTCCCCGGGACGAAAACCTCGGTAGCGACCACTTTCGCCACGCGTGGCTGTGAGTAGAAACACGTCGATACCTTGGGACGCATATTTGGCGAGAGTGCCGCCCACCCCAAGGGATTCATCATCAGGGTGGGCGAGCACTGCCAATAGTCTAGCGGTCGTCATGGCCGATTAGCTTATCGTCCGAGCCTCTTGCGAATGGCCGCAAGGTGGTGCCAACTGTGGCGGAGGGCATGGTCTTCAATCACGAATTGCGCGGTGACCGGTGCGCCGAAACTCAGGGAGAAAGACGCCGCCTGATCCAACTCGTCATCCGTGAATGCGCGAACTGCAGCGGCCGCTTCACGACTATTCCGACGCAAGAGTTCGACCGCGGCAGCTTTGGCCACCGCGGCATTCTCCTGGGCATGTTTTCCATTTAACTCCGCGACAACTTCCCACGTGACGTCTGTGACAGCTTTGCCACTGGCGATTGCTCGCGCGAGATCAATCTCAATGGGATAAACACTGGCAACATGGTGAACGATGACGCCGACAGAACGACGGTCCGATCCCGACACCGGTATACGCCACTCCGCTTCCGAGAGCCCTTCAACAAAGGCAGCCAGCCCGGCAGCGCCTTCCTCGATGCGATCCGCCAACATTTCCGCGCGGCGATTCACGGAGTCCTTCACTTTGTGAGTAGCGGTCGTTTGTGGTGACATGTTTCATCTCCTCCTATTTTTTTGGATCTTGGTCGACCAGCGACTGAAGCTTCTTTCAAGATCGAACGCCGATCACTTCGAGATATTCAGCGAAGACTGTGGTGCTGCCCGCGCCTGCCCGATTGTGGGAAGTCCACAGTGCTTCAAGTTCCCGGCGAAGAATTTTGCTCTCATTGGCACCGAGGGAAGCAAACGCCTGAGCGGTGGGTCCATAGTAGAGGCGGAAGAACTCCACCACCTCCGCTGGCGGAAAGGGATAGCTGAACGTGTAATTGCGCCGGACCAGCGATAGGTCCAAGAGTCCCCCGCCGAGCCTTTCACGGACTGTGGCTTCGTCGCCCCACAACACCGGCGCAGGCATCCCGGACGGCGCAATGAATTTCGAAACAGCTTTGAACATCTGGCCCACAAATCCCTGTGCGGTCCAGTTGACCATGGCAATGGTTCCACCCGGGCTGCACACCCGCAGCAGTTCCTGAGCGACAAGGTCCGGCCTCGGTGCGAACATCACCCCGATCAGGCTGGCCACGATGTCAAAGCTCGCGTCCTCAAAAGGGAGGGCTTCGGCGTCGGCTTCCTCAAAGCGGGCTGAGAAACCCTCGGCTCGCGCCCGCTCCCGTGCCCGCTCTACCAAATTGCCGGCGATGTCCACGCCGGTAACCTTCAGACCGTCCCGCGCGGCAATCAGAGCGAGTTGCCCTGAGCCACAAGCGACGTCCAGGAAATGGGCTCCAGGAACGGCATCCAGGCGTTCGTAGAAATCCCGCGCACCGTTTTCCATATTGCGCGAGAACCGATCGTAGTCGCCAGCCATCCAGGTTTTCTTGAGGCGAGCTTTCAGATTGACAAATTCGGGTGGGATCGCTGTAGCTTGCATGGTCTCTCCTCCTTTATTTTCGAATCACGCGGCGGTCCAGAATTTGAAAGACTACATCAGCAAAGTGACCAGGCTGGTGAGCACGAGCGCTGCAGCCCATACTAGGTTGAGGTTGAACCACGATTTGCGGAGAGCTGCGAGTCCGAACTTGCCATAAACCGCCCATGCGATAAACCCCGTTACCGCAAGGTAGGCAATCGTGTGGACCGCGGTGGCCAGCAACGCGGCGAGCGGGCTGGCGGCCGCGGATGTGTGATGGTGACCTGCCATTTGGCCAGCCGCTTCGACCTTACTGCTGCTCAGCAACACCGGTAGCACCATCAAACCTGCGCCGTGTGCCGAGGCCATCAGAAACGACCAGACCGTCAGGTCTCGGAAGCCCACCTGCATGCGGACCCAGCGCGGGTGATAATGCCGTATCAGGGAAAAGATCCCAAGACCGAAGAGGATTGCAGCGACGGGATAGCGGATCGCCTCGCGAGGCAGCGCCATGCCGAGAAACGCCGCAGCCATCACCACGCTGCCGATGGCCAGCGCGTGGCCAAGTGCGATCGGGACAAGGGCTCTCGCGACCGCACTTCCCTTGCGCTCTTGCATCCCCAGCGCCACCGCGAAAAGCCAGCCCATCCCGGGGTTGATTCCGTGGTAGGCGCCGAGGAGCAGCATCAGCCACAACGCCGTCGAGCCCATCTCGGCGTGTGTCATTTCCCCTCCGAGTAGCAATAGGAATCAGATGACGCATCGCCGCCATCCAGCCGCACTTGGTGCGCTCGCAGCCCGTCGAACTCGACGAAGAATCTTTCATCGAGCTTCATTCCGCTCTTCGGGTCCACGTCGAGCTTCACCATCCAACTCTTCAACCCGTCGGGATAGATCTGCTCGTCCCATGGGGAGTAGAGCGAATTGGTGAAATAGACCCGTTTGCCATCGCGGCTGATTTCGACCATCTGCGGTCCGCCATTGAGCGCCTGATTGGGCTTGCTCGGGTGAGCCGCACGGCGCACGATCCCGCCGAGATGAACCGAGCCCGTCTTCTTCGGGTTGGCCGGGTCGGATACGTCGTACTGGATGAACTCACCTGTTCCCCAGCACGAAACATAGAGGAAGCGGTCGTCGAGTGACAGGTTAATGTCCGTTACCAGCGGTGGCACGGCATTGAAACTCTTCAGCAATGGCGGCAGCTTGTCCGGATCAGCCGGCTCGGCGGGGATTTCAATCACCTTGCGGACCGCCCATTTACCGTTCTTACCGCCTTCCTCCCGATGCCACATCCAGATCGACGATGAAAGGTCTTTGAGCGAAACGCCTACGCTGACGAAACCATAAGTCTTGTTGGGATCGTGGGAGGGCCGCAGTTCGAGCACCCATTGTTGCTCTGCACCCAGGTCAATTTCCTGCAAGTGCCGGCGCTGGTCCAGGTCCCAGACATGAATCTTATGGCCGTACTTGCCGGCCAGCAGTAACTCTGGGTTGACACCGTCCTTTACCATGTTCGGCGTGCCCCATTCGGAGGTGATCATGGTGTCGTGTCCCAGGTGCCACCAGAAGTCGTAAGCCAATTGCTGTGGGCCGCGATCCTGTTCCCAAGGCCCCTTAAGTTCAAACGTGTTGGCGTCCATCAGAAAAATGCCACCGGGGCCGTCTCCGCTAGCGGAGCCGAGTGCGCTGCCATACACGCCGTCAGGTCCACAATGAAATGTGTGGGGCGCCGTGTAGCCGGTCTTCTTTATGAACTCTTCGGGCTCGATCACCTTCACGATCTTCGGCTGTCTGGGATTCGGCTTCGTGTCCAGGATGTAGATCCGGGATGACCCGATCCCCGGAACAATCAGGTAGCGGCGTTCCATGTGTGGATGAGGGGCCTGCGGACAGAGGCAAGCGCTGCAGGCGTTCCAGCCGAAGTGATGGAGCTCATTATCACCACGGCCAAAATCCACCAGCCCGACGACCCGTCCATACTTGGACGAATCGGGATCAAGGTCAATGACGCCCATACTGTCGTGCTTTCCATTCTTGCCGTCATTGAGCAGCGCTACATAAGCAAGGCGTTCTGGCGGGGCCTGCATCGCCATTCGAGGCGAGGGGTAAAAGGTTGGATCCGGCATCAAAGTCATATCAATCATTCTCCTTTATCACCATATTTGCCGAAGGACTTGCCTCGACAGATGTTTGGCGCAGCGTAAAGAGGCCGAGGGCAGCTCGTACGCGAATGCAAACGCCCCCCTTCATCGATTTCCTCCCTTTCATCATTCCGTCGGCGTTGCGCGATTTTCGAGCCACAGGTAAAATTCTGGAACGTAAGCCGAGACCGGTCCATGCTCGGCCGACCGAAGGAATTGCTCTGACGTCCAGGAAGAACGGATTTATTTGCAGACCGTCCAATAAAAATTGCAGCGGGTCCGGAGACACCATGGATGCTTTTTCAGAAATACTTTCGGCCATGAAGTTGACGGGAGCGACATACTTCCGGGCAGAGTTTTCGTCACCGTGGAGTTTTTGCTCCCCACCGTCGAAGCAATTGGCGCCCATCCTCGCGCCCGGGGCGGCCCATCTGGCTATCTACCATCTTGTCGTCGAGGGCAGGGCCATCACGAGATTGCCAGGGGGGACATGGCTCGTCCTGGGTGCGGGCGACGTTGTCGTCTTCCCACACGGCGATCCACATGAGATATTTAGCGATGAGCAAGCCCGCAACGATGTAACTCCTGAAATCCTGAACAAGATCTCGGCCCGCGATCTCCGCCCATTGCAGGCTGGAGGTGGTGGAGAGAACGTGAGAGTGGTTTGCGGTTTCATGGTGTGTGATCCCATTATCTGTAAGCCGCTCCTAGAGGGCCTGCCCAGGATGATGAAGGTGAACATTCGTGCGGACCGTTCCGGGCAATGGCTGGAAAATTCCATTCTTCACTTGGCCGATGAAACAACATCCGCCCGTGTCGGTAGCGACGCGATGCTCGCCAAGCTCTCTGAGGCCTTGTTCGTGGAAACATTGAGAATGTACATCGCGGGATTGCCGGAAGCACAGACGGGGTGGCTCGCAGGAGCGCGCGATCCGATTGTCGGGAAAAGCTTAGCAATCCTGCACAGCAAAGTAAGTCATCCTTGGACCATCGCGGAGTTGGCGAAGGAGGTGGGGATGTCCCGCTCCGCGCTCGTGGAACGATTCAGTCGATTCTTGTCCCTGCCCCCCATGACCTATCTCACACGCTGGAGACTTCAGTTGGCCGCTCGCGCATTGACCACGACGCCACGGGGTACGGCTGACATCGGCGCTGATGTTGGCTATGAGTCGGAGGCCGCATTCAACCGCGCCTTCAAACGGGAGTTCGGATTGCCACCCGCACGATATCGCCGCCAGGCCAAACAACTGCCAAGATCAACCAAGTTAACCTCCAGACCATCACAAGCCAAAAAAGCTTTTTGGCGGGAACATGCTGAAACCGCCTGACACCCTGGCAGATTCAGCTTGCCGTATTTGAAGAATATCTTGACGGAACTCTACACGGCTCTCGTGGTGGCATTCGATTTGTGGCACTTGAGACGAATTCATCGAGTGACCTCGTGGGCGGGTCTGTTCTCTGTCGTAAATGCTGCTGATCGCAATCCCTGTGGGAACCACGCAGCCATGGATATCATTCGCGAGCTTTATGCTGAAGTTGGTGAGGATAATCAAAGGACAAGGATAGCATTCACAACATTGGAGCTTAGCCCGTCTTCCACGGTGAAGACGGTTTGGATATAGCTGGTTGCGCGCTGATTAGGATCGACCGCACCACCCGGTAGTGGGGCAACTATTAGGACGATCGATAACCCGACCCGGCAATGACCCTCCACAGAAATCTCATCATCATAAACAACCACCGGTCTGCTTTGATTAAACTCTACTGACGGCAGTTTCCGTTTTTTGGACTCAAAATCGAGGCCAATTGTACACCCGCTTGCCAGTGCGGGGTCGCGAGTGAATCCTTCTTTTTCTCCGCGACAAAAATCATTGCGACTCACACAATCAACGTATATTCTTCCCTGCGAAATAACTTTCGAACCGGGGTGCCTCTCGGGTGAATCGATTCTTCGTTTTCGTTCTCGTTAGTCTCCTAGCTGTTCCAGTTCTTGACGCCGCACCGGTAGCGCTCTTCTACATGACCAACAATCCTGACTCCATCCGTTCTTTCCTCGCGCATTACTCCCATATCGATCTTCTCGTGCCCACGTGGTACGAAGTCGACGAAAACGGCTTGGTCACCGGCGGACCCGAACCGACCGTCCTCAAGCTCGCGCAAGAGCAACACGTCTCGGTCATGCCAATCATTGCTCTTTTCGATAAGAAAAAGTTCCACGCCTTCGTGACCACGCCCGATGCCTGGGCCCGGATGAACGACGCTATGATCCGCGAGTGCAAGCTCCACGGCTACACCGGGTTCCAGTTTGACTTCGAGAACATCGACTGGACCGATCGGGAACTGCTCACAAAACTCGTTCAGGCTTCGGCCGGTGCTCTCCACCAAGCCGGTCTTCAACTCACCATCGCCACCGTCCCCAACGCTC
>Ga0335069_10015153_pt1 | contig 10778 bp, 17 predicted proteins | sample Lox_Sample_11_FD_206714 | JGI IMG/M metagenome (GOLD analysis project Ga0335069, IMG submission 206714) | Soil microbial communities from Loxahatchee National Wildlife Refuge, Florida, United States - Lox_Sample_1.1 | ecosystem: Environmental > Terrestrial > Soil > Wetlands | place: USA... | reverse complement strand
TTGCCATAAGTAGGAAAATCCTACCACACTTTTCGCCTATCACCCAAGCCCTCATTTGGGCTGGTCTCAGGCTCAGCCCAAAACGAAGAAGTTGCCGCCGCCACGAAAAACGTTTCCGTACAACATCCAGTGGAGGTGTCTTGTTCGACGCCTAGAGAGGCGAACCTGACGCTGGTCACAGCGGGTCACAATAAATCGACCTTCTTGACGAGTTACGTTATTGATTGAAAAGCGATGACCAAGCGCACCTCGACTCCCCAAGAGGTCCCCAAACTCGGAGCCGCGAAGGATTAAGGCGTGTCTCGACAACAACTTAGGAGAGCGCTGCTCTGACTCTTAATCAGTAGGTTGAAGGTTCGATTCCTTCCGCGCTCACCATCTTTTCAATCACTTGCAGAGTTTGTGATCCGCTCGGTGATCCGTTAAGCGGAATCGCCAAACGGACCACCTTGCCATGAGCGTCAGCCATGTCCTGCGTCACCGCATCGCCGTACACGTTCATAGTCGTGCGAATGTCGGCATGACGCATGAGCCGTTGCTGTACGCCTACCGGAGTTCCGACCGAATCGAGCCAAGTGCGGAACGTGTGCCGAAGGGTGTGAGTGCTCACGCTGCCAATCTTGGCTGCCTTGGCTGCCTTCTGGTACACGCGCCAGATTTGATCGTAGGACCACGGCAAGCGGCCTAGCTGCACGGGCGAAGCAAAGATGTAATCGTCACTGCCGGAGAACTGCGTAGTCTGTTTCCAGAGCTTCAGTGATTCCAGCAGACTGCCGTCGATTGTCAATTGCTTCCGTGACTCAGTGGTTTTCACGTCATCCACGTTCTGACACACGATGCCGCGTTCCACTTGGAGTCTTTGGTTCAGCCAGTCCACATCGGACCAACGCAGTGCAAGGCATTCGCTGATCCGCAGACCCAGACACACGCACAACAGTGCAACCGTTCGGAATGGTTCCTCAAGATGACGGGCGAAGCCTTGGAACTCTTCGACAGTCAGACTACGTGGCTGTCGCGTTCTCTTCGTCGCGCCTTTGATCGTCACCAGTTCCATCGGATTGCGCTGCGTCGGCATGTCACCGCGCCACATGGCGTAATCCCACAACACACTGAGCAGACCACGAATGTGCGCCTTGCTCTTAGGTGCCAGTGAGAGAGTGTGAAGCCAGAGTTCGACGGGACGGGCTTGCACGTCCGACAGCAAACACGCTCCCCACTTCGGGATAATGTGATTGCTAAGCCAGACTTCGTATGCACGTCGCGTGTCGATTCGCTTTGGCATCTTCTCTGCTCGGTAGGATTCGATCAGCGCGGTTAGCGTCAGTCCCGTGATCTTCGGTTGAGTCGCAGGCTTGAGCGATTGCGCTGCTTTTTGTGCCGCTGCCTTCGTCGGATACTGCTGCTTTGTGCCGATGGTCTGGGACTTTCTTTTGCCATCCATCCATTGCAGAAGTCTCCAAGTTCCTACGTGCTTGTCGAAAACTACGCTACCTGTCTTAAACCGTGCTCTTTTCATTCAGCCTCCACTGTGAGCACGGCTGGCACTTCCATTCTCGCATCTAAGTCAACGGTGCGAAATCGCCAAACATGGCGTCTGACGCCGGAAAGCGAGTAACCCTTGACTTTCCCTTGTCTCGCCCATGCGAGCAGAGTGCGATGCTCGACTTTCAAGTAGCTGGCTGCCTCTCGGCTCGTCAGCCACGGTGTTACGGTTTGATTGGTCACAAGATCAAAGGCCAGCGTGATGCTGGCCCTTTGTGTTTCAATATGGTGCTGGGGATTTTGAGTGTAATCGCCTGATTTCGTCAGGTATATGGAATCAGCAGGAGCTTTACGTTAGATTGAATCAGCTTCTATGAAGAATGACATTCAGAATGCAGTCGGGGTACTCGTTGGAATGCCGCTGTGGTCACTAGGGCGGGCAGCCGATTTGGCGTGGTTCGAATTTGGCAGTCGCAGGACCGTTAAGGGTTGGAAAGGCAAAGAAAAAGAAGTCGGTGATTATGCGTTACATGTCCAGTGCCCGTGGCGCATCAGGTTGGGCAACTCGATAGTAGTAGACCGAGGCGATATTTTCTGTACACCTGAAGAGACGAGCGGACCCACTCCGGCTGATTTCGATTGGCAGAAAGGGAATAGGTTCGACAGACTCGTCCCAGAGCTTTTCCAGAACGAGTCGCGCCAGTTCACGGTACAGGCTGTTGAGGCTGGAGATGCTGGAAGCCTTGCCATCGAGCTTGAAGACGGCTACAAGCTGGAAATATTTCCGAATGATTCAGAGAGCGATGAGCATTGGAGATTCTTCAAGCCGCACACAGAAGAGCCGCACTTCGTTGTCTCTGGTAAGACGCTGCAAGCGTGAGTGACGGCTGCCACTACAAATTCCTCGGCCTGTAGCTGTTGAAAAATCGCCATTACACTCAAAATCCCCCCGCGTAGTGTCGTGCGCCAGTGGCTTGCACACTGTACAAATCGGTGTCTACACCAGATTTCGACCTTGCTTTGCTCACGGTGATTTCGAGAGGTTATATGGACCCTAAGCACAGGCCAGAGGGATAGCTCATGCTTAGGGTTACGGGTTGGCAAAGCGTAGGTATCCTACGTCATGCCAAAGTTTGGCAAGGTTGTAGGAGAACGTTGCTTTTCAATGGGATAGGTATTGCAGGGCTTTGGTTTGGCATAGCTGTAGGACAATGCTGCTGCACCGTCCGGTAGTCCAGCCATCCCCATCCCGGTTTGTATCGCTTCTCGAAAACTACGAACACATTGCTGTTCTCTCTGGTGAGAGCAGCGATGTACCGCTCCCAACGTTTGTCTCTGTGCTCTCTAGCAGAGCAATTTGTCTGATGCTTGCCCCAGTCCAAGTGATCTGGATTGCAGCAAGAACGCGAAAGACACTTTGGGACGTGGCACGCATCTGCCGGAGTGGACAAGCTCAGTCCAGTCTTCAGACACAGGGCCAAGCGGGAAACTACTCGATTGCTGATACCGAATCGAATGGTGCCGTAGCCTGCTTCCGTTCTGGCTCCTGCCCACACCCAACAATCGTCAATTCCGACGCAGCCTGTGACGATCTTGTGCCTGTACTCCTTCTGCTCGTCTGGCGTCATGCTTATAGGTTGTGGATTGTTTTTCAGCCATTCCTGATAGCTACTCATTGCGTCATCGCCCGTTCGCGTTCGTTGCGGTCGATGAATGCTTGCACATGTTCGCGTCGGAATCTAATCGTCATTCCGATTTGCACGCATGGCAGTTGCCCTGATCTGTACCAGTGCCGGACGGTCTGTGCGCTAACGCTGAACAATTTCGCTACATCTTTGGTTGATAGAAATTCTTTTTCAATAGTCTGCATGTTCTTTGCTCCGATCATCTGTTTTTCTAATCTCATGTGCGATCTGCCGTCGGGAATGCACCCAGCATCGCGTCTTTTGCTCTGCGTTCTGCTATTTCGATTTCTGCCTGCGACCGCCCGCCGTGCCATGAGTGCATCATCTCGTCGTAGGCTTCTTGGCTCAGTCCATCGGCCAGTGGTTCACCCCTCCGAGTAAAACCACAGCTTGCCGTTTGTAGCCCGCCGGAACCGATTAGAGGCTTAGCACCTGTCGGGTCGGGCCTATCACTAAGCAACGCAGGATTCATGTGTGATGTTCCGCTCTGGGGCTTCTTTGGCTCTGGACGACGCGGGCCTAACAGTGACACAGTGCCGATTGTCGGGAACCTGCGATTCGTTCCATCTATTCGGTTTCCGTTGCTGTCGGTCGCTTCGCTTTGGCGGTAACGCTCAGCGAATGCTAGATCGTCTTCGCGCTTTGCATCTATGGGGCTTCGCTTTGGTGTAGGAGGAAGAACTTTTACAGGTTGATCCTCTATTTCGAGTTCTTCTGGCTCCGGTTCCGGTTCTTCAAGCTCCGGTCGGCCAATGCTGGTGAACGTGTACACGCATTCTGCGAACTGTCCCTCGCCTGCCTTCGTGCATGTGTAAACACCCGCTTTGGTCCGGCGTCGCAGCGTTGAGACGCTGATGCCAAGCCAGTCGGCTGCTTCTTTTCGTGTAAGTGTTCTGCTCATATTTTCCTCGTTACTGGGTTGTAAGGGTCGCACGCGAGGGAGCAGTCGAAACCGCTCCCTCTGAGTTCCGCTAGAAGATGGAAGTGAGCTAGCGGGGAACTTTCGACTACGCGCCTTTTGTCCCGGTCGCGCTGCGAGGCGCGGGCTGTGGAGGCATCGTCACTCGATTCGCATCTGCGCGATGATCTCCCGGCGTGCTGCCTGTGATTGTCTTGGAATCGACGGGCTTGATTGGGCCAACCGTCACTTGTGATCCAACGGACAGACCACTATTGATGGCACCATTGCGCGTGTCGCGTGGACTGCCTGATTGCTCATTTACGTCGCTCATAGTTTTTCCTCTTTAAGAATTTATTGTCATTGGAAGGTTGGCGGGAGCGGTGAGACGTTTCTCGACTCACCGCAAGCATCGGACTACCAGCCGACTGCCCGCCAAAATCAATTTGTCGCTTGGGATTGCTGCGAGGCTTCGTACGCTTGCCATTCGAGAACGAATCGCAAGGCTGAGATGCACCAAGGCAACGCTGATAGCAGTTCTTCTTGCTTTTCGGTCTGCTGACCGTTGAATGCGCGTTGCTCAATGCGACGTGGAAGAGTCGCAAGGTCACGCTCAAAGTATCGAAGTGCTTCTTCGGTCGATTCGATCACCGCTTCGTGCCTCGCCCAGACCGCGCTATGAGTGCCTCCCATTGGTCGTAGCCAAATTTCGAGATCAGAGCGGCTTTGATTGCAAGTTGCTCTTTCGGTGTTCCTTTGATTTCGCTGAGATGTTGGGGCATCTCAAGTTTTTCATTGTCGGCCATCTTCTGCTTTCTCCTTTTCGGCTGTCTTCTCTAGGGTTTCGACTCGTGCCGTCAGCCGTACGATTTCGTCGCGTAGCTGCTGCTGCTCGAACTGAAGGCGATCTGCGATTTGATCGGTCATTCTTTCTCCTTTTCGATGTCCTGCAAGAGTTTTTTTGCAACGGTCAGGGCATCCGCTATGACCTGCTCCCCGCTGTAGAGCTTGCCTTGCAGCAGAGCAGCTACGATCACAGTCAATCGGTCGGTGTGGCTCATCGCGGACCTGCTGTCATCTTCGTTGCGTGCTCAACGAACCTGAGACGCTTCTGCAAGTCTTGGATCGTGGCATCCATCTGCCGCAAGACGGAGCAAAGAGCATTGATCCGCTTGGAACTGTTGATTAACTGCCTTTCCATCGTGTGCTTGCGTAAGCGTTTTGCCTCGCGCTCCCAATCGGCGGGCGATGCCTGCAAATCGGGGTATGCCGGAGTCAGCGGCAACTGGGCGGACGTATTCCGTCGCACCCGTCGTGGTGCTTTCATGTGGCTTTCCTTTGTTTTGGGATTGGACTGCGGGAACTCGATGTACAGCGAATACGGTCGGGCCTATTTCAACTCGACATATCAATCGTAACACGAATTTGCTAAAATGTCAAGTATTGCCACGGCTGAGAGCCAGTATACTCCGTTTCATAAGGATGTGTCAAGAAAATTTATGTCGGAACGTGTAGGGAATCGCCCCACACGGTGAGAACACGGTCGCTAAGTGGCCAAGGACGCCTCAGAATCGAGAGAAACCGATACTCGGACGCTTCCGAGCATCCGATTGGTTGTAAACGCCTAGGAATGCGAAATAAGAGTAGCTGTAAGGTGTAGACAGCATTGCAGACGCAAAGAAGATACAGGGCACCGACGCCTCTTTTCTTCTTTTATATGCGCCCTACCATCCTTGGCGGAACTAAATCCTTTGCTTTTCAAATTGATAGAGACATCCACTAGCTAATGCTGCTCAATTGGATAGCACTGCCTTCCCCATCGTCGAAAGTGGAACGAAACCATCGTGTTTACTGAAAATAAAGCACTTGCACACTGGTTACCAAAGATTTCTTGAAGTAGTGCGATAATAGCGCAATAATCGCAGTACACACAAAATTGTATGCACATTGTAAGTCTTTGAAAACTCAATAGCGAGGCTTTAAACGACATCGGACGGCTGGCAAAGCGATCCTGCGATTCATTCCTTGATAGGTAGCAGGCAACGCGGTAAGTCCTTCGCTGTGGTGTTCGTTGATGCCTTCCGTTAGGTCACCAGCGAGGCTGCCCTCATCTCCATGGAGTGTAGAGGCAGCAGGGACTACGCCCGCCGATAGCAAGGTCGGGCGTACGTGTGGGCGTGTAGAACGCGATGAGCGTGGAATTTTCGTGCGTGGCAGCACGTCCCACAGGAACACCGCGCAGGTCAAAGCAATGAACCATGCTAAACCGTGCTGGTTTGACGTGGGAGTGCTTCAGAAGCGTGGTCCGTGATCTGCGCCTGACCTAGGCTTGACCTGCCTGCAAGTGGTTTATGACCTGCATTGACCTGCGGGGAAGTGGCATCAATGTCCGATGCAAACCCAATCGGAAGACAGTAGGCAATGCACTGGTAAACCTTTGGTGGTGCGTTCTTCTGACGCATCGTGTCCACGTTCCCATTCACAAGCACTGCCTGTGCTATCTGCTCGAAATCTGGTGTAGACATCAGGGTTTATCACCGTTTAACCAATCTGTGCAGACTGTACAACGCTCCGTCTTTCAAGTCCTGTGGTAGGGACTTTCGGGAAGGAGCACTCATTGAAAAAACTGATCGCAGTACAGCAACCCAAACCAGAGTTTGAGCCGGAGATCATCATGGTCGGCTGTGTCACCGATCTGCTGATTCAATGGTTCGCCAACGAAGAGGCAGCGGAGATCAAGGCGCGGATTCTGACTCCTAGCGTCTTGGAACTGCTACAGCACTCCCACAAACACGGGAAGATCACGGATCAGGAACTAACCGATGCTGTGATGCTTGCCCTAGTCAAAGCAGCTACGCAGCGACTCGGGTTTTACGCAGTCGAGTACGTGAGCGGGGAAAGGAGAAACCATGACAAAGACGTATCTGTACCTCAGAACGTCCGCTGACGACAGGGACAAAGCAGGCATTCCCGTTCAGCGTGATGGCTGCCTTGAGTTCGCAGCGCGTACCGCTCTGGAAGTGGTGCGTGAGTTCGTTGACGACGGAATCAGCGGCACAGTTCCGATGGACGCACGACCTTCGGGTGCTCAACTTGTGCGTGCCATCGCAGACAACGGCGTCAAGGCTGTGCTGGTATGGAATGGCGAACGTATCGGGCGTGAGCAGCCCGTGTTCTGGCAATTCATTGGCCTGTGTCGGGCGAAGCGGATCGAGGTTCTAGACCATGAAGGCCACAAGCTGACCGACCCGATGGAAGGCGCGATCTACGGCATGACTGCCGAGATGGATCACCGCAAGATCGTGGAACGGCTGTCGGCTGGCAAGGCGCACTGGCGTGCGCAAGGGAAGCGAGTCGAGGGACGGCATCCGTACGGGGAATCACCATACCGCGAGCATGACGCAGAGCGGGAAGTAGTGAAGCGGATTGTCAAGATGCACGCGGACGGCATGACGCTATACAGAATCGCTAAGACGCTGAACGCCGAAGGACTGCGCACGAGGTACGGAAAGGACTTTGGCATCAACATCATCAAATACATTTTGGAAAGGAGAAAGAGTGTCGGAACCAAGGGTACAAACGATTGAAGAAATAATGGACGAAGTTTCACAGGAAGAGCTTGATCTCTGGGTCCCGAAAGGCGAAGACGGAGAGCCTAACGGCAAGCGCCGTCGCTGTGGAAATCCAGCAGGACAGAAGGAATCCTACGACAAACGTGATAGTACGATTGTAGATGTTGCATCTGTGCTCTGTGCGGGCTACTCCCAGTCCATTCGCCATATCTATTACAAGTGCTCTGGGTTGGGTTTAGTAGGCAAAGATCACGGCAAAGAAACGTACTGGTACACGGTAGTGGCAAACGCCGTAGGCAAGACGCGATGGGACACGGAAGACACGCGCATCGGGTGGGCTGATATCGCGGACGACACACGCACATTCAACGTTCCGTATACGTGGGAAGATGCTCAGGGATTTGTTAAGAGTCAACTTCCCCTGTTCAAAACCGACCTGTGGAAAGGTCAAGAGAAACGTGTTGTCATCTGCACGGAGAAAGATGCAATCCTGTCGATGCTGAGCACAACTTGCTTTACGCAACAGGTTCCCTTGGTTTCTTTCCATGGTCAGTTGTCTGACGGTGCTCTCTACACACTCGCGGAACAGATAGCAAGCTGGAAAGGACAATGCGAGGTGGTTTGGTGCTATTACCTAGGGGATTTCGATACCTGTGGTTGCGTCATTGACCGGGCGGTGTTTGGTGATCCACTGGCGGACGACATCGACAAGAAAATGGGCAAACTGACAACACTCTTGCTCAGCTTCTTTGAAGACACTCCTACAGTGTGCTACGAACGGATCGCAACTACTCACGAGGATGTGTGCAACGATGCTTACGCGGCATACATATTGCCAGCAAACAAGGACACAAACCTTGAGCGATTTCTTGCGGACACCAACGGAGATAGTCGCACTCTGGGAGTTGATGCCTTGAGCCACGAAGAATTGAATGACAGAGTGGAGTCAGTTATTAACCAGCACAAAAACGACACCGCTTGGGATGAGCAGGAAGATTACTTAAGAACGCAACGTGATGTCCTTCTTACCATGTTCAAGAAATAGAACAGCCCCACCTTTTAGATGGGGCTGTCGAATGTCCTTGGGGCCGAGTCTTCCGCTTGCCCCTTGTTCCACCCGAGAGCGGGAATCAACAAGGGCCAAACATCGCTCCCGTGTAGTGGTCATAACAAGGGAAGCGCGTGGTCGTGCACCGCGAGTCCTCACGGCCCCGTTTGGACTAGATCGCCCGCCAGCCAACGATGGCCCAAACGGAGTGGACGCTGGCGAAAGTTCAGAATATCACACTTCACTACACAGCAGCGCCGCTACCTGTAAGCCCGTGTACGGCATTTCCCCTAGTATGCTAAAATTGATTGTTCGTATTTTGCAAAACGAGCGTTTTCATAGCTCTGAGCATGAAGTTTGAAGGTTTGGTATGGCTAAGAAAGACGAACAGAAGGCGAAATTGAACGGAAACGGTAGCGGCAAGAGCCGCATGAAGGTGTTCGTGGCTGGCTTCGATATGGAGGGCAGTGACGAGACGATGGCAGAAGGGTTCAAGGCGATTCGAGAACTCGCTGCGTCTATCTCCCGCAGCACGATTTTGCCCCCAGCGTTTGCTCCAAAACCTGCGCTCGCTACACCGAAGCCCGAAGCTGGTGCTGCTGCGACTGTCGAAGAAGAAGAGGTTGAGCAGCCAGTTCAAGTCGAAGTGGAAGACGTCGAAGTTGAGGACGAAACGGAAGAGACGGCCAACGACGGCAACGGCTCTGGCGCGAAACGGGCTTACAACTTCAAGCCTCCAAAGTTCATGGACGATCTGGATTTCTCCAAGGCAACCAAGTCGCTCGAAGATTTCATGACGGAGAAAGGTGATCCGACCGACATACTGGACAAGTACCTCGTGACGGTTGTTTGGTTCAAGGACTTCATGGGCATCGAAGAAGTCACCGTCCACCACGTCTATACCGCATTCGACCATGCGGGTTGGAAGGCACAGATTCCTGTGAACCCGAGCAGCCCGCTCCGCGATTTGAAGGGCAAGCGGCACATGCTCACGCGAGAGCCGGGAGCCGAGGGTTACAAGGCGAACTTCAAGGGCATCCAGACCGTCGAGAAAATGGGAGCCACCAAGTAATCGTGGCGACCAATGAAGAACAGAAAGCCGAACTGAAAGCGTTTATCGCCGGAATTGATGGGTTTGCAAATTGGGGCCACGCGGACAAAATCAGAATGTTCGCGTGGCTTCAGCATCATCTGCGCAAGCAGACCCGCTTCGCCACTGGCGACATCAATTGGTGCTATAGCACCCTCTCGTACAAACCGAGCAACACCGCTCAGTACCTGATCGAAATGGAAGGTCGTGGCGAGCTTCTGCGAGATAAGAACGGTTACCACTGCGAAGGAAAATTTCTTGCGAAGTACGACCAGAAATACGGAATCCACAGCATCACGTTGAACATCCGTCAGAAAGTCAAAGACCTCATCAACAAGGTGCCAGATGTTGCTGAGAAAGACTTCATGGTAGAGGCTGAAATTTGCCTCCGGCATGACGCAGGTCGAGCAACTATCATTATGGTGTGGAACGTCGCCTTCTATCACCTTTGCCAGTTCATCATGAAGCACCATCTTGCGAAGTTCAACGCGGGATTCCAGACGCATTACAACAAGCTGTGGCAACAAGCGAAGGTGCAGACGATGGCAACCTATGATGATTTTCTCACGCTAAAAGAATCAGTGGTCATCGACATTTGCAAGCGAGAGCAAATCATCACTCAGACCCAATTCAGAATCTTAGAAAAGCGACTTGGCGAGCGAAACACAGCAGCCCATCCCAACAGTGCCCATGTCGGCCAACTTCAGGCTGAAGCCTTCATTGAGGACATAGTGGACAATGTGGTGCTAGCTCTTGTGATCTAACGGTCGGATACTCCTATTGTGATCCATTTGTGATCCGTTAACGCGACTACCATGTATTAAGATCGACTTTCAGGGCCAGCCGTGCTCTGTATCTATTTGGAATTACGTTCCTTCGCGGATTCGATTCCTTCCGCGCTCACCACTTCTAAAGGACTTACGAACCTTCACCTGCCGTTCACCTGCCGTTTAGCGCGAGTCCCGCCACTTTCGATGCGGCAGTGCTCATCTCGTCGGTCACG
>Ga0335069_10015152_pt1 | contig 10779 bp, 12 predicted proteins | sample Lox_Sample_11_FD_206714 | JGI IMG/M metagenome (GOLD analysis project Ga0335069, IMG submission 206714) | Soil microbial communities from Loxahatchee National Wildlife Refuge, Florida, United States - Lox_Sample_1.1 | ecosystem: Environmental > Terrestrial > Soil > Wetlands | place: USA... | reverse complement strand
TGGTACCAATGGCCTTCATACCCGCTTCCTTGGCGGCAAATCGTGCGGCGTAGCGTTCAAATCGATTTGCTTTGCTCTCGACGTATCGGATTTCCGCAGGCGTATAAATTCGATCGATGAAACGGCGGCCGTGACGTTCGATGGCTTCACGAATTCGATCGACCTCGGCGAGATCGACACCTAAACCAACGATCACAAATCCGCGCCTGTAGACGTGAGCGTCAGTCGGCCGTGCTTCACGCCCTTAGTGCTGATAAGTGCATCGGCAATTTTCTTGACCGTACTAGCCTTGCCCTTGACCACCAGTACTTCCAGGCAGTTATTGTGGTCCAGATGTACGTGCAGCGTGGAGAGGATGTGGTGGAAGTGCGAGTGCTGCATGTCCGTTAGCTTTTCGTTGAGAAGACGGACATGATGATCGTAAACGAGCGTCACCGTGCCGACCACCTGGCTGTCCGGACGCTCCCAGGTTTCTTGGACCAGTTCTTCGCGAATCAGGTCGCGAAATGCCTCGGAGCGGTTATCGTAGCCGCGCGATTCGATCAGGGCGTCGAATTTCTTCAGGAGATCGGAATCAATGGCCACGCCAATGCGGCTCAACTCGCTCATTTCATATAGAGATTAGCAGGTCGAATTCGTGTGACACGCTTTTGAGAATCGTGATACTTTGGAATCGACCCGCGATGCATATCCCGGACAATTTTCTGTCCACGCCGGTATGGGCCACGCTCGATGTCGTGAGTATACCCACGGTTGCGCTCATGGTTCGCCGCGCGGGCAAAGAATTGGAAGATACGCGGATTCCCCTACTTGGGGTGATGGGCGCGTTCGTGTTCGCCGCGCAGATGATCAATTTTCCAGTCGGAGCGGGGACTAGCGGGCATTTGGTCGGCGGCGCGCTGCTAGCTTGCACGCTTGGTCCTTCGCCGGCGGCGCTGGTGTTGACCGCGATCATCGCCATCCAGGCGTTCGTTTTTCAGGATGGCGGGGTACTCGCGCTGGGCGCGAATGTCTTCAACATGGCCATCGCCGGCGTACTCGCCGGATATTTGCCGTTTCGTCTCTGGGGGGCACGGCATCGCAAAGCTGCGATCTTTGCTGGCGCTTTTCTCTCGGTCTTGGTAAGCGCCGCGCTTGCGCTTTCGGAATTACTCATCTCGGGCGTCGCGATGCCGCGAGCCATCGTTTTGATATCGGTGGGCCTGTTTGCTGTGAGCGCTGCGATCGAAGGCGCGATCACGATTTCCGTCGTGCAGGCGATCGAAAACTTAAATCCGGGTTTCGTTCAGAAGCCGGATCGCGCTGGCGGACGCGCTCTGGCGGCGATCGCCGCAGGCGCAACGATCTTGGCGCTGGCCGGGTTTATGATTGCATCCACCGCGCCGGATGGGATTGAGCGGCTGGGCGCGCAACTGCGGCTCTCCGCGAAAGCCAATTTTCGCGCGCCCATGCCGGATTACAGCCTCGTCTCGTTCGATTCGGCATGGATCCGCCGCGCTACCGCGGGATTGGCCGGCCTGCTGCTGGTTTACGGTGTATGTCTGGCGGCTGGCCGTCTGATCGGCCGGCATAGGAGCGCTTGATTGCATCACGTCCTGGTCGATCGCTGGAGTCAGGGTTCCACCGCTTTGCATCGGCGAGATCCACGCGCGAAGATTGTCGCGCTGCTTGCTTTTTTGATCGTCCTGGCAACAACTCCGCCGGACGCCGCCGCTACACTGGTGATCGATGCAGCGTTGCTATTGAGCGGCATTCTGATCAGCGCTTTGCCGCTCGTGAATCTATTAATTCGCGCCGCTACGGTGCTGCCATTCTCGCTGACATTCGGGCTCATCAGTTGGCTTGCTGGCGACACATGGCGCGCGGTCGGGTTGATTGAGAAGAGCTATCTGTCAGCCGTCGCAGTTTTGCTGCTGGTAGGAACTACACCGCTGCCTTTGTTGCTGAACGGGCTCGAATCTCTGGGTGCGCCGCGCCTGCTCGTTCTGGTGGCACAGTTTCTGTACCGTTATCTCTTTGTGATTTCGGAACAAGCTCAGCACATGCGTCTAGCGGCCTCGTGCCGTCATGGCGGCGAGCACGCCGGTTCGCGAAAGTCGCGTTTCCGGGCAGCCGCTGGAGCCCTGGCGGTACTTTTCGCACGATCTTACCGCCGGGCGGAGGGCATCCATCGGGCGATGATCTCGCGCGCTTTCGGGGGGCACTTTTCCCTGCTTTTTCCACCCACATTTCGCGCCTCCGACGCACTGTTCACCGCGGCCGTTGCTGCTTTCCTGATCGTGGTGCGCATCCAATGACGCCGTTGATCGAAGTTCGCGATCTGCACTTCCGCTACGAGGATGGAACGCAAGCTCTGAACGGTGTGGATTTCACGCTCCATCCGAATGAGACCGTGGCATTACTAGGCGCCAATGGGTCAGGCAAGACGACATTCGTTCTGCACCTCAACGGAGTGTTGCAAGGTGAGGGTAGCATCACCGTTTGCGGCATGCCAGTGAACAAAGACAACCTTGCGGGTGTCCGCTCGAAAATTGGCATGGTCTTCCAGGACTCCGACGAGCAGTTGTTCATGCCCACGGTCCTGGAAGATGTCAGCTTCGGCCCACTCAACCTGGGGCTTTCTCCGGAGCAAGCCGTTCAGAAGGCGAAGTCTGCCCTGGAGCAAGCCGGCATGGCTCACGCAGCCGGCAAAGCTCCGTACCATCTCAGTGCGGGTGAGAAGAAACGGGTCGCGCTCGCCGGCGTGCTGGCGATGAATCCTGAGATCCTCGTGCTGGATGAGCCGAACACGTTTCTGGATCCGCCGGCGGAAGGAAACCTACTGCACTTACTCAAGAGCCTGCCTCAAGCCAAGCTTTTAATAACTCACAATATTTACTTCGCGGCGGCTTTAGCGAATCGCGCGGTTTTCTTTGAAAAAGGAAAGTTAGTGGCTGACGGGTCCGTTGAGGAAATCGTCCAGCGATTCAATTGGACTTACGATTCTTTACCGGCAGACTTGCGGTACTCTGCCCAACGGCGCTTTTGAGCCGCCGCAATCCGCTTGCGAGCCGCGGCGCTCAGCCGTCCAGGTCCACGTTTTTGCGTTCCATTCGTAGCGGCAACGCTTGGCGGCCGCCCGCGCCGTCCCTTCCCCAGCAGCGATCGGACCTCTTGAATCTGCTCCTCAATTCTTTGTTTCTGCAGCTCGAGCCCCTCAAGAGCGGCAGTAAGCAGCGATTGATCTGGAACTTTTCCTGTACGTGGCATCGAAGCTCCTGTTCTACGGGATGATATCTGCGTAGTTTATCATCCTTCACTTAGCGTTAGAATCGAGGACAAAAGTTACTGGTCCGTCGTTAACGAGATGTATTTGCATGTCAGCCTGAAAGACGCCGGTTCGTACGGTAATGTTTCTGGACCGTAACCGTTCTACGAAATACTCGTACAGGACACGGGCTTGCTCGGCTGGCGCGGCAAGATCGAAACTCGGGCGCCGGCCTTTGCGGCAATCTCCGTAAAGCGTAAATTGTGAGACGACTAACAACTCACCGCCGGTTTCCAGCACACTTCGATTCATACGCTGGGCATCGTCTCGAAATACGCGGAGATCGACGATTTTGCCGGCTAGATAATCCGCGTCCTTCGCGGTATCGGAACCAGTTACTCCGAGTAGAATAACGAGGCCGGCTTGGATGGATCCAACCGTCACCTCGCCGACATCGACATGCGCTTCGCTAACGCGCTGCAACACTACTCTCATGAGGCGGGACTAAGGAGTAAGTTACAGCTCGACCTACATGCTGTAAAAGAACTCTTCGTAAACGATCTTACCGTCCGCCACTTTGTAAACAGCAATTTCCTCCATCGCGAACCGCCTGTTTTGCGGTTTGAAGGTGACTTCCAGCTTGAATGTTACAGCGAAGTGTGCGCCCGCGACGAGAGGACCTTCTACCAGGGACGAATGAACTTCGTGGTTCGTGACCCACCATTCGCCCTTTGCTCGCACGGCATCTATGCCTTTTGACTCCCGCGATTGTCCCGGAGGTGCGCCGGCTTCCACACTGACGATATCGGGCGAGTACAGCGATTCCATGGCCTCCTGAAATTTGCCGGCCGAACAGAGGTGAACGAGCCTATCGGCGACTTCTTTGGTTGTCATGATGGTTGCTCCTATGGAGAATAAGGCGTTTATAAGTTAGCACGCGGGCAAGCCGGAGGCATGCCCAACTATTGGTGTGCGGCGATGAAACCGAGGATCGACTGGGCTGTGACGTCATTCTCGTTCACGACGTTGATGATTTCGCTGATGTGATTCTCGCCGGGTACGTAGACCAACTTTGACGAATCGCCGGCCTGTCGGAGTGCGGCGTCGAATCTTCGCGCCTGGAGAGGCAACGACGGGTAATCGTTTTCGCAGTAAGTGATCAGGAACGGCGGTGCGCCGGAATGGATGTGCTTGATAGGAGAAGCATTGTCCGGGTCCTGCTTGAATCCGCCGATCTCACTCACATCGTAGACTCCGCTGAGAGGCATCACGGCTTTGAAGTTCGGCCAGAATTTCTCCTCGAGGCCGACATAGGCAGCGAGGTGACCGCCAGCGGAATGGCCGGTGACGTAAATGCGTTGCGGATCGCCACCGTACTGCGCAATATTTCGAATGGTCCATTCCATGGCGGCTGTCGCGTCGTCAACTTGCGCCGGGTGCGCGCTGCCGGGCATCAGCCGATAGCTGGGAATCACCACGACCAGATTCTGTTTCGCGAAACGGTTAGCGAGGGCGGGATAGTTCGATCGATCCCCGGACCGCCAGGATCCACCATGATAAAAGACCAACACCGGAAGATTCTTTTTGTCTTTCGGCTCATAGATGTCCAGTTTGTGTTTTGCGGCGTCCTCGGGTTTGCCTTCGACGTAAGTAATATCTTTGTGCGCTTCGACAGTTGCCGCAAGATCCGTGGGCGGGAGTTTTCGTGGATCTGGCGGCTTGAGATAGATCGGACTGGAATAAATCCAGGGACGATCCTCGCCATCCACGGAAAGCCACGCTTCCAACCGGTATGCGCCGGTTTCTTTCGGCGTGTAAGTAAAATTGAAACCTTGGGCTTCTGAGACTACGGCACCGTTGTGAATGAGTTTGATTTTGGCCGCGACCGGAAGGGTCGCACTGAGACGGGTGTTGTTCAGCATCGGGACCTGATCGCCGATGTCGTATACGCCGTTGTTGTTGGCAGCGGCGAAGTAGAAGCCGGTAGCATCGCAAAGCCAGTCGTGCGACACGTAAACGTGGCCCTGACGCAGGGAATCGCGAATGGCGGTATCGGTGAGTTCCCGCGCGAGAATATGCGTGATGTCGCTACGGAAGCTGACTTCGTAAGGATCGAAGACTACTCCGTTGAAGATCTGATTCTTGTGTGAATCGTTAGCCGCGATGCCGGGGAAGGGGCGGTGCGCGAGCTCGCGATCCCACTGCGCCATGATGGTCGGCCAGTAGTCTGTGCCGGCGCCGAAGACTTCATCGGGAAACTGCTTTTCTTTCTCGACCAGCTTGGCCCATTCGGCAGGATCCTTCGCAGCGCGCTTGAAATAATCGTCGAATTCCTTCTCGTCCTTCGCATCGGTGTGGCGATTGTAGATTTCCATGCCGTCGAATCCATCGCTCTTGGCATCGGGCGTTTCTTCGAGATGCGAAAGGAAGCGGAGTTCCGCGCCGGGCTTGGGGAAGCGCAACAAGTGATCATCTTCCGAACCTGCGATGAAGAGGATGCCGTCGCGCACACCGTTCCACGTGTCGGGCTTGGGGCCGCGATGATCGGTGAACATCACCACATTTAGACCGAGCGCCTTCGCGGCTTGCAGCACTTCGGCGCGGGTGCCCTTCGTATGATCCGCATCTTCGGCATGAACGTGGATCACTGCGCGGTAGTCGTTATAGACACCGATCGGCAGGATGTTCTTCCGTTCCTTCGCGTATTGCAATCGGGCCTGATGTGTAGCTTCCAGGTGCTCTGTTTCGAGGCGTTGAACGGTGGTGTACTTCCGGCCGGGACTGAGCGGGGTGTCAGCAGAAACAAGAAAGCAAAAGACGGTAAAGGTTAAAACAGGCCAGAAAAAGCTATTTCTTCTGGGGCATTTCGTAGAGATAGATGACGTGGCCACGGGCTTCTGGGATGTCCTTGTCTACAACTTTCGGCTTCCAGCCCATGACGGCGTAATCGTGGGAGACCACGCGTGCGCCCTTGCGCAAATACTTCTCCAGGTTGGGACGCAGGATTTCGTTCGAGTCGGTCGCCAGATAAAGAGTTACCACATCGGCCGGACTGAGGTCCACTTGCATCATATCCCCGTGAATTACTTTGGCCTGATTCTGCAGATTGTATTTCAGGATGCGATCTTGCGTGCTATTCACCAACGCGTCGGATATCTCCACGCCCACTGCCTTGGCGTGGAATCGTAAGACAGCCGTGAACAGGACGCGGCCATCGCCGCTGCCCAGATCGTAGACGGTCTCATTGGGCTTGATTTGAGCGAGTTCCAACATGCGGTCCACGATCGACTGGGGAGAAACGACGTAGGGCGCTAAGCTGTTGGAATAATGCTTGATCTTCTGCGAATAGCCCGGCGCTGCATACATTACTAGTACACTTGTCGCCGCTAGGATGGATCTGGTCATGCCCCCTACTTGGTTGAGATGGCTGCAGCCTGTTTTGCGTTCCTCGATTTTACGATACGGGAGACCATTTCAGTAACTGCAAACCAAAGGTCCCGGGGGCGGGTGATAGTGTACTCCGAGCCGTGAAAGAAGTGAACCGTGTGGCTGATCGCGTCTTTCCAAGGTACAGCCTGTGGGTTCAGGTTGTAATTCATGTAGAAAACCGGGAAATTTACATCGCCCCCGGCTTCCTTCAGCGCGTCCTGCGAGACGTTGGCATCCAACATCACCTTGGGTCCGGCAAAGATAACGGCGTCGGGACGACTTTGGGGCTTGGTGGCAACTTCGCGGCGAACGAGGTCGGTGAGAAACTCAGTGTCGCCGTGTTTTTCGCTGAGACGCTTGAGATCGACCGTGCCCAGGTTGAGCTTGTGGAGCGCCTCGCCGAGGGCGGGAAAATCGATGCGATCGGCCCCATCCTGACGATAGACCACTCGCTGCTCCTGCATGTTAAAGGCGATGACGGAGAACTTTCCGATCCGCGGCTCACGCATCAGAGTACGCAGGATGGAGACCAGAGCGGTGGTGTCGAGCGGCTGCAGCGCGGCAGAGAGCGAGTTTTGCGGCGCGAAATTGACCAGGAGCTTTATATTGAGCGGCGGCTCGTCGGCGGCGCGCTGCACGGGCGGTTCTTCTTTGAACTGTTCGCCGTCGGCTTGCAGAACGGAGCCCGCCGGAACCGAAACTGAGATGGGCTTGTCCTTCGCCCCAAGGGCAGCTTCAGCGTCCCAGTAAAAGGAGCAGACGCGCTCGGCTCGATCGCGCATCAACCAATCGACGTGGTACGCGCCTTCGCCGACATCGAAAGCTCCCTGCAGGTAGGCATCGCCCTTGGCGTCTTCGTCGATGGACGGCACGCGAACATGCTGGGCGAAGTAAACCGGCTGATCGGGATGATTCTGCGGAGTCACGCGGAAGATGATGTTCAGCATGTTCTCGCCGCCTGCTATGTCGCGGAGCGGAACAGTGACCTCATAGCCCGCGTGGAATTTAAGGTCGAATCCCATCGACGGCTTCGTTGGCGTAACCGTGCATGGAAGGTCCTTGCGCACGTCGCCGGCCTCGAGAACCGCGCGATCTGTATTGAAAATATTGACGTTGTGATCGGGACCGTTACCGATCAAGTTGATTTGGCCGCTGGCCAGAGTAGCCGTCAGAGCCAAGCCTGCAAGCAGTTGGCAGCCGTTAAGTCGGTTTGTATCAAAGCAGTAGGGCCTCTGCACGAACCCTCACCCGTCTTGAATTGTTACTTATTGTACATCCTTATCGACAGTCTGCAAACAATAAATTAGACCTCAGGCTTACGCCGTACTAGTCAAGCGGCGATTTCGGTTCCAATTACAGCGAAGCACCACCGGATAGATGCGCGAGGGAGAAAAATTGAGACGTGATCGCACTGTGTTACAGTTCATGGATTATGGCATCGCGTAGTGTAAACAAAGTCATCCTGATCGGTCATCTGGGGCGGGACGCGGAAACCAAGTTCACGCCGGCAGGCGTAGCGGTCACGAAATTTTCCGTGGCCACGAACCGCCGCTGGAAGGATCAGCAGACTGGCGAATGGAAAGAAGAAACCGATTGGGCGAACGTTGTACTGTGGCGTCAGGAGAACCTGGCGAACTACCTGACCAAAGGTAAGCAAGTTTACGTCGAGGGGCGCTTACAGACGCGCAGCTATGACGATAAAGATGGGAAGAAGCAGTACATGACCGAGGTGGTTGCCGAGGACGTAATTCTTCTAGGAGGACGCGGCGGCGATGGCAGTGACATGGGCGGCGGACAGCCAGTGTCGATGCCGAGGAGTGCGCAACGGGCGCAGCCCACGCAGGATGTCGGCGATCAGGGTATCACCGACGACGACGTCCCGTTCTGAGTTGGACAAGCCTTCCGGCTTGTCCAGGCGCAACGCGAAGCGCGCAAAGATTCTTAGCGTGCTGGATCGCCAAATCGAGCTGACTCCTGCGCGCTTGCGCTGTGCACAAACGCAAGCCGAAGGCATACGCTACAGGCTGCAGTAGCGTTTCCGTTGCCCAGATCTTTGCCGGCGGCTCGTCGGATTCTTTCACGCCGCTCCGGCGTGTCATGCCGAAATGCGATCATACAGGCATGCTGGGTCTTCGCTGCACCGTTGCTATTTGTGTCTTGCTTGGTACGGGTCTCGTTGCCGCCGATCCGCCGGTGGTCATCCGAGTGGACGCGACGCACGCACCGCAGCGGCTATTTTCCACGCACATTACAATGCCGGTAAAGCCGGGGCCGCTGACGTTGCTGTACCCGCAATGGATCCCGGGCGATCATCAGCCAACCGGACCGATCGCCGACGTCGTTGGGCTGAAGATTACAGGTGGAGGGCAGACTATCGCCTGGTCGCGCGACCTGGTGAACATGTATGCGTTCCATCTGACGGTCCCAGAGGGTGTGTCGAGCCTGGATATCTCCATGCAAATGATCGCCGCACCCGGCGAAATCGGCGCCGACTCCAGCACCTTCTCAACTCAGCAATTGGCGATCGTCAACTTCAGCTCATTGGTGCTTTATCCAAAGGGTGCCCCGTCGGATCAGCAGACATACCAGGCCACGCTCGTGATCCCCGATGGCTGGCGTTACGGGACCGCGCTGCCGATCGGCCGTGAGTCGTCGAATTCGGTCGAATTCAAACCGAGCTCGCTCACAACGCTGGTCGATTCACCAGTGCTCGCGGGGCGATATTTTCAGACTGTCGATCTGGCGCCCGGCTCGTCAGTCCCTCAGGTTCTGCATCTGGCCGGCGATAGCGCCCAGTCCATCGAATTGCAACAGGAGGGCATCGATCACTTCCGCGCGATGGTCGCGCAGGAGCATGCGCTATTCGGAGAAGGGCACTTCCGCAGTTATCACTTTCTGCTGTCGCTCAGCGATCGGGGGCTGCACTATGCGGGATTGGAGCATCATGAGTCGAGCGACAATCGCCTTGGCGAGCAAGGAATCACCTCGGAAGGGGCCCGGAAGTATAACGCCGATGTGCTTCCGCACGAAATGGCGCATTCCTGGAATGGCAAGTATCGCCGCCCGGCGGGGCTTGCGACCAAAGATTTTTCCGAACCGATGAAGGGCGACCTGCTCTGGGTCTACGAAGGCTTGACTGATTATCTGGGACGGGTGATCGCGGCGCGGGCCGGTTTTCGAAACGCGGAGGAGTTTCGAGATGACATGGCGATCACGGCAGCGCAGCTCGACAATCAAGCCGGCCGCAAGTGGCGGCCGCTGGAAGACACGGCGGTCTCGGTGCAGAATCTGTTCTATTCGCGCGAGGACTACTCCGATCTCCGGCGCTCGGCCGATTATTATCCGGAAAGCTCGTTGATCTGGATGGATGCCGACGTATTGATCCGGCAGCAGAGCAAGGGCGCTCGATCGTTGGACGATTTTGTCCGCGCGTGGGTCGCTGGCCCGGCGGGTATGCCGGCTGTGAAGCCGTACACGTTTGAAGATGTAGTTGCGACGTTGAACTCGATTCAGCCGTACGACTGGAAGGGGTTTCTGAATGCGCGAGTCTATTCGGTCGCACCCCATGCTCCGCTGGGCGGAATCGAGGCTGGCGGCTGGAAGCTGGTCTACACGCCGAACCGCTCCGAATATTTCAAGCTGTTCGAAGGCAATCTACACGCGGCGGATTTCAGTTACTCGCTCGGACTGAAATTGAAGGACGACGGGAGCATCCTGGATGTCCTGGTGGACCGGCCGGCGCACAAGACGGGCATGACGCCGAACACCAAGATCATCGCCGTTCAGGGACGGCAGTATTCGTCAGATTCCTTGCGCGAGGCGCTGAAGGCGGCTGTTGGTTCAACCGAACCGATCGAGTTGCTGGTGAAAGACGGGGACTACTACAAGACTTACAAGATCGACTATCACGGTGGTGAGAGGTATCCACGGCTGGAGCGGGATGCTTCCAAGCCCGATCTTCTCTCGGAAATTGCGAAGCCGAGAAAATGACAGAGCCTGCAAGCCGGAGGCTTGCGCAACGCTGCCCCCGGCTTTTTAGAGATATTACAGGTCTGCTAGCGCCGCGACTAGTGCGCCCTTGGCTGAACTGTGTAGTGGGTCCT
>Ga0335069_10015151_pt1 | contig 10779 bp, 7 predicted proteins | sample Lox_Sample_11_FD_206714 | JGI IMG/M metagenome (GOLD analysis project Ga0335069, IMG submission 206714) | Soil microbial communities from Loxahatchee National Wildlife Refuge, Florida, United States - Lox_Sample_1.1 | ecosystem: Environmental > Terrestrial > Soil > Wetlands | place: USA: Florida... | reverse complement strand
AACTCAATGGAAGGGAATCCCGTTTTTCGTCCGCGATGCCGTGTTTCAGCCCCCCCGGGAAAAGCGGAGTGCGATTTCACGAGGCGATTACGGTAGCTCAACGACCTGGGGGCGTAGACCTGAGACAGCCACAAAATGCCCGCCTGGGCTGATGGAGAAACCGTTCTCTAGGCTTTGCAGATCCTGGGAGGTCACGATCCCTTGATAATTCTGCAGGTCCCAAACGGAAAGGGTTTGATCGAGCGCATAGGGAACATAGTTGAAGTACTCCCAGTCGAACTCCATCTTCTCTAAGCCAGTGAACGCCACGAGCCGGCGGCCGTCGCGAGAGACCGAGAGACATTTGCGAACGCCGCTTCCTCGCCCTCCAATTTCATGAACCACTTTTCCGCTGGCCAGATCAAAGACTTGCAGCATAGGATCGCGCGCGACGAACACCCCCTTTTGTCGGCCATCAACCACAAGGACCCGCTGATCCCTCGTCACCGCGATTGATGATACGGGCATCGCCACAACTAGTCGGGCTGCACTCGCGCCTGTCTCGATATCGCATTCTAGAATCTTCCGGTCTTTCTGGCTCCAATCCCCTGTCACCACGAAAACGCGCTTTCCGTCTGGATGCCATGCCTGAATCCCGGCAGTTCCGTAACCCAAGCTCCAGGACTGCGTCCTCGCACCGGTCGTCAGATCGTAGATTTCGAGCCTGTTCCCAAGTGCCAGGTGTCCTATTAGCACAGCCGCCACGTCCGCGACAGGCGAAAGCTGGACGCTGTTCACGGTGGTATGGCCCTCGCTCGGCTTATAGTTGCCCTTGTATCTTACAGTGCCGGTCTGGTCGGGAATTACGATCCGGCGCACTTCCTTAAGATCGTCGGCGCGAAGCACCTGCAGCACTCTTCCGACGCACACAACAAGAAGATCGCCCTGAAAAGAATAGCTAACTTGGGGCACGCCCGCCTCAAATGACCATGCCGGAAGCTCGGCCTCTGCGACGACTGTGCCCGCACGGAAGTCCCAGACTTGCACCTTGTTTTCTGGGGGAGGGGCGATAGCGGCGGCCTTGGTTTCGTCTGGAGAAATCTGGCCTGCAAGCAGCAGGCGGTTCGACAGAGGATACGTTTTCAGAGTTCGTTGCGCCGGCGCGTGCTCGGCGGCTATTAGCGGAATAGTCACCGCCATGAACAGCAACGCCCGTCGAAGTGGGTGCCAATCCGGCGCTTGTCGCCGCATCATGTCGCCACTATAGCGCGTAGCTGTCGGTCATGCGACGGGCCTGTACCCAGGTTGTTTTTGCGGAGTTATTGCTTGGCTTGGCCGGGCTCGGCCAGCCACTTGGCCCTGAAGTGGGATTCCATTCCTTTGACTTTTCTATTCCGGACTCGGCCGTTTCACATTCCCGCGCTACAAGGTCAATGGAAGAGACTCCCGTTCTTCGTGCCCCAACCCGCCCTGCCGCCAGGGGTTTCGAGCACAAAGTGTGCTCTGGCAGTGTATGCCTCGCCGTTCCGGCGCCTAATCCTGAAGAACCCTTTGCGCACTGCCGGGCTTTCCGTTACCATCTTGTCTTCTGGGTCGTGAGCTAAATGAGCCCGAATCAGGTCGCAACGGATTCCTACAAAGGCCGCTCGCATGGCTGGAGAATGATTGTCCTGCGAGCCGCCGGGATGGGCGGCGGGTTTGCGGTAGTTGCCGCCCTCCTGTTGGGCGGGATTGTCTGGTGGAGCAACAGGCCCAAGCCGTGGTCCCCCACCTCCATTACGGCGAAACCTACGCGGCTGATGATGCAGCAGGTCGGGGAAGAGGTGCGATTCGAGTTCCGGTACGCCTTCACCAATCACACTAAGGAGGAATATGCGCTCCCGTCGTCCGAGATGGGAGCCCTAATGCGGAGAGTTCCCGAGAACGGCTCCCTCGAGAGGATGGACGGTGCGACGTGGGACAGCACCACGAGAATCCCGCCGAACCAGACCATCGGTGTTGCCTTCATGGTGCCGTATAAGTTGTCGGAATTCAACATGTCCTCTGCGGAATTCAACATGTCCTCTGCGGACACCAAGCGCGCCGCGTTCGCCGGCCACCGATTGAAGGAGATCAACGGGCTGGTGTTCTTTGACTACGCCTCCAAATACAAGGTCGAGATGCCGAGGAATTGGGACGAGCCGAAGGAGCCGGAGAGGAAATAGCCGTCCGCGCGGACGCGCCAATTTCCGCCGCGGCGCGTTCAGAGTTTGCATTGTCCCCCTTCCTGGGGCATATCCTTACACGCGCCACTCGTCCGGCCAAGCACGGAGGAAATCACTATGGACCCGAGCATGATGGTGCCCGACAGGTTGCGTTGCTATACTGTGGCCAGCAATGAACTTGGCTTGGCTGGAGAACCTAACGAAGCCCTTCGCAAGCCTACTCAACCCTGTTGCCGAGCGAACAGGAAGATGGCTCGGCAACAGGAAGCCGCGGCTTTACGTGCATCCCAGCCCGGCGATGATGAGCTGGTCGGTGGGATACCAACGGCAGCCGGACGGCCACCACCTCGAGATGATGCAGGTCCATCTCCACGCCGACTTCAACCATGATGACGATAAGCAAACGCTGCTCATCATGGATGCATTCCCCGAGGGGACGGAGAACCGCATCCCCGGCCTCAGCCGCTTCGCGATACGACCCCACGAGGTGGTGAACCAGCAGATCGTCTCCTTTGCGCTACCGGTCATCGCGGAGAAGGGAGTGGGGTGGACGGGCCGGATGGTCTTCGTTGACCAGTTCCAGAGACGATACAAGAGTCGGAAAGGTGCGTACCGCTGGGTAAGCGTACCGCCGCCGCCCGAACCCAAGAAGGCTCCCGAGCCGCAATAATACGCGGTTTCGGCATTCCGCGCTGCCCGGTTCCGACCACCACCCGCGCAACGGGAGTGACCGAGTTCGCAAGGACGCTCCAACGCCACAATCCAGGAGGCGGTATGGTCTCTGATAAGCGGCCTTGAAGTGGGGTTCACGGAAAACGAGATTACTTCGGGATTCCTGCATCCACTTGGCCGCAAACCTGGCGCCCCGGCCCCAACCTCTACGAGACCTGATGGCGCCCTCCTCAACTGGAACGGATCAATCACCCACGGATTCCTTTGGCGAAGCCTGGATGTCTACGGCGCGCCCCGCACTAGCTCCGCAAGTGCAGAAACATGTACAGGCCGGTGAGAGAGAAAATCACGTCCGGGGACCAGGCGGCCATCGCCGGCGGAAGCTGCCCCGCCCCGCCCGCCTTGTCGAAAACCGAGCTCACGGCCCAATACGCGATGGCGATCACAATGGCCACCCCGATGCCCGTCATCGCCCCGCGGCTCCCCACCATGAAACCGAACGGCGCAGCGATCATCGCCATGATCAAGGCGAATAGCGGCACGGAGAACTTGCGGTAGAACTCGGTTTGCAGCTTCATCGTGTCGAAGCCGCTCTGCTGGAGGTCACGAATGTAACTGTCCAGTTCGCGGAAGTTCATCTGCTCGTCCTTGGGCGGCTCCTTCAGGAAGTAATCGGGCGGCTCGGTAAGCTCGGGAAAGGTGGTCACCTGGAAGGCGTTGTACCTCCGCTCGCCGCCGCCGGTGAAGTCGCTGTACCAGCCGTTTTCAAAAACCCACGCCTTCAACGCGGGGCTCCAGCGCGCGCGGTCGGCCGAAATCTGGCGCACCATGGCGAAAGTCTTGGGGTCCAGCTCGAAAATGCTGGCATCGTCCATCATGGACGCCTGGGCATCGAAATACCGGTAGTAATAAATCCGCGAGCCCCTGCCCATAATCCAGTGCTCGCGCGCGGTTCGGTAGGTCTGCGTGGGCTGGCCCTTGATTTCGGCGCGCAGCGCTTCCTGCTTCCGGTTGGCCCCCGGCACGTAATAGTGGTCGAACGCGAAGAGGCCCCCCGCCAGCACCGTGCTGCTCAGCACAATCGGCAGCGCCAGCCGGTACAGGCTCACGCCGCATGCCTTGAACGCGGTGATTTCATTCTGCTTGGCCAGCACCCCTAGCGCCACCAGCACCGCTACAAGCACGCTTACCGGCAGCGTGCGGTAAATCAGCTCCGGCGTCAGGAAAAACAGGTAGGTGAACATCTTCGACAGCGGAATCTTGTTCCGCACCATGTCGAGCATGAGGTCGAAGAAGTTGAAGATCAGGGTGAGCGAAACGAAACTCGCCAGCAGGAGCAGGAAATACGTGAGGAATCGCGAGAGGATGTAGGTATCGAGCAACTGCGGCAGCAGGCGGATGCGCCACCGCGTGAGACGCGGCCCGACGGTCCTTCCGCCGGCCAGCAACTTCACCTTGCGGAAACGCGCCCCGAGCCAGCCCCATACAATGGACATGACATCCCGGTCGCCCGGCCTTTCCATGCGGGAGAGCAGCGCCACGCCCGCCGCCCCGAAGATGACGTTGGGCAGCCAGATGGCCAGCGGCGCCGGGATCTTGCCGAGCTTCGCTTGCCCTATCAGCGTCGCCAATGCCAGGTAGTAACAGAAAAACGCCAGGAAGAAGGCGTTCACGTAGCTGGCCGATTTCCCTCCCTTGCGCGTCGCAATGCCCAGCGGAATGCCCACCAGCGCCAGCATCAGGCAAGCCACCGGCAGAGCGAAGCGCCTGTGCAGCTCGATGCGGTTTTCCAGCAGATCCGGCCCGCGCTTATATTTGAGCAGGTCCGTGGTCGTCATCGCCGTCGCCTTCAGTTCGTTCTGCTTGGGCGGCGCGGCGTCCAGCTCCATCTGCCAATGCTCCGCACGCTCATCGTGGGCCACCGCGTCAGAGCCCATCTCATGCCGCGAGAAGCCGTGCATATCGAGCTGCATGCGCCGCTGCAATGGCTCGGAAACCGCCACCGCCTCCTTGGCCACCATGATCAGCGGCCCCGTGGCCTTCCCCTTCAGCCCGCTCTTGCGCGATTCCGGAGGGCTCACGTCGGCGATGAACACCGGGCTCCAACGCACTGGGTCGCCGGGGTTGCCCGGCTTCACGTCGCCCACATAAAGAATGATGTTGGGGAAATCCTCGTCGAAAACCCGCGGCTGGATGTCCGCCGAGAGGCCGTTGCGCATCAGGTCATTGACAATCTCGGTGCTTCGCCGCGCCGCCAGCGGCGTCAGGCGAAGCGAAGCGAATGCCGCCGCTCCCATCCCCAGCAGCGCGAAGCCCAGCACCGGCAGGACCACCTTGCGGCTGGAGACGCCCGCCGCGCGCATGGCCACAATCTCCCCGTCCGCGCCCATCCGTCCGAGGCCGATCAGGATGCCCACCAGCACGCCGAACGGAATCGTCAGCGGCAGTACGGGCGGAACCGCATAAGCGAACAACAGCGCGATCTTTTTGAGCGACGCCGCGTTGCTTTGCACCAGCAGCTCGAACAACTGGTCCACGGTTCGCAGAAAAATGACGAACGTCGCCAGCAGCGTGCCCAGCAGCGCGCTGGTGAATGTCTCCCGGAAGATGTAGCGGTTCAGCAGCCGGAACACGGTTCAAACAAGGGACCAGGCCCGCGCCATTCGGGCTCCTCGGTCCACCTAAATTGGAAACCCGCGCGGCGCAACGTAGTTTCGTTCATGCGCGCGGCCTCTACTTGCTGATGTCCGGCGCCGGAACTATGGGGAGCTTCGGCAGCTCGTCTTCCGGAGCATACAGCTCCAGATCGTCAATCAGGATGGACGGCGCCACCACGCTAGTCTCCGCGCTGAAGCCGCGAGCGCTGTTCATGAATTCGAATACCTGGTTATCGTCTCCCGCCGCCAGAATGTCCTTCAGGGAGCGCACGTCCACTCCGCGGAACCGCAGGCCGCGCACCTGCTCCTCGCGCCCGTCGGGATATACCTTGTAGATCTGAATCGGGGCGCTGATGGGCCGGCCTCCGCTTGGCGGCGCCGGCGCCGGCGCTCCCACCGCCGGGAAATCCATGCGCCGCACCAGCATGGCGTAGGGCTTGGAGCGCTCCTGCGCCAGCTCGATGAGCTTCTTCTTCAAATCCGCGGCGGGCGTCGTGTCCGAGGAACTGATGAACAGATTGCTGATGGCCGCCCCGGAGCTGCCCGGACCGGACGGTAGGCGGGCCCGGCCGTTGGACCCGTTGTAGCCCTTCACCGGCTCCCGCGTAAGCAGGTAGCCCTTCAGCACGCCCTTATCGATCAAGTGGAGCGGCTGCGGCGCAACGCCCTCCCGATCCACATCGTAGCTGCCGAACAGCGGCCGGCCGTGCCATTCCTTTTGCGTGGGATCGTCCACCACCGTGAAGGAATCCGGCATCACGCGCGCTCCAATGCGTCCTTCAAGTTCACTGGTCTGCCCGGCCCCGCCAATGGCGCCGCGGCCGGCGCCGCCGCCAACCGGGCGATGCGAGAGCGGCAGGTTGCGCCCCAGCAGCTCCGCCAGAAGCTGCGGAGCCGCTTCGCCCTCGAAGAGCACGGGACCCGAATAATCCTCGCCCTTGGGCGCCTTTTGCAAGGCCACAATGTTCTGGGCCATGGCGGTGATGCCCGCCGTCATGTCCGCGTCCGAGGGCATCCCGGAGATGCCCAGCGAATAGAATTCCACCCCATCGGCCAGGTTCATGCCGTCCGGCGCTTGCGCCGTGGCGCGGGCGCGCAAGTACGCCACAGTCTCCGGCTCGCGCACCGTCGCGCCTTCCGTATTAACCAGGTAGAAGCCGCCCGCCGTGGCGTCCAGATCCACGGCGGAGAAGTTGATGGTGGGGAACTGATTGAAGATCGCCGAAAGCGTCCGCACGCGATTCGTCCAGGCGTCCTCATCGATGTTCAGCTTCTGGAAATCTCGTTCCAAATGGACGGGCTCGGCATGCGCGAAATCGTCGATCTGCTCGTTCTGCGTCACGTTGCGCAAAGCCGCCCGCTTGCGCGAAAGCGTCTCCACGGCCGCCTTGTACGCCCCGTCCGTCTCCAGCCAGAAGTAGCGCCGCAGCACCTGGTAGTCGTTATCCACCGGCAGGCTCTCGCCGAGGCCGCCGCCGAATCCGCCCGCGAAATTGCTGTTATCGAACTGATAGCTGCCCACCCGCACATCGATCTCCGGCGAGCGGAACTTCTGCCGCCGGCGTTCCACCACGCCGCCCATGCTGGCCGAAACCACGAAATTGTCTTCCTGCTGCACCAGGTATTGGATGAAATAGGGCGCGGGTAGCCCGGAAACGGTGATCTTGGCCGAGCGCTGAACCTCGTCGCGCATGGCCCGCAGCAGCGGATCGGCCTCCGGCGCCTGCGCCAAAGCCACAACCGCCACGGCCAATGCCGCGCCGCCAAGAAGAACTAGTTTGGGAGTGCCCAGGCGTGCCGTCATTGCGAAGCCCCCGTGGATGTAGCCGGCGGGGCCGGCAGCAGCGGCGGCCGGTCGTCCGCCTTGGCCTTCTTTTCGATTTCGATATCGGAGACCAGAATCGCCGGAGAAACCGCCGACACCGGAACGCTTCCGGATTCCGCGCCGCAATAGCCGTTGAACACTTCCGTCTTGTCCGACGTGGCCAGAATCTTGGAGAAGCTCTCGAGCGGCGTTCCCACAATGTCCGCCCCGCGCACCAGCTCGTCCGGACGGCCGTCCGGGTACACCCGGTACACCACAATGGGCAGCACCTTGAAGGCCTGCATGCCCGCGCGCTGCGTGGTGGTGAAGCCTCCGGTGATGTCGCGGAAGAACAGGCCGTACGGCTTGTTCTGCCGCTTCACTTCGTCGATCAGCATCTGCCGTAGCTTGGCGTCGGAAACCGTCTTGGAGGACTCCACAATCAGGTTCGATTGCCGCGACACCACTTCGTAGCCCGGCTGGCGGCGGCCATGCCCGTTCGAATGGTCGATGCCCTGTATGGGCGATCGCGACATAAGGAACGTCTTCAGGATGCCCTTATCCACCACCGTGACCGGGCGCGCCTTGACGCCTTCGTCGTCGTAGTCATACCACCCGTTCAGGTCCACGCCGTCGATCTTGCGCTTGGTCGGGTCGAAGACCACGGAAAGGAAATCCGGCAGGACCGGCGTTCCAATGCTCTTGGTGAACGTCTGCCCTTCGCTCTCATCCTTCTGCCGATGCCCTTCCACGCGGTGGCCGAATATCTCATGGAAGAACACCCCCGCCGCCCGCCCGGAGAAAATCGCGGGGCCCACGAAGGGTTCGGCCTCCGGCGCGTGCAGCAAAGCCGTCAGGTCGCCGCCCACGCGGTCGATGGACGCCGCCAGCGCCTCGTCCTTGGGCAGGCCGGAGCACTCCACGGCTTCAAAGGTGTCGAACGTCTCCAGGTCCTCGCCATCGGCCGCCTTGGATTCCGCCGAGATCACCACGCGCGCGAACCCGCGCCCGTCTACCACCCGTCCGCCCTCGGTATCCGCCATATAGCGGGTGTTGACCTCGCAGGAAACCGTCACGCGGGAACTCAGCACCGCCGGAAAGTTTGCGAAGCGCGCCGATAGCTTCCGCACCCGGTCGGTCCAGGAGGCCTCGTCGAACTTCAGCTTCTCGGGCGCCTCCACCCGCACGTTCGGCGGCTCCTCGGAGAAATCCGCCGAGGAATCCGCCGCCGCCACGCGCACCTGCGAGTTGGTCTTGATCTGGATGAGCCGCTGAGCCGCCGCGCGGTAGGCCCGGTCGGTTTCGAGCCACAGCCGGCGCTGGATAGCGCTGGGCGCGTCCTCATACGAGATCGCCGCGCCGGACGTCACGCGTCCTGAGGAGCCGTTCACGCGGTGGTAGTTGTCCAGTTGCGGCGAGCCCACGCGCACGGAGACATCCAGCACGCGGGTCTTCCCGCCGGTCGCCGGGTTGACGCTTCCGAGCTCCCCGGAGACCGTGCGGTATTCCTGCTCGGTCACTTCGTAACTCATGAAGTAAGGCGGTGGATCGGCCTCTGCTTGAGAACGCCGAAATTGCGGTTGAGTTCCTGGGACATGGTGTCCATCAGGACCGAGGGCTGGGCCGCCGCGATGGATGCCGCGGCCAGCAGGAGCGGCAAGCGAGACAGGTTTAAGCGACTCAAGCTTCAAGAATATCACGCGACCTTTCACGGCGAAGGCGCGCGGGGCTCTGTTGCGGCGCGCGCCCGGGGGCGAAGGAAGCGCGGCGGCGTTCCTTGAAAATCGGCCGCTACTTTTCTCGAGTCTTCGCCGCGCGCCGCCGATAAGAAGACTTGAGCCCTACTTCGATGGACTTCGACGCGGAGGTCTATAAATCGGTCTTCGAAAGCCTGCCGGTGGGCGTGTATCTGGTGGACCGCCAACGGCGAATCCTGGGCTGGAACAAGGGCGCGGAGCAATTGACCGGGTACCTGCGGCAGGAAGTAGTGGGCCGGTCCTGCGCCGAAGACCTGCTGATGCATTGCGACGACAGCCGGACCATCGTGTGCGGCGAGGCGTGCCCGCTGCAATCCACGTTGCGCGACGGGCAGACGCGGCAGGTGGACCTGTACCTTCTGCACAAGGATGGGCAGCGGATTCCGGTGAGCGTTCATTCCTTCGCGCTGCGCAATCCGGATGGCGACGTGGTGGGATGCGCGGAGTGCTTCGAGACGCGCGTCATTCTGCCGGCCGCGCAGCGTCCCAGGATCGCGCCGGGCTCGCTCACCCGCGATGAACTGACCGAACTGCCGGACCGCGGCGGAGCCCTGGCGTGGCTGAGCGCGGCGCTGCGGGACTTCGAGGAGACCGGCGTACGCTTCGGGGCTCTTCGTATCGCCATTGACGATCTGGACGGCCTGCTCCGCAAGGACGGACGCAACGCGGTGGATGCCGTGCTCTACGCCACGGCGCAGACGCTGCGCGCCAATGTCAGCCCAGCGGACATGGCGGCGCGCTGGTCCGGCGATAGCTTCCTGGTGGCGGTGATGGGCTGCACCGCGCCCGCGCTCCGGCGCGCCGCTGGCATTCTGAACCGGCTCACGGGGTCGGAGGCGGTTCCGTGGTGGGGCGACCGTCTTTCCGTATCGGTTGCCATGGGCGGCGCGATCGCCGCGCCGGGAGACACAGCTGAGTCGCTCGCCGGACGGGCGGAAGAAGCGCTCTCCCGCGCGCGCGCCGCCGAAGGCAACAGGATTCAGGTGATATGAGGCAGCCAGGCGCGTTTCCAATTCATCGAGGGAGTACATGTTCGCAATAATCGGAGTGCTCGTCGTCATCGGCGCCATTCTGGGGGGGTACCTTTTCGAGCACGGCAACGTTCTGGTTCTGCTGCAGCCGGCCGAATTGCTGATTATCGGCGGCGCCGCGCTGGGGACGGCGCTGATCGCCAACCCGATGCACGTGCTCAAGCAGATCGCCGGCAGCCTGGGCAGCGTGCTTAAGGGCTCGCCCTACGGCAAGGACCGTTACCTGGAATCGCTCAAAATGCTTTACGACCTGTTCAACCACGCGCGCAAGGAAGGGCTGGCGGCGGTGGAATCGGACATTGAGGACCCCTCCAAGAGCAAGATTCTCTCGGCGCATCCGGCGGTGATGAAGAATTCTCACGTGAGCCGCTTCATCTGCGACACCTTGCGGACCGCGACGACCGGCGTGGTGGACCCCTTCGACCTGGACCAGATGATGGAGGCCGATATGGAATGCCACCACCATGAGTCCACCGAGCCGGTGAACTCTCTGAGCACGGTGGCGGATTCCCTTCCCGGCCTGGGAATCGTGGCCGCCGTGCTCGGGGTGGTGATCACCATGGGGTCGCTGGGCGGCCCGCCGGAGGAGATCGGGAAGAAGGTGGCGGCCGCGCTGGTCGGCACCTTCCTGGGCATCCTGATGTGCTACGGCTTCGTGGGGCCGCTGGCGGCCAA
>Ga0335069_10015150_pt1 | contig 10780 bp, 9 predicted proteins | sample Lox_Sample_11_FD_206714 | JGI IMG/M metagenome (GOLD analysis project Ga0335069, IMG submission 206714) | Soil microbial communities from Loxahatchee National Wildlife Refuge, Florida, United States - Lox_Sample_1.1 | ecosystem: Environmental > Terrestrial > Soil > Wetlands | place: USA: Florida... | reverse complement strand
GGGTCTTGAACCCCGCCTGTGGGTCTGGAACATTTCTTTTTCATGCACTTCGAAGCTTTTTGGCGGAAGCCAAAGACGCCGGTCTCTGACGTTGCCCCCGACTCTTATCCAGTCGGACTGAGAGTCTGGCAGTTGCCATTTTGCATAGTCGGAGCAACGGGCCAAGGCGCGGAGCCATTGCGGAGCGCAGCGCCTTGGCCCGATTGCGGTGAGAAGTTTGCGGCATAGGCCGCGGGCGCCAGCCAGCCGATCCGCGAGTGGGGCCGCACATGGTTGTAGTCGCGCCGCCAGTCTTCCAGCGCCAGACGGGCCTGCATCAGAGACGTGAACAGGGTCTCGTTCAGAAACTCGTCGCGCAAGCGGCCGTTGAAGCTTTCGACGAAGGCGTTTTGCATTGGCTTGCCCGGTGCAATGTAGTGCCAGCCGACCTTGGTTTGGTCGGCCCAGCTCAGAATGGCATTGCTGGTCAGCTCCGTGCCGTTGTCGCTGACGATCGTCCCGGGCCGACCGCGAGAGGCGATCAGAAGGTCAAGCTCACGCGCGACCCGCTGGCCGGATAGCGAGGTATCCGCCACGGCAGCCAGACACTCGCGGGTGCAGTCGTCGAAAACCGCCAGGATTCGAAAGCGCCGGCCACAGGCCAACTGATCGGAAACGAAGTCGAGCGACCAACGGTCATTGGGCCGCAGCGGGACGGGGATCGGCGCCCGCGTTCCCAGAGCTCTCTTGCGGCCGCCTCGTTTGCGCACCATCAGCCGTTCTTCCTGATAGATGCGGAACAGCCGCTTGTGGTTTACGACAAAGCCTTCGCGGCGCAATAGGACGTGGAGCCGGCGGTAGCCGAAGCGCCGCCGTTCCTTGGCGAGCATCCGCAGCCGTTCGCGCAAAGTAGCATCGTCGATCCGGCAGGATCGATAACGGACCGTCATCCGCGCGCAGCCGATCACCTGGCACGCCCGCCGTTCGCTCATCTCGTGCGCTTGCCGCAGATGGGCGACGGCCTCTCGCTTGACAGCGGGCGTCACCATTTTTTTGACAGCAAATCCTTCAGCGCGGCGTTGTCCAGCATCGAGTCCGCCAACAGCTTCTTCAACCGGGCGTTCTCCCCCTCAAGCTGCTTCAGCCGCCTCGCTTCGGAGACGTCCAGGCCGCCGAACTTGCTCTTCCAGTTGTAGAAGGTCGCCTCGCTGATCCCATGCTTGCGGCACAGATCGGCCGTCTTCGCACCCAGCTCCTGCTCCCGCAAAACCCCGATAATCTGCTCTTCCGTAAACCGCTTCCGCTTCATCGTCTGGTCCTCCTTCAGGGGCCAGACTCCAGTTCAATCTGGATAAAATCGCGGGGGCAACGTCAAGTCGGTTCGGCTTTATTTGGAGACGTCTCTATCAATTCGATGCCGATGCCCCTCAAGATTCGGGGCAGTTCGATGATGCCGTGCAAGGGCGACCATCCCGAGGACACGAAATGGGCACGCAGCCCCTCTGTCTTGGGTCGATGCGGCGCCTCGAAGATCACAACGTCGGATATCCATTCTCGATGTGCATTGGCCGCACGCAGGGCCCGCGTCATTCCGGATGAATGCGTCAGCAGCACGGCCTTGCGTCCCACTCGGCGGGTGACATCGTGGATCGCCCGCGAGAGGAAACGCTCGCCATGCGAATCCTCGAAATTGATAAAGAGCCCTGCCATCACGGGCCGATAGCCAAGCGCCTTCAGCCAGGCCGCAAGCGGCAGAAGTGCAAGGTCGCTGCCGAGGAATGCCGGAAGAAGGACGATGGGCTTGCCGTCTCCGAAGCGGGAGGCGCTTCCGACCATGATCGACTGTCGCGCAATGGTCAGGGCCTCGAAGCCGGCTTTGGTCAAGGTTAGCGGCCACGCCGTCAACAAGTCGATTGCCAACGTCGGCGCATGCGAGGATTCTGGCACGTATGCTCGATGGACGTCACGCCGTGGCAGGGCTGCAGCCGGTTCGCTACAAGTCGTGCCAAGAAAATCGGTGATCAGATCGAGGCAGGTTTGAGTAGCCTCCCACAGAACCCGATGACCGGCGCCTCGGACGACAACCAGTTTTGCGCCCGGAATGAGCTTTGCCATCATCAACGAATTTTGCGGACGGATCAGTTCGTCGAGATCGCCGGTCAGCACCAGCGTGGCACAGCGGATCCCGGCCAGGGCCTGCGAGCCATCGAACTCGGCGAATGACTGAAACTGCAGGTCGGCCGCATGCAGAGGCGTGGGCTGCGCCACTTCGCGCCGCATCTGATCCTCGGCAAGCGCCCGATGCTGCTCGAGGTAACCGGGCGCGTAGGTGACTTTCCAGATGCGTCGCGCGGCCTGTTCCGGCGTAAGGCCATCGAGGTCGCGCATGACCCGCACGACAGAAGTGCTGGCGTAGGTCGCCCGAGGGCCGCCCGACATCGTTGCGCAGAGAATCAAATGCGATACGCGTTGCGGGAATTGACGCACGAACTCCTGCGCAATGGCGCCGCCCATGGAATATCCGAGCATGGCGACCTCGGCCATTCCGAGCTCGTCGAGAAGTCCGCAGACGTCGCGCGCCAGGTTCGCGATGGCATAGCCATGGACCGGCTTGTCGCTCAGTCCCGTGCCGCGATTGTCCAGCGTGACCACTGTGAACCGCTGCGCCAGCCGTTCGATAAAGGTCGCGGGCCAGGCTGTGGAATTGAGCCGATAGCCCATGACAAGCACGAGCGGCGGCCCCTCGCCTTGCACGCGGTAGGCCAGCCTGACGCCGTTCACCTTTGCAAAACGCGCCTTCATTCAGCTTTTTTGCGCCTCAGAGTCCTGAAACCAGATGCCCGCCATCGACCGCGACGATGCTTCCCGTCATGAATGACCCCGCGTTGGAAACCACCAGCAACAGCGGCCCATCGAGCTCGCTGAGCTGCCCGAGACGACGCTGCGGCACGCGCTTGATCAGGGCCTTGCCCTGCTCGCTTTCGAAGAAATCATCGTTGAGTTCGGTTGCAAAATATCCGGGGGCCAGTGCATTGACGCGAATCCCGTACCGCGCCCATTCGAGGGCAAGCGCCTTGGTCATCTGGATCACGCCAGCCTTCGAGATCGCATAGGGCGCGACCGCGCCGGCAACGCGCAAGCCAAGGATCGACGCGATATTGACGATCGAGCCCTTCACCTTGTTCGCAATCATGCGCCTGGCTGCCGCCTGCGCGACCAGCCAGACACCCTTCAGGTTGGTGTCAACGACGCTGTCCCAGGCGCGTTCGTCCTGCTCAAGCGCGGGTCTCGTCGCGGTGACGCCGGCATTGTTGACGACTGAATGGATCGGGCCGAATTTAGCCTCGGCCTGATCCATTGCACGATCGATCATATCGGCAAGCGTGACGTCGAGCACGACGCTTTGCGCCTTGCTCCCGGCGCCGTTGATCTCGGCAACGACCGATGCCAACGCCTCGGCGCGGCGTGCTGCAAGGGTCACCTTGGCGCCATTGCTCGCGAGAAAGCGCGCGAAGTGGCGGCCAAAGCCGCTTGATCCTCCCGTCACCAGAATGTGCTGATCGTGGACTTCGAACACTGGAACCTCCCAAAATTCGACATCAGGCGAAACGAACTGCACTATGAAGCTCTCCACTTGCGTTCGGCTTCGTCCCAGGCCGCGAGCGGCTGAAGGTCCGGCACCCAGGCAAGCCCTGTCTTGCCGTCCGAGGAGATCGCTTCCGGGGTCACGACCATATCGAGCAGCGCAGGACGGTTGGCAAGCGCGCGTTCGATCGCAGGCTTGAGTTGCTCCTCCGTCTCGACGCGCTCGGCGTGCATGCCGAACGATCGCGCCATCGCAGCATAGTCGGCGAATTGCAGCTTCGTGCCCACCACTTTGCCATGGGTGACGGTCTGGTCGTGAACCTCGATCTGCCAGGCGCCATTGTTGGCCACGACAATCAGAACCGGCGCCTTGTGGCGCACTGCGGTATCGACTTCGATGGCGTTGAAACCGAAGGCACCGTCGCCGGTCGCAACCACAACCGGCTTGTCCGGAAAAGCAAGGCTCGCCGCGATTCCATAGGGCACGCCGATGCCGATGCAGCCGAATGGCCCCGGATCCAGCATCAAGGGCGCGTTGAGGCCAACCCGGGCAAAGGACAGAAAATCGCCGCCATCAGTGATGACGACGGAATCATTTCCAATCGCTTGCTGGAGCGCCGACAGAACCTTGTTCGGATGCAGCCTGCCATCGGAACCGTTGGCCGCCGATGCCATGTTTTGCTGCAGCTTTCTGGCCCGATCCTCGTGGCCGGAGCGGAGTTTCGCGGCCCACTGCCGGTCCACCTCGGAGACCCGATTGCCGGCATGCGCAACAAATGCGCGCAGCGTTTCCGCAGGCGAGGCGAGGATTTCGACAGCGCCCCGCCGGTTGTCGCGCATTTCTGCCGCCGCGTCGCCGATGCGGACGAATTTGGCGGACTGAAACACGGCGGGCGAGCCATAGGCGAGCTGGAAGTCGAGCCTGCGGCCGATGGTGAGAACTACGTCGGCGTCGCCCATCACGGCACCGCGCATCGCGCCGACGACCGACGGATGGCCGTCCGGCACAAGGCCGCGGCTCTCGCCGGTATCGAGATAGACCGCTCCCAGCCGGTCGAGCAGCGCGACCAGTTCCGGACCGGCGCCACGCGCGCCGCGGCCGGAGATGACGAGTACACGCCGCGCCGACCACAACAGATCGACGGCCCTTGCAACCTGGACTGGATCCGGCAGCGTCACCGTGCGCGGCTTGGCGCTGAAGTGCTCTTCAAGCTGCAACGCCTTTGGTACGATGCCGCGCAATGTGTCGACCGGGAAATCGATGAAGGACGGTCCAGGCTCACCCCCTTCTCCGAAGGCACGTGCAATCGCCTCATCGAGCTCCTGGAGCACCAGCGACGGCTCGCGAACCGTGCGAGCATAACGCGTGATCGAGCGAACCAACAGCGTGTGATCCATGTCCTGCAAACCGCCGCGATTTTCCTGCGGGCGAGGATTGCCGCCCGACAGCACCAGGATGGGCGCGCGCGAAACATGCGCGTTGGCGATGCCGGTGATTGCGTTGGTCATTCCCGGACCTGCCGTGACCAAAGCGACCCCGAGCTCCCCTGTCAGCTCCGCATGCGCCTGCGCCATGTGTACGGCGGCACGCTCGTCGCGGACGTCGACGATCTGGATCCTTCGGCGTCGAGCCGCATCCAGATCGGCATGATGTGACCGCCGCAAAGGGCGAACACGCGCGAGACGCCGCGTCGCTTCAAGAGGCGGGCGATCAGATCGGCAGCGCTATCCGGCAAGACTTTCATTTGACAACTCCCATCATATTGAAACTCGGCTTTCCTCAGATCTGGGCGAGCCATCCGACCAATAGCGAGACGGTCAGGACAGCGAATATGTGCGAAGCGAGAATCGATCCGGAGGTCACTCCCGCCTCGAGCCCATACAGCTTTGCGATGGTGAAAGGACCCGATCCGATCGGCAGCGCGCTCAGGATCACCGCGGAATGCGACCACAGAGGCGGCATCGCGAACACGTAAAACGCGAGCACGGCTGTCACGAGCGGCTGCAGGATCAGCTTCAGCGAAACCAGTATGCCGATCGACGCCGCATCGCGGGTGACCACCCGCTCCTGCGCGAGAAACAGACCGATGCAAATCAGCGCCGCCGGCGATGCGGCGCCGCCAAGCAGCGTCGTGAAGCTTATGAACGGCGCCGGCACCGTGAGGCCGCTGAAGCCGACTGCCAGGCCGGCAATCGGCGCAATGAAGAGCGGGCTCGTGAACAGCGTGCGCACGATTTTGGCGCCGGTCCGCCAGAAGGTCTCTTTCTCCTGCAGGTCGATCTCGACCAGCACGATCGCAAACAGGAACAACACGCAGGCCGTAAAAAGGGTGGCAATAATCGAGGCAGGCGCACTCTCCGGGCCGAACACCAGAAGGCACATGGGAATTCCCATGAAACCGACATTGCTGTAACCCGCGTCGAGTCCCTCGATGCTGGCGTTTGCAACACGTCGGCCGCGAATCCGGCTGATGGCAAACGCGACAGCGAAACAGACGGAAAATCCGCCAACGAACGCGCCGACGAATCCGAGCTGTTTCACCTCGCCCGGCGAAATCCTGGACATCGCCACAAACATCAGGGACGGCAGCGCCAGATAGACTGCAAAGCGATTGAGATTGTCGGTCGCCGTCCGGTCGAACACGCCGAAAAATCCGCAAATGAATCCGGTCAGGATCAATGCGAAAATCGGCAGCGCGGAATTCAGGACGGCGTGCATTTTCGAGGCTCAAGGCTTTCCGACCGGCCGGCGGTCCGCAGTTAGTTCGTGAACTTCTTCTTCAGCTCGCGATGCAACACCTTGCCGGTGGCGTTGCGCGGCATCTCGCCCTCGGCGATGAACGAATAGGAGCGCGGGCGCTTGTAGCCGGCCAGACGTTCCCTCGACCACTCGATCAGCTCGCTCTCCCCAAGAGTTGCACCGTCGTGCAGCACGATGACCGCGTGAACGCGCTCGCCCCACTTTTCATCGGGCAGACCGATGACGGCGACGTCCTTGACCTTCGGATGGGCGCCGACCAGTGCTTCCACCTCGGACGGATAGATGTTCTCGCCGCCGGAGATGATCATGTTGCTCTTGCGGTCGGAGAGATGAATGTAGCCCTCTGCATCGCGCCGGGCCATGTCGCCGACGGAGCAATAGTCGCCGCGGAAGGCTTCTTTCGTCTTCTCCGGCAAGCGCCAGTAGCAGTCGAACGTATGCGCATTGCAGGAATACAGCTCGCCCGCCTCTCCGTCCGGCACCTCGTTGCCCGCCTCGTCGAGGATCCTGATTGGCGCAGCCCCGACGCATTCGCGGCCGACCGAGCCGAGCTTGGTGAATTGCTCGTGCGGATGAAGCATCGTCACCCAACCGGTCTCGGTGGCGCCGTAGAGTTCGAACAGACCGGAGTTCGGAAACATCTCCATCACTTCGCGCTTGGTCTCCTGGCGCGCCGGCGCAGACGAGATCATCAGTTTTGTGACGGCATCGAAGTTGTATTGGCCCCTGACCGCCTTCGACAGGCCAAGCATCATGATGTAGTGGGTCGGCACCAGCGAGGTGAAAGTCGACCCTCCCTCGGCAAGCGTCTTGACGCAATGTTCGGGGTCGAAGCTCTTGCGTGAATAGATCGCGTTCACGCCGCCGCAATAGCCGAACGCGCCGAAGAAATTCAGCGAATTGGCGTGGCACATCGGCATCACGAGCAAAGCGCCATCGTTGCGGTCCAGGCCGAGTTCGATCTCGGTGACCATCGAAAGCAGGACGGCGCTGCGATGGCTTCTCACAACACCTTTTGGATTTCCCGTTGTGCCCGAGGTGTACATCAGCGTCCACGGATCGGACAACGCAACGAGCTGATTGGGTTCGCGAGCGCTGCCGGCTGCGAGAAAATCCTCGTAGGCGCGGTAGCCGGCCGGGCACGGGCGCGTTCCGAAATTGATGAAGCGATCCGATTTGATCGGAATCTCGTCGCGGATTTCCTCGACGAGGTCCACGAGTTCGTCCTGGACGATGAGGGCGGAAGCCTCCGCGTTGCCGACGATGTACAGCACTTCCGTGCCCGTCAGGCGGAAGTTGATAGGCAGCGCCACCAGACCCGCCTTCGCGGTCGCTGCGAAGATTTCGCACCATTCGACGCAATTGTAGGCGAGGATCGCGACCCGCTCGCCCTTGGAGAGCCCAAGGCCGAGCAAGGCATTGGCGAGCCGGCACGAGCGCTCGTTCCACTGTGCGAACGTCATCGAGCGATCGAGGTCGCGAGCCCCTAACCGATTGGGCGAAAGACGCGCATGCACCGAAAGCATTTCACCGAAATTCAAGAGGTCTTTCACGTCACACTCCTCGAATTTGAAGACAGGACAACGATTGGGTCAGTGCAACAGGCCGATCGAGAACCACGGCACCGCGGCAATCACGATGGTGCCGATCAGAAGCGCGAGCATGTAGCCGAGCATCGGCTTGATGCCCTCGTCGGGATGAATGCGGCTGATCGCGCAGGCGGCGTAATAGCCGACGCCGAAGGGCGGAGCGAAAAGTCCGATGCCCATGGCGAGGATCACCACCATGGCGTAATGCACCTCATGCACGCCGACCTGCTTGGCGATCGGAAACAGCAGCGGCCCGAACAGAACGATCGCGGGGATGCCCTCCAGGACACTGCCGAGAACGATAAAGGCAATGATCGTCACGGCCAGGAACATCGGCGCGCCGCCGGGGAGCCCGGTCATGAACGTGGCCAGCGAGGTCGAGAACCCCGATTGCGTCAGCGCCCATGCCGTGCCGGTGGCAGCACCGATAATGAGGAGAATGGCACCCGAGAGAGCTGCCGTTTCGGTGAGCATCGGATAGAGCCGTCGCCAATCGAATTTCCGATAGATCACAAGACCCGCGACAGCTGAGTAGACAATGCCGATGGTCGACACCTCGGTCGCGGTCGCGACGCCACCGACCACAGCGGCGCGGATCACGAAGGGAAGCGCGATGGCCGGCAGCGCGATCAGGAAGGTTCGGCCGACCTCCGCCCAACTGGCGCGCTTGACGTGGGAAAGATCGTCCTTGCGGTATCGATGCCAGACCACACCGCACAGCATCACGGCGAGAACCAATGCCGGCAACAAGCCGCCAGTGAACAGCGCCGCGATCGAAACGCCGGTGACCGAACCGATGGTGATCAGCACGAGGCTGGGTGGAATGGTCTCGGTCTGCGCGCCGGTCGCCGACAGCAGCGCGACGAGGTCGCCTGGCTTGGCGCCGCGCTTGGTCATTTCGGGAAACAAGACAGGCGCGACTGCGGCCATGTCGGCGGCCTTTGCGCCGGAGATGCCGGAGACCAGGTACATCGCGGCGACCAGCACGTATTGCAGTCCGCCGCGCACATGGCCGAGCAGGCTTGCGAGAAAACCGACCATGGCACGTGCCATGCCGGTCATCTCGATCAAGAGACCAAGGAAGACGAACAGCGGTACCGACAGGAGGATGAGATGGCTCATGCCCTCGTCCATGCGGCCGATCACGACGGTCGCCGGCGTGCTTGTCGTCAACGTAATGTAGGCAAAGGTCGCAAGTCCGAAGGCGAAGGCGATCGGGACGGCGGCGAAGACCATGATCGCCACGAGCCCGACGAAGAAGATGAGGAGGTTCAGGTTGCCGAGCGGGATCAGAACGGGGCTCAGAGCATAGAGAGCCGTACCGCTGGCTGCGACGACGCCGACGGCGCTCGCGGTCAAACGCCGGTTTCCGAACGACACCAGGCGCAGAAACGCAATGACCAGCATGAGACCAAGCCCGGCCGGCAGTGCCGCAGCCCGCCAAAGATTTGAGATGTCGAGCGCGGGCGTCGACACGAACGATTCATCCGACGCAAATTCGAAAGCCGGCTGAAGCACGAGAGCGAGAAATGCCAATGGTGCGGCGATCGCGAGCACATCGAAGAAGGCTCGCCTGCGCGGACTCATCTGCCCCACGATGGCAGTCATCCGCATATGCTCGCCGCGTTGAAAGGCGACGACGGCACCGAGCATCGCAAGCCAGAGAAACAGAATGCCGGCGAGCTCATCCGACCAGATGATCGGCTTGTGAAAGAAATAACGCGCGGAAACGCCGGTAAACAGCACGATGATTTCCGCGACCACGAGCAGCGCGGCAACGGCCGCGACAGTCGACCCAAGCAGTTGCTCGGCCTTTTGCAGCGCGCCGGCGATCCCGGTCATCCGGGGCAGCTCGACGCTGGTTTCCTCCACCAGATGCATGGCGATCAACCGATGTTGCCGGCATATTTTTGCAGCAGCGCCCAGGCCTCGTCGCCGAACTTGGCTTTCGCATCCTTGTAGAAGGACGTCTTGGCGAGCGCGGCCTGGAAGGATTGGGCTTCCGTCGTGTTGAAGGTCAGCCCCTTCGATTCCAGGGTCTTCTGGTATTCGGCGTTGGCTTGCACGATGTCATCGCGCTGCTTCTTGGCGGCGGCGTTGAAATGCTTCTGCATCACCTGCTGGACGTTCTGCGGAATGGTTTTCCAGATTCTCGCGCTCGAGAGCAGCCAGAAGCCGTCCCATGCGTGATTGGTCAGCGAGCAGAATTTTTGCACCTCGTAGAATTTCGCGGACTCGATCAGCGCCAGCGGATTCTCCTGGCCATCGGCGATCTTGGTCTGCAACGCGGAGTAAGCTTCGTTGAGCGGGATGCTGACGGGAGCGGCGCCGAAAGCGGAGAACATCGCGACCCATAGCGGAACCACAGGCACGCGGATTTTGAAGTTCGCGAGGTCTTCGGGCGTCTTGATTGGACGGGTGCTGCTGGTGATCTGTCGGAAGCCGTTGTCCCAGACAGCCTCAAAAGGAACGAGCCCCACCTTTTCGATATTGCCACGGATGAACTTGCCGACCTCGCCATCCATTGCGGCCCACACCTTGTCATAGCTGGTGAAGGCAAAGCCGACACCCGTCAGCGACGCGGTCGGGATGAGCGTCGAGAGAACGGTGCCCGGCATTGTCGCGAGTTCGAGCGCTCCCGAACGCAACTGCGTCATCATGTCGGTATCGCTGCCGAGCTGGTTGTTGGGAAACAGATTGATTGCGACCTTGCCCTCGGTCTCGGCGTTGATGGCGGCAATGGCTTCCTTGAGCCTGACATTCACCGAGTGCGTGTCAGGAAGATCGTTGCCGAATTTCAGCTTGAGCGGCGCGGCCTGGGCGAGAACGGCGGGACTCTTGAGAACGGTCCCGGCAGCAAGAACGC
>Ga0335069_10015149_pt1 | contig 10781 bp, 10 predicted proteins | sample Lox_Sample_11_FD_206714 | JGI IMG/M metagenome (GOLD analysis project Ga0335069, IMG submission 206714) | Soil microbial communities from Loxahatchee National Wildlife Refuge, Florida, United States - Lox_Sample_1.1 | ecosystem: Environmental > Terrestrial > Soil > Wetlands | place: USA... | reverse complement strand
GATGATGGTCGCCAGGCCGTCGCCCTGGTAGGCGCGTCCAAGGCTCGCGTCGAGCGATTCCCCGGTCATTTCCGCGACCGCTTTCACGTGTCCGGTGTTTTCGGCGATCAGGATCAGGACGACCGGCACCATCAACAGGATCGGCCCGATCGCGAAGGTCGGGTGGGTGAACGGCGGCAGGCCGAACCAGGTCGCGTCTTGCAGCGCCGTGATCGACTTCGGATCAAGGCCGCCGGTGATGGCGGCGATAAACCAACTCGCCACGACGCCGGCGAAGATCGAAATGCGTCCGAGGAACCCTTTCGATGTCGCCGCGATCACGAGAATGACGAGCATCGTCAACAGCGAGTAGCCCCAGTTGGACGCGGCGTTCTTGGCCGCCACGGGCGCGAGGTTCAAACCGATCAGGGCCACGATCGAGCCGGTCACCACCGGCGGCATGAGGCGATTGATCCACTCGTGACCGATTTGATTGACGATCAAGCCGATCACGAACAACAGCAGTCCCGCCGCGACGATGCCGCTCAGCGCAAGGCTCATGTTCTTGTCGGCGCCCATGCTGGCGATCACCGGACTGATGAAGGCGAAGCTCGATCCGAGATAACTCGGGATCTTGTTCCTCGTGACGACGAGGAACACCAGCGTTCCGATGCCGCTGAAGAGGATCGTCGTGGTCGGCGGGAATCCGGTGATCAGCGGCACCAGGAACGTGGCGCCGAACATGGCCAGCACGTGCTGCATGCCGATGCCGATTGTTTGAGGCCATGGGAGCCGTTCGTTCGGCAGAACTATCCCTCCAGCCGGGACTAATTTCCATAGCATCTCTGTACCCCCCCTCTGCTTCGCTTTCCCTTACTCCGGCTTGGCGAGAGATTCGCCGAAGGGGGTAAGCTTCTTGCACGCCCTCGATCTACTCGAAGACGAAGATGTTCACCGGTTTGCCCGGGCGCTCGTCGGATTCCTCGACTCTGCTCGTAAGCCGCATGCCGATCGTCGGCTCCTCGACGCCGACCCTGCCTGCGGCGCGCAGCCCGTTGTCGAACTCGGCGATGCCGAAGTTCAGCGACTTGACGTTGTAACCGTCGGGAAGATTCCACACCCGCGTCCACGACTTCAGCGTCACCGGACCTTCCAGCGGGAAGGTCTCCCAGTGCTTGCCGGTCACCGGATCGCGCCGCGCCGAGCACTTGGCGCAGATCATCGGCGCGGGGTAGTGGATCGACCCGCATTTGCAACACCGGTACGCCAGGATCTCCGGCGTCTTGACGTCGTAGGCGCTGAAATCAATCATGATCTCAAGGTTCCCTTGATAGTGCCGGCGAGACGGCGCGAGCGAGTCCCGGCGCGCGCGACTTAGCGTCGCGGCGGGCCGCGACTCGACGGCGTTCTAGGCGACGATGCGGGTGCACAGATGTTCGCGCATCGCTTTGACGACGCGGCTCTCGTGGGCGATGATCGCTTCCTTGCCGCCCTTTTCGCAGTATTCGATCGCGCCCTCGATCTTCGGGCCCATGCTGCCCGGAGGAAACTGCCCTGCCTCCAGCCATTGGCGCGCTTCGGCGGCGGTCATCAGATCGATCGGCCGCTGAGTGGGCTTGCCGAAGTCGAGACAGACGCGTTCGACCCCGGTCAAAATGACGAACAACTCGGCGCCGAGATTGTAGGCAAGCAGCGCCGCCGTCGCGTCCTTGTCGATGACGCCCTCGGTGCCGACGACCGAACGCGTTCCGTAGCTCACCGGAATGCCGCCGCCGCCCCCGGCGATCACCACGGTCTCGCTCTGCGCCAGCTGCTTGATGGTCCGCAGCGGCAGCACATGCAGCGGCTTCGGCGAGCAGACGACCCTGCGGTAGCCGCGGCCTGCGTCCTCGACGATTGACCAGCCTTCGTCCCGCTTGAGCTTCTCGGCCTGTTCTCGGGTGTAGAACGGACCGATCGGCTTGGTCGGATTGCGGTAGGCGGGATCGTTGGGGTCGACCACCACCTGGGTCAGCACCGTCGCCACCTCGCGCTGCATCTTGTCCTCTTCGAGGACGGTGCGCATGGCGATCTCGAGCATGTGGCCGAGCAGCCCCTGCGTCGTCGCGACGGCGACGTCGAGCGGCGGCACCGGCAGGATGTCGCGCGCCTTTTCGAACTGCAGCAGCAGATTGCCGACCTGCGGGCCATTGCCGTGGACGAGGACGATCTCATACCCGCGGTGCAGGATTTCCAGCATCTGCCGGCACGTGCTCTTGGCCTTCTCCATCTGGGTGTGGAACGACCCGTCGTCCCCCGCCGAGAGGATGGCGTTGCCGCCGAATGCGATCACAGCGATCGGCCGCGACATGGCGAGGCTCCTAGTCCTTGGCGCAGATCGTCGCGACGACGTTGTTGCCAAAGCCGCCGAAATTCACGGCAATCCCGTACCTGGGATCCTTGACCTGGCGGCCGGGTTCGACTTCGCCCCGGATCTGCCGCGCCAATTCGACCACCTGCGAGACACCGGTCGCGCCGACCGGATGACCCTTCGACTTGAGGCCGCCGGACGGGTTGATCGGCAATCGCCCGCCGATCGCCGTCGCGCCCTCGCGCACCGCGAGATACGACTTGCCGCGCTCGAACAGGCCCAGTTCTTCGCTGATCGCCAGCTCGAGAATGACGAAGGCGTCGTGCAGTTCGGCGAAGGAGATGTCCCTGGGGCTGATCCCCGCCATCGCAAAAGCCTTCTCGCCGGCGATGCGCACCGCATCGAGATAGAGCGGGTCCTTGCGGTTGTGGACGCAATGCGTGTCGGTCGCCGAGGCAATGCCGGCGATCCTGACCGGCTTCTTGGCGAACAGTTTCGCCTTCGGCGAGTCCATGTTGACCAGCACCAGCGCCGCCGCGCCGTCGGTGACCGGGCAGGTCGAGTAGATTCGCAGCGGCTCGGCGACATAGTTGTTGACCACATGCGCCGTTTCGCTGTCGGCGATCGCCTCGATCGTGCACGGGACCTGAACGTGCGCGTACTTGTTCAGCGCGCCGTTGGCGTGGTCCTTGACCGCGATCAGCGCCAAGTCGCGTTCGGTGCAGCCGTAGCGCTCCATGTACAAACGGGCGAACATGCCGCCGAAACTCGGCAGCGTCAGGCCCATGTTGTACTCGGCCTCGCTGTGCAGCATCGTCGCGACGACGTCGGTGGCGCGCCAGCCGGAGACCTTGCGCATGATCTCGCCGCCGGCCACCAACGCGACGTCCGCCATGCCGGAGGCGATCGCCATGTAGGCGATCTTGATCGCGCTCGCGCCGGAGGCGGGACCATTTTCGACCAACTCCGCCGGAACCGGCTCCATGTCCATCCGGCTGACCAACGACGAGGCGACCGAGGTCTGGTTGCAGAACAGCCCCGAGGCCATGTTGGCGACGACGACCTGATCGACGACGCGCCTCTGTTCGAGGATGCCGGCGTCGATCAGCGCGTCGGTGGCGGCGTAGGCCAACACGTCGGCGAGATCGTACTCGCTCGAATTGCCGAAGCGCGTGTGGCCGACGCCGACGATTCCGACTCTGGCGGACATCAGATCACCTCTTGAAGCCCGGAATCTGCGGGTATTCGTCAGGCATCTTCAACTTGTTGGCGGTCGCCAGGATCTCCGGCGGCACCGGCCGCACGCCGGTGCACTTGCTGGCTTTCACCGCGTTCCACAGCTTGCGGGTCAGCACGAAGGTCGGCACGCCGCCGAGCTCATGGCGCACTTCCGGATACTGGCTGGAGCGATCTTCGAGCTCGTATTCGATCATCCAGCGCCGCCAGCCGTTCGGGCTTTCGGCGACAATCCACACCTCGTCGGCGCCTTGGAACTCGATGTGATCTTCCATCTTGGCGGCGAACAGCTGCGCGCCGATGCGCAGGCCGCGCTTGATGGTCAGGGTGTGGAGGCTCATGCCGAGCTTGGGGCTGACCGAGCGGCTGGTGACGATGCCGGCGATGACGCCGTTGATCGCGCCGACCAGCACGAACTCGTTGGCGGTCCGGTAGCGGTACCAGCCGAGCAATTCCTCGTACATGCGGGTGGCGACGATGTCGTAGTAGTCGGCCGGAACGCCGATCAGCGGGTAAACCGTGCCGAGCAGGACGCCGACTTCCTCGCGCTTGGCTTCGCGCACGACCATGATCTCGCCGTTGGCGAGGGTGATCATTTTGGCCGGATAGGGGACGATCGGCAGCGCCGGCGGTCGCAGTTTGGCTTCAATCGCGTCAATGGCCATTGTCAAAACCTCATGATCGAACGAGGGGCTACCGCCCCGGGGATCGACGGCGCCGCCACGCCTTTACGCGAGCGGCGCGCCGATGATTGTGAACTTCACTTCTTGTGCGCTTCGGCGTGCAGCTTCGGGTTGGCGGCGCCGGCGATGTCGCCGAACTTGGTCAATTCGGCCTTCGCCTTCTTGGCCATCAGCTTGGCGTGACGGTCGTCGTCGACGAAGGCGACGATGCGGGCGATGCACGATTCACCGTCGACGAAGCGCCAGGGGAAGCAGCCGATGACGGCGCGCTGATTGAGCAGGAGATCGATGTCGCCGCCCACGCACTCGGCGTGGATCAGGCCCTTGTTGAACATCTCGATGTGCATCAGCTGGTACTTGTCCGGCGTGAACACTTCGTCGAGCGTCTTGCCGTACTTCTTCTTGAAGTGCGCCTCGCACTCCTTGGCCTGCACCGGCATCCATTCGCGAATCTTGGTGTTCATCGGGTGGTCGGCGCTGCCGCAGTCGACGCCGATCCAGCGCAGCTTCTTCTTCTTCGCCCAGTCGGCGAATTCGCGATCCGGGCCCGGATGCTTGATCATGTAGCGGATTTCATCGGCGGTCGGCTGGTCCCAGCCGTAGTGATGGTAACCGGTGTGGATGATCAGGATATCGCCTTCCTTCACCTCGACCCGGTCCTCGACCATCTTCGAGGTGTAGACGTCGTAATCGCCGCAGACGTCGGAGAGGTCGACGATCGCGCCGTCGTGCATCAGGAAATCGAGGTCGAGGCTCGCGATGTCCTTGCCCGGCGTATAGAAATGGATCTCCCCGTCGAGGTGGGTGCCGACGTGGTTTGAGTGGGTCACCACCTGGCCATTGGCGCCGTTCGGCGCCAGGCGCTTGAAGTACTGAACCTGGAGCGGGATATAGGTCGGCCAGGGCGGCGTGCCGACTCCGAGCGGGATCGTCAGATCGACAGGTTTCATGATTCGCTCCTCGATGAAGCTGGCGCGCCGTAGGCCTCGGCGAAAGCGAGGACGGCGTCGCGGAAGCAATTGCGCGGCGGCTTGACCAACCCGGCGCCGACCATGCCGACGCCCGGCTCTTTGTGGGCGATGCCGGTGTTGACGACCGGCAGGATCCCGGTCTCGACGATCCTGCGCACGTCGACGCCGGTCGGCGAGCCGCGAAAGTCGAGGGCCGGAATCTGGTAGGCGCCATTCTCCGCCAGGGTGATCTCGTACATGCGGGTCGTGTAGGCGATGGCGTCATGGGGGGAGCCGCCAACGAACTTCACGATCGCCGGCGCGGCGGCCATGCAGAAGCCGCCGATGCCGGCCGTCTCGGTGATCACCGAGTCGCCGATGTCGGGCGCCGCGTCGGCGGCCGAGTACCCAGGCAGATAGAGGCCTTCGACCATCGACGCCGGCCCGGTGAACCAGCGGTCGCCGAGGCCGGAGAGCTGGACGCCGAAGTCCGTGCCGTTGCGCGCCATGGCGACGATCATCGAGCTGCCCTCGACGCCGCGGGCGGCGTCGAGCGCGCATTTGCAGGACGGCATCGAAAGGTTGAGGAAGAAGTGGTCGTTGGCGTTGAGGAACTCGAGGATGTGGGCGATGCGTTCGGCCGGTTCGTCGAGCCGAACCAGCGTCGGCGCGAGTTCGCGGATGATCAGCGAAGTGCCGGCGCGGTTGCGGTTATGGCCCTCGTCGCCCATCTGCAGCGCCTGAGCGATTACGCTCCTCATGTCGATCGGGCCGTGCAGCGCCAGAGCCTTCTTCATCACCGGATAGAGATCGGTCTCGATCCAGCGCAGCCGCGAAATCACCTCGTCGGAGAACGCCCCGTAGCGCAGCACCTTGCCGAGGCCTTCGTTGACCGTGGCGTAGGCGCGGTTGCCGAAGGCGAGGTTCTCGAAAACCCATACCGGCATCTTGGCGGTGACGATGCCGGCCATCGGACCGACCGCGCCGTGGCTGTGGCAGGGCGCGAACGTAATGCGGCCGGAGGCCGCGAGCGCTTCGGCTTCGGCGCGATCCTTGGCCAGGCCTTCGTAGATCAGCCCGCCGATCACCCCGCCCTTCATCGGGCCGCACATCCGCTCCCAAGTCACCGGGGGGCCGGAATGGAGCACGGTGGTCGGCGTCATGCCGGGAATGACCTCGCCGGCGACGCCGATGTCGATCAGGGTCGGCTTGGCGGCGAGCAGGATGTCGACTGCCTTCTTGTTGGCGGCGGCGACGTCGGTCGGGCCGGCGTCGATACGATCGAGCGCATCGAGTATCGCGACATCGCCGCCCGCCGGCGGCCGCCAGTCGACCTGAACGACGTCGGCGCCGGCTGCGGTGAGATTCTCGGCGAAGGAGGGAAGGCCGAGATTGACGACTTTGAGCTTGCTCTTGAACAGCGCCGAGGCGGGCGATTGCTCAGCCATGACGCGCCTTCCTTTTCTGTCGCGCCTCGATCCGCTCGACGATCTTGGTCGCCAGCGCGCACGCCTGGAAGTTGGACGGCATGACGACGCAGCCCGCCGCTTCCAACTTCGCCTTCTGCGCGGCGAAATTCTGCGGATCCTTGTCGGTCCCAGTGATCGAGGCGATCACCGGCAGATAGCCGCCGCGCCGGCGCGCCGCCGCGCGCATCGCCTCGACTGCTGGCGCCAGCGCCCCTGCCGGATCGTCATGCGAGCCGTAGCCGATCACCACATCGACGACGACGACCGCAATTTTGCCGTCGGCGCGCTCGGTCATCATCCGCTCGACTCGCGCGCTCGGATCGATCATCGGATGCGGCCGACCGACGGTGAAGGCGTCGTCGCCGAGGTCGACCACGGTGTGTCCGACCGAAGCGTGCGGGTCGGCGAGGACGAAGTCAGGGTCGGTCTGGTTGTTGGAATGGACTGCGCCGGTGGCGAGATGGGCGGCGATCCACGCCTCGTCGGCGAGCGTGCCGCCGGTGAAGTAGCCGCGCAGGTAACGCTGCGAGGCTTTGAGGCCGCGCGTCTCGCGCCGGACGATCGCCTCGATCTTGGCGTCGGAGAGGGTGAAGGCGCGCGACGCGTAGCGCTTGCCTTTCGCCAGCGCCACCGCCATCGCCGCGGTTTCTTCGAGATTGCCGGCGAAGCGCACGACCGAGCCGGGGCGGGCCGTCGCCGACGCCGCGCCGAGGAAATAGGCCACTGCCGGCTTGCCGGCGCGCTCGAGCGCCGCCACGACCGCGTCGGCGACCGATTTGGCCGGCGGCTTAGAGATGATGACGATGACTTTGGTTTCGTCATCGCCGGCGAGCGCCTCGATCGCCGTCAGCGTCGTCGCGCCGCCCACCTTCTCGTTCTTGAGATCGCGCCCGCCGGCGCCAATCGCCTGGCTGACTCCCGAGCCGGCGCGGTCGATCAATGACGTGACTTCCTGAATGCCGGTGCCGGAGGCGCCGATCACGCCGATCGGGCCGCGCCTGACGACGTTGGCGAAGCACAACGGCATGCCGTTGACGATCGCCGTGCCACAGTCGGGGCCCATCACCAACAGGCCCTTGCTCCGTCCCAGCCGCTTGAGGGCGATCTCGTCGTCGAGCGAAACGTTGTCGGAGAACAGCATGACATGCAGGCCGCTCGCCAGCGCCCGACGCGCCTCGCGCGCCGCATAGGCGCCCGGCAGCGAGATGACGACCAGATTGGCGTCGGGCTCGTCCCTGAGCGCGGCGGCGAGACTGGCCGGCGCGAGCGCCGCGCCTTCTGCGGTCGGCGGCGCCTTCTTGCGATTCAACGCCTCTTTAGCGGCGGCGAACGCGGCCTTGGCGCTCGGCTCGGAATCGCAATCGACGGCGATGATGAGGTCGTTGGGGGTCGCCTCGGCGAGCTGGGCGGCGCTGAATCCTTGCGACCTCAGAAGATCGCGGTTCATCGGCGTTCCCATCGCCACTGTGGCGTCATGCACGCCAGCGGCTTTCTTGACCTCCCGGCTCGTCAGCATGAGCAAGGCGGAGTCGTAATACGACTCTTTCTCGACGAAGACTGTCTTCACGATCTTGATCCGCCGTTATCCTGCCGGCAGTCGGTCTGCAGTCGAAAGCCGGAGCCTTGGCCGTCATCCTCCGGAACGGGTCGTATACAATGTCGTATACGATCACAATGCGGCTCGCTGACGCAGGACATCGGAGTCCAGGCGGCGGGTCAGGCGCCGCCGCTTTGCTAGTGGCCGGCGGCAGTGGCGAAAGGCGCGGGGGCGAGTGCGATGGTCACGACGCTGGCGACGCCGCAAAGCAAGGTTACGACAACGAGAAACGCCAACAGCTTCAGCATGTCCGTTCCAGAGAGCGGCGCGCGGCCGCAAGTTACGCTGGTTCGCCGTGCGCGAGTATTGGTTTGAGGGAAGAGCCGACGCCGCTCCGCCGGCCGACAAAAATGGGCCCTTCCGGTTTCGGAAGGGCCCAGCGAGGCCGATTCGGGGGAGGACGGGATCGGCCCTAAAATCGAACGCGAACATAGCGAATCGCAGCGCGCCAGACCATTGGACGTGAGGAAAGCTCATATGCCCCGACGGAGGGGCGGCCTATACGTTGGGATGGGACCTGGACAGGACTTGCGCAGGCCGCGGTCAGTCGCAGCCGGAGTCGAGCGCCACGCGGATGCTTCCAAGCAGTTCGTCTTCGGAAAATGGCTTGGTCAAATAGGCCTTCACGCCGTCGCGCAGCGCGCGCGTCTGGGCGCCTCGCGTCGGATAGGCGGTGACCAGGATGGTGGGAATCTTTTCCTCCGACGCGGCGATCTGGGCGTAGAGGTCGAACCCGGACATTCCCGGCATTTGAATGTCGGCGATCAGGCAGTCGGCGCTGCCTCGTTGTTCAGAGCTGAGGAAATCTTCGGCGCGACTGAAGGCGACTGTGGCATAGCCGAGCGACTTCAGGAGCGCCGTGAGCGCCTCCCGAACCGACTCGTCATCATCGACCACAGCAATCAAAGCGCTTTTCGCCAACGCGGATTACCTATTGTCCTGCGCGGCGACAATCTCAGCAAGTCGGCCGGCCGTCCATGCTACTAAGATTTCGGACTGCAGCCCCAATCCGACAAATCGCCCGCGAAACGGAGCAAGACGACTATACTTGGGTATAAGACGAACGAACCTCGGGCCAGCGGCCGGCCGGCAGTTCGGCCACGGCGACGGCTTCCAGCGCCGACGCGCACGGCAACCGCGAACGCCGGGCGGTCGGGTCCTCGTCATTCGCCGCGATTCGTCAGTTTGAGCTTGTCCGCCATTCGGGCCAGGTCCGGAAGCGAGGGCGCCTTCATCTTGCGCATGACCTGGCCGCGATGAACCTTAACCGTGATTTCACTGATGCCGAGTTCGCCGGCGATCTGCTTATTGAGGCGACCGGCGACGACCCCCGCCATGACTTCGCGTTCACGCATCGTCAGAGTTTCAAACCGCGCTCGCAGCGAGGCGTTTGACTGCTCATCTGCGAGTCGAGTCCGGTCGCGCGCCAAGCCGACATGAATAGCGTCGAGCAGATCCTGGTCGCGGAACGGCTTGGTGAGAAATTCGATCGCTCCGCCTTTCATCGCCTGGACCGACATCGGGATGTCGCCATGACCGGTGATGAAAATAATCGGCAGGTCGACATGCTTGGCGCTCAGCTCGCGTTGGAGCTCGAGTCCGCTCTGGCCCGGCAGCCGAACGTCGAGGACGAGGCAGCATGGCCCTTCAATAACGCCCAAGCGCCGAAATTCGTCGACCGAAGCCAATGTCTTCGCCTGAAACCCGACCGAGCGGACCAGCCCCGAGATCGCCTCCCTCATTCCCGCATCGTCGTCGACGACAATTACGGTCGGTTGGTTGATTGTCGTCGGCATCGCTCGCGGATCCCCCGCGCAAATTCCGCGATGATTATGGCCGACAAAGTCGGGACCGACAAGCAGCGGCCCGCCAAGGCCGCGAGACCGATCGCTCCAAGCGGCGCGGCGCGGTTGCGCCCTGCGGGTCGCTTAGTCAGCCGCCGCCGATCGAGGCGCCCCCAGTCAGGGCCGGCCTACGTCCAGGTCCGCCGAGCGTTCGCCTGCATCCAAGGTATATCGCGCCTGACTCAAGGTGGCCCAGCGCGCTCCCTAGGCTCACTAGTCGTCTGCGTCGCACGCAGGCAGATTGCCGTCGTCTCCGTCTTGGAGTTTGCCTTGGCTCGCGGGGGAAAACGACTTGAAACACGATGAGTCTGAAAGTCGGGCGACGGACGCAGCCGGCGGTCAGTCCGCCGACGAAACTGGGCCGGAGGCCGTCCCGGACGTCGCTGCAGTGTTCCGTTCGCCAGCGCTTGGCGAGGCGGACGGCTCGCTCATCCGCGTCGAACCCCCGCGCCCAAAGGGCGTCGCTAAGAAGGGCGCGCCCATCCGCGCCGCGAGAGGAAGTTTTGCCGCCATACTCGCCGTCGCCTTGGCGGAGGACGCGCGCGCCCATGGGTTTGATCGGATCGCCGATTGGTTCGAGATGTTCGCCGCCGGCGTAGAGGTCAGACGCTTCGGCGACCGGAATGGCCCACGGAGCCAAACCCAACGCGCCGATTCGCCCTTCGGCGAACCG
>Ga0335069_10015148_pt1 | contig 10782 bp, 8 predicted proteins | sample Lox_Sample_11_FD_206714 | JGI IMG/M metagenome (GOLD analysis project Ga0335069, IMG submission 206714) | Soil microbial communities from Loxahatchee National Wildlife Refuge, Florida, United States - Lox_Sample_1.1 | ecosystem: Environmental > Terrestrial > Soil > Wetlands | place: USA: Florida... | reverse complement strand
CCGACGTTGACGACGGCGATCCCGACTGGGCCGGTGAACTGGCCGTTGCCGTTGCCGTAGGAGCCGAAGCTGCCGACCGGCGCTCCGGTGTTCGTCAGCTCCTGCACGCGGTAGTTGCCGTAGTCGACGACCCACACGTGCCCGTCCGTGTCGAACGCGAGCGCGTGCGGGTTGGAGAACTCTCCCGGCGCCGAGCCGGCGCTGCCGTCGCCGCCGTTGTGGCCGTAGCTGGCGACCCAGGTCAGTGACGTCGGGGTGTTGCCGCTGTAGGCGACCGTGAACACCTGCAGCCGGTTGTTCTGCGAGTCGGCGATCCACAGCTTCCCGTCGGGCGCGAACGCCATCCCGGTGGGGTAGTTGAACTCGCCCGCGCCGGTGCCCGAGGCACCGGTGCCACCGTTCTTGCCGAAGCGCGCCAGCACGGTGCCGGTCGCGTCGTCGAGCACGATCAGCCGGTTGCCGTAGCCGTCGGCGAGCCACTCGATCGGGTGCGAGGGGTCGCCGACGGCGACCTCCGGGCCCTGGTAGGTCGTCGCGCCGAGCTGCCCGAGCACCGTCGGCGCGCCGAGGTACGGGCACGGATCGGCGCCCGGACACGACGTCGCCGCGGCCGGCTGCGCCGTCACGGCGAGCGCACCGAGGACCAGCAGCAGGGCGAGGGCGGCGCGCCGGCTCACAGGCGGACCTCCGTGATCGTGTGGCGCAGCGAGCGCCGGCCGCTCATCACGTCGACGCGCAGCTCGCAGCGTCCGCGCGCGGCGGCGCGCGCGCGCAGGACGAGCGTGCCGCCGGCGCCGGCCGCGCGCGCGAGCAGCGTGTGGCCGCGGGTCAGCCGAGCGACCACGCGCGCACCGCGGGCCGATGCGGCTGCCGCCAGCTTCACGGTGCAGGTCGTCCTCACGCGCCCGCGCACCGCCTTGGACGTCTTGCAGGCGACCGTGGCGTCACGCCCGCGCGCTCCGGCCGGACCGGTTGCGCCGGCGGGCCCCGGCGCGCCCGTCGCGCCGGTCGCGCCCGCGGCGCCCGTCGCGCCCGCCGCACCATCGGCGCCGGCTGGACCGGGCGGGTTCGTGGTCGTGAACGTCTGCACCGCGCTCTGCGCGCTGCCGGCCGGCGTGCGGACCAGCAGCCGGTAGGAGTAGGTGGTCCCGGGCTGCAGCCCATCGACGCGGACGCTCGCCTGCTCGGGCGCGCCCGTCGCGGTGGTGCGGTAGGTCGTGTGCGAGCCGAGCGCCGGCGTCGGGCCGTACTGGAACGTCCAGGCCGCCGCGCCGCCCCCGTCGTCGACCGTGCCCGTGAGCGTGGCGTGGCCTGGACCGATCGCCGAGGCGCCCAGGCCGGTGGGCACGCCCGGCACCGGGATCGTGAAGCGCTGCAAGCGGTTGAGCGACGGGTCGGACGCCCAGACCTCGCCGGGCCGCACCGCGACGCCGCGCGCGTCCCCGAACTGCCCGGGGGCGGAGCCCGCGGAGCCCCACGTGAGCAACGGATCGCCGGTCAGCGGGTCGAAGGTCTGCACGCGCGCGTTGGCGCTGTCGCCGACCACGACGCTGCCGTCGGCGCCGAACGCCAGGTGGCGCGGGCTGTCGAGGTAGCCGAGTGGCGTTCCGGGCCCCGAGAGGCGGCTCAGCCAGGTCGCCGTGGGCGTGAACTGCTCGACCTCCGACTGCCCGGTGTCGAGCACCCACGGATCGCCGCCCGCGTCGAGGCGCACGCCGGCCGGGTTCGTGAACTGCCCGGCGCCGGCGCCGCCCTGCCCGAGGCGGCGCAGGAAGGTGCCATCCGGCGCGAACTCCTCGACGCGCGAGTTGCCGGTGTCGGCGACCCAGACGTCGCCGAGCGCGTCGACGTCGACGCCCTCGGGAGCGCTCAGCTGCCCGTCGCCTCCGCCCGCGCTGCCGAACGAGCGGATGTAGGCGCCGCTCGTGCCGCTGAACTTGCTGACGCGGTTGTTGGCCTTGTCGGCGACGTAGACGTCGCCCGCGTCGTCGATCGCGACCGCGGTCGGCGCGCTCAGCTGCCCGGTCGCCGAGCCGGACGGCCCGTCGCCGCCGCCGCGGCCGATCCGCAGCAGAATGGTCCCAGTGGCGGGATCGACCTTCAGCACGCGGTTGTTGTCGGTATCGGCGACCCAGAGGTTGCCGTCGGGCCCGACGTCGATGCCGCCGGGCGCGTTCAGCATCAGGCGGCTGCTCGGGAAGCCTGGGGAGAGGATGTCGCGCACGAACGTCCCGCTCGTCGTCATCACCTGCACGCGGGCGTTGGCGTGGTCGGCGACGTAGACGCTCGTGCCGTTGACCGAGACGCCCTGCGGGCTGGCGAACTCGATCTGCCCGGTGCCGCTGGTGCCGTCACCGCCGTTGTGGCCGAAGCGCGCGACGTACGTGAGCGTGGAGCTGAGCTCCTGGATCCGGTTGTTGACGGAGTCGGCGACCCAGACGTTGCCCGAGCCGTCGACGGCGATACCCCACGGCTGCTTGAACTGCCCGTTGCCCGAGCCGTAGCCGCCGCCGGTCACGCCGGCCGTGTAGGTCGGCGCGGGCCCGTACTGCAACACGTTGTTCCCGTAGTAGCTCGACACGTAGAGCGACCCGGAGGCGGCGACGGCGACGTCGATCGCCGATCCGACGGTGAACTGGTCGATGTAGGCGCCGGCCGCGGTGAAGCGCTGGATGCGCCCGGTCCCGAAGTCGACGACGTAAACGTCCTCGGCCGGTGGCGGGCCGATCGCGATGCCGGTTGGGTCGGCGAACTGGCCATTCGTGTTGCCCTGCGAGCCGAAGCTGCTGATGAAGCCGCCGTTCGCCGGGTCGAGCACCTGCACGCGCTGGTTGCTGCGATCGACGACGTAGAGCTTCGTGCCCGCGCTGTTGAGCGCCAAGGCGGCCGGGTGCGAGAATTCACCGGAGGCGGACCCGGCCGAGCCGTCCGCATTGTTGTGCCCCTTGGCCCACAGCTGCGTGCCGTCCGGCTTCTGGGCGATCACGCGGTTGCCGTAGTAGTCGGCGATGTACGTGTTGCCGGACCCGTCGCTGACGACGTCGTTGGGGTTGCCGAACGACGAGAGCCCGTAGCTGCCGAACGCCGCGGTCGCGGTCCAAGGGCACTGGGCGGCGCCCGGGCAGGACGTCGCCGCTGCGGGTGCCGCTCCGGCCAGCGCGCCGAGCGCGGCCACGGAGAAGATCGCGAGCGCGCGCCTCACGCGCGGCCTCCGACGGTCAGGCCGAGGCTGAGCGCCGAGCGCCCGGCGCCGACGACCAGCCGGTAGCGCCCGGGCGCGAGCCGCCGCCCCGCTGCCGGCGTCAGCGAGCCGGTGAGGCGACCCGAGCGCCGCACGAGCAGCCCGCCGGCCACCGTCACCCTGCCTCGCAGCAGCGCGGCGCTCGCGCGGCTCGCCGCGACCCCCGCGACGCTGCAGCGGACCTTGAGCTTGGGCTTGTGGCCGGTGATCTTGCAGGTCACGCGCGCGCCGCGGCCGTTCGCGCCCGCCGCTCCGCGCGCGCCGGCGGGGCCGGCCGGCCCGGCGGCGCCGGCTGCGCCCGCGGCGCCCGCGGCGCCGGGCGCGCCCGCGGCGCCGCTCGGGCCCGCCGCGAGCTGCGCGGTCGTGAAGGTCGCGTCGGCGGTCTGCACCGCGCCCTTCGGGGTCGAGGCGCTGACGCGGAAGTGGTAGGTCGTCCCGGGCTGCAGCCCGGTGACCCGAACCCCGGTCTGCTGGGCGCTCGTCGACGGCCCGGTGGCGCCGCCGGCGGCGTGCATGCCGTAGGCGCTCGTCGTCCCGTAGTCGACCCACCAGCGCGCGACGCCGCCGCCGGGGTCGACCGTCGCTCCGAGCGTCGCCGCCTCGGAGGCGATCGAGGACGCCGACGGCGCGGAGATTCCCGCGACCGGGAAGGTGAAGCGCCACAGCCGGTTGCCGGAGTTGTCCGTCACGAGCAGGTCGCCGCTGGGGGTCACCGTCACGCCCTTGGTCTCGACGAACTGGCCGGCCGCGGTGCCGGGGGTGCCGAACGCGTAGGCCAGCGAGCCGCTCAGCGGGTCGAAGACCTGCACGCGCGAGGAGCACGGCCCCGGGGCGATCAGGTCGCCCGCCGAGTCGATCGCCATGTAGCGCGGGCAGGACAGGAAGCCGTCGGCCAGGCCGGGGCCGGAGACCGTGCGCAGGTAGGTGCCGCCGGGCGTAAACGCCTCGAGACGGCTGTCGTCGAAGTCGACGCCCCAGACGGTGCCGTCGGGCGCCACGTCGACGTCGACGACGCGCTGGAACTCGCCGGCGCCGCCGCCGCAGCTGCCGTCGCCGCCGCGCTTGCCCCACTTGCGCAGGAACGTGCCGGTCGGCGAGAAGGCCTGGATCCGGCAGTTGTAGGTGTCGGCGACGTAGACGGTCGACCCGTCCGGCGAGACGCCGACGCCCTCCGGGTAGTTGAGCTGGCCGTCGGCGTTGCCCGGGACCCCCGTGCCGAATGTCCGCAGGTAGGCGCCGCCGGGGCTGAACTCCTCGACGCGGCTGTTCTGCTGGTCGGCGACGTAGACGTTCCCGCTCGGATCGGTGGCGACGCCCAGCGGGCTGCGGAAGAACCCAGGCAGCGAGCTCGCGCCGCCGTGCCCGCCGCCGGCGCCGATGAAGCTCATGACCGCGCCGGTGGCGGCGTTGACCTTCAGCAGGCGTGCGTTGCCGGTGTCGGTGACCCAGTAGTTGCCGTCGGCCGCGACGGCCACGCCGCCCATGCCCTGCGTGCGGAAGTCCGTGAAGCCGGGGTTGGTGATCGCCTGCTGGAAGGCGCCGCCGCTCGCCGCGAGCTGCACGACGCGGCTCTTGCCGGTGTCCGCGACGTACGTGCACAGGCTGCCGCCGGGCGGCGTGCAGAACGTCGCCGCCGCGCCGTACGGATAGCTGAACGCGCCGCCCGCACCTGCGTCGTCGTAGCGGTCGGTGAACGCCAGCGACCCGAGCGCGAGCCGTTGGACGCGCTGGTTGCCGTAGTCGGTGACGTACAGCTGGCCGCTCGCGACGCTGATGTGCAGCGGGTAGGCGAACTCGCCGTTGCCGGTGCCGGTCGTCCCGTCGCCGCCGTTGTGGCCGACCTTGGTCGCGAACGTGTAGGTCGGGCCGGCGGAGCGAGTGAACTCCTGGATGCGGCTGTTCCCGTAGTCGCTGACGTAGATGCGCTGGCTGCTGTCGACAGCCACGCCGTACGGGTAGGCGAACTGGCCGTTGCCGTTGCCGTAGGTGCCGAACTGGCCGACGTAGGTGCCGTTGGCCTGGAACTCCTCGATCCGGTTGTTGTTCGTGTCGGCGACGTAGACGTCGCCGGTGACCGGGTCGACCGCGACCGCGGACGGGGCGCTGAGCTGCCCGTTCCCGGACCCGGCGCTGCCGAACTTCGACAGGAACGCGCCGGTCGCGAGGTCGAACGCCTGGATGCGGTTGTTGCCCTGGTCGGCGACGTAGATGATGCCTGCGCTCTGGTCGACCGCGACGCCCCACGCCCCGTTGAACTCGCCGTCGCCGGTGCCGGCCGCGCCGCCGGCGCTGCCCTTGCCGATCGCGCGGATGAAGGTGCCGTCGGCGCGCTGGACGATGACGCGGTTGCCGTCCGCGATCACGAGCGCCGGCGAGGTCACGAGCGGCGGGTTCGCGACGGTGGCAACGTCGTAGACGGTCGAGAAGAGGTCGCTGCCCTGGATGCCCAGGCCGGTCGCGGGCGCCAGGTACGGGCACGGGTCGGCGCCCGGGCACGGCGCCGCGGCGGCGCTGCCCCCGAGCGCGGCGAGCGCGAGGCTCGCGGCGAGCAGCGTCGCGATGGCTCTGGAGATTGCCCGGAGCGGGCGGGGGGTCATCCGCAGTCCTCGTGCGGCCGGCGCCGGCGCGTGGGCGTGCCGGCGTCGTCGGCGGGAACGTATACACCGCCGTCCGGCGGAATCCTGCGAGCGGACGGATGGCCTACGCGCTGATCGCGTCCAGCCGCCCGACGATCTCGCGCGCGTGCGCCGTGTAGGGCGCGAGGTTGAAGACCGCGTCGAGGTCGAGTGGCAGCTCGCGCGCGGCGAGCAGGTCGCGCAGCGGCGTGCCGGTGTCCCAGGCACGCTGGGCGTCCTCCTGGACGATGCGGTAGGCCTCGTCGCGGCTCATGCCGGCGGCGACGAGCGCGAGCAGCGCGCGCTGCGAGAAGAGCGCGCCGTGGGTGAGCTCGAGGTTCGCCCGCATCCGGTCCGGGTGCACGACGAGACCCGACACGACCCGCACCGCGAGGTGCTGCATGTAGTCCAGGAGGATCGTCGAGTCGGGCACGATCACGCGCTCGGCCCCAGAGTGGCTGATGTCGCGCTCGTGCCAGAGCGCGACGTCCTCGACTGCCGCCTGGGCGTTGCCGCGCAGGACGCGCGCCAGGCCGGTGATCCGCTCGGTGGTGATCGGGTTGCGCTTGTGGGGCATCGCGCTCGAGCCCTTCTGCGCGCCGCTGCGGAAGGGCTCCTCGGCCTCGCGCACCTCGGTGCGCTGCAGGTGGCGGACCTCGGTCGCCAGGCGCTCGAGCCCCGCCCCGGCGAGCGCGATCGCCTGCAGCAGCCCGGCGAGGCGGTCGCGCGGGACGACCTGCGTCGAGACGTCCTCGGCGGGCAGGCCCAGGCGCGCGAGCACGCGACGCTCGAAGTCGGGCGAGGTCGCCGCGTACGTCCCGACCGCGCCGCTCAGGGCACCGACGCTCGCCTGCGCGAAGGCGCGATCGAGGCGTTCCAGGTTGCGGTGCGCCTCGAACGCGAAGCCGGCGAGCTTGATGCCGAACGTCATCGGCTCGGCGTGCACGCCGTGTGTGCGGCCGACACAGACCGTGTCCACGTGCGCGCGCGCCTGCGCAGCGAGCGCGGCGACGAGCCCGCGCGCGCCCGCGAGGACGATCGCGCCCGCGTCGCGCAGTTGCAGCGCGAGCGCGGTGTCGAGCACGTCAGACGAGGTCAGCCCGTAGTGGATCCAGCGGCCGGCCTGTGGCCCCGCGCTCGCAGCCAGCACGTCGACGAAGGCGGCGACGTCGTGGTCGAGCACGCGCTCGCGCTCACGCACGGCGTCGACGGTGAAGGTCGCGGCGCGGATCGCATCGAGATCCTCGGGGGTGGGCCCGTCCATCTCCTCGCAGGCGGCGACCTCGACGCGCCGCCAGGCCTCCATGCGCGCCTGGTCGGTCCAGACGGCGCCGATCTCCGGGCGGGTGTAGCGCTCGATCACGGCTCGATCGTCAGGCGCCCAGGATGCGCAGCGCCAGGTGGCCGGCGTTCCTCGGGTTGTCGAGGCCGACCGCTGCGACCGGAACGCCCGGGGGCATCTGCACGACCGAGAGGATCGCGTCCAGCCCGCCGGCCGCGCTCAGGCGGCTCGAGAGCGGCACGCCGATCACCGGCAGGTCCGTGTGCGCCGCGGCGACCCCGGGCAGCGCCGCGGACAGGCCGGCCCCGGCGATGATCACGCGCAGGCCGCGCATCCGTGCGTTGCGGCAGTAGTCGGCGACCGTGTCCGGGTCGCGGTGGGCGGACATCACCCGGATCTCGAACGAGACGCCGTGCTCGCTGAGGACCGCGCCCGCCTTCTCCATCTCGGGCATGTCGCTCTTGGAGCCCATGATGATGCCGACGCGCGGCGCGTCGACCTCGAGGTCGGCGAACGCCGCCTCGGGCTCCACCTGGGTGAGGTCTCTGGGCTGGTCGCTCATGCGGTCCGCTCCACGGCGCGCAGCGCGATGTCGCGTCGCAGCTGCCTGCCCTCGAAGTCGATCAGGTCCGCCGCAGCATAGGCGGCCTCGCGGGCAGCAGCAGGCGTGTCGCCGAGCGCGGTGACGTTCAGCACGCGCCCGCCGGCCGTCACGAGCCTCCCGTCGGCGTGTGCGGTGCCGGCGTGCGTCACCTCGATCCCGGCGCCGACGCGCTCGAGCCCGTGGATCTCGTCACCGGTGCGCGGCGCCTCCGGGTAGCCGGCCGCGGCCAGCACGAGCGTCACCGCCCAGCGCGGGTCCCAGTCGAGCCTGGCGCCGGCGAGCCCGCCCGGGGTGACGGCCGCCTGCGCCAGCTCGAGCAGGTCGCTGCGCAGGCGCGGCAGCACCGCCTGCGTCTCGGGGTCGCCGAACCGCGCGTTGAACTCGATCACGCGCACGCCGCCGGCGGTCAGCATGAGGCCGGCGTAGAGCACGCCGTGGAAGGGCGTCCCGCGGCGCGCGAGCTCGTCGACGACCGGCTGGTGCACGAGCCCCGCGATCTCGCTCGCGCGCGTGGCGTCGATGCCGCCGACCGGCGAGTAGGAGCCCATGCCGCCCGTGTTCGGGCCCGCGTCGCCGTCGAAGATGCGCTTGTAGTCCTGCGCGGGCGCCATCGGCAGCGCCCGCTCGCCGTCGCACAGGGCGAACAGCGAGAGCTCCTCGCCCTCCAGGAACTCCTCGACGACGACGTCGCCGGGCCCGTGACGGCGCTCGACGAGGAAGGCCTCGAGCGCCGCGCGCGCCTGCGCCTCGTCGGCGGCGATCACGACCCCCTTGCCGGCGGCAAGGCCGTCGAACTTGATCGCCACGGGGTAGGAGGGCACCGCCTGCAGGCCCGCCTCGACGTCGGAGACACGCGTCCATGCCGCGGTCGGCACGCCGGCGGCCGCCATGACCTCCTTGGCGAACGCCTTCGAGCCCTCGAGCCGCGCCGCCGCGGCGACGGGCCCGAACGCGGCGATGCCGGCCTGCGCGAGCGCGTCGACGACGCCCGCGATGAGCGCGACCTCCGGGCCGACCACGACGAGCTGTACGCCCTCCTCGCGCGCCAGCGCGACGAGACCCGGCACGTCGTCGGCGCGCACCGGAAACGTCCGGGCGTCGGCGGCGATCCCCGGGTTGCCCGGAGCGCACAGCACCTGCGGGGCGCGCGCCGAACGGCTCAGCGCGCGGACGATAGCGTGCTCGCGGCCGCCGCCGCCGACGACGAGGACCTTCACACCGGCAGCGTCAGAGCGACGCGATGAAGTCGTCGATCGGGATCGCCGGGAGCGTCTCGAAGCTCGCCGTCCCACGCGAGCCGAGCTCGAGCGAGACCCGCGCCATCGTGGTGTCGTCGGGGGCCTCGACGACGTTGATGAAGTCGAAGCGCCCGAGGGTCGACCACTGCGCCTTGACGGTCGCGCCGAGCTGCTCGAGCTCCTTGTTGACCTCGCGGATCCGCTGCGGGTTGTTCTTGACCGTCGCCACCCCTTCGGGCGTCAGCTTCGAGAGCATGATGTACGTCGGCATCTCGCCTCCTCCCTGATCGGTTGGCGCGGGTTGTATCCGATCGGCGCCGACGGCGTCCGGCGCGCGCGGCGCGGCGATCCGTCATCCTGACCGTCGATGCGGAGCAGAGCGGCACGGACGGCCATCCTCGCGGCGATCGCCGCGCTGTGCGCAACGTGGTCGGCGGCGGCCTCGGCGGCGACGGTCAGCCTCGACCGCGCCTGCTACAAGGCCAGCTCGGCGGGGATCGTGACGATCACCGGGCAGGGCTTCACGCCGGGCGAGCAGTACACGGTGCTGGTGCAGGGCGGCGTCGTCGATGTCGGGACGGCGGCGGCCGACGGCTCGCTCGTCAAGCGCATCCCGGTGCCGCTCCCGCCGGACTCGGGTCCGGGCGCGCACACCGGCACCTACAGCGTCGAGGTCCAGCAGGTCGACAACGACGCGAAGTCGAGCTTCCAGGCTTCCGCGGTGTACGGCGACTTCACGCCCGGATCGGGCGACCCGCGCACGCTGCGGGTCCACTTCATCGCCTACGGATTCGGAACTGCGACGCCCGCCGGGCAGCCGATGCCCACGGTCTACGTGCACTACATCGACCCGCGCGGCAAGCTGCGCAAGACGGTGGCGATCGGCGCGGGGACGGCGCCGTGCGGCACGATCAAGCGCACGGCGCTGCGCAAGCTGTTCCCGTTCACGCCGCGGTCGGGCACCTGGACGCTGCAGTACGACACGCAGCAGAAGTACGTCAAGGGCACGCCGACGACGTACTTCCCGTTCGACCGCTTCACGCTGACGATCAGCGCGAAGCACTGACTCACTGGCCCGGCGGGGCGGGCGGCGGCGGCAGGCGGCGGTCGCGGCGGGAAGCGCGCGCCTCGCGCCGAGCCCCGCGGCGCGCGTCGCGGGCATCACGACGCTCGTCGTGGCGCTCAGCCCGGCCCACCCCGAGGACGGTCGCCAGCGCCGCGATCCCGCAGCCGAGGAACACCCAGATCGGCCAGAACGGAGGGTGCGCGCCGGCGGCCAGCCAGATCAGCGTGCAGACGAGCGGCGGGAAGAGCAGCGAGCGCCGCGCCCACGCGCCACGGCGCACGACCTCACCGCGCGAGGGCTGCGGCGGGGCGGGCTCGGGCAGGTCGCGCGTCAGCTGCGCGAGCTCGCCGGTCGTGCGCGCTGAGTACGCGCGCGCCAGGCGCTCCTCGAGCTCGTCGGGGTCCAGGCGCCCCTCGCCGGAAGCACGCCGCAGCCGGTCGGCGGCGGCTTCACGCTCGGCATCGGAGACGCGGATCTCGGGAGCGTCGCCCACGCCGCGATCCTACGGCTCGCGGCGCGGCATGTCCTCCGGCGATCAGGCCGCGGCCGTCGCCGGTGCCTGCGGCGCCGATGCGGGACCTGCGTTCTCGAGCACGAGCTCGCCGCCGGAGGCCTCGACTCGCACGAGGTCGCCTTCGCCGAAGCGCCCCTCGAGGATCCCGATCGCCAGCGGGTCAACGAGCCGCTTCTGGATCACGCGCTTCAGCGGGCGCGCGCCGTACGTCGGGTCGTAGCC
>Ga0335069_10015147_pt1 | contig 10783 bp, 11 predicted proteins | sample Lox_Sample_11_FD_206714 | JGI IMG/M metagenome (GOLD analysis project Ga0335069, IMG submission 206714) | Soil microbial communities from Loxahatchee National Wildlife Refuge, Florida, United States - Lox_Sample_1.1 | ecosystem: Environmental > Terrestrial > Soil > Wetlands | place: USA... | reverse complement strand
TGAGGCAGTGGATTTAAATGTCTTTTCGTTGTTCGATATTTATAAGTTCAATGGAATTCAGGTGACAAAAGCCTGGCAGACTTTGTCAGTTACGAAATTGGATGCAAAGGATGCCCGAATCCTTCAAATCAGGCCAGAGACAATCGTTCTGCTATTTGAATGCATCAGCCGTGATGAAAAAGGAAGGGTGATCGAGTTCAGCCGCTCTTTCACCCGGAGTGACAAAGCCAGCTTTACTGTCCATTATCAGCGCGAGACAAAATAGTTTTGAAGAAGTAGCTATTGGTGCGATGAGTTTTGAACATTAACAACTTAATAAAAATGGCGACGATCAATACAATATTTCGTGGTGTGAGTTCTATCTCCGAAAGAGATTTTCTTATTCGTATTTCACCAATCTCTTCTCGATTTGTTCCATTTACGTGGGGAATTTTGTTGGCAATTAGTCCTAAATTTTGACAGGAAGGAGGAATTGTCTGGAGCAAGATAAAAAGTTGGCACAGGCATGCTTGCGTGCCTGTGCCGGTCGCAAACAGCCAATGGAGGGAAATCCCCTGCCAGGAATATACCCCCTCCAATGCCATTTGGGAGTTTTAATTTTAACACCATTGTGCTGTCATATCAAAAGTGTGATTACGACTCCCTAAAGATTCTCGTGTAAAAAATATTTAAGGAGTGAATCATGACAACAGCAGGAACAAAAGAGCTTGGCCGCAAACTCGGTGTATGGGCCGCGCTCGCAATTGCCGTGGGGACTACCGTGGGTTCGGGAATTTTTTCCTCTGTAGGTGCCGTAGCGGGTGCGGCCGGGTCAGCATGGATGACCATTCTGGCCTTTGTGATTGGCGGCATCATCATCATCCCGCAGATGATGGTCTACGCTGAACTTTCGACCGCTTACCCGGTGGACGGCGCAGATTATATCTACGTGAAAAATGCCGGCAGTCGGCCACTGGCTTTCTTGAGTGGGTGGGCCACCTTTTGGGCGAATGACCCGGTTTCCCTCTCGATTATAGCGCTCGCATTTTCCCAGTATTTACAGTTCCTTGTTCCCATCAGTAATTTTGCTGGTGAACTGGTCGGAACTGCCGCTATTCTGATCTTCATGTTTTTGCATCTTCGCTCCGTTAAGACCGGTGGCGGTTTCCAGACTTTGATTACGGCGGCTAAAATTATTCCCTTCGTCATCATCATTGGCATCGGCATTTTCTTCTTGAAGGGTAATTTGCTTGTAGCTGCTCCAATCGCTGGGGCTCCCGTGGGTATTCTCGCATTGTTTGCGGGAATTTCTGCAACGACCTGGTCCTATACCGGAACCAGTGCTGTCACCTATATGACCGGTGAAATCAAAGAACCTGGTAAAAATATGCCCAGAGCCATGATTGGGGGCATTATCATCGTTACGGTGTTGTACTCAGCCATAGCCCTGGTGCTTACGGGTTTGATGCCATTTGATAAATTGGTCGCTTCGACAGCACCTATGTCTGATGCAATTACTAACCTTCCACTAATAGGTAATGTCGCTGGTGTTTTCGTTGCGGTCGCTGGCTGCGTTGTTATGCTGGGCGCTCTCTCGAGCTGTGTCATGTACCAGCCGCGGCTTGAATATGCCATGGCAAAGGATGGCCTTTTCTTCAAGTTATTTGCGCACGTCAACGATAAATATGAGACCCCAGATTATTCGATCATTATCCAATGCGCAGTGGGGATCATACTGATCTTCCTGGCCAACTTGGTGACTTTGCTGGGCTACTTCACCCTCGTCGTGCTCCTCAAACAAATCATGACCTATGCATCCATCTTCTGGAACCGCAAACGCCCGGATTACAACCCAATCTATCGAACCCCCGCATGGATTTTAATGACCATTATTGCAATTGGCGGTTGCCTGATCCTGGTTTGGTCAACTTTCCTGTGGGCGCCGATCCCTGGTTTGATCTGTGCGGTACTTGTTGTCGTAACAGGTCTGCCGGCATACTACTACTGGGAAAGCCAGAATAAGAAAAAAGCAGCTGCTTTGGCAAGTGGAGCCCCCAAGACAGAATAATCCTCTTTATTCCCTAAAAGTGCGGCCATGATCCATCATGGCCGCACTTCCTGAAGAAAGATTGTTAAAGAAAGTAGATACTATGTTGAAAATCGATAAAAGTAAAGTGGAATTTTTGGTGACAGCTGGTATGGTCCAGGAAGTAAAAAACATCCTGGCCACAGAACTTCCCAAGATCAAGGAAATTGTCGAAAGTGTGCTTCATCGAGGCAAATTAGAGCGAGTCTATTTCGTTGCTTGTGGTTCTCCGTTGAGCGCTGCGGAAACCGCCAAACAACTTTTTGATCAATACAGTTCGATACCTTGTACGGCTTATAGCGGCTGGGATTTTTGTGATAATACTCCGAAGAAATTGGACGAGAAGTGCCTTGTGATCGCCATCTCGCATTATGGAAAGACGGAGGAAGTTATCGAGGCACTTCAATTGGCGAAGAATCACGGAGCATCCACAGTTGGCGTTACCAACAAGCTTGAAAACCCCCTGGCAACGGTGGGAGATTTTGTCATCGATTATCACGCCGAATGCATTTGGGAAGCACATTTGCTGATCAGTTATGCGTTTGCCCTCGGTATTATCTCCACTTTGGAACCCAACCAGGAAGTAGATGCCATCTACTCGCAACTTTACGAGCTGCCCGCTGTGCTCGAAAAATTGGTTACAGGCTATGAAGAGATCGGGCGCAAGTTGGGCGAAAAGGCCTCAAAATGGCCGTTTATCTACTCCATCGCCGGCGGAATTCTTCGCCCTTTGGCATACAAGGAAGGCATTGTCACATTGTTGGAGTTTACCTGGACGCATGGTTCTGCTCTCAACAGCGCCGAGTTTCGCCATGGGCCGCTTGAGATCGTCGAGCCAGGGGTACCGTTTGTTTTCCTTTTAGGCACCGATGCGAGTCGCCACACGACGGAACGTGCGTTGAATTTCGTAAAACGTTATGACTCCGAGATCATTACGCTTGATTATGCTGAACTCGGTGAAGGGCTTCACCCCATGCTGGCCCCCATGGTCTTGTTTGTGCCATTGGAATGGTTCTGTTACTACCTGGCTATTTACAAGGATCATAACCCGGATGATCGCCGCTACTATGGCGGCCTTGTTGAATACTAAATTGATTCGACTGTGAGGTAAAAATGAAAATCGGCATGTTCACAATGGGTTATATGCGCCTTCCCCTGCAAAGGGCCTTCAAGGACGCAGCACGGTTTGGTTATGATGGCATCGAAATCTGGGGAGGTCGTCCGCATGCCTACCCCTTTGATCTCAAAGCGGGCGGCATTCGTGAGATAAAACAACTTTCTAGTGATTTTGACCTGCCGATCATCGGGTATACACCTGAGACGAATATGTATCCCTATAATATGATGATCGGCTCAGAGGCCATGCGCCGGGAGAGTTTGGATTACATCAAGCTCTCGATGGACATGGCCAAAGAAATGGGCGCAGGGTTTACATTGATCTCTGCCGCTCATGCCGGGTACGAAGTTACCCGGAAGGAATATTGGCCACGCTTGATCAAGAATCTAAAAGAGCTGGCAGGTCACGCTGAAGACATTGGCCTGGACCTGGTTTTGGAACCTCTTACGATCTATGAGAGTAACGTGGTAGTGACCTGCGACGATTTGACCACTGCGCTTGACGAAGTGGGTTCCAAGCGTCTGGTGGGCATGTGCGATATTTGCGCCCCATTCAACAACCGGGAAACGATCATGAGCTATTTCGATAAGCTTGGTGACCGCTTGCACCACATGCACATCATTGATAGCGATGGTCATTCGGATACCCATGTAATGCCGGGGGATGGATGTATCCCGTTGCGCCAGCTTTTCCATGAGATCGAAGCGGCAAACTATAAGGGATACTGCACCATCGAGCTGGTCATGGCATATATGAATGAGCCCACTTTGTATACCGCACTTGCCATTGAACGGGTTAACGAATTACTCGAAGGGTAGTCGTTCCGCAATGTCTTTGCATACTGACCGCGATGATCGGCGCTTTGCGCTTTCGACTTAGTTTTCATGCTCGGAAGATTTAGGTGACGTAAAATTATGCCTGTAACCATCGATATTCACACTCACCCAGATTTCTTTGAAGCGGTTAATTCTGACCTGGATCAACTTGAGTACCATCGCCAGGCGCTGGGGCTATATCATGCCACCATAGCTCCCTTGCAACATGTCTTCAACCAGATGAATTGCGCCGGGATCGACCGGCTTGTCCTTTTGCCTCTGGACTTGACCACTATTGATGGTCGGCCCGTAGTGAGCAATGAAGAAATGGTCAAGATCACTGCTCTGGCGCCTGAGCGATTTATTGGTTTTGCCAGTGTTGATCCGCATCGCCCGGATGCAGTGGAGGCGCTTGAACATGCCTTTGCCGATTTGCACCTTGCCGGTCTCAAGCTGCATCCTTCCCGGCAGAAATTCTATCCGACCGACTCTGAGCTCACTCCGATCTACGAATGTTGTCTCAGATTTAATAAGCCCATCCTTTTTCACGCCGGTATCAGCCTGGAGCCCGATACGAATTCGAAATATGCCAGGCCGGAAGGATTTGAGGAGGTTGCCATTCGTTATCCCGGGCTTCGTTTCTGCCTGGCACACTTTGGCTGGCCCTGGGTGACTGAAACGGCTGCCTTGTTACTTAAATATCCCAACATCTACACGGATACGGGATTACTTTATTTCGATAGCGCCCGGGAGTTCTACGACCATGTTTTTAAAACCGAGCTGGGTGAGCATTGGATCGATCGCAGCCTGCGCCACCAGGTAATGTTCGGCTCGAATAACCCCCGCTTTGAGCAGATCCGCATGATCGATGCCTTGCGTCATATCGGTTGGCGTGAGAGCACCCTTGAGCTGGTGCTGGGCATGAATGCATTGGAATTCCTGGGGTAAGGGAGAAGCGCATGTTTAAAATGGAAAAGGTAGTCATCCTGACCGACCAATACAACCAGATGGTGCTCCTCACGGATCAATTGCGCAAAGTGGTGGCCGATTCGGGTGTTCAGAACGGGCTGGCGGCGGTGATCACACTGCACACCACCACCGGGATTGGTGTGAATGAGCGGGTCGAATGCCTTGAAAGTGATATCGACGAAGCCCTGAAGCGGCTTGTCCCTGAGGATTTGCCCTATGCGCATGCGCGCATTTTACCCACTTACGGCAGCACCGCTGGAAACCCGACCGGCCACATCAAATCGATGTTGACCGGTAACAATTGTTTGTTTCCGGTGGCAGAAGGTCGTTTGGTCATGGGTGATGCCCAGGATGTCTATCTCTATGAATTTGATGGCCCGGCAAAGCGCACGGTGACGATCACGGTGATGGGCGATTAGGAAAGATTTCTAACGCCGGTGGTGAAGGAAGGATGAAATGAGCTGGCTAAAAGACTTTTTTGGTACGGAAAAACCTATCCTGGCAATGCTGCATCTCGATGCATTGCCGGGTGATCCACGCTATGGGCGGGATGGATCGATGCAGAAAGTTGTTTCTTGGGCTCGAAAAGACCTGGATGCTTTGCAAACAGGTGGCGTGGATGGGATCATTTTTTCGAACGAATTCAGCTTGCCTTACCAGCGCAAAGTATCGCTGGTGACGGTTGCTGCAATGGCTCGCATTATCGGTGAATTGATGTCCGACATTCGTATTCCCTTTGGTGTGGATGTCATTTCCGATGCAACGGCTTCGATCGAAGTGGCAGCGGCCACCGGAGCACGGTTCGTGCGCGGAACGTTTACAGGCGCTTATGTGGGTGATGGCGGTATCCAAAACACCGATGTTTCTGCCATCTTGCGCCGGAAGAGCGACCTCGGACTTTACGACCTGCGGTTGTTGTATTTTGTAAACCAAGAGTCCGACGTCTATATCAATGACCGTGATATCCAATCGATCACGAAGTCGATCATCTTCAAATGCGAGCCGGATGGCCTGTGTGTTTCCGGAGAGAGTGCCGGTACGGCTGCCAATTCGGAGCTGATCGGGCGCGTGAAAGCCGTTTCTGGTAGTGTCCCGGTTTTTGCCAACACCGGCTGCAATGCTCAGAATATCGCCGAGAAGCTTTCGGTTTGCGATGGCGCCGTCGTAGCTACCGCATTCAAGGTGGATGGGAAATTCGATAATCACGTGGATCGCGAGCGGGTAGTCGAATTCATGCAGGCAGCTAAAGCTTATCGTGCTGGTCGTTAGCCAAAATATTAGAGTTTTTTAGAAAACGAGCGTGATTTGATGAAAAGTTATTTTCTGGGAATCGATGTTGGTACCTATGAAAGCAAAGGTGTGCTGATCGACGAGCATTGCCAGATAGTGGCCGATCATGCTGTTAAGCACGATCTCGAAAACCCTGCGCCCAAGCATTTCGAGCATGATGCCGAAAAGGTGTGGTGGGGAGATTTCTGCCAGCTTTCGAGAACCTTGATTGAAAAAGCGGCTATTCAACCTTCTCAAATCGCCTGCATCGGCAGCAGCGCCCTGGGCGCGGATTGTTTGCCGGTAGACGAGCATTGTCAACCGCTCCGCAAAGCCATTTTGTACGGTATCGATTCGCGATCCGACAATGAAATGGCTTACCTGACTCAGTACTATGGAGCAGAGAAGATTGGACAAATCTATGGGCGCCCGATCTGTTCCTCCGATGTTGCCCCCAAGATATTGTGGATCAAGAATAACGAGCCTGAAGTTTATAAACGGACTTATAAATTCTTAACGGCCACTTCGTACTTGACGGCCAAGTTGACCGACAACTATGTGATCGATAAATTCCTTATCAACACCTTCGCGCCGGCTTACCGCTCGGATGGTTCTATTAACGATGATCTCTGTAGTTTGTTTTGCCGGTCGGATCAATTGGCAGAGTGCCGGGGTACGGTTGATGTCGTCGGCAAAGTGACTGCAAGTGCGGCGGCGCAAACCGGGTTGGCGGAAGGGACTCCGGTCATTACTGGCACTGACGATGCCGGCGCAGAAGCCATCAGCACCGGTGTGTTCCAGCCAGGTGACATGATGATCATGATCGGTTCCTCGTGTTACCTGATCTATTGCTCCGACCGGCTGGTCGTCGATGATCGTATTTGGCACGACGAATTCATCATTCCTGGCACGTACAGTGTCTCTGCCGGCACCAATACAGCGGGCACGCTGACTCGCTGGTATCGGGACACCTTGTACTTCGATGCGTTGGCAACACAAGAAGGCACCGGCCGCAATGCTTACGAAACCATGACGAATGGACTTGGCTCAATTCCGGCTGGCTCAGATGGTTTGATCACGTTGCCCTATTTTGCCGGAGAGCGAACCCCCATCAATGATCCGCTAGCTAAAGGTGTCATTTTTGGATTGAAACTAAATCATACTCGCGCACATCTCTATCGGTCTGCCCTGGAGGGCGTCGGCTATAGCATCGACCAACATTTGGATATATTGAAAGAGCACCACCTCCCGCTAAAAAAGATCATGGCGGTGGGGGGAGGAACCAAAAATCTTGCCTGGCTGAAAATCATTGCCGACATCACCAACCAAACGATCAATACCGCCAGCGTGACCATCGGGGCAGCTTTTGGCGATGCACTGATGGCAGCATTGGCCCAGGGACGTTACAAAAGTTTTGCGGATTTCGATGATGTGATTAAACCCGGAAGAGTCATACGCCCTGATGCACAGAACCATGAACAGTATCGAAAATACCGCAAGGCTTTCGATCAGTTGTATTCGATCACAAAAGATCTGATGCATTCGTTGTAGAAAGACCTTCTGGTATGCCCATGAGGATCTGGGCTCATAAACCAAATCGAGTTTTAAAATGAAACCGTGGTTTGTAGGGAATGCAGATGTATCTTTATTTTGGAAGAAAACCGGTAATTCGTTTTGCGTTTTGAACGTTTCTTTGAAGGATTGTAGAGGCCGCATTGCAAACAAAAAATCTTTTGGCTATCGACTTGGATGGTACGACAGTTACCGATGATGGAAAGATACTTGATGGGACGATCGAAGACCTTAATCGTGCGAGACGGGCGGGAACCAAAGTATGTATTGTTACGGGCAGAGGACAATTCGAGATGGTTCCATTTTCCGATTATGCGGTGATGGCAGATTTTTTGATCACGAATACCGGCGCCACGATTATGGATTTGCAGCAAGAGAAAATCCTTTACACCTGGCGGGTTGATCCCAATGAGGCGAAAGCGATCATTGACTATTGTCTGCAACACAACGGCTTACTGCATGTGAATGCTGACCTTTACTGGGGGGTTAATTTGATCACCGACCGGGTTAAGAGCTTTGCGTTCGATGTTCACCGCGACCCAACGATTTACTCTGGAGTTGCCGAAGTTCCCATCGACAGGATCGAGGGATTCTGTATGAACGATCCGCAAATGTGTCGGGATGTAGCGCAGATGATCGAACGGCGAGGTTTTCACCTATATACCGTTGAATCACAACCGTATTATTTCAGCATCTTACCGCAGGAAGTCAGCAAGAGAAAGGCGATCGAAGTATTGTTTGGTCAGTTGGGCATTCATCGTGAGAATGTCATTGCAGTGGGAAATTACACGAACGATATCGATTTGATCCGGCACGCCGGTGTGGGAGTGGCAGTACAGAATGCGACTAATGACGTCAAAGCGGTAGCCGATTTTATTACCGATCGCACGAATAATGAAAATGCAGTGGGCGAGGTTGTTGAAAGATTTGTCTTGGGGTGATTGGGTTGACCGATGGGTTCCGCTTCATTTTCCCGGCGCTACTGGCTCTGGGCCGGGCTCATTTGCCCAAGATACTATTTCTTCCCAGAAGTCTAACGTTTTTGCGGCTGCCTTCTCTTGGGATTTCGACATCATGTGGTTGGAGATGTCTGTCGTCCGTTGCCTGGCCGGGGCATGCCGCGTGGCTCTTACACTTGGAATATCTTTGCTTTCGTCTCCGTCGTTGTTTCCAGATCGCTTTGGCTATCATCACCTGCCTCACACTTCCACCCATGCACCTCCATGAGTTTTTCTGCCGTCCATGTTGGCCCAAAGTCATGGTGGCCCTCCAGGATCAGGCTTAGGACCTTCTGTTCCCCTTTCCCGTTACGCTTTCCACAATCGCTTTATTTCTTTTTTATTCACATTGTTAGTCTGTCCGCTTCTATGCCCTTGCTAAGGGGACATTCTAACTTTGGGTTAACATTTTAGAGTTAGAGCTTGACAAAAGGGAGAACGGTGCTAAAATAAAAGCAATCGTTTGCGCTAACGTTTGCGCAAACGATTGACTATTGGAAAAATTTACATCTCATTTTCTTGAAACAGGTGTTCATGTCAACGATAAATGATGTTGCCCGAATAGCCGGTGTGTCGCCCACAACTGTATCGCATGTTCTCAACAATACGCGATATGTCAGCGATGAGTTGAGAAATCGCGTGCTCGATGCGGTAAAGGAAGTCGGTTATCGTCCAAACATTCTTGCTCGTAGCCTTCGGAGTGGGGAAACCAAAACCATCGGCTTGATTGTGCCTGATAATTCGAACCTTTTCTTTGCAGAAATAGCGCGTCATATCGAAGATGTTGGATTTGAAAACCACTATAGCGTTATTTTATGCAACAGTGACAACAATCTCGCAAAACAAACCACCTATATCGACTTATTGGTGTCCAAACAAGTCGATGGCATCATATTGATTTCAGCCAGTGAGACTGGGGATAATCTTGCGGGATTATTGGAAGCCGGTATTCCCGTGGTTATTGCAGACCGCGAGATCCCCGAGATGTTTGCCGATATCATCCTGGTAGATAATGAAGAAGGCGGCTATATTGCCACAAAATATCTGATTGGCCTGGGGCACCGACGAATTGCATGTGTAGCAGGGCCATCCAAGATCGCTCCCAGTGCACAGCGCGTGCTTGGTTATAATCGCGCCCTGGAAGAAGTTGGCTTGGCGCTCGATCCCTCGCTTATCGTATCAGGAGATTTTGGTCTTCATAGCGGAGAAATTGCACTCAGTAAGCTGCTGGCTTTAAAGCAACCGCCGAGTGCAATATTTGTCTGCAATGACATGATGGCGATGGGGGCAATCCGGGCTGCTTTTGACCGTGGCATGCGCATTCCAGACGACCTTTCCATCATCGGTTTCGATGATACCCTCCTTGCGCCGGCCACTTTTCCGGCGCTAACGACAATCGCACAACCGAAACTGGAAATAGCGCGCTTGACCATTGAAATGCTAATTCAGCGGATACAAGAAGGCAAAGGTGGGGAGCGCAAACGGTTTGTTCTTCCGCCGCAATTGGTGATTCGGGATTCGTGTAGCGTTTGGCACGGAGATAAAAACTAATGAGTCGCATCATCGTGATTGGCAGTCTGAACATGGACTTGGTTGTAAGAACTTCCAGGATACCGTTGGCAGGCGAGACAGTTGCGGGTGACGGTTTCCGTACAATTTCTGGGGGGAAAGGTGCAAACCAGGCGGTGGCAGTTGCCCGACTGGGCGGCACAGTGTCGTTGATCGGTTGCGTGGGCGGAGATGTTTTTGGCCGGCAATTGGTGGACAATCTCCGGGCACAACATGTTGATTCGATGCACGTGCGCACCGACTTGAGCGCGCCGACGGGAACCGCGACCATTCTTGTTGAATCCTCGGGTGAGAATCGAATTATTGTGGTTCCCGGAGCGAATGGCAAGCTCAAACGGGAAGATATCGATGCTGTGGAACAAAGTCTCGACGACGTCAAACTGGTGATGCTACAGTTCGAGGTCCCACT
>Ga0335069_10015146_pt1 | contig 10783 bp, 8 predicted proteins | sample Lox_Sample_11_FD_206714 | JGI IMG/M metagenome (GOLD analysis project Ga0335069, IMG submission 206714) | Soil microbial communities from Loxahatchee National Wildlife Refuge, Florida, United States - Lox_Sample_1.1 | ecosystem: Environmental > Terrestrial > Soil > Wetlands | place: USA: Florida... | reverse complement strand
TCACATCCGACCATCAAGATCGACCCGACGCCGTTCCTCAGCGGACCCATCCTCGGTGCCGCGCCGGAAGAAGAGGGGTGGAAGGATACCATCCATACGCCGGCCAACCAGGCTACCCGGATCCGAATCCGCTTTGCTCCGCAGGACGTCCCCGCTGGCGGAGTACAGCCCGGGCAGCAACTCTACGCGATCAATCCCGAGTACAGCAACGGCTATATCTGGCACTGCCATTTGCTCGAGCATGAGGACAACGAGATGATGCGGCCCCTGACCGTGATCGACATCTGGCGACCCAACCAGCACTACGGCGTTGGTTTCTACGGGAACCCCGGCATCAATCACGACATCGTCGATTATCAGGGTGTCGATTACGCCTCGCGCGTCGCCCACACCTCGAGCGCGAGCCAGCCACCGACCAGCAGGCCCGACCTCTGGCAGCGCATCAACAACCAGGACGGCGACTGGGCAGTACAGATCATCTTCAATGTGGGAGATCGGGCGCGCTACAGTGACGGGCACATTTACCAGGCTCTGGCCACGCATCAGGCCACGACCGCCAACGCGCCCCCGAACACCAACTTCTGGCAATTGGTTCTGTAGGTCGAGACAGAGTCTCAAAGGCGTTTCGGCAATGGGCCCCGACGAGCCGAGTCGTCGGGGCCCTTCCGTAAAGGGAGAGCTCACAAATGTCCAGGATTTCCCTGTCCTCGGTCGCAATCGTGGCGGCGCGCGTACTTCTACTTGGCCTGGCCGGGGGCGCCGTGGTCGCGGGTTTCGTGATAGCCAAACGCGAGCGTGCCCACGGTGTGGACCCGGGCGGCGCGTACATCTGCCCCATGCACCCGGAAGTGCGCTCCGCCGGGCCGGGCGATTGTCCTGTTTGCGGCATGGCCCTCGAGGTGCGCCAGGTCGAGCCGGGTCCTGGCGCCGGAAATTCCGCGGGTGATGCGAACGGCTTCACCTTCCAACTCCCGCAAACGGCCGCGATCGCCACGTTCGACGACGTGGGGTACGGCAAGATGTTCCAATTGGTGCGCGAGATGCGCGCCCCGGCATGGGCCGAGACGCCGGAGATCGGCCACGCCCTCTTTTACAAGGACGAAGCCGCGGTGCTCGAGCCCACCGAAGAGGCGGTCTTCTTTCCGTCGATCCAAGGCAGCGACCCGCTTTCGCCCGGAATAATGGTGAGGCGCATCGATGAGCCGCCCATTGCCTGGGACCGCGCCACGGCGCTGCTGCGCTTTCGCGTGAGCGCCAAGGCACAACTTTTTCCCGGCCAAACCGGCTCGCTCAAGTTCAAGACGCGGGTCCAGGACACGCTCGCGGTTCGTTCTGCCGCGATCGTCCAGTCGCCCACCGGCCCCTACGTCTTTCTGTTGGCCAAGGACAATCGCACGCTCACCAAGCGGCCAGTTGAGATCGGCAGTGTGCGCGCCGGGCATGCCGCCGTGATCTCGGGCCTGGCAGTCGGCGAACGGATCGCCGCGCTCAATACCTTCTTCCTCGAAGCCGAGCGCCGTTTCGCGGGGGCAGCGCCATGATTGCCCGAGCCGTGGCCTGGAGTGGTCGCCATCCGCTTCGGGTCCTGCTGGCCGCGCTGGGCATCGCTGGCGCCAGCTACTTCGGACAGCGTTCGCTGGCCCGCGACGTGCTCCCCGATCTCTCCGACCCGCAGATCGTGCTGTTTGCCGAATGGATGGGACACCCGGCGCTGGAAGTTTCGACCCAGGTCACTCAGGTGCTGACCGATGCCCTGCAAGGCGTGCCCGGCTCGACGGCGATTCGCGGCCAGTCGATGGGTGGCATGGCCTTCCTCGACGTCATTTTCGGGTCGGTCTCCGATATTCATGAGGGAAGGGCCGAGATTCTCGCGCGCGTCGAGAAGCTGCGCCCGCGGCTGCCGTCCAATCTGCGTCTGCAAGTAGGCCCCGAGGCGTCCAGCACGGGCTGGGTGTTCCAGTACGCCCTGGTGCCGCCGCAGCCCAAGAAAGGCGGGATGCCCATGGGGGCCCGCCGGCCCGATGAAGGACCAAGCTCGCTCTACGGCCTGCGGAAATTCCAGGACGAGATCCTCAAGCCCGAGATCGCCGCCATCCCCGGGGTGGCCGAGGTTGCCTCGGTGGGGGGCGACCCCAAGGAGGTGCTGGTCGAAACCAGCCCGGAGCAGCTGAGCGGCGCCGGGGTCGCCCTTTCGGACATCGTCGCAGCAGCGCACTCCGTCCTCAAGAACCCGCAGGTGACGCCGGAGCAGCTCCAGAACGCCCCCATCGGACCGTCGCGAAACGACGGGCAGGGCGCGAAAGGAGCACGCCTCAGCCGGGTCGCCGATGTGCGGGTTGCGCCCGGCATGTCGAGCGGAATGGCGGACATCGACGGCTTGCAGCCGATCGTCGCCGGCATCGTGATCGCCAAGCGCGATGCCGACATCGCGTCGCTTTTGGTCAAGGTCAGGGGCGTGATTGACAACTACCGCAAGAGGCTACCCAAGGACGCGCGGCTCGGGGTCATCTACGATCGGTCCGAGCTGGGCTCAAGGGTCGAGCAGACGCTGTTTCGGGCCGTTGGCGAGGAAATCGTCGTGGTTTCGTTGGTGCTGCTGGTGTTCCTCTTGCATTTGCGAAGCGCGCTCATGCCCATGCTGACCCTGCCGCTGGTGGTGTTGCTCACCTTCGTCTCGATGCGCATCATCGGTCTGCCAGCCACCATCATGAGCCTCGGGGGGATTGCCATCGCGCTCGGCATGGCGGTGGACGCCGACCTGGTGGCGCTCGAGGCGTGCCACCGTCGCATCGAATCGGGCGGCGGAAAAATCTCCGGGGCCGACAAACGCCCGGCCATCATCGCCGCCGCCGGCTCTTTCGCCCCGGCCATCCTGACCTCGCTGGTGATCGCCGCGCTGGCCTTCATACCGGTTTTCGCCTTCGGCGGCGAATCGGGAAGGCTGCTTCGTCCGCTGGCCATCACCAAGACGCTGGTGATCGCCGCGGCCGCGCTCTTGGCCCTGACGGTGGCGCCTGCCCTGCGCGATCGTTTGCTCGGTCGAAGGGTGGTGGCCGAGCTCAAGAACCCGCTCACCCGCAACCTGGTTCGTGCCTACCGGCCCTTCGTCCATTTCGCGCTTTCGCGGCCCGTGTTCACCTTGGCGACCGCGGGGCTGGCCGCCGTTTCTTGTCTGCCTATTGTCGCGACTCTCGGCGGTGAGTTCTTGCCTCGTCTCGATGAAGGATCGCTGCTGTACATGCCCACCACGGCATCCGGGGTCAGCTCCGATGATGCGGTCGCCGATCTGGGGCGGCAAGACCGGGCCATCGCCGACCGACCGGAAGTCGCCCTGGTGTTCGGGAAAGCCGGGCGCGCGGATTCCGCGACCGACCCGGCCCCCTATTCGATGATAGAGACCACAGTCCGGCTCAGGCCGCGTTCGCAATGGCCCAAGCTTGCTCGCCAGCGTTGGTATTCAGGCTGGGCACCCGCGCCGCTTCGGCGCGTGCTCGGGCACATCTGGCCGGAGAAAACCCCGGCCACGACCGCCGAGCTGGTCGAGTCGCTGGACCACAGCACGCGCTTCGCGGGCTGGATCAACGCGTGGACGGCGCCGATTCGGGCGCGGCTCGACATGATGTCGACCGGCGTCCGCACGCCCGCCGGCATACGCATCGTCACCGACGACCACAGGCGCCTCGATGCGCTCGGTGCGGCCGTCCGCTCCGCCGTGCTTGCCGTGCCGGGCACCAAGAGCGCCTTCTACGAGTCACTCGGCGGAGAGACCCGACTCGCCTTCGTACCGGACGCGGCAGCCATGGCACGGCACCATGTCGATCCCGCACTGGCCCATGCCACGGCGGAGCTCTTGATCGGCGGTGGCTGGCTGGGGGAAATGAAACAGCCGAACGAGGTGGAGCCCGAACCGGAAGGCACGGCCGTGGCGGCCCGACGAGACGGCGCGAACGGAGTGATCGAGCCCGCCGTGCTGATCCTGGACCCCAAGGCCGAGAAACCGAGGCCGCAGGCGGAGACTCAGTCAGCGCCTGTGGACCCCGCATGGCCCCTACGCGTGCGCTTGACCCTCGCCGATCGCTGGCACCCGAGACCGCTCGATCAATGGCTGAGGGAAGCGACCGTGCGCGGGGGCACAGGAGCGGGCCAGCCCGTGCCGCTGGCGTTGCTTGGCCGTGCCGAGTACGTCACCGTTCCGTCGCAGCTCCGCGCCGAGAGAGGCGGACCGGTCGGCTACGTCTACGTGAACCTGACCGAGAACACCGACGTGGCCAAGTACGTCGATCGGGCTCGCGACCAGGTCGACAAGGCGGTCAAGACCGGGCCGACCGGGCTGCGCGCCGGCGAGCGCCTGGAATGGACCGGGCAATACGAGCTGATGGTGGCCGGCGAAAAGCGCCTCATGCTCATCGCCCCGTTGGTGGCGTTGCTGATGTTGGGGCTGTTGCTGATCCAGTTCCGCAGCCTGACCGAGGCACTGATCGTGCTGGCCTCCGTGCCCTTCGCTTTGGTGGGAAGCTTCTGGACACTGTATTTCCTCGACTACAAAATGTCGGCGCCGGTATGGGTGGGCCTCTTGTCCGTCGTGGGGCTCGCCATGCAGACCGGGGTGGTCATGGTGGTCTATATCGACGACGCCTTTCACCGTCGCATGCGCAACGGCGAGATACGCAACCGGGCCGACGTCGTGGCCGCGCACGCTGAGGGCACGGTGCTCCGGCTGCGCCCCAAGATCATGACCATCACCTCCATGGGGGCCGGCCTTCTGCCCCTCCTGTGGGCCCAGGGGTCGGGCGCGGAAATCATGCGACGGGTGGCCGCGCCCATGCTGGGAGGCCTGCTGACCAGCGCCTTTTTGACCCTGGAAGTGATTCCGGTGCTCTATACGATATGGCGCTATCACCAGCTCAGGCGCGCGCAACGGCTGGGTGTGCCACTCGAGCAGGTCGTGCGAGCCGCGCCGGCCTGGGCGCGACACGACGAGAAGGATCACGCCGAGAGGGCTCGCGGCAGCGCGTCCACATAAGGAATTCGGCCCCGACTCTCGGCGGTAATGCCGAGCAAATCCCATTCATCAAAGCGCCAAAGGGGAAGGAGGGGGCAAGATGTCAAGCAAGATGTCAAGGTGGGCTATGGGGGTTCTTGCGGGCGCAGCGGGGTTCGTGGGGCTGGTTGCTGGCTGCAACGGCCCCAGTGTGGTCCCGGCAGTGGAAACGCCCGAGCAGGGTCTGGACAAAGCGCAACTGAACGTTCCTCAGGCGAATGTATTCCAGCACACGGACCTGGAGGTGGGCCGGCGCGTATTCCGTTTCGATACGTTCGGAGACGAAGCCTTCTGGAGCGGCGTGCTCCACCTGCAACAGGCCATCGAGGGCAGTGCGCATGGCGGTGTGGGAGGGGGCGTATCGCCCAGTACCGCGCTGGCCGTGGGGCTCAAGGTCGACGTGGATGCGCTGGGTCCCGGCACGATCATGGCCCTGCGCAAAGGAAAGGTTGACCTCAACTCGCCCGATACCACCCTGGCGCTTCTCGCCAAGAATGCCGTGGTGGGGATTCACAGCGTTCCCGACGGACAAGGTGGGCTGCAATCGCTGGGGATCACCTGCGCCTTTTGCCATTCGACAGTGGATGATTCGCTCGCGCCCGGGATTGGCCACCGCCTCGACGGCTGGCCCAACCAGGATCTGAACGTGGGTGCGATCGTGAACCTTTCGCCCGATCTCTCGGCGGTGGCCCAGCTTCTGGGCGTGGATCAAGCGACCGTCCGAGCGGTCCTGCAAAGCTGGGGTCCGGGCCGCTTCGATGCCGAGCTGTTCATGGACGGCAAGGCGTTCCGGCCTGACCAAAAAACCGCCGCGACCGTCATCCCGCCGGCCTACGGCCTGGCTGGCGTCAACCTCCACACCTACAACGGCTGGGGGTCGATCCCGTACTGGTCCTGCTGATGCACGGGCAAGGCATCTTCTTCGATCCGCGACTCAACGACGCGGCCAAGTTCCCGGTGGCTGCGCGGGCCGGGTTTGCCCACGTTCAGACCGACAACGATCAAGTGACGCCGAAATTGGCCGACCTGCACCGCTACCAGCTTTCACTGGCGGCGCCGCGCCCGAACCCGGGGTCCCTCAATCGCAGTGCGGTCGCCCGCGGAAGGGTCTTCTTCTCTGGGCAGGCGAAATGCGCGTCTTGCCACGTGCCGACCATCTACACGGAGCCGGGCTGGAACATGCACACGGCTCAGGAGATCGGGATCGACGACTTCCAGGCGAGCCGCTCGCCGGACGATCGCTACCGGACCACTCCGCTGCGCGGTCTGCTGTTCCACGGCAAGCGCGGCTACTATCACGACGGCCGCTTCGTCACGCTCGCCGACGTAGTCGATCACTACGACTCGTTGCTGAGCCTCGGGCTCTCATCCGCGCAGAAGACGGATCTGGTCGAATTCCTGAAGTCGCTGTAGGCCTGGCGCCGTAACCGACACGAAATCATGTTCGAATCGGACTAACCACAGAGATCACGGAGGATGGAAAAGGCCACAGAGTCGGAAAGAAAGAGGTTGCAGACCTTGAGCCCAACCTCTTTTTCTTCTGTGCGGCCTTGGTTTCCTCTGTGGGCTCTGTGGTGAAGATCCTAGCCGTGCAAGGCGCGCAGCTCGCGTTGGGTCGAGCGGTAGGCACCCACGGCAACCAAGATCAGCGCAATAGCGAGTAGCGCGCCTCCCAGCGTGGCGGGGTGCGTGCTTTCCATTAGGCCGGTCATCAGCGTGCGGGCGAAGGGCTCGTTGGGCATCTGTTCGAGATAGTGGAACACGGCCGCGATGCAGGTCCAGGTCGCGTGCACCATGGTGACGAGCAAGGCCAGCGCGATGGCCGCGATGAAACGCAGGCGTACCGGCTCGATGTCGATGGCGTAGCGCGCGCTCGCCCACACGGCCATCAGGCCGAGCAGCAGGACGGGGTACATACCCCAGCCACCTTCGACGAAGAAACGAATCATGGGGTCCTCCTTGGCGGTTTGTCATGGGAACCCCGGGCGGCCGCGCCCGTGACTGCACTTTTTCGGTCACGCGGGCGGCTTCAGTGGGTTAATCCCGTGTGTGGAAGACGATCGCGGCCTGGTGCTGGCCCTGCGCGCGCGCAAGCCCGACGCATTCGACCAGCTTTACACGCGTACCAGCGAGCGCGTGTGGCGCTTTCTCGTCCGCTTGGCCGGCGCAGGGGCGGAGGATCTCTTTCAAGAAACCTGGCTCGCGGCGGCTCGCCACGTTCACCGCCTGCGCGAGGACACCCTGCTTCTGCCCTGGCTCTTCACTATCGCGCGCAACAAGTATCGCAACAGCCTGCGCGCCTGGGCTCGTCAGTCGCGTGGCGGGCAGGAGCTGCGCGGCCGGGACGCGACCCAACAAATCTCGCTCGATGAAGAGGTCAATACTCGGCGTGAGGTCGAACGGACGCAGACGGCGTTTGCCCGCCTGCCCGCGGCTCATCGCGAAGTGCTTCTGCTATGCGTGGTCGAGGGACTCGACACCAGCGCGGCCGCCCGCACGCTCGGGTGCAGCGACCAGGCGGTCAGGAAGCGGTTGTCGCGCGCCCGCCGCGAGCTGGCGCGGCGGTCCGGGCGCGAGGAATTCGCTGGAGGTGAATCATGAAAACTGACGATGCCTTTCCCTCGGCGCTTGCGCGCGCCTTGGCCGATCTGCCTGCGCCGGCGCTGTCGCCCTTGCTCCGGGCTCGCACCCTGGCCCGCGCGCGCGCCCATTTGGCGCCGCAACCCGGCGCCGCGCCCAGGTCGTTGCTGCGCGCGTTGCCGGCCGGTGTCCCGTCGGCTGCGCTGCTCTCGGCGGATGTGGTCTTCATCGCCGACGTCTGTCTGAAGCTGGGCAGGTTTTGTTGAGCTACTGGGCGAGCGCCGCAATCGCCACGGTGAACCACGCCGAATGCGGGAGCCACTGTTCGACCCAGCGCCATTCGTCGCCGCAGCCGCTGTTCGGGCTTCTGGGCGGACCAGTGCACTTGCAGTTGCGACGCCTAAGCTTCAGAATCCCTCCCGACGCAGGCCGGCTGAGGGTTTCCGGGCCTTCGGTTTGCCTACGGTCGCACACCACTCACTTGCGTCAACAGCAACCGGGAGACTTCATGAAATGGAGCGTTCGATGAAAACTGTCGTCGTTCTGCTGAGCACGAGTGTCGCCATTCTTGCAGCCGGATGTTGCAACTGTCCAACCTGTCCGTCGATGCGCCCCAGGGCCGTGGCGCCCGCCCCACGGGTCGCGCTGGCCAAGCCGGTCCCCGAGCCGGTGGCGCCCCCGCCGCCCTCTGGGCCGCCCACCATCGTGGTCAGAGATACCGGTCTGCAGATGCCGAAATCCGTGCTTTGGGACGCCGGCGAGGACGCCTATTTCGTGAGCAACATCAACGCCGAGTCCGCCATCCCCAACAAAAACGGCTTTCTTTCCAAGATCAGCCCCGACGGCAAGATCATCGCTCTCAAGTTCGTCGACGGCAGCAAGAAGAAGAGCGAGCTGAATGCGCCCAAGGGACTGGCCATCATCGGCGACATCCTCTACGTCGCGGATATCAATGTCGTGCGCAAGTTCGATCGCAAGACTGGAGAAGCGAGGGGCGAGATCAAGATACCGAACGCGAGCTTCCTCAACGACCTCGCGGCTTCGCCCGATGGCAAGATACTCTACGCGTCGGACAGCGCGGTGACTTTCAAGGCCGGGGGGTTTGTCGGCACGGGCAAAGACGCGATCTATGCCATCAACGTGAAGAAAGGGCTGGTGAACGTCTTGATCAGTGACGAAGGCTTGCACTGGCCGAGCGGACTGTTGGCCGACGATGACGGGGTGTGGGTGGTTGCCCTGGGCACCAATCGGCTTTTCCACGTCGACCAACAGGGCAGTGCTGGACCGGCGACCAAGCTGCCCAAGGCCGGACTCGATGGGATTGTGCGGCTGGGCGACGGTTCATTCCTTATTTCAAGCTGGGAGGCCTCGGCCATCTACCGTGGCTCTCCTCGCGGAGAGTTCAAGGAAGTCATCTCGCAGATTCCTTCACCCGCCGACATTGGCCTAGACGTCAAACGCAACACCCTGCTCATCCCCATTTTTCAGAAGTCGGCCGTTCAATTCGTGCCCTTGCCACCCTTGGCCTCGCCCGCGGTTGCCTCGCCGCCGGCTCCTAGCCAGCCCGAGCCGGCTGCCCCGGCCGCGCCGTCGGTCCATCCCGCTGAGGTCGCCTACCCGACGTTCGGGACCACCCCGCCAGCGCCGCCGCCTGGCCCTCCTCGTGGGCCGGCGCCCGCCGAGGCCACGCCGTCCGTGCCTGCTCCTGCCATTCCAGCCGCATTCCCCCCCACCACTCCCGGCGTTCCGGCACCCGCGGCACCCGCACCGGCCCCCTTCGGCACCCCGTACAGGGCTGGCGATTCCACGCCGGCGCCCGCAGCGGCCCCTTCTGCGGTTCCCACAGGCTCCGCGCCGGCTACCGACCGCCGCCGCGCGAGATGACAAGCGATCCCGGGCACCGGGCAGCTCACCTCGCTGCGCTTCTTGCGGCAGACCGCCGACCAGACGTTCGCCTTGGCTTGGTGCCGCGTCAATATCGTGTGGACGCGTAAGACAGCGCTGGTTCTTTTCTGCGCAGAGAGGGAGGATCGCGGCTTGTTGGCCCAATGCCGACGGACCCACTCGCTATTATGACGTGGAGGCACCCGCCTTCGCGGGAGGAGCACCATGGCCAGACAGTTCGCATCCACATTCCTTTGTTTCATCTGCTTTGTTCTGACCGCGTGCGGAACGGATGGCACAAAAGGCTCGGGCGGCGCGCAGGCCGGCGGCGTGCCGAGCGCGTCGGGCGGACAAGTGACGGGTGGGATCAGCGCAACCGGCGGCACCCTCGCGACGGGTGGAACGACCTCGATGGGCGGGAATGGTGTGGCCGGCGGATCGATGGCGACGGGCGGAACGACCTCGACAGGTGGAAATTCAACCACCGGCGGCGCCATCGCGACAGGTGGAACGAGCTCGTCGGGCGGAGTCTCGACGAGTGGCGGGACAAGGGCGGCGAGTGGAACCAGCTCGACGGGCGGCGACACGACAATCGGCGGAACGATGGCGAGCGGGGGAACCACGTCTATGGGCGGTACGCCGGCGGGTGGCGTGGCCGCGACGGGCGGAACGGCCGTCACCGGGGGCGGCAAGACGGGCGGGGCGACCGCGACCGGTGGCGCGACAGGCGGTACCAAGACGGGCGGCGCGGCCTCGACGAGCAGCGCAGGCTCGACCGGCGGCGCGGCCTCGACCGGCGGCGCGGCCTCGACCGGCGGGGCCTCATCGACGACCGCCGGCACCGGCGCGCCCGAGAGCAAGCCGACCGGCTACGGCCAGAACGCCACCGGAGGCGGTTCGAGTAGCGCAGTGGACAAGGCGACCATGGCCGATATCCAGGCGGCCATCGACGCGTATTCAGGCACGGGCGGGCTGGTCGTCCGTTACACCGGCAAGTTCGATTTCAAGACCATCTCCGATCCCTGCACCCAGCACACGCTTGCGGCACAAACCCTGGAAATCAAGAACAAGAGCAACGTCACCATCATGGGCGCCGATGGTTCGGCCGCGAACTTCGGTATCCACATCGCCGCCAACGCCACCAACGTCATCGTCCGCAACATGGTGTTCGGCCTGTTGCCCGGCGGCGGTGACTCAGACGCCATTTCCATCGAAGGCATGAGCAGCGGCATGCCCAAGGACATCTGGATCGACCACAACGAGCTGTTCAGCTCGATG
>Ga0335069_10015145_pt1 | contig 10783 bp, 10 predicted proteins | sample Lox_Sample_11_FD_206714 | JGI IMG/M metagenome (GOLD analysis project Ga0335069, IMG submission 206714) | Soil microbial communities from Loxahatchee National Wildlife Refuge, Florida, United States - Lox_Sample_1.1 | ecosystem: Environmental > Terrestrial > Soil > Wetlands | place: USA... | reverse complement strand
TTCTTGAACGGCTTCTTCGCGTAGCAGATCGACAGCGGCACCAGAATGGCGCGCGACCACGAGGAAATCTCGTAGATGTTGAACCAGAACCAATTCGGAAACAGCACGATCTCCGGCGGAATCGCCGGCACGGCGTCATAGTCGTACTGCCCAAAAAAGCAAAGATAGATCTTGGTAAACGTATTAACTTCGGTGACGCCGCCCATTTCCAGAATTTTCTTCCGCGCGCGTTCCAGCGCAGGATGGTCGGCCTGCAATCCCGCCAGCTTCAGCCCAAAATACGCCTTCACCGAAGCGCTTATATTCGACGGCCCCCCGGCAAAAATACTCCAGCCGCCATCTTCATTCTGATGCTTCAGAATCTCGCGCGCCGCCTTCTCGAAGCGCCCCGCGTTCCCTGTTCCCAGCAATGTATGCAGCAGAATGTAGTCCGACTCGAGCGTCGTATCGGCTTCCAGCTCCCCGCACCAGTAGCCTTCTTCGTGCTGCTGCGAGAACAGGAATTTGCGGGAGGCATCAACGGCAACTGCGACCCGGCTCGCCAGGTCGTCGATCTTTCCAAAACGCATCTGCGGGGTCCCCAGCGCGCCCGCATTTGGCGTGCTGGGGTGGGGCGCCGAGGCCGAGCTCTGGGGGGAGGATTCGTCCATCTAGGTCTCCACTACCGCAACGCTGGGCGCAGCCGCAATCGTCTCCACGATCTCCGGCGGCAGCCCAAACCTTACGTTTTCCGGCATGATTTCCAGTTCCTGCACGTCTCCAAATCCCTTGCCTGCCAAATACTCAACCACTTCCTGCACCAGATGCTCAGGAGCAGACGCTCCGGCCGTCAACGCAACTGTCCGCACGTTCTTCAACCACTCCGCGCGAATGTTGCCGTAATTGTCAATTAGATGCGCCTCGGTCCCCAGGCTCCGCGCCACTTCCACCAAACGCTTGGAATTCGAGCTGTTATCCGAGCCCACCACCAGCAGCAACTCCGCATCCGAAGCCACGTGCTTTACCGCCACCTGCCGGTTCTCGGTCGCATAACAAATGTCCTGCGCCGCCGGCCCCTTGATGTTCGGAAACCTCTTCCGCAGCGCCGCAATAATGTCCCGCGTCTCGTCCAGGCTCAGCGTCGTCTGCGTCAGATACGCAACCCGGCTCGGATCTGGCAGCGTCACCGACGCGACCTCCTCGGGCGATCCGACTACCTGTGTCACCGCCGGCGCCTCGCCCAGCGTTCCAATCACTTCATCATGGTCGCGATGCCCAATCAGGATCAGTGAATACCCTTCTTTCGCAAACTTCACCGCTTCCACATGCACCTTGGTCACCAGAGGGCAAGTCGCGTCAATCACACGCAGGTGCCGCAGCTTGCTATGCTCCCGTACCTCCGGAGAAACCCCGTGCGCGCTATAGATCACGCGCTCGCCTGCGGGAACCTCATCCACCGAATCCACAAAAATCGCGCCCTTGCGCTGCAGATCCTCCACCACAAACCGGTTGTGGACGATCTCCTTCCGCACATAAATCGGCGGTCCAAACGCGTCCAGCGCAATCCGGACAATATCGATCGCCCGCACCACCCCAGCGCAAAACCCCCGCGGCTTTAACAACAAAAGCTTCTTGCTCTCAGACAATGCCAACCCCCACCCTGACAGGGTACGCCGACCCGAAATTTCAACTGGAAAAGATACCTCTAGGGTACCGAAACAGGCACCCCGCGGTCAATGTAAGCCTTTGAAGGAGTGGGAATTAGATGCGAATTGCAGAAAATGAACAGCGGAAAGCGACCTCCGAACCGCGAAGAGCGAAAACGAAACAGCGCCCGCCAGCTACCAAATCTGCTCGCACCCAAAGAAACGACAAGCCTAGTTCTTCCTGCCACCAGCGACCTGACTACTCAACCCTCTTGCCGCTCCCGACGGAAACGACTTCCATCGACACCTCGTGCGTCACGTTCTTGCCGATGTGAAGTCTCGCCGCCGCTGCCGATGAGATATCGAGCATGCGATCTCCCTGCATTGGGCCGCGGTCGTTGATCCGGACCACGACGCTGCGATTGTTCTTCGGGTTCGTGATTTTGACTATTGTGCCAAACGGCAAAGTCTTGTGCGCGGCGGTCAGTTTCATGCTGTCGTAGATCTGGCCGTTCGCGGTCTTGTGGCCGTTGAGGTTTTCCGAATACACAGCGGTGATTCCGGCGGCCTTGTCGCCGACTGCGGGATGTTGAGCCCAAGTATTCACGCCCAGAACCAGCGCAAGCACGCACGACGTGACAAAGCCGCGTTTCATGCACTTCGCCTTGGAAGAATGGTCCTTCGGAAAACGCATCGTAAGAAGCGCATCGTAAGAAGAATGACCGTCGAATTGAAATTTGGGAAATATCTGCCAAAAGCGGCGGAAGGATATTAGCAAATCACGCGTTCGCTTTGATCATCTGCTCCGCGTGCTTGCGCGAAGTTTCTGTGAGCTTCGCGCCGGAAAGCATGCGCGCAACCTCTTCGGTACGCTCGTCGCCGGTGATTTGCCGAACCGTGGTTTTGGTTCGGCCGCTCGAAGCTTTTTTCTCGATCAGGAAATGATGATCGGCAAAAGTAGCGATCTGCGGAAGATGCGTCACGCACAAGACTTGATTCGCTTTCGACAGCGCCTTCAGCCGCTTGCCAACAGCTTCCGCAGCGCGTCCGCCAATTCCAGTATCGATCTCGTCGAAGACCAGCGTGCGTTGCGAAGAAGTTCGCGACGCGCTCTTCTTTCCTGCTGAAGCTCCAGCTTCAACGCTCGCTTTCAGCGCCAGCATCACGCGCGACATTTCTCCGCCCGATGCAATCTCTTCCAGCGGTCGCATCGGCTCACCGGAATTCGTCGCAATCCGGTAAACGACTTGATTGATGCCTGAACTCGACCAATGTTCCTCGCTCGCCGTCTCATCGACCAAGACCGCAAACGAAGCGCGCATCGCCAAGTCGTTAATCTCCACCTCCACTGCCTTCTCCAGCTTGCGCGCGGCTTCCTGACGCTTGCGCGAAACGCTGCGCGCCGCTTTCAGGTAAGCCTCAGCGGCTGTCGCAAGCTGTGCGCGAAGCTCACCCAGAACCTGATCCTTATTCTCCATCTCGTTCAGCTTGCGCCGCACTTCATCGCCCAGCGCAATCACATGCTCCATCGTCGGACCATACTTGCGCTTCAACCGATCAAGCAAAGCCAACCGATCTTCGATCTCCGCAAGCCTTTCCGGCGAAGCCTGAATTCCGCCAGCGTAATCACGCAGCGTCGCGCCAACGTCTTCCACGCTGATGCGCGCCGATTCCAGCGCCGTCAACGCTTCCTGGAACTTGGGTTCGTAGCGAACCAGTTCCTCAAGGTGCTTTTGCGCCGTCCGCAACGTAGACGAAGTTGAAGCGTTTCCCTCGTAGAGAAGATCGAACGCGTTGATCGCTGCCGCGTAGATCTTCTCCGCATTCGCGAGCACGCGCTTCTCCGCCTCAAGCTGCTCGTCTTCGCCCAGCTTCGGCTTCGCCTCGTCAATCTCGCGCGACTGGAACGTCCACAGGTCGAGTAGCCGCAAACGATCCTGCTCGTTCTGCTCCAGCTCCGCGATGCGCGCGCGAATCTCCTTCCACGTGCCAAACGCATCTTCCGTATCCTTCAACTCAACGCCCGCATAAGCATCAAGCAGCGCCTGCCGCGCAGCCGCATCGAATTGCACAATCGACTCGTTCTGCGCATGAATCACTCCCAGCAACGGCGCAAGCTGCTTCAGCACCGCAACCGTTGCAGGCTGATTGTTGACGAAGACTCGCCCTTTCCCTCCAGCGGCAATCTCACGCCGCAAAATCAGAGACGCATTCTCCGCATCCAGTCCGTTATCTTCCAGAATGCGTTCGACCGCCTTCGCCGCCGCACCATCGCTTTCAAACAAACCAACGACAACTGCTCGATCGGCGCCTGCACGAATAATGTCGGAAGAAGCCTTGTCGCCCAACAAAAGCCCCAAAGCGTCAATCAGGATGGACTTTCCGGCTCCAGTCTCGCCGGTCAGCAGATTCAGGCCAGAGGCGAACTCGATCACCACGTGATCGATCACCGCGTAGTTTTCGAGTCGCAGCTCGCTTAGCACAAGTGTCTCAGGAGAAGCTCTTTACAGGCGCAGAATAGCACACCGTTCATTTGGGTGCGGCGCATGCCTCTCAAGCTGATCACACTCGAAATGTGATCAATGCACTTCTTATTTTGTCTTGCGCTCACCTCTTTCGCGAACATAGAGGCATGCGAGCCTTCCCCATGGCCACATTGGCCGCCTTCTTTTGCCTCGTTGCTCCTTGGGCAGCGCAGGGACAGCGACTCGTCGCAAGACCCGGTCACCACGACTTCGGCAACGTGCAGATCGGCAAGTCCGAATCCTTTACGCTGCATTTGAAAAACATCAGCAGCCGCAGCGTGACGATCACCGCGGTCACGCTCAATGGCGCCCAGTTCTCGCTCGGCAAGCTTCGCCTGCCGGCAAAGCTTCGTCCTCACGCCAGCCTCGACGTGAGTGTCTCGTTTGCTCCGGCTAGGAAAGGTACGGCGACGGGAAGCATTACCGTTACGAGCGATGACCCCAAGTCGCCCACGGTCAACGTCCAAGGCACAGGTGTGTCGAGTGGCGGCGGCACTACGTTAACGATCAGTCCGTCGAGTCTGGACTTCGGCAACGTCAAGGTTGGTACAACGGCAAGCCTGCAGACCACGCTGACGGCGACCGGAGGTTCGGTAACCATTTCGTCAGACAGCACCAACAGCTCTGAGTTCTCGATTACCGGTCTTGCCTTGCCCGTTACGCTTGCCTCGGGAAAGAGTGTCCAGGCCACAATTCAGTTCACGCCCAACGCTTCCGGCAACGCCACGGGCAAAGCAGGATTCGTCAGCGACGCCGGGAATTCGCCCACCCTCGTAAATCTCACCGGCACAGGTGTCGCCCAGTCGCAGCATGAAGCCGACCTTTCCTGGGATGCCGGAGAGCAGGGAGCTATCGGATACAACGTCTATCGCGGGAACCAGCACGGTGGCCCTTATTCCCAAGTCAACTACGGACTCATCGCCTCCACCAGCTTTACCGATTACGACGTAGTCGGCGGTACAACCTACTACTACGTGACAACGGAAGTGAACAGCCAAGGGCAGGAAAGCGGCTATTCCAACGAGGCGAAAGCCAAAATTCCGAACTAGTACGTCGTCCTGGCTCCTGAGGTTTGTGCGCGCCTTTTCAGGCGCCTGGCTGCTCCAGCGCGCATTGATCGATGCGATACCCCGAATGGCTCGCCCACATCAAAGGTCTATAATCTGACCAGGTTCTTTCACCACGAGAATGCCTTTGCTCTTGTTCTCCCTTGTATATGTCGGGGGCGAAATTGTCGATCTCGTCCTCGAAACCGGCACGGTCGCGAAGACTGTGCTTCTCGTCTTGCTCGCCTTCAGCGTACTTTCCTGGGCCGTCATCCTGTCGAAGTGGCGGCTGATTAGCAAAGCCCGAAAACAGAGCGGACGCTTTGTCAGTGCCTTCCGCCGGGCGCAGCGACTCCAGGATGTAGTTTCGATCGCCCCGCAATTTCGGCCAAGTCCGCTCGTTGGCGTTCTGGACGGAGCCGTGGCGGAGTTCAAGCGCCAGATGGGAAACACTGGCAGCCTGCAAAGCGCGGTGGCAATTCAGCGCGCCATGCAGATTTCGTCGTCGGAGGAAATAACCCGCCTCGAGCGCAACGTGCCGTGGCTCGCCATCACTGCTGCTGTCACTCCGTTTATTGGGCTTTTCGGGACGGTCTGGGGAATCATTGACGCCTTCCACGGACTCGGCACGGCGGGCGCAGCCACGCTGCGCGCGGTAGCGCCAGGAATCTCGGAAGCGCTGATCACGACTGCAGCCGGACTCGCGGCTGCCATTCCAGCGGTGATTGCCTACAACCTCATCATCGGCTCCATCCGCGAATTGGCTGCGCGGAACGACGACTTCGCGCTCGAAATGCTCAACTTGGTTGAAAGACAACAGCCAGTGCAACCGCTCGGTGAGGCGAGGCGCTGATGGCTTTTACAGCAGCCAATGGACGCACCCAGACCGCGCTCGCGGACATCAATGTTACGCCGCTGGTTGACGTCGTCCTCGTGCTGCTCATCATTTTCATGGTGACGGCTCCGGTGCTCCAATCGGGCATCGAAGTCAATGTGCCACGTACTCGCACAGTCAAGGAAATTACTGAGGAGCGCCTCGTCATCAGTATTGACAAGTCGCAGCGCGTGTTCCTCGGCAATGATCCCATCAACATCAACCAGATCGGCGCGCGGCTGAAGCAGCGCATTCGAGATCCCCAGCACCAGGCTATTTACTTGCGTTCCGATCAGGACGTTCCCTTTGGCGCGTTCGCTACCGTAATGGACGCTATCAAGCAGACGGGCATCCGCAACGTGAGCATCGTGACGCAGCCACTTGATTCCAATGGCAAGCACTAGCATTGACTCACAAAACGCCGGACTGGGCCGGCCACTGGCTTGGTCGGCAGGATTGCATCTTGCGTTTTCTGCCTTCGTCATCCTCTACGCCGTGTTCATCGCAGGAGTGCACGGCACAGGTTGGGGAACGGGCGGCGGCGGAGACGCCATGGGCGCCACGCTTGTGACATCGGTTCCCTTGCCCGCCAATCCCGAGCAGACAACGAACGTGCTGGCTACGGAATCGAAGGGCCTTTCGCAATCGCAGCCCCAGGCGCAAGAGAAAGAACCCGATGCGATCCCGATTGCAGACAAGAATTCGAAAAAGAAGCCCAAGCCCGTCAACTCGACATCAGAACGAAAGCAGCCACAGGAGACGGAATCGAATCAGATTCCCTATGGCGAGGGCGGTCCAGTCAGCGGACCCTACTCGATATTCTCCGCCGGCGGCGCCAAAGGCGGATTTGGATTTACCGGCGGCGGCGGCGATTTCGGCAGCCGCTTCGCCTGGTATGTGCAGGCTGTGCAGCGCAAAGTTTCCGAGAACTGGCTGAAGTACGAAATTGATCCCGGCATCCGGGAAGCGAACCGCGCCTATGTCACGTTCGACATTGCGCGCGACGGGCATCCGACGAATGTGCAGATCGAACAATCCAGTGGCGTGCCATCGCTGGACATCTCGGCCGTGCGCGCCGTGCAGCGCATTGACACCTTTGGTCCGCTGCCCGCGGAATATTCAGGCGGCAAGGTGTCGGTGGAATTCTGGTTCGATTACAAGAAGTAAGGCGTCGTTGGTCGTCGGTCGCTCGGGACGTTTGGGTCGAGCCGATTTGGAGTCACACTAGAGAGTTGGTTTGTTCGCGACTAAGGATTGGGAATCGCTGTTCAGGAGTATGGATTTGAAGAAATCGGCATGCTTCGCACGAAATGAAATCAAAACGCAATCTACACAGTTGCGCTTCGTAATAGCGGTTGCGGTGGTTCTCCTCGTGGTCAGCGCAGCTTCCTTCGCCCAGGACTGGATTCGCACCGGCACCGGCCTCGGCGTCGAAAAAGTCCGTCTGGCCGCTCCCGATTTCAAGCCATCCACCCAGGACGCGAAGAACGCCAACCTGCTTCTTGTCTTCAACGAAACTCTCTGGAACGATTTGGACAACGCGGGAATCTTCGACCTCGCATCGAAGAGTTTCTACCCTCTACAAACTCCGGGACAGCCGTCGGAAGTGAATTTCCAATCCTGGGGTCCGCCGCAGCCAAATGCGTCCATGCTGGCGTTCGGCAATCTCGGCGTGACGGCCGATAAGGTCACGGTGCAGGGCTGGCTCTATGACCTGAAGAATCTGACCTCGCCGCAGGTGCTCGGCAAGCAATACAACGATACGGCCACTCCCGAAGCAGCACGCCTGATTGCGCACAAATTCGCGGACGAAATCATCTTCCGCCTCGGAGGCGGCATTCCCGGCATCGCGGAAAGTAAAATCTTCTTCGTCAGCGACCGCACCGGACACAAAGAAATCTGGATGATGGACTATGACGGCGCCAACCAGCAACAGGTCACGAAACTGGGCAGCATCTCGCTTTCGCCGCGCATTTCACCAGACGGCTCCCGCCTCGCTTTCAGTTCGGCTACCAAAAGCGGCTGGGAAATCCTGATGTACTCATTCGATCTCAATCGCATGGTCGCATTCGCCCGCTTCGGAGGAATGAACCTGTCGCCCTCGTGGTCTCCTGACGGTAAGCTGGCGTTCTCCTCGTCGCGAAACGGCTACCCGAATATCTACACGGTCGATGGATCAGGCGGGAATTCGCGACGCTTGACCACCGACCAGGGACCCGACGTTTCTCCGACCTGGAATCGCAAAACCGGGTCGCAGATCGCCTTCGTCAGCGGACGCACCGGATTGCCACAGGTTTACACCATGGAGGCCGACGGCACTAACGTACAGCGCATCACCGATCAGGGATACGCAGTTTCGCCCAACTGGTCGCCCAACGGGCAGTTTTTGACTTTTTCCTGGATGCGCAAATACGGACCGGGCGAACCCGGGTCCAACGATCTTTACTTGATGGACATTGCCAGCAAGCAGTGGGTACAGCTGACGCACGACGCGGGGCGCAACGATTTTCCCTGCTGGTCGCCGGACGGTCGACACATCGTCTTTCAGTCGCATCGCTCCGGCACCGACCAGGTCTACAGCATGCTGGCCGACGGCTCGAACGTGAAACAGTTAACAGTCAAAGGCAATAATACGCAGCCCAACTGGAGTTGGAAGTAAGATTAGAGAATTGACGGACTCGCGGCCGGCCAGACGTGCGCCCAGCCGCGAAACTAGAATGCACGCCACAATCCGGGCGCACGGAAAACTGGAGGACTCAGTGAAGCACCTGATAAGGAGTTGGGGACTTGTATCCGCACTTGGCATGATCATGTTCCTGGGCGCATGCGCAAAGAAACCGGCTCCGCCACCGCCACCGCCACCACCTGCGCCAACCGCGCCGACCGCGTCTCTTTCAGCGAATCCGAATACCATCAATCCCGGCCAGTCCACCACGCTTACCTGGCAGACGACGAACGCCACTGACGTGAGCATCGACGGCATTGGCCCGGTGGATACCAGCGGCTCGCGCCAAGTGACTCCTGCCGATTCGACCACGTACCGCTTGCTTGCAAAGGGCGCGGGAGGAACGCAGGAAGCAACAGCGCGCGTCACGGTCAACGCCGCGCCGCCGCCTCCACCGCCGCCAACTCCATCGGCTACGGATGAGGAATTGTTCGCGCAGAATGTTCACGACATTTACTTCGACTACGACATGTCCAATATCCGCGCGGACCAGCAAGCTGCGTTGCAGGGAGACGCCAAGTTCTTGCAGGCGCACGCTGCAATTCGTATCACCGTCGAGGGCCATTGCGACGAACGCGGCTCGACCGAATACAACCTTGCACTCGGCACCAGCCGCGCCGATGCCGTGAAAAACGCGTTGATACAGGCCGGAGTCGCTGGCGACCGAATCAAGGTCTACAGCTATGGTAAGGAAAAGCCATTCTGTACCGAGTCGAACGAAAGCTGCTGGCAACAGAATCGCCGCGGTCATTTCGTGTACGAGAAGTAGCGCGTTTTACCGTAATGCGATTGCAGATTGCAGAAGTCAGATTGCAGAAGTGAAGCCGAGGGACTCGTACTCAGCTACACTTCTGCAATCTACAATCTGACTTCTGCAATTGCTCGACTCGTTTGAGGCGTCCCTGCTCGCACTACCCATTTATCTCCTCGGTCCTGCCTGCTGGACACTTCCCTGCTTTTTGTCATCCAATATTGAATATGAGAACTTGGCTTGTTTCTTGCTTGTTCGGCCTCCTGTTTCTTTCCATCAGCCTGACATCTGCGTACGGCGCCAGCAAAGAAATCATCCAGCTGCAAACGCAGGTGGATCAACTGCAGCAGCAGATGACGCAGATGAAGCAGTCGTTCGACGAGCGCATGGGCGTCATGCGGAGCCTGCTGGAGAAAAACGTCGACACGGCCAACAAAGTGAATGCCGCGATCACGGACCTGCAGAACTCGATCAACAAGTCGCAGCAGGACCGTGGCGCGCAGGTAGACCAGATTTCCGGGCAGATTCAGGCGCTCAACGACACGATGGACGAATTGAAGGTCCGCCTTGCCAAGCTCAGTAAGCAATTTGAAGACATGCAGGCGGCGCAGCAGTCCATGGCTGCGCAGCAAGCACAAGCGCAACAGCAGGCCCAAGCCATGGCGCAGGCTCCTCCGCCCGACGTGCTCTACAACAACGCGCTGCGCGATTACAACGGCGGCAAGAACGATCTGGCGACTCAGGAGTTTAACGACTACATCAAGTTCTATCCCAACACCGATCTCGCCGGTAACGCCTATTTCTATCTGGCGGAAATTTCCTACAAGGGCGGCGATTTCCAGAAGGCCGTCGCAAACTACGATCTGGTGCTGCAGAATTTTCCCAGCGGCAACAAAGCCGCAGGCGCGCAATTGAAGAAAGGCTTTGCACTCATCGAACTAGGGAAAAATGACGACGGCGCACAGGAATTAAGACACGTCATTCAGCGCTATCCGCGAACCAACGAGGCGATTCAGGCGCGGGACAAACTGCGCAAGATGGGCGCAGCGCCGAAAAGCCGCTAACCGACCCAAGCTGCGTTCGTAGGAGCTTTCCATTTTGGCCGCGTTCTAGCGGTCGTGCCGGTGGTCGTTCGGTACCAGCACTCCGCCTTCGATCTTCGGAATGCCGAAGTGCCCGCCTAGATGCGATAGATCCAGAGGGCTGATCGATCCTGACACCGTGACAAAGTCAACTT
>Ga0335069_10015144_pt1 | contig 10783 bp, 7 predicted proteins | sample Lox_Sample_11_FD_206714 | JGI IMG/M metagenome (GOLD analysis project Ga0335069, IMG submission 206714) | Soil microbial communities from Loxahatchee National Wildlife Refuge, Florida, United States - Lox_Sample_1.1 | ecosystem: Environmental > Terrestrial > Soil > Wetlands | place: USA: Florida... | reverse complement strand
GAGCGCCGTGCCGACCGGGGTCCCGGTGAGGATCAGGTCGCCGGCTTGCACCTTCTGGAACCTGGCCAGCGTCTGCAGCGCCTCGACCGGGGAGTAGAGCATGTCGCCCTGCACCACCATGTTCTGGCGCAGCTCGCCGTTGACCCGCAACTGCAGCCGCAGGTCGCCGAAGCGCTTGAGCTCGTCGGCGTCGACGAGTACCAGCGCCGGGCCGACCGGGGTGAACGTCGGGTACGACTTCGACTCGTAGAACTGGGCTTTGGTCAGCTGCACGTCGCGCGCCGACACGTCGTTCGTCACCACCAGCCCGTGCACGAAGTCGGCCAGGTTGGCCTCGGTCACCTCGGTGCCCACCGCGATCTCGCGGCCGATCAGCAGCCCGATCTCCAGCTCGTAGTCCAGCAGCTGGACGTGGGCCGGCTTGACGATGTCGCCGAACGGACCGGTGACCGAACCGGAGGCCTTGCGGAAGAAGGTCAGCGGCGTCTTGGCCGGGTCGCGCCCGACGTCACGCACGTGCGAGGCGTAGTTGGTGGCCTGGGCCACCAAGCGGCACGGCGTGGTGACCGGCGAGAGCAGCTCGAGGTTGGCCACCGGCACGGTGTCGGTGGAACCGGCGGCCTCGTCGATGGCCCGGCGGTTGCCCAGCACCTGGGCGGTGGTGGCCGCGTCGGTGCGGATGCGCGCCGCGCCGTTCGGGGTCTGCACCCACCACGCGTCGGCGGTGCGCAAGATCGAGATGGTCATTGGGGGAATCCTTACTTTCTCGGTTGGGTTACGGGCCTTAGGAATTGGCGACGTTGAACAGGCCGCGCAGGGCGGACAGGTCGAACTCGTTGTCGTGGCGCAGCGCGTCGAGCATCACGGCGACCTCGCGCGCCGTTTCGCCCGGCGTGCCGACGCCCAGGAAGTCCTTGCTCGGCGGGGGGCCCCACTGAGACAGGCCCGAGGAGGTCAACGGGGCCCAGCCGGGCTCCAAGGTGTTGTCGAACATGTCGCCGTCGGCGTAGTGCTCGACGAGGAAGCCGCCCTCCGGGTCGCGCCAGTAGTCGAAGATCTGGCTGCCCTGGATGTGCCGGCCGATGCCCCAGGAGCGGAAATACCCTTGCTCGCGCAGGTATTCGCCGCCGGCGGCCAGCGCGTCGAGGTCGGCGACCTGGTACGCCGAGTGCACGTAGCGGTGGGTCGGGCCCAGCGCCATCGCCAGCGTGTGGTGGTCGGCGGGGACGGAACCGCGGTCACAGCGGATGAAGCTCATGATCGGTCCGCGCTCGCGCTGGCCGGGGTAGTAGCAGAAGTCGCTGACGATCAGCCCCAGGTGGTCCAGGTACCAGTTCAGCGCCTCGATGTACTTGGGCGTCTGCAGCACGATGTGTCCGAGCCGCTGCACGCGGGCGGGCACCCGCGGCGGGCGCTGCGTCACGTTCGCCCGGACGGTCTCGTGGCTGGGCCCGAAGTTGAACACGTGCGGTTTCTGCGAGGGCAGCTCGGGAAGCTCGTGCACGCCCGACACCACCCGCAAGGAGATCCCGCTGGGGTCGACGAGGTCGACCGTCACACCGCCCAGGTTCTCCGGCAACGGGCGCACGGTGGTGCCGGTGGCGTCGGCCAACCGCAGCAGGTCGGAGTGGTCGGCGGCGACGAAGGCCGGGCCGACAAACCGCGAACGCGAACCACGGCGGATCAACACACACGGGGCGCCGGCGTCGCTGCCCCGCAGGTGCAGCTCGTCGTCGGTGCGCAGCACGACGCTGTACCCGAACGCCAGCGCGAAAGCCTCGGCCTTCTTGAGGTCCGGCTTCTCGAATTCCAGCCAGACGACGTCGTGGACCTTGATCACCGGGTTGGCCGAGCGGCCCGGGTGCTCACCCGGCAGCGCGCCCTGCTCGCTGTGCAGCCCGTTGTGCGAGCCGATCAGTTGGTCAGTCATTGCTCGCTCCTAGTACAGACTCGATGGACGGCATGATGCTCCTTCCCTGAAAGGGTTTGATGACAAGGCTTTTCGCAGCACGCGCTTAGCGGACCGCATTCGCCACTAAGCATGCCGCCGGCGCGAGGGCCTGTCGTTGCCGCTGACGGCAATCGGCATACCCTGCTAGCGGGTATTCGCGGTGCTGACGAATCGTCACCGTTGTGTTGGATGACAGTGGAATTCACTTCTCGACGAGCGTCGACTTGTTGCTGCCAATTGCTTTTTAGCGGTTTACTATGCACACACAACCGAATCCTGAAGATCCAGGAAGGGTCCAGGGACCCGCCTTGGACGCTTGCCTCCAATTTTGCGCAGACGGTGAACGGTCCGGAGGAGGATCGGCATGAGCGCCAGACCCACGAGACGAGGTAACAAACGGGTCCTTGGTAAGCTTTGGCGGCCCATCGTCATTCTCGCCGTCCTCGCGGTCGTCGCTTACGGCGTCAACACCGTCCGGGGCAACAGCGAGAGCATCAGCCATCCGGCCACGACAAGCTCCCTTCCGGCCACCGTCGTCCAGATCAATCCCAAGAACGTCACCTACGAGGCGTACGGCACCCTCGGCGGCGGCGGCAAGGTGGTCTACGCCAACTTGGACAGCCAGCCGATCGAAGTCCGGCTGACCGCGCTGCCCTGGTCAGTTTCAGAGACGACGATGTCGCCCTCGGCGACGCTGAGCCTCGTGATGCAGGTTGACGGGGATTCGGCCGGGTGTCGCATCCTCGTCGACGGCCAGGTGCGCGACGAGCACGTCGTCTCCCACCAGAGCGCCGCCGTCGCGTGCACGGTGACCGCGGCATGAACGAGCAAGCGCCGGAGCCGCCGACCGTCCCCATCAAGACGGAGGAAGAAGTCAAGCGTCCCCGCGCCGCGAGGCTGATCCGCCAGTTCGCGGTGCCGATCGTCGTGTTCTGGGTGCTGCTGGGTATCGCGGTGAACGTGTTCGTGCCCTCCATCGAGGAGAACACCAAGGCCAACGCGAAGGCACTGGTGCCGCGGGATTCCCCGTCGTCGCAGGCCGCGCTCGTCCAGGGCAGCGCGTTCCGCGAATCCGACTACACCAGTGCGGTCGTCATCCTGTTCGAAACGCAGGGCCGCAAGCTCGACGACCAGGACCACAAGTACTACAACGAGGTGGTCCGCCGCCTTCGCAACGACAAACAGCACGTGCAGTCGCTGCTGGACCTCTGGGGCAAGCCGGTGACGAAATCGGGACAGCAGAGCGCCGACGCCGAGGCCGCCACGCTGACCGTCCGCCCCACCGGAGACACCGGTGACGCCACCTCGAGCCGGTCGATCGAGGCCATCCGCGACATCGTGGCGAAGGTGCCGAAGCCGCACGGCCTCACCACTTATGTCAGCGGACCGGCCGCACTCAACACCGATACGCTCGCCGCGGCCGATGACAGCATGTTCACGCTGACCATCGTGTCGGTGATCGTCATCATCGTCATGCTGCTGCTCGCCTACCGCTCGGTCGCCCGAGCCCTCATCCCGCTGGTTGGTGTGCTCCTCATCCTGGCGACGGCGCGCGGCGTCGTCTCGTTCCTCGTCGGGCTGCACGTCCTCGGCATCTCGTCCTTCGCGATGAACATGCTCGTAGCTCTGGTCCTGGGCGTGGCCACCGACTACGGCATCTTCTTCATCGGCCGATACAACGAAGCGCGCCGGGCGGGACACGACAAGGAATCCGCCTACTACGAATCGGTCGCCAACACGTCGCACGTCATCCTGGGCTCGGGCCTGGCGATCTCCGGGTCGACCCTTTGCCTGAGCCTGACGAAACTGAACTACTTCCGCACCCTGGGGCCGCCCTGCTTCGTGGGGATGGTCGTCGCCGTCGTCGCCGCCCTCACCCTCGGCCCCGCAATGCTCGCACTGGGCGGCCACATCAAATGGTTGCAGCGGATCAGCCCGACGAGCCCGATGTGGCGCAGGCTGGGCACCGCCATCACACGGTGGCCGGCCGCGTTCATCTTCATCGCTCTCCTCGTCGTCCCATTCTGCGTCATGAATCTCGCCACCTACAAGGTGAGCTACAACGACCGAGACTTCGCGCCCGCGACCGTCGAGTCCGTCGAAGGCTACGCGGCCTCGGACCGGCACTTCCCGAAGAGCCAGTTGTCCGTCGACAGCCTCTACGTCAGCGCGGATCACGACATGCGCAATACGACGGACCTGATCACCTTGGACCGGATCGCCAAGACCGTGCTGCGGGTTCCGGGTATCTCGATGGTGCAGGGCATCACCCGGCCCAACGCCCGGCCCCTGGAGCACGCCTCGCTTCCCTTCTCCATGGGCTCGATGGGAACGAAGATCGGTGAGAACCTCTCGTTCTTCAAGGATCGGGTCGCCGAGATCGACACGACGGCCGACCACATGGGCAGACTGATCGAGGAGACCACCCAGCTGGAACAGCTCACCGGCCGGCTGGAAGATCTCACCAGCCAGCTGACCGTCGGCACCCACCTGTCGCGCGAGGCGACGGAGCGAATGCGCGCGATCACCGACGAAGCGCGAGACAATCTCGCGAACGTCGACGACTTCTTCAGGCCGCTGCGCAGCTACCTCTATTGGGAGAGGCACTGCTATGACATCCCGATCTGCTGGGCCCTCCGGTCGCTGAACGAAACGATCGACAACGTCGACCAGGTGAGCGAACAGCTTGGCAACCTGGTGAAGGGTCTGGCCATCATCGACACGGTCACTCCCCAGATGGTGCCCGCGATGCACGCCATGGCCGAACACATGGGAACGATGGTCAAGGAAATGCGAGCGATGCAGTCGCTGACGTTGGCGACGCAAAGCACGCTGCACGCCATGATTCCGCAGATGGAAGTCATGATTCATCCGATGATCGACATGGCGCAGGCATTCGACAATGCGAAAAACGACGACTTCTTCTTTCTGCCGCCAGAGTCGCTCGAAACGGAGAATTTCAAGGTCGGTCTCGACTTCTTCATGACTCCTGACGGAAAAGGCGCGCGTTTCATGGTTTTCCACGATGGCGAGGCCATGAGCCCGGCAGGCATTCAGCAGACGAGGAATGCAACGGCCGCCGCGCACGAAGCCATCAAACAAACGGCGCTGTCGAATGCGAAATTGGACATGGCCGGCGCCGCGCCGACCTACCGTGACGTCGAAGACTTCTCCCACAACGACCTCATCCTCATGATGCTGGCGACGTTCGGCCTGGTGTTCGTCATCGTCCTGGTCATCACCAGGGCACTCGTCGGGTCCATATTGGTGCTCTTCATCGTCGTGCTCTCGTTCGCCGGTTCACTGGGATTGGCATCGCTGATCTGGGAGACGTTCCTGGGCATACAACTGCACTGGCTGAACATTCCCATCGCGTTCATCGTGCTCGTGGGGGTGGGTTGCGACTACAACCTGCTGCTGCTTTCCCGGTACCGGGAAGAGCTCGACGCCGGCGTCAAGACCGGGATGATCCGTGCGATAGCGGGTTCGCTGAGCGTGGCGGTCACGGCCGCCCTGGTCCTTGCCGGCACGATGCTCGCGCTTCTGTCCAGCGACGTGAAGAACATCGGTCAGGCCGGGTCGACCATCGCCATCGGGTTGGTCTTCGACATGTTCATCATGCGGCTGTGCCTGGTGATGCCGCTTGCCCGGTTGCTCGGCCCCTGGTTCTGGTGGCCACAACGAGTGCTCAGCCGACCTCGAGCCGACAGGTCCACGGCCGGTGTTGCCCCGGCCGCCGTTCCGCCGCTGTGACGCAACCGCCGGGTCAACGGCTCAGAGGGGCCGGAAACACATGCACTGTTCGATCGACTTGAAATTCTGGCCGCAGTAGATGCACCGCATGCGGCCGGAGCGGGCGATCCTGACCACCGCGGCCCGCACCCACTTGCGGTAGTGGAGTGTGCACACCGACTGATGACCACCGCAGGGCTTGTGGCGCGGCGCGAGCCAGCTCGCCGGCCGCTGACAGCCGTACGTGCTTTCACGAAGCACCGGCTCGCCCCACGACGACACCACCGCCTCGAACGACGGCGTGACGGCGTCCGCCGTCTCGTGGTCACGGGTCTCGCCGCGCGCGGTCATGCCGGCCCGTATACCCTCCGACGCCCGGGGTAATCGCGGAGCAGGAATCATTTCGCGCGGGCAAGACGGTTCCGTCCACCTGCTCCAAGGCACGGCGCGGGGCTGTCTCGGTCGAGTTCACCGGCCGCGTCATCGCTTGTCTAGCTTGCCAATTCGCCCATCACGGCAGCGCGGTGCCGGCCGGGATCGGGTGGCCACTCAGCCGCCGTTGGCGTGTAGCGACGTGTAAGACATTGGGCGGGCCGGGTCCACCATCGCCATCGGGCTGGTTTTCACCATGCTCGTCATGCGGCTGTGATTGGTGATGCCACTCGCCCGGTCGCTGGGCCCGTGGTTCTGGTGGCCGCATAGGGTGCGTACTCGCCCGAGACCTGGCATCCGTGCAACTGCCCGGCGGCTGATGTTACTGCATGGCCCAGGCAATGCGGGCACCTTGAATTTTCGCGCGCTCAGCAATCGGGCCCCGGAACATCTCATCGATGGTGTTGTTCCGTGTGGCCAGCCAGCGAACAAAATGACGAACGTTCAGCGGACTGCGTTGACGCAGGTATCGATGTGCACGCAACGCGGGAAGAGGGAATTCGGTTCGATCCACCCTTCGGGACGGGATCGGCGCTGCATCCCGACGGGCCTTGCAAAACCGCTGTGGCCCACCATCATTGATCACATCAGGATCGTCGCCGGGCGTGCCCGAGCGCCCGCACATCTTGACAGACCGATCTGAGTGGCCTCAGCGTCCGTCGCTCATCGTGCCGGCGATGTCTCGCAACACCTCTGGGTGCCTCAAGAACGGTGTGATGATGTCGACCGGTAGGGGGAACACCACCGTCGAATTCTGATCCGCTCCTAACTCTAGAAGTGTTTGCAGATAGCGTAATTGCAGTGATGCCGGGCTCTTCGACAGGGTCTCAGCGGCTTCCCGCAGCTCCTCGGATGCTTGTAGCTCGCCACGGGCGTTGATGACTTTGGCTCGGCGTTCCCGTTCGGCTTCGGCTTCGCGGGCCATCGCTCGCTGCATCGACTCTGGGATCTCGACATCTTTGATCTCGACAACCTGCACACGGATACCCCAAGGTTCGGTCTGTTTTTCGATGATCGTGCGCAGATCGCTGTTGAGGTCTTCGCGGTGTGCCAGCAACGTGTCAAGGTCGGCCCGGCCGAGCAGTGAACGCAGCGTCGTCTGCGCGATCTGGGAGGTCGCGATCGCGTAGTTTTCTACCGCCAGGATCGCTTTCAGCGGGTCCATCACCTGGAACATGACGACCGCGTTCACGCGAGCCGGCACGTTGTCACGGGTTATCACCTCCTGTGGCGGAATGGTCAGCGTCACCAGCCGCTGGTCGACCCGAACCATCTTGTCTGCCAGCGGGATCAGGACGCAGAGCCCGGGATGATACAGCGGGCGCACATGGCCCATCCGAAACACCACTCCGCGTTCATATTCGCGCAATACCGCCAGCGATACAAATGCCAGCACCACGAGCGCCACAGTCACCACTGCGACGATGCCGATTAGCACTCCGGCCATGACTGTCGTCCCCTACTCGCCTTCCTTATCTTGCCAACCTCCCCACCGAGTGGAATAGCGGTCGATCGCGGCGGCCACTTGGTCTTCGACCGCTGTGCGGTGCGGCAGGTGGTCCGGCGCATTGGACGGGGTGTTCCACAGGTGCCGCGCGAGGGGCAGTCCGAGCAGGACGACGATCAGCGCGGTGCCGGACAGCACCAGTACCTCGGTTACCGAGTGACTGGCGATCAGTGTGGCCAATGGCAGCACAACCCCGAAAGCGGCGACACAGCAGGCGATCCCGCGGTGGAACCGCCCGGCATCCGAATGTGGCCACGGGTCGACCTCGCGGCTGATCTCGCGGCCGTGCTCCGATGTCGTGCACTGGGCTTTGACCGGGCAGCTGTTGCACACTACGGGCGATGCGCGATATCGCATCACACGATGCTTGGGGTCGAAAGAGGTCGGCCATAGCCAGTGATCCTGTGGGCACACCCAGGCGTCATGATCGGGCCGATAGACGAATTGTCCAGTGCGCCACCGTGCGGCACGCACCGAGGCATGGCGTGCCATCACATCGAAACACCACCCAATGAGCAGCAGGGCCAAACTATATCCTGCGATCAGCCAGACCGATGCAGCCGGCGGCGCCATCGGTCAGTTCTCCGCGACGGAATCGGCCGTCGCCTCCGGCCGACCCGGGGTGACGGACTCGGTGTAGAGCGGATGGTCTGGCATCTCCTGAACGGTGGAACCCGAGCGGAAATTTCGCAACGCGGTCCAGGCGATCCAGACGAACGGCAACACACCGCCGACGATGAGAATCAGATCACCGGGCATCCGCAACCATTCGATCACCGCGTTGCCGGGCTTGGTGATGTAGCCCAGCGACCGCGCCTCGAAGTAGCCGTCGCTGACCGAGTGGTAGAGCTGGAGCACACCCAGAGGCAGCAGGGAGACGAACACCATCCATGCGAGGCCGATGTTCATGCACCAGAAGGATATTCGCGCCCATTTCTCCGGCCATTTGTCGGCCGGGATCACGTAGCGGAAAGCGAACATGGCCAAGCCGACGGCGAGCATGCCGTATACGCCCATCATCGCGCCGTGCGCGTGGTTGGCGGTCAGTGCGGTCCCGATCTGGTAGTAGGACACCACCGGCAGGTTGATCAGGAACCCGAAGATGCCGGCGCCCAGGAAGTTCCAGAACCCCACGGCGACGAGAAACATCACCGCCCAGCGATGCGGGAAGGGCTTGCTGGTTCCGGACTGTTGGCGCGACCCCAGCTGCAAGAAAGCCCACGCCTCGACGGTCAGGAAGGTGAGCGGAATGACTTCGGCCGCCGAGAAGAACGCGCCCAACGCCATGTGCTCCACCGGGGTGCCCGAAAAGTACAAGTGATGCATGGTGCCGATGACGCCGCCCGCGGAGTAGAGGATGATGTCCAGGAAGATCACACCCAGCGCGACTCGTTCGCGCACCACGCCTAGCAGCACGAACATGTAGGCCACCATGACGGTGGTGAACAGTTCGAGGAAGTCCTCCACCCACAAGTGCACCACCCAGAACCGCCAGAAGTCGGCGACGGTGTAGTGGGTGCCGCTGCCGGCCAGCAGACCGACTGCGTAGAAGGCCGGAATCGCCAGTCCTGAAAAGAAGAACACCCATGGCATGTTCATCTTCGGTTCGCCTTTGAGCCTGGCGCGCATCCCGCGCCAGATTATGGCGATCCACACAAACAAGCCGACGATCAGCAGGACCTGCCACAGCCGGGGCAGGTCGAGGTACTCCCACTGCTGGGACAGCAGCGTGTGCTGGGGGATCACGCCGTAAATGGACAGCGCCTCGCAAATCAGGGAGCCAAACACCACCACCGCGACCGCACCCAACAGCACGTACGCCAGCAGCGCCTGACGGCGCGGCTCGCGACGGGAGATGAACGGGACGAGGAAGATGCCGCCCCCCAGAAACGCCGCCACGGTCCAAAACAGCGCCAGCTGAAGGTGCCACGTACGGGCCAAGTTGTACGGAAGCACCCTGGCCAGGTCAAGGCCAAAGAAGTTCGACAAATCGGCCCGGTAGTGCTCGGCGGCAGCGCCCAAAAGCGTTTGCGCCAGAAACAGCACAGACACGATCGCAAAGAACCAGATCGTGGCCCGCTGCGCCGGCGTCAAGCTAACTTCGCCGGGCTGGCGGAACGACAGCGTCGACGTCTCGGCGCCATGCCACCCGATCTTTTGGCTCCAGCGCCCATAAACCGCGAACATGACCCCGATACCACCCAGCAGCGCGATAAGCGACAGCGCCGACCACACGATCACGGGTGCGGTCGGACCGTTGTCGACTCGCGGCTCGGCCGGCCAGTTATTGGTGTAACTGTATTTGTGCCCGGGGCGTTCGGCCGCCCCAGCCCAGGCCGTCCAAGCGAAGAACGCCGTCAAGTCGCGGATCTGTACCTTGTCGGTGATCATGTGCGGCAGCAGACCGTATTTGGTGGAGTTCTCACCGAAGTAGGCGGCGTAATAGTCCTGGATGTGGTCGAAAGCCGCGGCTTGCCGGTCAGTGAAGACCAGGGTCCGGGTGGCGGGGTCAAACCGGTTGGTGCGGAACTCGGTGACGACCCGGCCGTGCGGGTCGGCTACGCCCAGCGCTCGCAATTGACCGGCAACGTCATCGGTGGCCATCCGCAGGTATTCGGCGGTGTAGTCGGGTCCCAGGTAGGCGCCGTGGCCCAGTACCGACCCATACTCCATGAGTCCGCGGGCCTGGTAAAGCTCTTGGCCGCGACTGATGTCGTCGCCGGTGAATAGCGTCTGCCCCGCTTCGTTGACGACCCTGTCCGGCAACGGCATCGATGCCGAGTAGGTGCGGTAGGCCAGGACACCCATTACCAGAAAACCGAAGATCATCACCAAGGCGACACCTTGAAGCCATGCCCTTCCAATCAACGGTTGTGGCGACGACTGATCGGACTGCGGTGATGACGCGGAGTGCGGAGCGGACATAATGACGGCCTCTTTCGCGAAAGGGCGTATTTCTGAATCTTTCACACTCGACGAAGACACACTACTCGGATTCGCCATTTTTGAGAACTACCTGTATCTGCCGGCTAAATTTGCTGCGCTACACTAACTTCCACAACGCCGCAAGAGCTAAGCCACAGCGGGTGACCTCTATGCCACAGCTGTGGCTCTAGCTTCGCCGACTAAGGCGGCAGAGTAAGAAAAACGCCGTTGTCCCA
>Ga0335069_10015143_pt1 | contig 10783 bp, 24 predicted proteins | sample Lox_Sample_11_FD_206714 | JGI IMG/M metagenome (GOLD analysis project Ga0335069, IMG submission 206714) | Soil microbial communities from Loxahatchee National Wildlife Refuge, Florida, United States - Lox_Sample_1.1 | ecosystem: Environmental > Terrestrial > Soil > Wetlands | place: USA... | reverse complement strand
TGCATCAATTCAACCCTTAGCTGGAACCAGTCGTCGGTATCCATAATAGTAATCGGCGGGGTGTGGTTGCGCCGGATATGCAGTACCGGCTTCTGTAAGCCCTTAGCTTGGGCTTTGGCTTGGCTCCAGCACTCCCATAGCGATACCTTCTCCTGATTTTTGCATTCATCCACAAATTCGTGGTCGTTCTTTTTTAATAGGTCGCCTTTATGGAAGCTCATAGCACCGCTCATCGGCATTGGCTGGGCGCTATCATCTATATGATGATGTCTATACAAGGCAGCAATCTCGGCTTCGAAACGCCTACCTTTTTGTTTTGGACTCTTTAGCTTCGGCACGTCGTTTCTCCCGTTCCTCTACTATTTGTTTAAATCTATCTGGGTCTTGTTCTTTGACAATCTGGAACCAGCCGCCCCTATGATGCTTCTTGAGTTTAGCCCGGCGGCGCATCTCGGCTGATATGTCGGAGTATTTGGCTTTCTGCTTGGCGAAAGCCTCGGCGCTAGTTTCTTTATTAAAAGCGCTCATCAAAAAGGGATATCCTCTAGAGAAATCGGCTCGTCGCCAATGTCTTCAACGACTTGCTCTTCCTCGGCAGTTTTAGCTTTAATCTCTTCGGCGGTATCTTTGGCCTTCTCGTAGCCCGAACGTCCATCAAGTAACTTAAGGATTTTCTGGGTATCGTCGTAAATAAGTTCTAGCAGTTTTTTGTCATCGCTGGTTGGCTGGACAAGCGCCTCGCCGCTGACTTTGACTTTGCGCAGGAATAGATACTCGGTACCTTTTTTACTTTCTTTAATAGCCTTCTCGTCGAACTCTAGGGTTACACCCTCACGGATATCGACTGGGTTCATTAAGTTGAACGATACCGGCATTTCGGACTCTTCAACATATCCCCAGTATCTTTGTCCGTACTTGGGGTCATTGTCGCCTAATGGGTTAATCTTTTTGGTTATGAACTTCATAGTAATTCTCCTTGTTCCATTGCTAAACTTTTTAAAAACCTATTTGCCCGCTCAGCGCTCCACATCGTACCAACCCGGTACTGGACAGCCCGCCGGGAATTTATCTCCCGCTCTATCCTACCTTCAAAGGCAAGTTCCCTGGCACGGCGTGAGATGACACTGGCTTTCGTTCCCCACTCTTCGCTCATACGTTCGAGTTCCGTGCCCGATACCCAGCCACCCCGGCTTTTTAGATACTCTACTACTCGCTCTTTGGTTGCCATAGTTCCTCCATGCAGCATCTTGTTGGTACTCGCTTACCTGTCTTATTTTCCTCGATACTTTCGGAGTCGCCGTAATTGCAATAGTTGACCTTCCAGCCCTCACATTCGCATTCGGGCATGGTATTTAAATCCAAATGCCCCCTAAGTTTGCGAATTCTATCGAGCGTTTTCTTTTCCAGCTTGGCGTTGAACTTCATTATGGGTTCGTCTAAGTAACCATTGTCTTTGGTTATGACTAAGAACCTCGCCCTATCCTTAACCTTGAAGCCATTTACTTCCATTAAGTGCTTGTAGGTAGCTTCCTGCATGGCGTATTCGGGGTTGGCGCTGAAAAAGTTCTTGCCCTCTCTTGCCCGGTACTTGCTTTTCATCAGACCTTCGGTCTTAATGCTGACCAATTCCCAGTTCTCTTCATTGACATCATACAGGGCAATATCTAACGTGCCGCCCACGCCGAGTTCTTTATCTACCAGCTTTAACTGTGAAATAAATGGTACGCCAGCATCTTGCAGGGCTTTTTCGATGGGCTGCTCCCATTGCCTGCCCAGTTCAAAGTTAAGGAGCGCCCCAGGACCGGGTGGTGTGGTCGCCGGAACGCCCTTCAACTTGAACCAGTGCGCCCGCATACAACCGCCGATACTCGACGGGCTGATGTATTGGTATTCTTTTGCTGGCCATCTTCCAGCCCAATCGTAAACTATGTCTTTAATCATTTTGGCCTGCGTCTAGGTCTTGGTCGTCCAGCCAGATTAAGTAGTCCGAGAAGTCGGTAGTTAGCCCATTAGCCTCGCACCAAGCCTCATAGCGGTGCCAGTATTTCTCCAATTCCCCAATCTCTACATCCATGGTCTAAGCCTCCATCCTTAACCTGCGTAACTTTCTCAATTCTCGGGTTCTTTGAGCATGGGCATTTGTACAAGGCACACATCTGCACCCCTGGTTCATATAAAAACTGCTATTGCCATGAGTGGCAAAAGACAGCCCTCTTTCATATAAGGTCTTACCCACGTGGCAACTTTTACAAAGCAGTTGACATTTTCTTAGTTCGGAAAGTAGCCTAATAGGATTGGTATCCCAGTTTGTTGCTAAAGTAAATTCTTTAGTCGAGGGAACAATGTGGTCAAATTCCAACCCTTCAGTACTCCCACACTTTGAGCACTTACCTCCTAGAAGATTTTTACCAATGCACCTACGCATAACTCGCTGATTTTTCATAGGTTCCTACTTTACTATACATCAGCACCTTGCTTCTTGTCAAGCGGTTTAAGGAATTTTCTACGCTTCACTACAGCTTTAACCCTATGGTGGGTTGCATCATAAAAAACCTCGACATCGCCGCCAACATAGACTTCGCATTCGGTGCCATCTTCCAACACTACGCTGACAGTCGCATACGCCCCGTGGTTAACCGCACCCACTACTGATTTTATTCTAGCCATTATTCTCCTTAGTGGGACAGACTCCCCCAAGCCTACCATGATGGGTTGCTGCAAGGGCGAGTTATCTGTCCCCTTAGATAAGACTTGACTAGCCTATAGCATACACTTTGCTTCCCAATGGGTGGGGTGCATTACGCCCCGTTTAAAAGCATTGTGTTGGAGTTGATTAAGCCCCTCGCCTTCAAGTTAACCTTATCTGATAGAGCCTACAACCTATTACCAGTCGTTGTAAGCCCTTTAAGAGGCTCGGGCTTCCGCAAGGAGTCATGACGGCCAAGCAGAAGCTACCCCAGCCCCTTAAAGGTTATATCTATATCATAAACCTACTCGCCTGTTATTACACCTTCTGGGTAGTTTGTTGCCGTGAGTTCAAACTTAGTAATCTTCAAGCCCGCTTCAGCGAGTGCATCTACAATCTTCTTAATTGGCTCCTCGGTTTCAATTATTATTTTTACGCTCATTTCCGTCCTTTCTTTTTAGGTGATTTATTGGGGGTGGCGATTGGGGCTAATATGGCAAAACATTCTGCGATTTGTTGCTTAGATATTCCTGTTTCAATACCTAAGATTTCACTAATTGCAACTATTCGTAAAATTAAATCTGCATCAGGACTTAGCTTACCCATACTTCTCCTGCCTTAATGCCGCCCTTTGCTCGGCTCGTAATTGGTTGCGTCTAGTATTTGGGTGTCCATTGTATTTAGGGTCAGGCTCATCTTCTCCAATTATCCTGAGGACTTCTTGCTCATGGAGGGCATTTAGGGCTTGGGTGGCAAGTTCAATCGCCCTATCGTCCCAAGCATCTGAATTATCCTCATCAAAAGGCCAGTTCTTTCTGAGTATCCGCTCTACTTCTTCTGCAAAGCTTGAATTAGTATTGGGGTGGGTCATTTATCGTCCTTTGGAGGGTGTGTCAGTTTTATAACTTGTGGGACTGCCACGCCGTTCACAGCCTTCCAAAAGCCCCAATCCGCACCTTCCTCAAAGGCTTCCCATACCGCCCCAAAAAACTCTTTAGGCACTTCGTACTTCGCAATAACCTTATCTATCTTATCTGATAATTCGCTCATCGTTCCTCCTTATTTAGCATTGATAATCCTCTTGGGTGGGGCTTGATTAAAACCAATAATTTTATCTAATTCGTTAGAGAATTGATTAACTAACCCCTGAATTTTCATAGACTCCTGTATTGTTAGCGGCACTGTAACCTTAACTTCATAGCTAGAATACCCACGCTCAAAATCTTCGCCACTTGGATATTGGTAGCCATGCTTATGAACACTTATCTTTTGCTCGTTATATTTTGCCATTTACTTCCCTCCTATATTGATAATCCTTCATAGCTTGCCCAATTCCTTTTTAACCATATGCTCGTATTCGGGTACGGGCATATATTTGAAGTTTACTATGGGCTTGGTTTTGTATGGGGTGAGCTTCTCATGCCACTCGTCCTCGCTCAGCAACTTCCAGCGAAAGTAAATCTTTCCGTCCCGTTCGTTCCAATCTTCCAGTATGGTGATAATCGCCGCCCCATCATTAGTAAACTCACCGTTACAAACCCCACAATTAACAGCATACTCTTTGTGCAGGTTGCACCCATTATTATTAGTTGGTTTTGCTACTCCTGCCTCGCTCATTGATAATCCTTCATACCTTCTTAGCCTTTTTGGGTGGGGTGTCGAATTGATATGGGTCGTGGAAATCTTCTTTTGCTTCGGCTTTGGTCAATTCAATCAACTTTATGTTGCTTCCCAATAGATATTTGCGTCCGCAATAAGGGCAATCTACTTGGTAGGCAAAATCCCCGTCTATATGCCCGTTAGCACCACACTCACAGGTAATATCTATGCAAACATCTGTCCCTTTCCATTGTATCCAGCCCCCAGCATCAGTAGCAGGATTATCTCTATTGTAAGCCTTTAATATTTTGTCTAGTTTATGCATACTCCCCCTTCTTGATAATCCTTATTCATGGCTACCGGTAAATCTTTAGTGGGCATTAGTCTTGACTCGGTTCTGCTTCTTTAGCTTCAATCATATCGGCGTAGGACTCAAGCTCTTCGGCGGTTAAGTCTTCTAAATCTATTGTGGGGTGGCAGTTGCTACACATCACACGCCCCGCTCTAAAATCAGCTTGTCGGCCTTCTGCTTAACGTCTACGGCGACTTTTAGTATGGCTTCGGGTGTTAGGGGCTCTTCACGTATAACGCCCTCACAACGCCCGCAAAAGGCTTGGTCAGTTATTTTGTCGTACAGCACACTGTCTTTGACCGCACACTCACAATAGTGAACTGAGTAATCTAGGCTCATTGAACCCCTTCCATCTTCCAACTCACAATAGGAGTTTAGCAAACATCAGCACCTATGTCAATTTATTTTGCTGTTGACTGTGCATAAGTCTTGTGCTTAACTCTATTTAACTATTTGCATTGATAAATACAAATAGCCACAACTAAAGAAAAACCCCCTTGCGGGGGCATTTGCATTGATGTACCTACATTATTAGCAAAGAAAAACTTTATTGTCAAGCATACTTTTACAAAATACGCTAGAACAAACTCCCTTTGAGGAGTCCCGTGCTCTGCTTAACTCCCCCCTAAACGGCAACACGGGCGTTGGCAAGCTCATAAATAATTGTGAGTTTACCAAGCTTCTCAAACAGTCCCTGATGGTGTGTAGAAGCTAAGACCCTCAAATACAGCTTCCTTAGGCTAAGGGGGGTGCTATGGAAACAAAACTTTACCAACTAGAACTATCAACCCTGCTTTGCATGTATACCAACCCCACAAAAACAAATGTTTTAATAGCTTCATATGTTTCCTTATCCATCTTATTTCCATTTCTACCTAAATAAGCTATTCCTACGGTTTATGATTAGTGGATGGCTGGCTTCTAGCATTGAGCTTATAGTTTTTCTAATACTTTCCAACCGTCTATGTGGTGTTGTAGTTCGCTTATTGTGTAAAATCGTCTCGGATATTGAACCACTGTTCTAATCCAAGGATTCCAGCTAAAAAGACCGTGATATTCACTAGGAACATAATTAACTTTTATAGTCATTTCTATCTCCTTAAAAGCTACAAGCCGCCCAACCACTAATCAATTTATGTTATGGGGCTGTGGCTAAGATTAAGCTTGGTGGTTGGCGTTTTTAACTTAGGTTAGGGTATTCTCTCCCATCAAGCTTTCAGCGTAACTTAGTTGCTTAGTGTACAAATGTACAAACCACACTGTTTTCCTTATGCTGCTCAGTGTGCTTACAGTACCAACTGCTTACATCTCGTCTATCATTGTACTCAACACATCACGATAGATGTATGCGTCTTTTTCATCGTTTTCTAGTGCTAACCATGCCTTAGACATTGTTTTAGCGAATAAGGCTTTAACCTGTTCTTTAGCACCTTTTAACTCTGGGTAATATGCGTAATATTCTTTGGTGGTGGCGTTGATTGACTTCAAACTGTAACACCTTAAACCAGTCAATATATCGTCTAATGTGATGTCTCGCATCTCTTTCATATATTGTCATCTCCTCTCAACAGCTCAAAATGCCAAATTATGTAGTGGTATGCGGTTTTACTGGGCGTGGTGTCTATTGTAAGTTCTAGCTTTAACAGTTCACCGTAACGGTTATATTCACTTATGGTTTCATTTAACTGCTTGTAATTCCAAACAGTACCTGCCGCCACAAAGACATTCGGTTTATTTTCTTCTTCTAGTCTTTTAACTCTTTCGGTTAATGTAGGTTTACTCATCTTAGTATTGTAGCGACATTTCTAGGTCGCCCTTTAGCTCGTTAAAGAATGTATTGCGGTACTCTGGCACTTCAAATGTCTCCTGCCTGAGCAATCGCCCAAAGTTACTACCAGCTAAGTATAGCCATGCCTCGCCTTTGTTGGTCTTAAAAACCACTTTGGCTTCAATACCACGCTTGTTAAGCTCGTTGATTATATCTTGCTTATTCATATTACCTCCGAGCCAGTTCTGTCTCGAACAATGTTAGCATTGCTTTATCGAATGTTATATCTAACTTTGTCTGTACTCGTCTCTTGTCGCCCTGCAACGAAACAGCCAAACGCTTACGATATTCTTCAACACCATCCATTAACTGCTTTATTGTGTAGTCTTTAACATTCATATCTTTACCCTCAATTCATCTTCCCACTTTGATAGTACAGGCGTTGGCGTGGCTGATATCACCTTATCGCTTTTCATCGCCCTTTCGCTTGCCGCAAACGCTGTTGCCATACTCGCGTATTCTTTGACCAAAACCCGCCCATTACTAAACTTAATTGCTACTTGCCATTTCATAGTTTTTACACCTTTCTATGATATTTAATTTACTTAATCTTTACCCACTACCCCATAACAATTTAATTGCTAAGTTTTAAAGCAGGTGTAGCCCATCACTGGGCTGGTTCTAAAGACTTAAATCGTCTTTAGGCAAGTAGTATTCCGCACCCTCATCCCTAGCTTTATTAAAAAACTTGTTAGCGAGTTTACGGCTATTAAATTGGAGTTTTTGACCGCTATAAAATACCAGCCAAACTCCATTATCTTGCCAGACATTACGACCTATGAACATGGTATACTCCTTATTTATAGGTTAAATAGTGAATTAGTAAGGCTGTTAGCATTCCCGCTACCCAACCTATTATTAACCCTAATTCCAGCATTTTAACTCCTTATATTTAAATGACGGACTATACCTGCTTTATTAGATACGGGCTGGCTGGTCTTAATCAGACTAACAAGGACTGTCTATACAGTGTGCTAAAGCTCTTATATTCACCTAAGCTGTTTAAAACCGCCCAGCCCATATCTATTAGATAAGCAGAAGTTTTGGCTTTTAGCGAGATTGTCCTACCTGCCTTGCGGTGCTCCGTTATTGCTTAGTTACGGCGTAGCTTAGTTTTATCAATATCATCTCGGATACTTCTAGCGTAACAGGCGTAGCTAACCTAAAAACCAAAGTCCTGCTTATCTATTTAAATCAACAACTCCAAGCTAGCAATTAAGCTAGCAGTAGAGGGAAGAAGCAATTCCATCTTCACACAATCCATCTTGAGCCCATGTAGCCTCTTCGATTGTGTCAAAGATTAGAGTTTCTACTTCTTCGCCATTATTAAATGTAACTTTGTACATTTTCTACTCCTTGTTATTTGATAACTTGGAATTGTTGATTATTTGTTAAAGTTCTATTCGCTTTTACGGCTTGCTTGCTTGCCAACCAGTGAGCGTTGCGTTTAGAAGTGCTACACTTGGCTTACCTTACTCTGACCGGAACACCTATTTGAGTTGAGGAGCGCAAGTGGAGAATAAACTACCATGTCAATTTGACCTTACGCTCGCTAACTCTATTTGCTTAGGTTCGGAGTTATGCTGGTTGCTTAACTCTGCTACCATTGTACATCAGCACCGTAACACTGTCAAGCACTTTTTAGGCAAAGTTATCCACAACCCCACCCCTGTTACTAGAAGTTATTTATATTTATATTAGGTAATTGCCTATATTTCAGGCTGTATTTTAGTGCCGAGAATAGAGTCTTACGATAGTTTATGCCGTGTTCGTTAGTGTAGTATATAAATTGCTTGTGTTCAAATTGATGGTTATTCAGCATAGCTACATTATACAGTATCATGCTCTATTTGTCAATACACACCCCAACAGCTTATTTATTAAAAGCATATTAAGACTACTACTGAATAAGTATTAAGCATGTAGTGGGCTAAGGCCAGGCTAACAGCTTGGTGATGGCTGACAGTTCTAGCTCTTGCCAATGCTTGTTACGCTTAACCCCTACCAACAGATACAGTGTCGCCAAATACATATTGTACGACCCAAACATGTGTATGATTAACAGAGGTAGCAACCAGCAAGCAATCCCCAGCCTAATCTTTTCTAGCCATATCATACTAATCAACTAGCCATAAACTCACAGAAATTGACCGTGCTGGGGTGTTTTTCTACAGCCGTGGGTTAAACAGCCCCCTTTCACCCCTACCACTGCAACTTTTTTCCACCCTTACACCTAAACAGATGTGTACACAATTTGTAATTTTATATGGGAGGGCTATGTACATATAGAAATGGCTATTGACTATACCGTATAGGGGGTATATACTCTCCATATGCCTAAGGTAACTGTCTATATCCGAGAAGAAGATTATCCGATTTGGAAATCAATTAAAAAAAAGACAGCTTTCATCCATATGGCTTTAGTGCCTCACTATGGCAGCGAGATACCATCCGAATTCTTACCTGATGCTGGAGTCGTGAAACGCCACATGGCTAAGCATGCTCCCGAAGACCTGCCGATACCTGAATTTAAGCCCTGTAAGCATGGCTACGCTCCTGATATGTGTAGATTCGCTAAAAGCGGAAAACCTTGTAAGATGGTATAATTCGATAAATGGGTGTTAGATACCAAAAACTATGTTCGGTCTGCAAGCTAAGTAAAGGTAATCCTAAGTTTAGGGCGAGGGTTTATAATGCTGCTTATAATTGGTCGGATGGGCTGGAAAGCCTGCCGATGATAGCCAAGGAATTCGGCCTAACCCAGAGGGCTATTTATAACCACAAGAAGAAGCATATGACCGAGAATAAGAAGATTGGCGATGCTTTGGTGGTTAAACGGGTAGAGAAGATTAAGGTTAAAACCCAAAACGACTTAACGGCTGGGTTTGACCATGAGGATGTAGTTCCAAAGGAAGACTTCGAACTTACTTGGGATACTGTGATTGCCGATGGCATGGAGCAACTTAAAAGAAAAGACAAAGAAGTCACCATTAACCAGCTTCTGGCCGCAACCAAATTAAAGTCCGACTTCACCGCCAAGAAGCGGGGACAGGACGTGGAAATAATAAAAACTATGTATAGGAGCATGAATGCCCAACACAAACCAACTGCCGACGAGCCTGGAGACATGGCTGTGGGAAGCCCGCAGCGACCCGGTGATATTCTCGGAGAAACTCTTAGGAATGCCGCTACACGAGGGGCAGAAGCGCTACCTCAGACAAGCAGCTAAGAACGACTTTAGAATCTACATCCTGACCTGCGCCAACCGCTGGGGTAAGTCGGTTTTAGTCAGTATTCTCCAGCTTTGGTATTTGTTTTATAAATTCGGCATAGATAACAGCAATATAGAGGCTTGGGAGAAGGCTGAGTACCGAACGGCTAACATAGCGCCCCATTCTGCCTTAACTGAACCCGTGTTTAAAACAATACATCAAATTATGACCAGTAGCTTCCCGGTTAAGCAAGATGGGGTGATGAATACCAACGAGAACCTGCTGGGGTGGTGGTACCTGCCGGACCGAACGCTGAATACTCCGCCCTATAAGCAGTTTTTCCATAACAACAGTTATATAGAACACAGAAGCTTAGGGGCAGACCAAGGCGATAGCTTGCAAGGCAAACCTTACGGCATAGTGACTTACGACGAGGGCGGCAGGAGCGACCATTTGCAGAACGAAATCGAAGACGCCATCCTGCCCAGGTTATTCGACTGGGGCGCCCCGCTGCACATACTTTCCACTCCCAGCCAGAACTCCAAATCAACGTTGCATTTTTACAAGCTTTACCAGGATGGTCTGGTCGGGCTAAACCAAACCTACACCCAGCAGGGACCATTAGACGAAAACGAATTCTTCACAACCGAAGAAATCGAAGCCCAGAAGGATTTAGTCCGCCACAGCCCGCTATATGAGCAGATTATCAATGGCAAGTTCGTTTTTGGCGGCGATGCACTGTTCCACTGGGAAGACATCCTCGCCGCCCAGGATTCCAGCTTAAATGACGGCATTAGGCGGATTGATGGGCATAATTATGTTATTGGTACTGATACCGCCATTGGAAAAGACGAAATGGTGCATTATGTGATAGACGTCACTGAAAAGCCCTACAAACTAGTTAGGGGCGTGGCTTATAAAGGAAATTCCAAATCTCCCCAGCGGCAGATGAATGACTTTATCGACTTATGCGAGGCTTACTACCACCAAGGCAATCTACGGCATATACTAGAGACCTGGAACGGCGAGAGCGTCAGATTTTATAAAGACTTACCGCCGTGGATTCAATCACTGACAACTTGCTACGGCTCTTGGCAAGCCAGCAA
>Ga0335069_10015142_pt1 | contig 10784 bp, 8 predicted proteins | sample Lox_Sample_11_FD_206714 | JGI IMG/M metagenome (GOLD analysis project Ga0335069, IMG submission 206714) | Soil microbial communities from Loxahatchee National Wildlife Refuge, Florida, United States - Lox_Sample_1.1 | ecosystem: Environmental > Terrestrial > Soil > Wetlands | place: USA: Florida... | reverse complement strand
TGCGCAAAGTCAACCGTGGCTGGCACGCAATGACTACCTGGCTTACACGTTTCCGCTGACCGGATCGAACGCCGTCGGCGACTTCCATCTTGCCTATGGCTTTCGCCGCACAGATCTGATTCGAATATCCGCGATCTCGCTCGGATTCCTGCTTCTCCCGCTGCTCATCACCCTGTGGATGCGCCGCGCCGCGCTAAGAGACGCGAGCGAGGACCCGACCGCTGCCTGGTTCAGCTACTTCAAGACTCTGCAGTGGTGCGTGAACAGCACCATGCTCCTGTGGATGGTTGCGCACACGAGCATCCGGCAGGGCCTCGAAGACTTGATCAGCTTTCGTCTCGGCGACAACAGCTGGCAAGCTCCGCTGGCCCGCACAGCCATTACCATCATTCCGCCGTGGCTCGTATACCTGTTGTGCCTGTCATTTTCCTATGAAGTCTTCCTCCGCGTGCGCGGGAACCGCTGGAAGCGCCACGAATTTCTGCTGAACCAGTTCTTCACTCTCGGCGCGCAGTTCCTTCCGCTCATGTTCTTCCTCAGCGCCTTCGATTTTCTGCATGCCGCGCCAAAGCTGATGGTGCTCTTGTTTGCCGCCGCCTATTTCTCGCGCATCATCTGCGCGCGCGGCGCGGCGAAAATTTCCGGCTCGGCACCGGAAGCTTTAACCACCGGCGAATTGCGCGACCGGATTTTTGACCTCGCTCGCCGCACCGGCGTCCAGATCAAACACCTGTTTGTGTTGAGCGCGGGCAAATCGCAAATTGCTAACGCTTTCGCTGCCAAGAACAACATCGTCATATTCACGGATTACCTGCTCCGGCGGCTGACGAAGCGCGAAGTCGACGCCATCGCCGGCCACGAACTTTCACATCTGCGCCTGGGACATCCGAAAAAGCTGGGCTTCACCGTGATCATGGCCGTGCTCTTCCCGATGATTTTCCGCGGCCTCTGGACGGTTTTTAGCAGCATGGTGATTGGCGCGATTGGCACTCTGGCTGATCCATCCGATCCGTTGCTTGATAACTGGACACGAGCCGTGATGGGGATCGCGCAGTGGCAGCAACTGGATCTCGTTCTCATCACCACGGGATTTGCCTTCTTTTACTATCAGGCTCGAAGATTCGAACGGGCCGCCGACGAAGGTTCAATTCACCTCGTAGGTGATCCCGAAGCGCTGATCACCGGCCTGCTCAAGATCAGCCGCCTCAACCTGATGCCCATTCAGTGGGGAAAAGTCACGGGATCGATGCTGACTCATCCCTCCACGTTGAAGCGCGTCGAGCACATCGCCGAGATTGGCAACATATCGCAGGACCGTCTGCAGGCGATCCTCGCGCATCACTGGGAAGAGCAGCAGGCATGGCGGGCTAGCCTGCAGCAGGAGACAGCTCCCAGTTCCGGAGAACATTATTCAGTACCGGAGAGCGCTGGACGGGTTCTTACAACCAGTGCCGTTGCCCGGCGCGCCACGAATCATCTATGGATATTGATTTCGGCTCATGTGTTGCCGCCCGCGCTCGTGGTGCTTCTCGTTCAAAATCTTGGGTTGAGGGGGTGGCCGGAAACCGCTGCCTACATCGCAGGCGCAGCTGCCTCGATCGCGTTCTACGCGTGGCTCACGGTATCGCTCGGTCTGCGCGGACGCAAGCAGCTTCATGACGCCTTCCGCAGAAAATTCGGCCAGGAGGGAATCGCGCTCACCGCGCAGAACGCGTTACTGACTGGCTTCTCGCCTGGCCCGAATGTTCGCTTCTATCTCTCTAGCTACAACTGGGACACAGGCTTCTGCTTGTTTCTCCGCGACCGCATCGTGTTTATCGGTGACAAGGTTCGCTTCGCTCTGAAGCACGAGCAGATCGTCGCGATTCGTCTTGGCCCCGGCGGCCCCGGATGGTGGAATGGCGGCCGTTTGTATCTCGATTGGCGTGACGCGGAAAAAAGCCGCCAGGGCACCTTCAGCCTTCTGCCCCAGGAACCGGCCTCGATTACGAAAATCAAACGAGAAGCAACTGGGCTACAGCAGAGGCTGATTGCATGGCAACAAAACCCGAGTGCATTTCCGGAAGTACAAGCATCCTTGCTCACACTGGAGTCGCCCGCACTCGGCGAGGTCACAAGCCAGTCGCCGAAGCAAGTCCTGGCCGGAGCCAAGGCCAACACCATCTCACTGATGATTTTCCTTGTCGGCTACGGCGTGTCAACGCTCCTGAACATTTCGCCCTGGTATAGCTTCGCAGTGATTTTGCTTATCCGGATTTATGAACGCATTCCCTACTGGCGCTATCGAGAGACTCCCGTCCGAGCAATGGAACTGACGCAACAGCTGGCTCGTGCCCAGGCCAACCGCGGCACTTAGACAGTTGTAGGTCGTTCCGTATTTCGCAACTCTGTCATCCTGAGCGAAGTGAGGTGGGCGAAGCGAGCCGAACGAGTCGAAGGACCCCTACTTCAACGATGCTCTTCGTCAAAAGTCGCAAACTATGGTCGAGCCGAACAGGGCCGCAAGATCCAACCCTCCGCCAGGACATGCTTCTTTCCAAATTGATTTCTACTGCAGAGCGCTGGCCTGCTCGCGCCGCCGCGCCTGAATCTCGATATAGACATTGATGAGCGACACCGCAGCCGGTGTCACTCCCGGAATGCGCGACGCCTGCCCAATCGTTTCCGGCTGCACGGTCCGCAGCTTCTCCTGCATCTCCCGCGACAGCCCGCTGACGGAGTGATAATCGAACCAGCCCGGAATCCGCCGCTGCTCGGCCTTTTTCAGCCTCTCGATCGCGCGCTCCTGCTGGTCGAGATAGCCCGCGTACTTGATCTCAGTCTCGATCGACTTAAGTTCGTTGCGGACTTCGGAGGAAATCTTGACCACAGGCTTCACGGAAGACACGGAGGATGCACGATCAAAATATGTGGGCGCCAGCTCGCGAAGTATAGGCGCGAGTTGCTCAATCGTGATCTCCGGGCGTTTCAGAAATTGCGCCAACGGCTGGCCAACTGCCGAAGCCACATCGAGTGGGACAGATACTCCTGTCCGCTCAGCCGAACGAAGTTCGGCAGCGACTTGCTCAGCCATTTCTCCCGTCAGTTTCGTCCCCTCCAGCAGCCCCTTGATTTCTTCCATGCGCCGCTGCTTCACCTGAAACTCAGCCCATGCCGTATCCGGAATCAATCCTACGCGCCGCCCATGCGGCGTTAGACGACGGTCCGCATTGTCGATCCGCAGGTGCAACCGGAACTCCGCCCGCGAAGTAAACATGCGGTACGGCTCGTTGGTGCCTTTCGAAATCAGATCGTCTATCAGAATCGCGGTGTACGCCTCAGTCCGGTCGAGCACCAGCGGCGCTCCCCCTTTCACTTTGAGCGCGGCGTTGATGCCGGCCATGATTCCCTGGCACGCCGCCTCTTCGTAGCCTGACGTCCCGTTGATCTGCCCAGCGAGAAACAGTCCCGCAATCTTCTTCGTCTCAAGCGTCCGTGTCAGCTCCGTCGGATCGATCGAGTCATATTCAATCGCATAACCGGGCCGCATCATCTCCGCCTGATCGAGCCCGGGAATCGACTTGAGAATCGCGAGCTGCACATCGATCGGCAGCGAGGTGCTCATCCCATTGACGTAAATTTCGTGCGTGTTCAGGCCTTCGGGCTCGAGAAAAAGCTGATGCGTCAGCTTGTCGGGGAACTTGACGATCTTGTCTTCAATCGAAGGACAATACCGTGGCCCAATCGACTGAATCTGCCCGCTGTACATCGGCGAACGGTGCACGTTCTCGCGGATCACACGATGCGTTTCTTCCGTCGTGAACGCGATGTAGCACGGCACCTGCTTGTCGTGATGCGCCACGCGCTTCGTGCGAAAGCTGAACGGAGTGGGATCGGCATCGCCGGGCTGCACTTCAAATTTTGACCAGTCAATCGTGCGGCCATCAAGACGCGGCGGCGTTCCGGTCTTCAACCGGCATCCGCGCAAGCCAAGTTTCTTGAGAGCCTCACCCAGTAGAACCGCCGGCGGCTCCCCAGAACGCCCGGCTGGATACTGCTGCTCCCCGCAATGAATCAGCCCGTTGAGAAAAGTCCCGGTCGTGATGATGACGGCCTTCGCTGAAACACGGCGGCCATCGCGAAGGAGGATGCCGGTGATGCAGTGGTCAGTGGTCAGTGGCCGGTGGTCAGTGGTTACCTCAGCGGCTAAAGCCGCATTCTTAACGAGGCTGTTTTCGGCACGACTGAAGTCGTGCCCTTCCCGGTTTTGCCGGGAGCTGAGAGCTGAGGGCTCAGAGCTCTCCAGGATCACATCTGCGACTTCGGCTTGCTTGATTTTGAGGTTTGGCTGGGACTCGAGGACTTCGCGCATCTTGAGGCGATAGGCTTGCTTGTCGCATTGCGCGCGTGGCGACCAAACGGCCGGACCGCGCGACGTATTCAAAAGACGGAACTGAATTCCCACCGCGTCCGTGACTTCGCCCATAATCCCGCCGAGCGCATCCACCTCGCGCACAAGATGCCCCTTGGCGATGCCGCCGATGGCCGGGTTGCACGACATCTGGGCGATCAAGTCGACGTTCAGCGTGAAGAGCGCAGTCTTCAACCCCATGCGCGCCGCAGCCATCGCCGCCTCGCATCCGGCGTGCCCGGCGCCCACGACCACCACGTCGAAATGTTCGTTAAAAGACACGCTGTTCGTCATTCGCCGTTCGCAGGCTCGGTTCTCAATCGTCAGATCAGCAGGAAAAAGACTGAATCGGCCCACGACAGGCGGGGAACTGCACTGACTCATTGTAACAAGCCCTCTTGCCCGCCTCCTGCGCCCGGAATCTCCTCCAAGGAAGGCCTTCGGGTGGGAATTGAAAAGCTATAATCGCATCCCATGCCCCGCCCCATCCCCATCGGCACATCCGCAGAAGCGGAAGAGACCTCCGAACTCAAGCACACACTCACCGCGCACCATCCCGAACTGCCGCCCGTCTACTCCACGCCCGACATGATCCGCCTGATGGAAACGGCGTGTTTTCACGCGCTTCAGCCGTTTTGCGATGACGGAGAAATCAACGTCGGCACGTCGATTCACGTCGAGCACCTGGCGGCGAGCGGCGTCGGCATGCGCATCCGCGCTCGCGCGGAACTGGAATCGTTCGACGGACGCTTCTACACCATGCGCGTGACGGCCCACGATGGCCTGCGGGAAATTGGCCGCGGTACGATCGGGCGGGCTATCGTACACGTGCCGACTTTCCTCGCGCGCATGCAGACGCGCAAATCAGGGTAGACTTTCCCGCGCGGGTGCGCGAAACAACAAGCAGGAAGCCATGACAACCCAAACCGAAAAAGCCATCCTCTTTCGCCAGCTTCACCAGGGACCGCACTCGCTCGTTCTGTCCAACGCCTGGGACGTAGTCAGCGCGCGCATCTTCGAAGACGCCGGTTTCCCGGCGATCGCCACCACTTCGGCGGGTATCGCCTTCTCGCTCGGCTATCCCGACGGACAGCTCATCTCGCGCGAAGAGATGATCGCCCGCATCGGAAGAATCGCGCGCGCCGTACAGGTTCCCGTCAGTGCCGACGTCGAAGCTGGCTACGGTCCATCCCCCGCCGACGCCGCGCGCACCGCACGCGAGCTGATCGAAGCTGGCGCCATCGGCCTGAATCTCGAAGACACGACCGGTCAGCCCGAGCAGCCCTTGCTGAACGTCGGCCTGATGCAGGAGAAGGTTCGCGCCGTGCGTGAAACGGCCGCACAAATGCGCGTTCCACTCGTTGTCAACGCGCGCACGGACGTGTATCTGCTGTCGAGCAACCATTCGGACGCCGACTTTCGCGAAGCCGCCGATCGCCTCATCGCCTATCGCGATGCCGGCGCCGACTGCGTGTTCGCACCTGGCCTCAAGGACGCGCAAACGATTGGCAGACTCGCGAGGGCAGTGGTCTGTCCGCTGAATATCCTCGCCGGCCCCGGCATGCCTTCGGTTCCCGAACTCGAACGGCTTGGTGTGGCGCGCGTCAGTGTGGGCTCCGGCGCGATGCGCGCCACTCTCGGCACATTGCGCCGCCTCGCAAGCGAACTCAAGACCGACGGCACCTACCGCGAAATGGAGAGTGGAATCCCGTACGCGGAAGTCAATCAACTGCTAAAACGATAACGCCAGAGTGGCGGGATCGGGCGACGCTGTAACCCGGATCGTGGGTTTAGTCGTTGGCAATACTTCGCCGATTTCTACAGCAGGAACGCCGGCGTCATTCAGGGCGCTTGCCAGCAAGCCCGCCTCCTGTCCCGAAACCGAGATGAGCAGGCCGCCCGCAGTCTGCGGGTCGAAGAGTAAGGTCTTTGTCTCCTCGGCAATGCCGTCTTCATACTCCACGAGGCACTCCGCGAACTCACGATTCGCTTTCAGCCCTCCCGGAATATAGCCCGCGCGAATGCACTCGAGCGCGCCGTCGAGAACAGGAATCTGCGACGCGTTGAATACCAGGCTCACGTTCGAAGCCAGCGCCATCTCACGCGCATGGCCAATCAACCCGAAGCCGGTGATATCCGTGAGCGCATGTACGTTTGTTCCCTGATGGCTGACGGCTGATGGCTGGTGGCTGCCCGTGATCACTTCCGCCGCCGCCTTGTTCAGCGTCGTCATCGACTTCACCGCCGCGTCAATCCAGCTCTGCTTCGCCACGCCTTTCTTGATCGCGGTCGAAATCACGCCCGTGCCCAGCGCTTTTGTAAAAATCAACTTGTCGCCGGGCATCGCGCCCTGGTTGGCAAGCACACGCTTCGGATGCACGACCCCGGTCACGGCATATCCAAACTTCGTTTCCTCATCACGAATGCTGTGCCCGCCGACGACCGTGCATCCCGCCTCCATCATCTTCGACAATCCACCGGCGAGAATGCGCTCGAGAATCGCCGTATCGGCTTTGTCGGGAAAACAGACGAGGGCTAGGGACGTGAGCGGCTTCCCTCCCATCGCATAGACATCGCTCAGCGCGTTGGTGGCTGCGATCTGCCCGAACGTGAAGGGATCGTCCACGATGGGCGTGAAGAAATCCACCGTCTGGACCAGCGCCATCTCGGGCGTGAGTTGATACACGCCGGCGTCGTCGGCATGATCGAAGCCGACCAGCACGTTCGGATCATGTTGCCGGGCTAATTTCCCAAGCACCGTGTCCAGCACCGCCGGACTCAGCTTGGACGCTCAACCCGCAGCTTTCACCGACTCCGTGAGGCGGAATGGTTTTCCATCAGCCACGAAACGATTGTAGCGGAGGGAGGGAAGGTCAGAGGTAAAGAGGTAAGAGGTGAAAACCCAATCGGTTCTTACCTCTGACCTCTGACCTCTCACCTCTGACCTACTTGGTAACCGCCTGCATTACCCGCATATCTGGATAGGCGTGGTTCCACTGCATGGAGATGTCTTCGAACGTCAAGCGGAAGGGGCGGGTTTGGCCGGGCGCGAGCGGAGACATGTTAAGGTCGACGGCCTCGTCGTAGGGTCCGCCGGTCCGCAACACGCGGAGCGGCACTTCCTCTTTCTGCACGGTCTGGCCCATGTCGTCTTTGAAGGTGACGGCAACAACCGCGTGCACGACGGTCTGGTTGCCCGTGTTGGTGATCGAGCCATCGAGGTAGCTGACGGTTGCGCCGACAAAGTTCTGCGCCGCGCTGACCTTAAGATCCGAGAACTTGAGATTGGGTGCGTAAGCAGGCGGTTCGGCGGGCTTTTTCTGTTCGGAGCGCAACAGAAGGGCGAGCACCCCGACTACGACGATGACGATCGCGACCCCGGTGAGCACGGGACGCAGGTTCGATTCCTGGGATTCGGTGGCTGCGCCAGCATTTGGGTGAAGGAATCCGCCCATGGCCGGATTGTACTCTCTGGCTAAACTCTTTGGATTGCTGCCGATTGCACGTGGCTAGTGCCGAGGAATCGGCGAAAACCAGGCCTGGTCGCGGGGCAACTTTTCATCGGGGTGGGGAAAAACACCCCACCTTACGCAGATTGTGCGTGCCAGAATGGAACTGCCCAACGCACGGGGGAATGTTTTCAGTCACTTGAAAAGTGCTAGCCAATCGGTCCAATAATTGCTTTAATGGACGGCGAACCAAGGAGCCCTTCCCCAATGTTGAGCCCTGTAGGTGAAACTTGTACCCGTTGGAACTGGATCGCGATCCTTTCGTTTGCGGGATCGCTTGTGGTCAGCCTAGGCATTTGGGCTGGCCTGGTCCGAGCGGTGGAGCACTTCGTAAGATAAATTTGCGTTGGTGACGACTGACGCCGCACCACTTTAGCGGCGTCGTCTTTTTTTTGCACTTTCCCTCTCAGCTTGACTTCAACCTAGCGGTCGTAATGCAGCAGGGAGAACACGTCGTACGTCCCGAGCTTTTCCCGCCCCTTCAGGAAGTCGAGTTCCACGACAAAGGCAAAGCCCGCGATCTGCGCTCCGAGTTCGGTAGCGAGTTCGGCCGTCGCGGCGGCAGTTCCGCCGGTGGCCAGCAGATCGTCGACGATCAGCACGCGCTGGCCTTTTGCGATGGCGTCTTTGTGGACTTCCAATGAATTCGAACCGTATTCCAGGTCATAGCTCACCTTGACCGTTTCGGCGGGCAGCTTTCCGGGTTTGCGGACAGGAACGAATCCGGCATTCAGACGATACGCGAGCGCTGGGCCAAAGATGAATCCGCGCGCCTCCATGCCGAGGATCAGATCGATCTCTCTCCCGATGTAGTTTTCGGAGAGCGCATCAATCAGGCGCGCAAAGCCGACCTTGTCTTTGAGAACTGTGGTGATGTCGTAGAAGAGGATTCCCTTCTTCGGAAAGTCGGGCACTTCGCGGATGAGTTTCTTGAGCGCTTCGCGATCGGTGTTGGTAACAGTTGTCATTTTGATGGCAATCCTTGCGGGCTTCGGTCAGGCGAAGTCAGAGACCCCTCATGGCTCGGTCTTTTAAAGTCAAAGACTTAGCGGGAGCGAAACGCCAGGTCTTTGAGAAATAAGGAGTTAGAGGTAAAGTATTTATTCTTTAATAGTTTACACAACTTTCAATCCATTTGCAGTTGAAAAAGCTTGGATTGGCTTCACAGAACTCAATGCCGAAAGCACCTACCAAGACCTCGCCTCGAAGGAGCTTCGTCCGTTCCCTCTTTCGCTGGCTCGTCGTTGGCGCAGTCCTGCTTTGGCTACTGGCCGTGCTCGTGCTTGTGGCAGCTCGATGGGTTGATCCTCCCACGACTGCGGTTCACATCGAGCGCCGCGTGCAGGCCTGGATTCAGCACAAGCCGTATCGCGAGCGCTACAAGTTCATTCCGCTCGGCCAGATCTCGCCCGACCTGCAGCACGCCGTCATCGCCGCCGAGGATGGGAATTTCTACCGCCATCACGGTTTCGATTGGCAAGAAATCCAAATTGCTGCCCGCGAAGACTTAGAAGGCGAACGCACTCGCGGCGCTTCCACCATCACGCAGCAGCTCGTAAAAAACCTGTTCTTCGGCACGAGCCGCTCCGTCCTCCGAAAGGGTGCAGAGGCCACGCTGGTGCCAGTGGCGGAATTCGCTCTGGGCAAGCGGCGCATTCTGGAGATCTATCTGAATGTTGTCGAATGGGGTCCGGGCATTTACGGAGCCGACGCGGCGTGCCGCTACTGGGACGAAACCGCCGCCCGGACGATCGGGCGGGAAAAGTCGGCGCGGCTGGCAGCCATCCTGCCATCGCCTTTGCGGCGGCACCCGGAGCGCATGAACAGCTACAGCGCCATCATCCTTCGGCGGATGAGCCAACAGGGATGGTGAGCTGGTCATCGGGCCATCGGGTGATCGGGCCATCGGTGATCTAGGACCCTGCACCTGCCTCGTCGATTCTCGTTACGCAACTGTGAGCGGCGGGCGGGGCGCCCGCCGAACAGCCGGCGGGAGCGCCGGCGCTACAGACCCTCATCATCCTTGCTCGTCAGCCGCCGCGAATTTGGAACGAACTTAGTCCCGTGACTGGCTCAGCGTCGGAGATTTCCACTTCATCAATGCGCGCGGCGCGGGGGCCTTCCCGGAGGCGGGAGTGGAGTCCGGCGAGTTGCTCGCGCGTTCCCTGGGCAAAGACTTCGACGGTCGAATCGGGATTGTTGCGAACCCATCCGGCGATCTGCAGGATGTGAGCTTCGCGCTCGACGAACCAGCGAAAGCCGACGCCCTGTACGCGGCCGCGGACGAGATAGCGGCGGGCGAGGGTCGATGAACGATCTTCAGTGACGGGCATGTTGGTTACGGTATTCAAGCGCTCCCAGCGCGAAAGAATCGACGGTTTCCTTCAACGTAGCCAGTCTATTGGTTCCTGCCCTGTTTTCCGTAAATACTCGCTGGCCTCTTTGAAATGATTGTTCCCAAAGAAACACTTCTCTTTGTCGCGGGTTCGTCGACGACACGATCGAGGCGATGGGTGCGAAGATTTCAAGACCTTATGCTTCGCGTCAATTTGTGCAATTGCCTCTTGCGCCTTATTACCCCATGCAATAAACACAAGATTATTTCTTGCAGCTAGTTTCGTGATGACCGTGTCAGTGAAATGTTTCCATTTCGAAAGATGGGAACCAGCTTTCTTTCCCTCAACAGTGAGAGCCCTATTTAACAGCAGCACTCCCTGCTCGGCCCACGCTGTAAGATCCCCACATTTTCGAATTTCGCCGAATTCCCTTCTGACTTCTTCAAGTATGTTTTTAAGGGAGGGCGGTGGCTTAACGCCATTGCGGACTGAAAAGCACAACCCGTGAGCCTGACCCTGGCCGTGATATGGATCTTGGCCGATCAGCAC
>Ga0335069_10015141_pt1 | contig 10784 bp, 6 predicted proteins | sample Lox_Sample_11_FD_206714 | JGI IMG/M metagenome (GOLD analysis project Ga0335069, IMG submission 206714) | Soil microbial communities from Loxahatchee National Wildlife Refuge, Florida, United States - Lox_Sample_1.1 | ecosystem: Environmental > Terrestrial > Soil > Wetlands | place: USA: Florida... | reverse complement strand
TATTGGCTGCTCCCCAACGGCAAAGTCCCCGCTACTGCCGTCTTGCCCGTCGCAGTCATCATGGGCTTGCTATCCGAAGCCGTGAAATACGCATACATCCTCGCCCTGCCCTGGCTCAATTTTCAGGAAGTCTACGGACCCTTTGCGCTCTCGGTCAGCTTGATGTTCTGGGCATTTCTCTCCGGCCTGCTGCTGCTCGCCGGCGCCAACCTGTCAGCCCAGGAACACCTGCAACACTCGCGATAAGATTGGGATCAATCGCGGAGTGAATTCCCATACCGTGGAAGAACGGCCGTTCAGGGCCGCGCGACCGAGCAGTGAAAAGTGGGCTTTAGCCACCGATACCTGCCCAGTCCCGCCTTCCCCGCGCTCGCGACAACCGCATCACTGCTGATACTCTTTTGTATAGAAGTTATGGCGAACTGCGTTCAATGCGGCCGCAAACTCCCCGGCCTCACCTTCGGTAAGAAACTCTGTCAGTGGTGTATGCAGCACGAAGCAGCCAAGCGCGGCGAAATTGCCGAAGATGCCCGCCAACCCGTAGTAGCTGCTCCCTGGATACGGCGGCGTGAATCCAGCATCTCGCTGACGCAAATCCTCTTCGGCGCCAACGTCGCCGTGTTCCTGGCTATGGCGTTGGCCAGCGGGGCCGTGATCGACTTCCCCGGACGGACCATGCTTGCCCTCGGCGCGAACTATGGCCCGTACACGCTGACCGGCCAGTACTGGCGCCTGTTTACCTACATGTTTCTGCATCAGGGGTTAGTGCATATCGCCTTCAACATGTGGTGCCTCTGGGATCTGGGTGCGCTCGCCGAGTCACTGTATGGCCGGCGAAGTTTCGCCGCTATTTATCTGATCACGGGCGTGGCCGGCGGAATCGCCAGCGTAGGTTGGAATCCCGGAGTATTCACGGTCGGCGCGTCGGGTGCGATCTTTGGCCTGGCGGGCGCGCTGCTGGCATCCTTCTACCTTGGCGAGTTCTCGCTGCCCAGCGTCGCAATTCGTGGAACGGTCACCAGTCTGGCTTTCTTTATCGTAATCAATATCCTATTCGGAGCAGGACTCAACATCTTCGGCGGAGGCTCCTTCGCTGTCGATAATGCTGCCCATATCGGCGGTCTGGTGAGCGGATTAATTATGGGCGCTCTTATCGCGCGCATTGCCCCACACCGCGACGCTCCGGCGCGCCGCTTCGCCGTAATCGCAGCAGTCGCAATGCTGGTGCTGATTAGCGGCTTGGTCGTGATCCAATGGCGAGGCGCCCTGTTTCGGGTTGAACCTGTTCTTGGACTGCTGAACTGGTTTGGGATTCGTTAACGCCGTTCGCTACGCCTTCGTGATCTCCCCCACAGCCCGCCAGGCCTGATTGATTGCCTCGTCGGTAAAGGCGTGCGCGCCGGCATCTGAATTTGCGATGGAGATTCGCCCAAAAGGCTTGCGCGCCCGATCGCATGGCTTCTCGCTGGATTCGAGAATCGCGCTGTCCCACAGCGTGCTGTACTCGTAGGCATAGCCGTGAGGCCACCGATTCACCGTGATGGCTAGAATGTCGCGCCCTGGATCGAAACCTCCCGGGCTCAGGACGCGTGCCAACTGCAGGCGAATATTGCGCTCGATAGTTTCAAAATTCGTGGTGAACAGTTCGATCCGTCCCGCACTGTGTTGCTCTCGAGCTGGGAGCCCGGCACGGCACACTCCTTTGCTCAGATGCAGGACGATGGGTTCTTCAGGGTCGCGAGGGCAGTGATACTCACCGACACTCACCGGCAGATCGAGATCCACATTGGTGTGGTACCCGCCCGGAGCATACACCGTGTTGACACCGAGCTTGTCAAACGCGGTCCAGTTCCGCAGCAGCACATTGCTGTACAGCAGAGGAACCTTCTGCGCCTGGGCTAGCGCTTCCCTTTGCTTCTCGGGAAGTTCTTCGCAAAGGAACGGAATCACGACATGCCAGCAGGCTAGAATGACATGCTTCGCCTTGGCGTTGTACACCTTACCCGATCGTGCGTAACTGACTTCCACTTCTGTGGCGCTTGCAGGATCGCCGATGTGTCTTACGCGTACGCCGGTGCTGTTCAATCGCATCCGAACCGGCCATCCATCATCGTCCAGCTTCGCGTAGTTCGCGCGTGCGCTGACAATGTCAGTCGCCGAGTTGCCCGGCAGGACTGCCGGAATCAGGCTCCGCACCAGCAGGCGGGCAATCGAGGCATTCCCGTCTGGAAAATGAAAAAAATACTTGCGTTCCTGATCGAGCCCCTCGGTCTCAAGCCCCATCCCTGAAAATCCTGGGTAGCCGGTATCAGACGCATCGAGGGCCGCTACGGCCTCAATGCCGACGCCGAACAGCGGTTGCGAAACCGTTTGATACAGCCGGACCACATCCGCATGCGCCCCAGCGAGGTCTGTGAGGAACTTGGCATAACTGATGTGCGCAAGGCGCTGCTCCTTTTCCTCACGCGTCAGGCCGGGCAGGTAATCTTTCCGGTCCCGGCAAATCCGTGCCAGGTCTTTGCGCGCCTGCTCGGCGATAGGCGCCTCGGCCAGAAATCGCTCCCAGGCATCCGGCGCGGCTACGGCAAGATCGTAAGTCTCTCCGCCCGGAAACGGGTAAGGATCGTCGACGAGCCTGTCCACACCAAAGGTCTCTTTATCGAAAAAAATCTTCGGGACCCGGCCGTGAGAGCTGTACACCTTTCGATCGAGACACTTCGGAAAACTCGAAACCTCGATTCCAAGTTCCTCGATCAGTCCCTTTGCGGTTTCGCTGTAAGGCGTGGGGCTTTCGATGGAATACGTGCCGCCGTATCCAAGGAGTGTTCTCTTGCCCACCCGGAATTCATTGCGTTTGGCGTGGCCGCCGAAGTCGTCGTGATTGTCGAGAATGAGGATCCGAACTTTCTCGCCCATCGCTTTGCGGTAGAAATGCGCGGCGGCCAGGCCACTGATCCCGCCGCCGACCACGATCAGGTCGTAACTCTCGCCCGTCTCGACTGGCGTTCCCGCCGAATCCCAGAAAGTCCCATCACGCAGGCTGTGTGCGGCGTCGAACGATCCCGGATGGCTGCCTCGCATCCCCGTCAGCGCCGGGGGATAATAGTTCGGAGATTTTTCGGGAGGGGAGTCCGTCGCCAACAATCCCCGGGGCATCATCGCCACACCCGTGGTCACAGCGACTCCGTTGATGAAGTCGCGCCGCGTGATCCTGCGGTGCATGCCTAATTCCCGATCGCGTGCGTCTTGCAAGGGATCTCCCGGGCAGGTGTTACGTAGTGCTTTTGCCTTCGTCCGCTTTCTTCACGGCGAGTTCCGCGCCCTGGAAGCCGATACGGCTGTGAGTGCCATCGCAGAAAGGCTTGTTCACCGACCCGCCGCATCGGCACAGCGAGAACGCAGTCTTGCCCGTCAGGTCATAAGGCGTGCCGTTTGCGTCGACGAGTTCTACTGAACCCTCCGGCCCTTCGACCCGGAATGGGCCATTCGGACGGACGGTGATCTTGACTTGTGCCATGGACGAAACCTCCAACCTTACTGATTTCTAGTAGGCATAGAAGATACCACGAGCGCTGAATTTCTGCACAAAACAGGACGCCCTGTCAGGGCCTAAGAACGCTTACGTCATCTTGAGCGAGCCGCTTTTCAGGCGGAGCAACGGATCTTTATCAAACAATTGCACCACGAGAAGAGACTGGCGTGCGGCTCAATGCGCCGGTCTCGGGATGTGGCCCCCAACAGAAAAAGCAACCGCTAAGCCGCCGCAGTCTTCACCGACACCAGGCTGCGGTACAACTGGAGATATTCATCGATCATGCGCTTGGTGGTGAAACGTTCGCGCGCCCGCGCATAAGCCAACTCGGAGTAGGCGCGGCGCATGGTGCGGTCTTCATTCAGTTGGCGGATGCAGTCCGCCAGGCTCTCCGCATCGTTGGTGCGGAAATACAATGCCGCGTCGCCCCACATCTCGCGATAGCTGGGGATATCATTCGCGACGATGGCGCAGCGCGAGAATGCCGCTTCGAGCGAACTCATTCCCAGCGGTTCATAGCGGGCAGTAGCGGCGTAAATCGCAGCGCGGCTGTAAAGAGCACGCAACTGCGCCTCGGTTTGCGGGCCGCGGATCGCCACCGATGTCTCCTCGGTGGCCACTTTCACGTCCGCGCGAATCGGAATTCTTGGCGCCGGCACGGTCTGCTCCGCGCCCACAATGCAAACCGGCAAGGGATGCAAGTGCTGGGTCAACAGAAATACCTGCTTGCTCGTATCCACCAGCCGTCCAACCGCCAGCACGCAGTCATCTTTATTGATGTAGGGATTGAAAAAAATCGGATTCCGCCCGGGATAAATCACTTGCCCGCGCTTGGGCCGGGCATAACACTCGCTGACCCGCTCCAGCATCCACGCCGACGGAGCCACCACCGCATCTGCGGCTGCGATACCCTGCAGCACCGTCCTGCGATACCAGCCCAACGCCTGGTTCCGCGCCGCCACTGAAAAATCCGATCCCTGTGCCGGAACCGCCTCGCGCCAGGTCATCAAGTCGCTATAGGCCATGACCACGCGCGGCACGTCTACCGGGAGATTGCCGTAACAGAACTGGTTAAAGTGCAGCACGTCAGGACGCACCTCGCGAACCAGGTCTATCAGGAAGGCCGACGACTCCGGCACATCCTCCTCGGCCTCGTGCATCCATTCCAGTCGAAACGCCGTGGGGTGGTATTCCAGGCCGTGCAGATGATCCATCCATGTGGTCTGGGCGGGTAGCGGGATCTCGCCAAAGCTCACCAGGGTGACCCGCACTCCGCGTGTGACCAACCCGGTCACTAGTTCGCGCGTGTAGGTCCATGACCCTGAAAGCGTGTCCCCTGTTACCAGGACGTGCACAGAACCTCCCCGGGAGAAAGCAGCTCGGAATCCCGCTGGTGACGAGACATTCCGGCTATAAGTGTTTCTATTCTATTGCGAAGACGCGCCGAGGTGGAAGCAATTTCAGGCACCCAGGAGGCTCAATTTTGAGTCTGCCGCCCCGGATTGTGCGGTCGCTGACGCTCGCCGCCCTTCAAGGCAATGATTCGACAGTGGAGGTCAGGTGGCCCGGTGGACGAAACCGGAGGGCACAGGCATGGAAGCGAGATTACTGGGAATCATTTCAGCAGATGCACGTGAAGAAAGTAAACGGCACCTAATAAACCTGCAAGCAGGGAAAGGGATCGGAAAACAATTCGGGAAAAACCCTTTCGTTCCTGACCCTGGTGCACCAGCGCTGCTCGATACTTCTCGATCCACGCATCGTCAATCGGATTCTGTGATGGCTGCACCATCGTTCTCAGTCGCCGTTGATCATCCCTCTCCAGCGCTATGAACCGGAATGGCTGCTGGTCCGTAGAAACCGGACTGAGCATCTCTGCGGTCCCGAGCACCGTCCCGGACCGGGTAAGGAACATCAAAGTAGGGCGCGAACCTTGATTCAGAAATTCCGGCAGACTGAGCAGGCCGCCGGTAAGAGAAATGGTTTCGAGCTTGCCCCGATGACACCCACCACCCGGCAGTCGAAGGACAACCGGCGTGAGGTCGGTCATCCGGACCCGTGGCGTGCGCCAATTCGTGTGCGGCTGGGGGAGGTTATTCATAACGTGCACCTTGAGTATCGTGCCAGTGCGCAAAATGCACAAAGTTACCGAAGGCATGCGAGACGCAAATCACGGGAAGAGGATGATTCCTCTCCTGCGAAACCGCATGACATACCAGGCGCCCGAGGGTTTCTTCCTGCAATTTTGGACCTGTTTGCAAGCTTGTGAAGAATGACAAGCCGGCCTGGACTACCTCGTCCAGGCCGACTTGGATCTGGCTAAGTCCCATCTTTTACTGCCTGCCGATGTACCTGCCGTTGAGGTTGATGTTGTCGAGCACGGCCATTCCGCTTCCCACCGGCTGATCCATGACCAGTGCGATTGTTTTCACCGCTGTGCCTGGCGCAACCGCAGGCGACAACTGGCGAGCATTCGCTGGATCGAAGCTCACCCGCTGCCAACCGGATACGCTTAGCGATTGAATCGTTCCATTCGCACAGCTCCCTCTGTGCACGATTTCGTCCGCGGTCACGACAACGAATTGCGGTGCCCGGGCACTGCATTCGCTATCGCTGCGCAGGTCGAAGCTCAGTTGCGAGAGCTGTGTCCCCGTGGCCCCTTTAAGCACGACCCCGGCAATTGCAGCCGTTGAAGCCGTGGGGTTCCGCGTCAGGACAAGGCCTTGACTGGTCGGATCGTTCTTGCTGGCGACAGGAACCCCGTAGCCATCCATCCAGGCGGCGTCTGCGGTGCTCGCTCCTCCCGGATCGAGGTGGAAAGGAACGACGCTGGAGTCATCGTGCTCTCCTCCATCATCTCCACCCCTGGCGACGACCAAAACCACATAGACTCGTTTCGTCGTGCCGTTGGCCGTGACCTTTATGACACAGGAGTAGGTTCCGGCAGTGAGACCGGACGGATACGCTGAAACTGTGATCTGGCCCGGAGTCGTACCCGCTGACGGATCAATCGAGATCCACGAACCGCCGTACACGTCAGCCGTGAAGCCGGTGGGGGAACCGTTGCTCGTAGTGACTCTGACCCTCTTGGGGGATAGAGTCCCCGATGCTTCAGAGTAGAACACCAGTCGATTCGTAGAGAGAACGAGTCCACCGCTCCCTCCTGTCGGCGCAGTGTTCACGGTAAGCCTGGCGTTGCTGCTGGTCACGCTTCCGGCGGAGTTGCTGATTACCACCGAGAACATCGATCCGCTATTTGCCGCGGTTGTGGCCTGGGTTGTGTAAGAACTGGCATTCGCCCCGCTGATGTTGGTTCCGTTCATTCTCCACTGATAGCTGAGCGGCCCCGTCCCGGTGGCGAGCACGCTGAACGTTGCCGCTTGTCCTGCGGTCACAGTCTGGTTGGGAGGCTGCGTGGTAATCGACGGCGCCGTTGCTGTTGCTTGGTTAACCGTCAGTGTGGCGCTGTTGCTGGTGACGTTCCCGGCGGAGTTGCTGATCAGCACGGAGAATGCCGATCCGCTATCCGACATAGTTGTTGCCGGAGTCGTGTATGAGCTCGAGATCGCTCCCCCGATATTCGTCCCATTCTTCATCCACTGATAGCTCATGGGCGAGGTACCGGTTGCACTCACGCTGAACGTAGCCGTCTGGCCTGCGGTCACCGTCCGGTTCACCGGTTGCGAGGTAATCGACGGCGCGACCGCTGCCGCATTCACCGTCAACGTTCCGTTGCTGCTGGTCGTACTTCCTGCGGAGTTCGTCACCACGACCGAGAAGGTCGATCCACTGTCGGCCGCCGTTGTTGCCGGAGTTGTGTAGGAAGCGGACGTTGCGCCCGTAATGTTGACGCTGTTCTTCCGCCATTGATAACTCAAGGGCGCAGTACCAGTCGCCGTCACGCTGAAGGTGGCCGTCTGTCCCGCAGTAACCGTCTGGTTCGCCGGCTGCGAGGTGATCGATGGCGCGACCGCTGCCGCATTCACCGTCAACGTTGCGTTGCTGCTGGTCGTACTTCCCGCGGAGTTCGTCACCACGACCGAGAAGGTCGATCCACTGTCGGCCGCCGTTGTTGCCGGAGTTGTGTAGGAAGCGGACGTTGCGCCCGTGATGTTGACGCTGTTCTTCCGCCATTGATAACTCAAGGGTGCAGTACCAGTCGCCGTGACGCTGAACGTGGCCATCTGTCCCGCAGTGACTGTCTGGTTCGCCGGCTGCGAGGTGATCGATGGCGCGACCGCTGCCGCATTCACCGTCAACGTTCCGTTGCTGCTGGTCGTACTTCCTGCGGAGTTCGTCACCACGACCGAGAAGGTCGATCCACTGTCGGCCGCCGTTGTTGCCGGAGTTGTGTAGGAAGCGGACGTTGCGCCCGTAATGTTGACGCTGTTCTTCCGCCATTGATAACTCAAGGGCGCAGTACCAGTCGCCGTCACGCTGAAGGTGGCCGTCTGTCCCGCAGTAACCGTCTGGTTCGCCGGCTGCGAGGTGATCGAAGGGGCGCTGGCCGCCGGGTTCACTGTAATCGTAACCACGGCCGAGCCCGTCGACCCGCCGGCCCCGCCAGAAATAGAGGCGCCATACATCATCACGTTCGTGGACGTAGTGACCGTGGGTGCCGTCCAGCTGAAGGTCCAGCTGAGAGGTGAGGTGGTGAGAGATGCCATATGTGTGATCTCACCATTCATGATTTGTGTGGTCGATCCTGCGGTAAACGTTCCCGCCGATGCTCCCACGTCCAGCCCGCTATTAGGGGTTCCGTTATTGCTCAAAGTGTAGGTGTTGGTCGAGCCGGAAGTTACCGTGAGCGGCCCGCTGATGGTGATAGTCGGGATACTCGTTCCGGTGCTGTGGCACATCGTGCAAGTCGATCCGCTCTTGCCTGAAGCGCCGGAAACTCCGTTCGGATATGCGTGAGCTTGAGTTATGAAAACGGCCGCGGCAAACGTTACCAGGAAGGCAACATAGAGATTGGGGGAGATCCTTCGCTGCATCGTACCTTCTCCTAATTGGACTGGGGCGGGTATTCCTCAGCTGGCGGCTGGCGGGACTGCTTGCCTGCAAGCCCACACGGTGCATTCGCCCGACTGCCCGTGAAATTCGCTGCTCAACACTTCGACCAGAGTGATCGTGGCGGGTAGAAAAATTAGTGCATCAAGTGGCGGGGAACTGCTTCCTTGCAGAGTGCAGGAGATGACGCAAAATCAACAAGTAACGGGAGGATCGATTCAGCCTTGTTCTGTGGATGAGCTGAAAACTGTTCTATTGGCGGACACAGAGACGGGCTTTAGTAACCCATGAAATCTCGCGTGGCAATCTCGCGATAAGAGGAGAGGCAATGCTTCCGAGCTTACCTCTCCCATTTCCGTTCTCAGAACAGGAACTTTAATGCCACCTGGATCACCCGCGGGCTCACGTCCTGGTGAATGGAGCCGAATACCCCCGGTCCCGAGCTGATATCGCTGACCGGCAGTCGAAAGTTCGTATGGTTCAGGATATTGAATAACTCGCCGTGGAACTGGAACTCCTTGCCCTCCGAGACAGGGATGTTCTTGAACGCAGAGAAATCCCAATTCACGTACCCAGGACCATCGACCACATTGCGTCCTTCGTTGCCGAAGACCTGGAAGCGGCCTTGAGGATCCGGCTGCAGTTGCTGAAACGCGCTTACATTAAACCACTCCTGCGCCGTGCGCGGGCCGTTGTTCGGGTTGCCGACCAGGTTTGGACGGTTCGCCGAAAACCCGGTGATCTCTGGTGCCTGGCCTTGCAGTGAGACGTCGTTCGAATCGAAGACGGTGAATGGAGTTCCACTCTGGACCGTCGCGATGCCGTTCAGCTGCCAGCTCCCAAAGGCACGCTGATACCAATTGCCGGGATGGTTCCAGAAAGGCAGATTCCACTGATAACTCAGCACGAATCGATGCCGCACATCGAACATGGAGCGCCCCCGCTCGGCGGCAAGGTCAAAAGGATTCTGCGCCAAGTCGTTTTCCCCGGCGTCGGGCTGCGATGCCGAGCCGGTGATGTTCAGCGAAGAAACGTCGTCGATCGCTTTGGCGTAGGTATACGACGCAAGGAAAGACAGCCCGTGGCTGAAGCGTTTGCGCAAGCTCGCTTCCAGGGCGTTGTAGTTCGAGTTGGCGATGCTGGCAATCTCGCCGACCGATCCATAGATGCAATTGTCCGGCTGTGCCAGCGTGCACCCGGAATACAGCCGCCGTTGATTCACGTTGTTTTCGTTGGAGATCGGGTTCCCGCTCGAATCCACTCCCGGCACGAACGCCGTCGGATTGCCTTCAATGAATCGCGGTAGATGCACTCCAGCGGTTCCGACGTATCCCACCTGCAGGAGCCAGTTCTCGCCGAACGATCGCTGCACGTTCAGATTCCAGTCCTGTGCGTACGGCAAATGCAAATGCGGGGTCACCACCAGCAGGGTCATGGGCTCCGGAAAGGCCTGGCTGAATGGGTCGGGCGCGTAATAAGGGTTCGCAAATGAATTGATCGGGAATCCGAGCTGGAACGTCTTCAGATACGGCGGCGCGCTGATCGGATCCTGCAGCGGCCCGCCCTCGCCCGTCACGAACGGCTCGTAAAAGATCCCGTAAGCCGCACTCACCACGGTTTTCGCATTGCCACGCACATCCCAGGCAAGCCCGACCCGCGGTGCAAATCCGGTTTTCTGAGTTGGAATCAAGCCCCGGGGCACTCCGTGATCGCCCGGGTAAAGCAGTCCCGCCGGAGCCGAGGGAACGACGGTCGACTGCGCTCCGGGCACAAACAAGTTCACCCGATTCTTATTCTCCGTGCTAGGAAAGGGCAGCTCGTACCGCAAGCCGTAGTTGAGTGTCAGGCGGGACGAAACTTTGTGCGTGTCCTGGGCGTATGCGTTGATGGCGCGATCACGGATTTCCCGGTTGAAATCGCCCCCACCCTGCAGGAAGACGACTGGGTTCGCGGAAAGAAAATTAGCAAAACCGTCGTTATACAGGAACCCCGCCTGGGACGGGATCGGCGCGAATACGAAGAACCCGTTGGTCGCGATTCCCTGTAGCCCGTTGATCTGATCGCGGCGATACCCCCCGCCGAACTTCAATTCGTGCCGTCCGCGAATCCAGCTTAACGAGCCCGAAAAATCGTACGTGTTCTGATGCGTGTTGCGCGGACCAGTAATTGGATCGCCAATCGACGCGTACCCGCCGACCTGTACAAACGGCGGCCCTGCCGACTCCGGCAATGTGGGAGCATA
>Ga0335069_10015140_pt1 | contig 10785 bp, 3 predicted proteins | sample Lox_Sample_11_FD_206714 | JGI IMG/M metagenome (GOLD analysis project Ga0335069, IMG submission 206714) | Soil microbial communities from Loxahatchee National Wildlife Refuge, Florida, United States - Lox_Sample_1.1 | ecosystem: Environmental > Terrestrial > Soil > Wetlands | place: USA: Florida... | reverse complement strand
TCCGCGTTCCTTTTCGCTCTCCACGTCGCGCACCTTCGCGCCTGGCGAAAGCGTCAAGATTCAACTCCTGGAGCGCAATGTACCGGAGCTTGAGTTCCGCGTCTACAAAGTCAACGATGCGCAGAAGTTCTTCGCCGGCCTCAAGGATATGCACAGTTTTGGCGAGCAGAACTACGCGCCGCCGGAGCAGATCGACCGGCGCACCTTTGTGGAACGGATGCACGACTTCAAGGCGCACCTCTGGTGGCTGGTGCGGCATTTCTTCCGCGGGCAGTTTACTGACGCGGCGCGCGACACTTTCCGCGAACAGCAGAGCAAACTGGGCAAACGCAGCCGCATCGTGGGCGCCACGCAGTTCGCGCAGATTCCCCTGCTCAATTCCAGCCAGCTGGTCGCGCGCTGGAAGCTGGAGACGCCTCCGGTGCTGGTGAGCGAAACGCAGCAACTGCCGATCGACGGGCTCGGCGCCGGCGTGTACCTGATCGAAGCCACCGACGGCACGTACAAGGCATACACCATCGCCGTCGTAACTCAGATCGCCGTTGTGGAACGGACGCTGGACGGCGCCGCCCAGCTCTATGTTGCCGATCGCAAGACAGGCGCTCCGGTCGAGAAAGCAAATGTGGCGTTGTGGGGCGATGGAAAGCTGCAAACCTCTGGCCAGACCGACAGCGACGGTTTTGCTTCGCTTACTATGACGGTTCGCGGCGGTGCGCAGGGCGCGCAGCCGGAGAATGTGTGGATTCTGGCGCGACACGGCGCCGACACCGCCGTCATGACGCCGTGGGGCTACGGCTTTGGGCAGCAGAACCAGCAGAACAAACTGAAGACCTACGCTTATACCGACAGGCCAGTCTACAGGCCGGGCCACACAGTGCACTTGAAGGTGGTGGCGCGCCGGGAGGAAAACGATACGCTGGCGATGCCGGAGCAGCAGACCTTTGAGCTTCGCGTGAACGGACCCGAAAACAAGACTGTGTTCGACAAGACGCTGCCTGTTTCTGCGCACGGAACTGTGGCAGCGGATTTGAACCTGGACACCGATGCGGCGCTGGGCTATTACTCCTTCGGGCTGGTTGGCGCGAATCAGTACGCAGGCAGCTTCTACGTCGAGGAGTACAAGAAGCCGGAGTACCAGGTCACGGTAAAGCCCGCAACGATGCGCGTACTCGAGGGCAATCCCATCCAGGCGACGATCGAGGCGCGCTACTTCTTTGGCGAGCCGGTCTCAGGCGCGAAGGTCACCTACGTCGTGCACACCTCCACTCACTATTGGTGGGACGAGGACCAGGAGGACGAGTCGGACGAAGCGGAAGGCGGCGAAGCGGAGGAGTACGACGACACCTGGGGCCAGACCGAACAGCAGGAGCATAGCGGCGTGCTCGATGCGAACGGACAGTTGGCCATTACGCTGCCTACGCGGCTGGACGACAAGCACAACGACCAGGACTACCGGATCGAGGCTCGCGTCACCGATGCGGCTAACCGTGAGGTTGCCGGTCACGCGACGGTGCTGGCCACGTACGGATCCTTCCGCGTGAGTGTGGAACCGACCAGCTACGTCTTCGAGAACGGCCAGCCGGTTCGCGTCAAGGTGACGGCGCAGGATTACGATGGCCATCCAGTGAAAACACCTGTGCATGTGGCCGCCGCGCAAGTGCATTGGGATTCGGTGACGCACCAGCGCTCGACAACCCAAGTGGCTGCTAGCGACGCTACAACCGGCGCGGACGGCGCCGCACTAGTCGATTTGCCCATCAGCGGCAGCGGCGACTTTGAGGTTACGGTCAGCGCGCAAACGCCGGAAAATCGCACCGTACAGGGCCAGACGTGGGTGTGGATTTGGAACGGCGCGGGCGCATGGTACCAGCCCAACGCGCAGGCGCAGATCGTGGCCGACAAAAAGAGCTACAAGGTAGGTGACGTGGCACACTTGCTGCTTGTTACGGGCCTGGCTGAGTCGTGGGCGGTGGTCACCACCGAGGGCGACAGCGTGCAGTCTCGCCGCCTGCTCCACGCCACGGGCGAGAGCTTCGCCTTCGACGTCCCCATCACGCAGCAGGCGCAGCCCAACCTGGAGGTCACGGCGGTGATCGTCCACGACAACCAGCTCATGACGGCGCAGAAGAGCCTCAAAGTCCCGCTCGTCGAGCGGACGCTCACCATTACTGCCACTCCCGCCAAGACGCAATACCTGCCCGGCGAGAAAGGCAGTTTTGATGTCTACGCCGCTGACGCCGAGGGTAAGCCTGTCGAGGCCGACCTCAGCTTCGGCGTGGTCGACGAGGCGCTTTACTCCGTCCGCCCGGATGATAGCGGCGATATAGTGGCCGCATTTTATCCCAAGCGCTACCTTTACCTCGAGCCGCAGACTTCGTTCGAGTTCTATTTTCACGGCGAGGCAGGCAAGAAGAGCCCGCTACTCGCGGAGAATGGGCTCTACCATCCACGCTTGGCCCAGGTGAAGCCTGGCTCGGACCTGGTGGTCCCCAAAATACGCAAGGCTTTCCCTGACACCGCCTACTGGAACCCCGGCGTGCGCACCGGCGCCGATGGCCACGCACGCGTGGAATTCGGCTTCCCGGACGCTCTGACCACATGGCGCATCACCATTCGCGCCATGACCGACGACGGCAAAGCCGGTGGCGCAGTGACGCGCGTGCTGGTGCGCAAGAACCTGATTGTGCGCCTGGCCGCGCCGCGCTTCTTCCGCCAGGGCGACGAGACGGTGCTGCGCGTCATCGCGCACAACTATCTCGCCACCGCCAAGGACGTGACTTTCGCGCTGAACGTGAGAGGAGTGGACGTGATCGGCGGCCAGACACAAAAGGTGAACGTCCCCGCCAAGGGAGAGAGCTACGTGGATTGGCGCGTCAAGGCGCGCATCACCGGCAGCGTGGTGCTGACGGCCAGTGCGCTCACCAATGAAGAGTCCGACGCGCTTGAAATGACGCTGCCCATCCTGCCCTACGGCGTGAAGCAGCGCGCGGCCGGCGCGGGCGTGGTCTACTCCGGCCCGGGCCAGAGCCAGTGGAGCTACAACTTCCTGACAGGCTCCGATCCTGGCTCGCGCGGCCTTACGATCACGGTTTCGCCGTCGGTCGCGGGCACCGTCTTTGGCGCGCTCGACTACCTCACCAGCTATCCGTGGGGCTGCACGGAGCAGACCATGTCGAGCTTCCTGCCCGACCTGATGGTTGCCCAGGCAATCGACAAGCTGCACCTGAAATCGCCCATCGACCGCAAGGCGCTGGACGACATGGTCAGCGCCGGGCTGGAGCGGCTCTATAGCTACCAGCACGATGACGGCGGCTGGGGCTGGTGGCCCGACGATCCAAGTCGCGTCTTCATGACCGCATACGTGGTGAGTGGGCTGGGACAGGCGAAAAACGCAGGCTACAAAGTGGACAGCGACCGAGTCGAGAAAGGCCGCAAGTGGCTGACTGCGACGCTCACTGCGCACCCCGACATGATTCCCGATCTGCGGGCCTACGTTGTCTACGCGCTGGCCACTACCGGAACGGCGCCGGCCAATGCACTTGAGAAGGCGTGGGGCGACCGCAACAAACTCAGCGACGAAGGCCTCGCTCTGGTAGGTCTGGTGCTCGATGCAGCCGGAGACAACCGAGCGCGCCAGGCAGCGGATCTCGTCGAGAAAAGAGCCAAGATCACCGATGCCGACGCCTACTGGGAATCGAGCTACGACGATCTGCTCGACGACTGGGGCGACACTTCGCCGGAGGCAACAGCCTTTGCATTAAAACTGCTGATCCGGCAAGACCGCTCCAGCGGCCTGCTCTCAAAGGCGGCACTGTGGCTTGCCGCACACCGCGACGGCGATTATTGGTACTCAACCAAGCAGACCGCCATGGTGATTGGCGGCCTCACCGATTACCTTTCGCTCAGCGGTGAATTGGCCAACGCCTCTGACGTCGAAGTGCTGGTGAACGGCGTCAGCGCCGGCAAGCATCACTTCGATCCCGGCGGCAACATTGCGCCACCGTGGCGAATCCAGCTTACTCCGGCGCAAGCCGGCAACAGCGGCCAGGTTGTCATCCGCAAGAGCGGCAACGGCATCACGTACTGGACCGCTCAAAACCTCTGGTACTCTGCCGATCGCAAAGCATTCCAGCAGGGCAAGCTCTCGCTCAACATTACGCGTGATTACTATCTGTTGCAAAAGCGCCAGGACAAGCCCACCGATCCCATCACCTACGATCTTGTCCAGCTGAAAGGCGCCGCGCATGTGGGCGACATTGTGGCCGTTCGCCTAGCGCTGAACGGCACCAACTGGAAGTACCTGATGGCCGAGGACCCCATTCCCGCAGGCACTGAGTTCCTGTCTGAGACCGGCCTCTACAAACTGAACAACAAGCCCGACTGGTGGGCCGACTGGTTTACGCGCAAGGAGTTCCACGACGACCGTGCTGCCTTCTTCAACTCGGAGTTCTCGGGGCGGCGTGAGTACGTCTACTTGTTGAAGGTCGTGAACCCCGGAAAATTCCAGATCAGTCCCGCGCAGGCCGGACCCATGTATCAATCGAACGTCGAAACCACCACCGATCCCGCCACGCTGGAGGTGCAGCCATGAACGACCTTGCAACTCTAGGAGTTTTTCGCGATTTTGTTCGCCGCTTGCGCGCCAATGTGGGCTGGGCCGTTGCTCAAATCTGGGCCCTTGGGCTGATTCTTCTGGCCGGCCTCGCGTGGACGCGCCTGCCCGACAAGTACGCCTGGCAGGTTCTGCTCTCGCTGCTGATTCCTGTGCTGCTGATCGCGGCCCTGCTTGTCCTTGAAGCCGGCTTCCTGCGCAGGCTGCTCGGCACGCAAGAAGGCCGCGCACGCTTCGTCACCGGCGCGCTTATGCTTCTGGCCTGGGCCTTGGTCGTTTGGTTAGCATGGGCCATCCTCGACTGGTGCAATGACCAGATTCCCACATGGGCCGGCTACCTGAACTCGCGCGCACCGGCCCACGCGCGGGCAAAGCTCTTCACCTACGAGCACATTCAAACGTGGCTTACGCTGCTGGTTTGGATCTGGCGCTGGATTGTGCTTCCGGCCAAGGTCATTCCGCACGCGCTGGCCTTGGCCGAGTGGGGCTGGCGGCTGCCCTGGCGCAGGCTCATTCGACTGATGTTCAACTGGCGCTGGTGGCCGGCGGTGATCGTTTCCGCGCTTCTCGGCGTGGCATTGCCAGAGTATCTCTTCACCGGTCTGCCGCACGGCACCGTCCATCATCAAGTGTGGGCCGTGATCTTCAAGTCAGGTGCAACGTACTTGTTGGCGATCATCAGCTGGGTTCTTCTGCTTGCCTGGGGAGCGGTGTTATTAGCGCGTCAGACGCCTTTGCCTGAAGGCGATGCTATCACGGGGTTGTTCAAGCGTCTGCACCTGTGCCGCCAGTGGGTTGGAGCGCAGTTTGGCTGGGTGCTGGCGTGGATATGGGCTGCGTGTGTCATATAGCAGTTTATTCATGATTGTCGCGTTAGCGGTGCAAACAGGAATGCTCCGCAGCTTGATAAGGAATGATGCGAGGCGCGTCCGGCCGGTATGGGGAGCACTCGCGCTCCTTCTGTGGGGAATGCTGTACTTGATTGCCGCAGAACTGCAAGATTATCTGCCTAGCCAAATCTTGAAGTGGCTGCTGGCCTGGGTGGCGGCGCCGGCAATCTTTTTTCCGTTTGCGGCGGCTTCTGCTGTATGGGGCTGGCGATTGCCTTGGCGAAGGGTCCTTCGAGTGGTGTGTGCGTGGCGCTGGTGGCTAGGCGTACTCCTTGTGGGGGCGGTTGGGAGGTTGGCGGAATCTTACTTCGACGGCTTAAGGGCCTACGAGTATGTGTGGGATGTAGGTCTGGCCGCGGGCTTGAAGATGGGCGCAGTCGACATGTTGGAGACGGGAGTCTGGATCCTATTGCTTGGCTGGTTGGCAGTACTCTTTGACATGAACGGGCGCGGCATCAAATCAGCTGTAGAGGTTTCCGCTCCATTACCGCTGCCCGAGAGCGGCAACGACTCCGGCGGGAATGCCTGAGCGCAGCCATTCGAGCACCTGCGCGCGGCCATATCGCCCGAGCAGTTGCGATGCAAAGCCTTCAGCCGCGCGATGTGCGGACTCCGACTCCGCTTCGGTGGACGCATGCGCCAGGGCGGATTCAACAGCTTTGAGATCTCCTTTGCGGTGCGCATTGACCGAGCGCGCCGCGCCGTTGTCTTCGCTCCAGACTTCGACCAGGCCTTCCCGCAGCCAAAGTGGCACCGCCGATCCAGCCTCGCGCTCTACAAGCGCGTGTAGAAATTCGTGGCGCAGCGTGCCTTCCAGTAGATGCCGCGCCGCCAGCGTGCGCAGCGGCTGGACCCCGATCCAGTCGCCTTCAGTGAAAGCGGCAACCCAGCCCGGCGCCTGCGTGGCCGCGCGAAACTGCGGCGTGGAAGCGAAGGCTCGCACGGTGAACGCTTGCGCTGCATTCAGCCCTGAGCGCTGGGAAGCCTCGGCCCGCGCGCGGCTCAGTTCCGGCACAAATTCCGCGTCCGCCATATCCAGCGACTCGAGTACGAAGCCAGCCCCCGCAATACGCTGCCACGCTCGTCCGGTCTGTTCATCGGCCGGTTCTGCTCCAGGAAAATACTCATCCAGAATCTGACGAGCGAAGCGCCCCTGCTCCGCCATCGCTGCCGCGCCTTTCTGGCAAAGTCCCACGCCGTGACCCCATCCCCTTCCATGAAAGACAAAAAGGTCGCCCTGCCGGCTTACGTCGAACCATGTGCTGGGAATGCGGTCCCACCCCAGCGTCTCGCCCACAGCCAAGCGGAACTCCTCTGCTGGGATCTCCGCCCCATCCAGTCGCAGCGTGACTGCTCTTCCTGATTCACCCCGCTTCGCCACGATCAGGTTCTGCCAGCCGGGTCTTGCCAGCCCATGCGCGGCCAGCGCAGAGCTCAGTTCAGGCCGGGAGATTTCAGACGCCCACTCCTGGGCTCCGCTGGCCGCACAGTACCGATCGGGACGTGAAGCCAGATAGGGAACCGGACGGGTCGCCGGCCAGTTCTCTGCGGGCGACGCCGTGCGCCCACCGCAGTCCTTGTGAAAGTACGCGAGCGCGCGGTGCCCGTTGTACCAGAGAGTCTCGCCGGCCGTGGCCTGCGTGGCCGCGTGCGCCGCGGCGGCTCGCCCCGGATTTCCGCCCCAATGCAGAAGCTGGCAGTGGGTCGAGTCGCACAAATCGTATTCTTTGTGCCCGTGCGCCTCGTGCAAGGCAAAGGTCCGCACCACGATGGCCAGCGCCTTCAGCGACTCGGAGCTGTCATCCTGGCCGCTCTCGCTGGCTACTACGCGTTCCACATAGCTCTCCACCGGCAGCGTGACCGCGAAGATCAGAATGCCTCCGTGCACCGTAATCGTCACCGGGTTCTCGAGCGTCAGCCGCTCGCCGTGCGCCGCGAGCGTCACTCGTCCGCTCAACCACAATCGAGCAGCATGGCCTGTTTTTCCTGCCGCCGACAGCTCCAGCCCGTTTCCAGCCGCTCGTACTGAAACCGGCGTGCCGAAGGAAAGGCTCGCGCACTGCTCGCAACTCCTCAGCGTGGCTCCGCCGCCGAGAGTCAGCACGGCTTCGCGGTCGCGCCACAAGGTCCACATCCCCACCCGCAGTGTGGTGCGCGCGGTCGGAGATACGGCGGCAGCCCTCACGGCAACCTGCGGCGCATACTGCGAGCCGTCCATTGCCAGACCCGCAACAACGAGCGCGGTGGCGAGGATTTGCTTCGAAGCGGTCCACCTCATCGCTGCTCCAGAGGTGCATGATCGAGCGGTGCGTGCGCCAGCAGCACAGCGGCTACACGTGCCGCATCCGCTCCCCTTCCGGCTGGCAGGTACACGGCGATCACTGCTTTGGGATTCTGCGCCGGCGCAATGCCAAGAAACCATCCATGAGTTTGGCTCGGAGACGTGCCTTCGGCTGTGCCCGTTTTGCCCGCCACCGATACGCCGCCCTGGCTTGCCTGACGCGCCATCCCGAAGCCGGCCGAGTCCTGCAGGCCGTCGCTGACTACCTGCGCGGCCAGCGAGTCCGGATGAGCGGCCATCTCAAGAGCAAGCCAGCGGTACGCAGCAGTCAGTTCAAGCGGCGTTACGCGAACGCCCTCCACTCCCAACAGCGCCAGCTGCGCGGCATCGGAACCCGTTGGCTCACGAAACTCAGCCACCGCCTCCCCTGGGGCCAACCCGGTTACACCCAGCAATCCCGTCGTGCGCAGCATGTGCCCCAGCTCGCCCGGCTGCAACGTGCGCGCCACCTCGGCGAAGTAACTATTGCATGACCACGCCAGAGCTTCGCGCGCATCGAAGGGGGGCGCGGGCGGGTGCGTGCACGCCAGGCGGTGGCCGGCCAGGGTGAGCTCGCGTGTGCACGCCACACGGCGCTCCGGATTCCAGCGACCCTCCGTCACAAGCGAATACAAAACCAGGGGCTTGAGCGTGGAGCCCGGGGCGGCCATTGTCCGCGCCGCCTCGTTGAGCCGGCGGGCGGCCAGGACGCGCCCCGTTTCGATGTCGAGCACCAAGATCCGCGCTCCCGGGGCGACGCGAGCGGCCGCCGCCGTCGCGCGCTGCCAATCAACCGGCTCGCTAGCCTGACAGGCGGCGGCCAGGAACCAGAATGCCGCCGCTGGGGCTATTGATCGAAAGACGCTGTGCACACGAAAAGTATCAGGCATAGGAATGCGGAATTGCAGTCAAATAACTGCGGCGAGGCCTCTTTTTGTCAGAGCGAGGGGGCATGACGAGATGATGCCACTAGATGAGAGAGATACCTTGTCCATACTCGCTGTTCGCATTTCAAACGCCGCTTCTTTTGGCACCCCAGGCCTATTTTCAGAAGCAACAGATGCCGCCAAGGCAAGCTTTAGTACGTAACCAGCGATTGCGTCGGCTGCCAAACATGCAGGGCTTTGTCCCCTACAGACGTTCAATTTGATCGATCAAGAGAAATGCATTCTTTGCGACACCTTATATAACAAGTGTCTGTTATCGGCGATCTCAGGGAGCGACTGACCATTTTCCAGTGGCTTCGCTCAAGTCTGCGTTATCGATACCGATTTTTTCATCGCCGTGTGGGGTGAGCTTGCCTCCACATAGCCTACACTCGGCGGTGAAGACGGAGAATGGTGAAGCCCCCTGGGAAAGCCTACACGCTTGAGGTCAAACAGAAGATCGCAACTCTGGGTCAAACTGTGTCTGTCATTCTTTTGTCCTCCCTTTTGTAGATATGCTCCACTGCAGTAATCCCCGCCCTTTAGCGGCCATTTATTTCAAAGCCTCGACCATGAGCGGACGCTCCGGCGAATGTCCTCCTCCCGAACTCGTTTTGCTTTGCTATAATGCTTCGAATCTACTCCTCATCCTGTCGTAGTCAGCTGAACGAGGTTCAGGCATTCGCAACGTTTTTGCATTCCTGATGGCAGCCTAGTGGTATCGCATCGGCGCGAGGATCGAAATGAGCAAGTTCAATCTGCGTGGTATTGTCACTTTTTCTTGGAAATGCACCCTGGTTCTTCTTGCCTGTTCGGCCGGACGACCGAATGCGGCCAAAGCACAGCAGCCCCTTGCGACAGTTCATCAATCCCAGGCCGCAAGGGGAGCAGGCGGAGCGAAAACCTACGTTGCATTGCGCTACGCGCAGCAGGATCAAGGTCGGGAATCGCAGGACAAAATCCTTCATCGTGTCCGTATGCTTCTGACATCAACGCCAGACGAGCAGGCCGCACTCACAGAATTCCTTGAAGCGCAGCGCACACCCACGAGCGGCGAGTATCACCGCTGGCTGACTCCGCTCCAATTCGCGCACCGATTCGGCGCTGCACAAGTCTCAATTGAAAGAGTAACGGCATGGCTCGAGGCTCACGGGATGACTGAGATCGAGGTTTCCAGTGGGCATCGCTCTATCACCTTCGCCGGCTCCGTGTCGAACCTTTCAAGTGCTTTTCAAACAGAGATCCATTCGTACAAAGTGGATGGCGTTCTACATTTCTCGAATACCATCGAGGCCACTGTTCCCAGTGAACTGAGCGACGGCGTTTCCGGGGTTGTGGGACTCAATGATTTCCAGCCGCGCTCCCAGGCAGTTCGGGTAATGCCCGAGTATGCCCAGAACGGCGGCGAGAACCTGATGGGGCCAGACGACCTGGCGACCATGTATGACCTGCACCAGTTTTACTCGCAGAATATCGACGGCTCAGGGATCACCATCGCCATTCCCGGTGATGCGCAGGTCTTGTTAAGCGACTATCAGTCCTATCGCTCGACCTTTGGCCTGAGCCCGAATGACTACCAGGTCGTCGAGGTGCCCAACATGCAGACTAATGTCGCTCCCGCCGGGAGCGACGCATCATTGGAACCAACGCTCGATTTGGAGTTTGCCGGAGCTCTTGCTCACAACGCGACGATTCTTTATATCCAGGGCTCGAATGTCGTGGAGGACACACAATACGTCATTGACAATCAGCTGGCGCAGATTATCTCGGCCTCTTTTGGAGAATGCGAGACTGCGACAAGTTACGACCATATCTTTTATCAGCAGATGGCCCAACAAGCCAACGCCGAGGGGATTACGTGGGCTGCGGCAAGTGGCGACCTGGGTCCGGCAAATTGTGACTGGCTTCCTGAACCGAAAGCGACACAGGGCTTATCGGTTTTGCTTCCCGCTAGCGTCCCGGAGGTGACCGCAGTCGGGGGCACCAGGGTCCAGTACGCTTCCGGTGCTCCGTATTGGTCTGCCACCAACAATGCAG
>Ga0335069_10015139_pt1 | contig 10785 bp, 9 predicted proteins | sample Lox_Sample_11_FD_206714 | JGI IMG/M metagenome (GOLD analysis project Ga0335069, IMG submission 206714) | Soil microbial communities from Loxahatchee National Wildlife Refuge, Florida, United States - Lox_Sample_1.1 | ecosystem: Environmental > Terrestrial > Soil > Wetlands | place: USA: Florida... | reverse complement strand
GAGCGCTGGGAATTCTGTGAGACTAATCAAGGCATTGTCACCGGATGGTGAATGGCGGCGGGGGAGCGACGGTGCTAGATGACCGGGCCGCGGTCACTCCGGCCGCGGCCGAGAACGGAATTTGGCAGCCGCATGAGCGAAAGGACTCCCGCCCCCCGCCGTTCGACCCTCGTCCGTTTGCTGCCGTTCGCCCTCCTGCTGGTCGGTCTCGCCCTCTTCTTCGCCTTCGGACTCCAGCGCTATCTTGGCTGCGACACGCTGCGGGACAATCGGACCTGGCTGCTCGGCTGGGTCGAGAGCCATCGCCTGACGGCAATCGCGGTCTTCATGGCCCTCTATGCCACCGTCGTCGCCCTCTCGATCCCGAGCGCCGCGGCACTCACGGTCACCGCCGGGTTCCTGTTCGGCGCCGTCCTGGCCACCGGTATGGTCGCAGTCGCCGGCACCTTGGGCGCCACGATCCTGTTTCTGGCAGCCCGCACCGCATTCCGGGATCTGCTCAGGGCGCGGGCCGGCCCGTGGCTGGCCCGGCTCGAGCGAGGCTTCGCCGAGAACGGCCTCAGCTACCTCCTCGTCCTGCGCCTTGTGCCGATCTTTCCGTTCTTCGTCGTCAACCTGGTCCCGGCGTTCCTGGGGCTCGGGTTGCGGACCTACGTCGTCGGCACCCTCCTCGGCATCATTCCCGGCACGTTCGTTTACACCAGCCTTGGCGCCGGCCTCGGCAGCATCTTCGACTCGGGCGGGCAATGCACCCTGCAGCACGTGCTGACGCCGCAGCTCGTCCTGGCCCTCGTGGGTCTCGGCCTGCTGGCTATGCTGCCGGTCGCCTACAGGCGGTTCACGGCGCGACGCCAGCCGCCGTCGTGAGGGCTTCGCAGTGGTCTCGACGCTGACCTCGGACATCTGCGTGATCGGCGCCGGATCGGCCGGTCTCAGCGTTGCCGCCGGTGCCGCCCAGCTGGGTGCCGATACGATCCTTGTCGAATCAGACAAGATGGGCGGCGACTGCCTCAACTATGGGTGCGTACCCTCGAAGTCGCTGCTGGCGGCCGCCAACGCCGCTGAGGCGGCGCGGCGCGCCGTCCGTTTTGGGGTGCGCGCCGCCGAGCCGGTCATCGATTTCGCCGCTGTGCATCAGCACGTTCACGGCGTCATTGCGGCCATTGCCCCGCATGACTCGGAGGAGCGCTTCAGGGGTCTCGGGGTGCGCGTGCTGCGTGCCCGGGCTCGGTTCGCGGACGCCCGCAACGTCGCCGCCGGCGACTTCCGGATCAGCGCCCGGCGTTTCGTCATCGCGACCGGCTCCTCGCCGTTGATACCGCCGATTCCCGGTCTCGACAGGGTGCCGTTCCTGACGAACGAGACGGTTTTCGACTTGGCCGATTGTCCGCGACACCTGCTGGTGATCGGCGGCGGCCCGATCGGTTGCGAGCTGGCCCAGGCGTTCCGTCGTCTGGGCGCCGCCGTATCCCTTGTCGAGATGGGCACCTTGCTGCCCAAGGATGATCCAGAGCTGGTGGCGGTCGTCCGCGACAGCCTCCGCGCCGACGGGGTTGCCCTGCTGGAGAACACGAAGGTCATTGGTGCGGAGCCTCGGGAAAGCGGAATCTCCCTGCTGGTCGAGACCGCCGGGGCAGCGGAACGTCTTCACGGAAGCCATCTCCTGCTGGCCGCCGGACGGCGACCCAACATCGCCGATTTGGATCTCGACGCCGCCGGCATCGGCCATGGCGTCGGCGGCATCACCGTCGATCGCCATCTGCGGACCAGCAATCGCCACGTCTATGCCATCGGCGATTGCATCGGCGGGCTGCAATTCACGCATCTGGCCGGCTATCATGCCGGGATCGTGATTCGCCACGCCCTGTTCCGCCTTCCCGCGCGCGTCGATCTTCGCGCCATGCCATGGGCGACCTATACCGACCCCGAGCTGGCCACCGTCGGTCTCAGCGAGATTGATGCACAGACCCAGGGAGGTCCCATTCGAGTCCTGAGGTCAGCATTCACGGAGAACGACCGCGCCCAGACGGAAAGGAGCACGGCAGGCCTGGTCAAGGTCATGACGACGCCACGCGGACATATTCTTGGCGCCACCATCGTCGGACCGCAGGCAGGCGAACTCATCCAACCTTGGGTTCTAGCGATGACCAACCGCCTGAAGATCGGCGCCATGGCGACAATGGTGGCGCCTTACCCGACGCTCGGCGAAGCGAACAAGCGTGCCGCGGGAAGCTTTTACACGCCCAAGCTGTTTAGTAGCCGAACGCGGCTTCTCGCGCGCTTCCTGCGCTGGTTCGGCTAATGCCTCCTTTCTGTGTCGACGGCCCGAAGGATCACTTGTGACGACGCGACCGCGCATGCCCAACCTGCTGCGCAGCCTGTCGGCACGGCTGCTGGCGTTGACCGTGGTCTTCGTGATGCTGAGCGAGGTGCTGATCTTCGCGCCCTCGGCAGGCCGCTTCCGGCTGAGCTACCTCGAGCAGCGCACCGCCGAGGGCTACCTAGCAGTCCTCGCGCTGATGGCGACCCCGAACAACATGGTGAGCAAGGAGCTGGAACGCGAGCTGCTCACATCGGCCGGCGCCTATATCGTCGCTTTCACCCGGCCCGACGGCGTCAAGCTGATGCTGGAAGCCGAGATGCCGCCGAAGGTCGACGCCACCTACGATCTGCGCCAGCGCGACTTCTTCATGCTCATCGGCGATGCGATCGACACGCTGCGGCAGCGCGACAATCGCATCCTGCGCATCCTCGGGCCGTCGCCGATGCACCCTCAAGCGATCGTCGAGATCGTCATCGACGAGGCGCCGATGCGGCGGGCGCTGATCGACTATTCCGGTCGCGTGCTCGCCCTCTCCATCGTCATCTCGCTGATCACCGCGGCTTTCGTCTATGTCAGCCTCCAATGGCTGATGGTGCGGCCGATGCGCCGCATGACCGAGAGCATGGTGGCGTTCCGCGAAAATCCCGAGGACGTTTCGCGACTGCTGCCGCCGGGACATCGCACCGACGAGATCGGCGTCGCCCAGCACGAGCTGGCGGACATGCAGACGAAGCTCCGCGCGGCGCTGCAACAGAAGACCCGGCTTGCCGCGCTCGGCCAAGCCGTCACCAAGATCAACCATGATCTTCGCAACATCCTCACGACGGCTCAGCTCGTCAGCGACCGGCTGGCCGGCAGCGCCAATCCCGAAGTCAAGAAGCTGACGCCGACGTTGGTCGCGGCGATCGACCGCGCCATCGATCTCTGTTCGAAGACACTCACCTTCGCGCGCGAGGGTCCGCCCGATCTGAAACGCCAGCGCTTCCCGCTGCGCTCGCTCGTCGACGACGTGGGCGCCGCGCTGGCGGTGCAGGTGAACGGCAGTCAGGTCTTCTTCAACGAGATACCGGCGGAAATCGAGGTCGATGCCGATCGCGATCAGCTGTTCCGCGTGTTCACCAACCTCGGGCAGAACGCGGCACAGGCCGGGGCTTCCCGCATCGATATCAGCGCACGCAGGGTCGACAGACGCGTCGTCATCGAGATTGCCGACAATGGTCCCGGCCTGCCGCCGCGCGCCCGCGAGAATCTGTTCCGGCCGTTCTCCGGCTCGGCGCGGCCGGGCGGCACCGGGCTCGGGCTGACCATCGCCCGCGACCTGATGCATGCCCACGGCGGCGACATCCGGCTGGCCCGTTCGACCGCCACGGGCACCGTGTTCGAGCTGGATCTCCCGGTGACCTAACGCACAGCGGCTTCGAGTGGCGGCAGCATCAGGCGCGCCGCCGTGGCGCGGTTGGGATCGGCGTAGAAGGACGCCTCCCAGCGGCCCGCGGCAATCTCCTGGGTGAAGGTCAGCAGGTGGTGGGTCACCGTGCCGATCTGGATCACCTCGTTGATCCGGCCCTGACGCAACAGCGGCCAGCACAGATCCCAGAACTGGCGGCGCCAAGGCGCTTTGAGTCCGCAATGCCACAGGACGCGGCTCAGCACGGAAATGCCGAAACGGACGAGGGCCGCCGTTGGCTGAGGCCCGCGCAGCATGCGATTGGGATAGGTGTGCTCCGCCTGATGGCGGAACCTGCCGAAGAGCGCGTCTGGCGCATAGGCCTTCGTGATGGTGTCGAACCACATGCGCACGACGTCGTCATAGGGCATGAGAAACTCCACGTTCGATACCCGCCGCGCCGCCGCCTCGTCGGAGAGCAGCCGCTCGGCGCGCGCCAGACGGTCGTAGAGCGGTGTCTTCGGTAGCGCGTACAGCAGATTGATCGTGAGCAGCGGGATGTTCGACGCCTCGACGAAGCGAAGGATGTTCCGCCCGGTCTGCGGCGTGTCGGTGTCGAGGCCCATGATGATACCCGATACCACCTCCATGCCGCTGCGGTTGAGCGCATCGACCGCCTCGAGGATCGGCAGGCGCAGATTCTGCTTCTTCTTCATCGCCACCAGAGCGTCCTCCTCGGGCGTCTCGATGCCGATGAAGACGGTGATGAACTGCGCCTCCCGCATCATCGCCAGCAGCTCCGGCATCTGCGCGATGTTGAGGGTCGCCTCGCAATTGAAATTCAGCGGGAAGCCGTTGCGCTCCTGCCAGCGGATCAGCGTCGGCAACAGACGCTCCGCCGCCCCCTTGTTGCCGATGAAGTTGTCGTCGACGAAATAGACGCCGCCACGCGCGCCGCGCGCCATCATGGCATCCAATTCGCGGCAGATCTGGTCCGGATCCTTGAGACGCGGGTTGCGCCCGTAGAGAGCCGGGATGTCGCAGAACTCGCATAGATATGGGCAGCCGGAAGAGAATTGGATGGAGCCGAGAAAATAGTTCCGCAAATCGATCCGACCATAGGCCGGCAGCGGAAACTCCGTCATGGCCAGCCGCTCGACTGTCGAGAAGACCAGCTGCTGCGGTGGCCGTCGCGGAGTGTCGTCGAGATAGGCAATCACCGCATCGGTGGCATCGCCGATCTCGCCGAGGTGCAGGATATCAACATCAGGATAATATTCCGGGCAACCCGACACCGACGGACCGCCGAGGACCGTGAGCTTGCCCCGCCGATGCGCCCGTGCGTTCACGTCGTCGATGAAGCGACGCTGCACATGCATGCCGCTCATCAGCACCGCATCGGCCCAGTCGAAATCGGCGTCGCTGGCGGCCCGCTGATTCTCGTCGATGAGGCGGACCTCCCATTCGGCGGGAAGATAGGCGGCAATCAGCAGCAGCCCCTGCGGAGGCATGAAGGCGCTGACGTCGGGGAACAACCTGTAGGCGTGCTGGAAGGTGCCGAAGGACGGCGCATAGGCGGGAAACACGCAGAGGATGTTGCGCTTGTTCTTGGGCCGGAAACGGGTCCGTCCGCCCTCGCCGATCATCTAAATTCGCCTCCGATCATGGCATTTTCGACCGCCCCGACGACACTGCGCGAATTGCCGCGACCATGCAAGTGGCGGTGCCGCGGCGTCGGAGTCGCAAGCCTGTGTCTAAGAGCGCGGCGGCTATGCGCGCGACCGCTAAGGTTGACCCGTTCGCTGCTTGAGGCTCGTGACCAGCGCGACGGTCACTTTGCCCGTCGAGGGCATGCCATTGTCCTTCTCGTACTTGCGGATGGCCGTAGCGGTGCGCCGCCCCACGGCGCCGTCGGCCTTGCCGACGTCGTAGCCGAGTTGCTGCAGACTGGCCTGCACCCACTTGATCGTGGTGCGCGACTTGACGTTGATCGACTGGTCCGTGTCGCCATTGCCCGTGGAGGTGGTCGCCGCCGCCGTCGGCCCTGCGGCCGGCGCCGCGTTCGATGCCTGCGACCCGGTGGCCGGCTCGGCCTGCGCCTGTTGCAGCAACGGGCCATACACGTCGTGGATCTGCTGCACGTAGTGTTTCTTCTCGTCGCAGAGAGCCGTCGGAGTCGGCTCGCAGGATGCCTTGACCGCGTCCTCTGCCAGTTCGAGACCCAGCTTGACGGCGTCCGGCGTGCATTGCACCGGCTTCTCTCCCTGGTCCACGAAGTACTGATAGGTAATCCCGCCGTGCAGGAAGACGTAGTCGCCGTCGCTGAAGCAGCCCATCTGCGGCGCGTCGTCCGCTTTCGCCGGCGACAGCACGGCCAGCAGCCCCGCGACAGCGGCGGCGATCCACGCGATGCGGCTCATTCCCTGGTGCATTCGTCTCTCGCCCGCCGATGCTGAACTGCCCGGAGGACACCGCCGCCGGCACGCGCGGTCGCCCGCGTCGTGCAGATATGGCGGCAGATGACTCGATCCACCTAGGCGGGCGAAAGGTTAGCACGCGACCCCGGAGCGGGCCAGACGCTCAGTGCCGAGGATGAGTTCCTTCGATCAGGCAGAGAAGGTCGCCAGTTCGAGCGGCTGCAGGGCCAGGAACCGCGACGCGCGCGGCAGTGCATCGATCATGGGACGCGGCAGCTGGCGGCGCTGACGCACCGCTCGGGGCGACACGATCTCGTGCAACTGCTCCCGACGGTCGGTGCCCACGATCTTCATGAAGCTTCCCGGCTGAAGCGGGTGCGTGAAGCGCCTGTGGGCACGCAAAGTCGCGCGCAGGTGGTGCAGGATCTGGACGGCAATGTCGTAGAAGGCCTTGTCCGCGGGCAACTCCGGCGTCAGCCGGCGGATCGTCTCTTCGATCTCCGCCTCTTGCTCGGGGTCGGGGATGCTCTCGAACAGGCGGTAGAGGTGGCCCGCGATGCGCGCCGCGCACTCGCTGTCGAGCCGGTGATGGTTGCGATCGGCGATATCGAGGCCAAGATGGACACAGGCGCGGATCAGCTTTGCCTGCCCGTCGAGATCGCCGAAGGCGTCCTCGCCGGGAACCACGAGCACATCGCGCTCGGCATCATGGAAGGCCTCATTGTCGGCGCCGGAACCGATGCGCAAGCGAACGCCGTATTGCACCTGCCGATGGCTGACACCGTTCTCATCATGAACGTCGCCGGTGGGCAGCCCCTCGATCGCCTCGGCCGTATCGTCGAAGAACCCGCGATGGACCGGCGCCATGCCGATGGCGAAAGACATCCAGCGGCAGGACGGCCGGCGGAGCAGATCCGCGAGCTTGCGGCGGTAGCGCGTCGTGCGCGGGTCCTCGATGACAGCGGTGGCCATGACAATCCTCTCCTCATCTCGCTGCTGGCGGCCTCGCAAGCGCAAGTAGCGCGCGGAGGCCTGCATGTCGTTTGTTGAGGGGAATCTAGGGAGCGCCGGCCAACCCCGTCTGTGACGCTGCGCACATCCCGGACAGGTGGCTCAGAGGCGTTGCATCCTGACCCGGGTCCGCCGTAAGGTCCGGGCCAGCATCGCGCAAGACGCAGGGACGGCGGGACGGAACATGGCGACAATCGTGATCGTGGGCATCTTCGTGGTCGTGGCCACCGGCGGTGCATTGTTCGCTTCCAGCCGTATTCCGGGCGCCGGCGACTGGCTGTGGGGCGGCCTTGCCGGGCTATTCGGGATCATCGGCTTGTTCGTCTCCGCCCGCGGCGGAGCCCAGAATCCGGTCGCCTATTATGGCGGCCTAGCCTTCTTCGGCTTCTGCGTCCTGTTCATTGCCTTTCAGGTGAAGCGCGCCTGCGACCACGTCTATGGCGGCCATCACTGACGCAGCGACAACCTAGTCGATCTGCAGCAACAAGCCCTTGAGATAGGCGCTCTCCGGCAGCGCCGGATGGACGGGGTGGTCGGCGGCGGCCCCCGAACTCCGGAGGATGCGACCCGTGCGGCCGGCATCACCGAGGCCGCGTGCGACTTGCTCGCCGAAATTCTCGGCGGTCATGTGATGCGAGCAGGAGGCGATGAAGAGAAATCCCCCGGGCTCGACCCGCGCCGCCGACAAGCGCGCGAGCTTCCGATAGGCGCGCGCGGCCTGATTTAAATCCTTCTTCGATTTCACGAAGGCGGGCGGGTCCGCGACCACGACACCGAACCGCTGGCCCTCGCCGGCAAGCGCTTCCAGAACGCCGAAGGCATCGCCGCGCTGGAACCGGCACTTTCCACCGACGCCATTGAGCGCCGCCGAGCGGCCTGCAAGGTCGAGCGCCGCTTCGGAACGGTCTACGGCGAGAACCTCGGCCGCGCCGGCCGCGGCGGCCTGGACCGAGAAGCCACCGGTGTAGCAGTAGACATCGAGAACGCGAGCGCCGTGGCTCAGGCGCGCGACCATCGCTCGGTTGTCGCGCTGGTCGAAGAACCAGCCGGTCTTCTGTCCTTCGTGAAGGTCGGCCAGAAACCGGACACCGTTCTCGACGAGTTCGACAGGCCCCTCGATGCTGCCCTTGGCGGCACGCACGTAGCTATCGAGGCCCTCGAGTGCGCGCATCGACCCATCGTTGCGCAACAGCACGGACTTCGGCTGGAGGATGTCATCGAGCGCTGCCAGGAGATCGGGCAGCAGCAGCTCGATGCCGGCGGTATTGATCTGCGCCACAAGCACGTCGCCGAAGCGATCGATGACCGTTCCCGGCAGGCCGTCGGCCTCGGCGTGGATGAGGCGATAGCAGGGCGCATCGAATAGTCGCGTGCGCAAGACCAGGGCACGCTCCAATCGCTCGGCGATGAAGCGGCGATCGATGATCGCGCCGGGATCGCGGGTGAGCAGCCGGCAGGCGATCAGCGGGCGCGGGTTGAACATCGCCGTCCCGACGGCGCGGCCATCGTGCGTGGCGACGCGGACGAGGCCGCCCGGCGGCAGCGCCTTTGCGGCCGCGTCCATGACGACTTCGTTCGAGTAGATCCAGGGATGGCCGATAAGGGCCCGCTTATGCTCGCCGCTCTTCAGCGCGATCGTCGGACGGGTCGTCGCCGCGACTCGCGTGGTGGCTCCCTGATCGTTCATGGGCGGCGACCCTACGCCGATCAGTCTCCGACGGCCACCCCTTCACGGCGGCTGTCGGCGCCACCGACGAGGCCCTCCGGCGCCACCAGGATGGCGCCGAGGCCGCTGTTCATGTCCTCGATCTTCACCTCATGGCCCATCGCCTGCAGCGCGGGGGCCAGGGCCTCGACCGGCGTCCCCTGCTCCAGCTCCGTCACGCCGTTGCGATTGGCGAAGTTCGGAAGATCGACGGCGGCCTGCGGATCGAGGCGCCAGTCGAGGATGGCAACCAGGGTCTTGGCCACGAACGGGATGATCTGCGGACCGCCGGGAGACCCGACGACGAGCAGCAGCCGACCGCTCGCATCGAACACCATGGCCGGCGCCATCGAGCTGCGCGGCCGCTTGCCGGGGCCGACGCGGTTGGCCACCGGCTGCCCGTCCCGCTCGGGCACGAAGGCGAAGTCCGTGAGCTGGTTGTTGAGCAGGAAGCCGTCGACCAACTGGCGCGAGCCGAAGGCGCTCTCGATGCTGGTCGTGAAGCTGATCGCGTTACCATCGGCATCGACGATGCTGATGTGGCTGGTCGAGGGCGGCTCGTACTGCGGGGCCGGCAGGGCCCATCCCGTCTGCTGCTTGAGCGTGCCAGGCGACGCCTTGCCCATATCGCGGTCCGGCGCGATCAGCGCGGAGCGATCCTTGAGGTAGGCCTCGCCGAGCAGATCCGTCGTCGGCACGGCGATGACATCGGGATCGCCGAGATAGCGATCACGGTCAGCGAAGGCGAGACGCCCGGCCTCGGCGATCAGATGCACGGCCTGCAGGGAACCGGGGGCGACAGCCTTGAGGTCGAAGCGTTCCAGCAGCTTCAGGATCTGCAGCACGGCGATGCCGCCGGACGAGGACGGCGACATGCCGCAGACCCGCCAGGTCCGGTAGGGGGCGCAGACAGGATCTCGCAGCTTGGCCGTGTAGCCGGCGAGATCGGCAGCGCTCATGCGCCCCGGCTGCGGATTCGGCCCCTGCACCGCCGCCACGATGTCGTCGGCGATCTTGCCCTTGTAGAACGCGTCGGCACCGCCTTGCGCGATGGCGCGCAAAGTCTCGGCCAGGGCTGGATTGCGCAGGACGGTGCCGGCCGCCTTGGCCGATCCATCGGGCTCGTAGAAGTAGGCGGCAGCGGCCGGTTGCTTGGACAGATACTCATCCTCGGCCAGCTCCTCGTGCAGGCGTGGGGAGATGGCGAACCCCTTCTCGGCGAGGTCGATGGCCGGCTGCAGGAGCTGCGCCCAGGGCAGGCGGCCGTGAGCCTTGTGCACGGCTTCGAGCAAGCGCAGGTCGCCGGGGACGCCGACCGAGAGGCCGCCCACGACCGCCTCGTAGAACTTCATCGGCGTCTTGTCGGCGTGAAGGAACATGTCGGGCGTGGCGGCGGCCGGCGCAGTCTCGCGGCCGTCATAGGCCTCGAGCGCTTGCGTCTTGCCGTTGTAGTAGAGGAGGTAGCCGCCACCGCCGATGCCCGAGGACTGTGGCTCGACCAGGTTCAGCACCATCTGGACGGCCACGGCGGCATCGACGGCGTTGCCGCCGGCATGCAGGGTGTCGAGCCCGGCCTGGGCCGCCAGGGGGTTGGCGGCCACGACCATCTCGTGCCGGGCGGTGACAGGATCCCTGGCGGCGGCCGAGGCAGACAGCGCCAGGAGCGCCAAGAGGCCGGCGCCGGCGATCCGCCGGCAGGCGAATAGGGTCATCATCATCGGGGCAGTATAGGGCGCCCTTCCGCCCTGGCTAGGTGCGATGCAACCGCCCGTCCGGATTCAGATTGTGCAGTGCACAAGGCGGGCGTAAGGTCTGGGCACGGGCCGCCTGGAGGTTCGACGTGAGCACGGAACGGAAGACCTTACGGATCAGCGTGCCGGCGCTGCGGGCGCGCAAAGGCGGCGAGCCGATCGTCTGCCTCACCGCCTACACGACGCCCATG
>Ga0335069_10015136_pt1 | contig 10786 bp, 11 predicted proteins | sample Lox_Sample_11_FD_206714 | JGI IMG/M metagenome (GOLD analysis project Ga0335069, IMG submission 206714) | Soil microbial communities from Loxahatchee National Wildlife Refuge, Florida, United States - Lox_Sample_1.1 | ecosystem: Environmental > Terrestrial > Soil > Wetlands | place: USA... | reverse complement strand
CGCGGTGAACCTGTCACAAAATCTATCACCACAAGGAACACAGAGGGGTACAAGCGAGGCCTGCTCACTGTACTGGAATGGTTCTCCGCTGCGGTCTCCACACTTTGGTTCCTTGAGTCGTGGGTTAGGCGTTGTGTACAGTCTTGATATCCGTTTTTCAAATTCCAATTCGATTTCGGGACGATCCTTGTGTCTTCCTTATTTTCGTGTGTCTAGCGGGCGCTTCTGCGTTGTCGCTTGTCTGGTTCTTGCATTCGTTACGGCAAGTTCGTCCGTAGGTTTTGCGAGTTCCGAGTCTCGGACCGCCAAGCCGGATGTTGTGCTTGCCAACGTGGATTCGGTGATCACCCAGGCTATTTCTGAGGGAAACATCCCGGGCGCCGTGTTGGTCGTCGGACACAACGGGAGGACCGTCTACCGGAAAGCGTACGGCAGCCGCGCGCTGGAGCCGCGGCGTGAGCCGATGACGCTGGATACGATTTTCGATCTGGCCTCGCTGACGAAGGTCGTTGCTACGACCACTGCCGTCATGCAGCTGTTCGAGCAGGGGAAGATCCGGCTGAACGATCCAGTTGCGAAGTATCTGCCGGAATTTGCGCAGAACGGGAAAGAGGACATCACGATCCGCCAGTTGCTGACGCACTATTCGGGGCTCGCTCCAGATATCGACTTGACGCCCGCATTCGACTCAAAGCAAGCCGCGTATCAACTGGCTTGTCTCGAAACTCCCCAGCAGGCGCCGGGCGCTGGGTTTATTTACAGCGACACGAATTTCATAATGCTCGGCGCGTTGGTCGAGAAGATCTCCGGGGAGACGCTCGACGTTTACACGCAGACGCACATTTTCACTCCCCTGAAGATGACGCACACCCGTTTTTTGCCCCCGGCGGCATGGCGTTCAAAGATCGCCCCGACCGAATTCGATGAGAATGGGCACATGCTGCGCGGTATTGTGCATGATCCTCGGGCGCAGCGGATGGGTGGGGTGGCTGGGCATGCCGGCTTATTCTCGACGGGGGATGATCTTGCGAAGTTTGCTCAGGCTCTACTGGACGGTGGGGATGGAATTTTGTCTCCGCTGACGGTGGCGAAGATGACGGAGCCGGAGACGCCGCCCTCGGCGTCGATCCTGCGCGGGTTTGGATGGGACATCGATTCTCCTTTTTCCTCGAATCGAGGGGATCTCTTGCCAGTTGGGTCCTACGGACACACAGGATTCACGGGCACATCGATCTGGATCGATTCGACGACCCAGACCTACATTATCCTGCTGACGAATTCGGTGCATCCCCGTGGAAAGGGGAATGCGATCGGGCTGCGCGTGAAGGTCGCGACCGAAGTTGCAGCGGCACTGCCTCTGACTCCGGATGAGAAAGAGGCTCTGCGGTGGAAGAGCATCACGGGATACAACGAGGCTTTGACTGCCGGCCGCAGGATGAATGCGCGCAATGGAAGCGTGAAGACCGGGATTGATGTACTCGAAGGCCGCGAGTATGAAGGGCTGAAAGCAGCCGACGGGAAGAAACACATCGGGCTGGTGACGAATCAGACTGGGCTCGACGCGGATGGCCGCCGCACGATAGATGTCCTGGCACAGGCTCCCGGGATTTCTCTGGATGCGATTTTCAGTCCGGAGCATGGGGTCACGGGAACGCTCGACACGACCGACATCAATAATTCGAAGGACGCGGCGACCGGAGTTCCTGTCTACAGCGTGTACGGAGCGAGCGACGCTGCCCGAAGGCCCGCGCCGGAAGTGGTGCGTACGCTGGATGCAATTGTGTACGACATTCAGGATGCCGGGGTGCGCTTCTACACGTATGAAACGACTCTGGGATACTTTCTTGAGGCAGCGGCGAAAGCCGGAATCGAAATGGTTGTGCTGGATCGGCCTGATCCGATCACAGGCTCGTTTGTTCAAGGACCGGTTGCGGACGAAGGGAAAGAGAGTTTCACAAATTACTGGACCGTCCCGGTCCGGCATGGGATGACAGTTGGCGAGCTGGCAAGAATGTTCAACACCGAGCGCGGCATCAATGCCAAGTTAACGGTGATTCCGATTGACGGATGGCAGCGAGGAGATTGGTTCGATTCAACCGGGCTGTCATGGGTAAATCCGTCTCCGAACTTGCGCAGTGTGACTGAAGCTGCGCTCTATCCTGGAGTTGGTCTGATCGAAGGCAGCAATATTTCCGTTGGACGCGGAACGGATACGCCATTTGAACTAGTCGGGGCGCCTTGGATCAAGCGCAGGGAATTGGCTTCCTATCTGAACACGCGAGGAATCGCTGGGGTGCGCTTCGTCCCCGTTACATTCACGCCCAGTTCAAGCAACTATAGCGGGCAGCTATGCCAGGGAGTGAATCTAGTCATCACGGACCGAAATGCGATCGATGGGCCGGAACTCGGGATGGAGTTGGCGGCCGCGCTACATAAATTCTATGCGGCGGATTTCAAGGTCGAGAAGATCCAGGGCCTGCTTGTGAATCAAAGCGCCTACGATGCGCTGGTGGCAGGGCAGGATCCTCGGCGGATTGCACAGGATTGGATGGAAGGACTGGAAAAATTCGGCAAGATACGAGAGAAATACTTGCTATACAAGTGAGCCAGATGTCTGGCGAACGATGTGCCTGTGCAGGTTCTTGCACACGGTATCTACGGGATCAACAAAAACATTAGCTCTCTGTTAAGTGCTCTGGTACACTTGCGCCCGACGAAGTATGTAGGGGCTCGCTGCGACGTTGGCTTCGGAGTTGCGGGCTGATCCTTGGGGCTTCACATCAACTAAAAGGCATCTGCTCGCCTCCTTTCCCCCCTAGCCGATAAAGCGATAGCTAGTCCCTGCGAAGCTTCGATTCCAATTGGGGGAGAGAAATGAACAAGCGAGGTGTTGTAGTCGTTAGCGGGATATTGCTGTCGACATTCTGGGTGCCGGGAATGGTGGCTCAGGATGAAGACGCAAGGACCCCAGAGCAGCCTATCGTCCAAACACAACCGTCGGTGCCTCAGGGGGCGATCGTGAAGCATGAGGGCACCGTCATCACGCCGCCGAGCAGTGTGATGCGTCCAGAAGACGCTGGCCTGCGCGCACACACCAACTACGAGCTTTTCGTACCCGCCGGCAAGACATTGACGACGGCAAACCCGAACAACACATTTGCGGAATACCCGGCTTCAATGGCTTGCGTATACAAGGTCGGCAAGCAGTATGCCGGCTGCACTCCTATCAACAACAGCACCTACAACGCGACTGGCGGTTGGGGAGCGATCGCGATTGTGGATGCTTATGACGATCCCAATGCAGCATCCGACTTGGCGTATTTCTCCAGCTTTTTCGGACTGCCTGCTGCGAATTTTTCAAAGGTCATTGCCAATTCAAGCTACGGAACGCTTAACGGGATGACCGCCAGTTGCAGCGGAACACCAGACAACGCGAGCCTGCACGGATGGGATGTCGAAGAAGCTCTGGACATCGAATGGGCTCACGCCATGGCACCCAAGGCCAAGATCATTCTGGTCGAAGCCTGCACGAACTTGCTCTCCGACTTGTACTACGCCGAACAGGTTGCGGGAATTCAGGTAACCAATGCCGGCGGCGGAGATATCACGAACAGCTGGGGAGCCGGAGAATATTCCGGGGAAGTGGGATCGACTGATAACGTGTTCTACCGGTATTACTGGAAGAACATCACATATTTCGCCTCTGCGGGCGACTCTGGATGGGGGGCGCAGTACCCTAGCTCCTCGCCATGGGTAATCTCTGCAGGGGGCACGACAATTAACCGCGACGCGAGCCAGAACTTCGTGAGCGAAAGCTGCTGGGCTGGATCCGGCGGCGGCGTGAGCGCATACGAACTCTGGCAGAGTCCACCGAATATCTTAAACGGGATGGGCCCATGGACGACTTCCCAATATCCATTTGCTGGGCAGGGGGCGCGGCAAACGCCCGACATTTCGTTCAATGCCGATCCTGCCAGCGGCGTCTGGGTCTATGACACGGATTCGGGCGGCACCTGGTACGTCGTGGGCGGAACGAGCGTCAGTTCGCCCGCATTGGCAGGTATCGTCAACAGCGCAAACAGCAAACTGGGGCAAGCGCCTCCGGGAGGCGGCTACTACTCAACCCTCGAGAATAACCTGCTCTATGCGCAGCTCTTCTTCGCCAATGCGTACAAAGCAGACTTCTACGATGTGACCACTGGATCGAATGGCAGCGGCCAAATTGCTACTGTTGGTTATGACCAGTGCACTGTCATTGGAAGTCCGCGGGGAAAAACCGGGAAGTAGATTTCCATTGCAAGACTGCAGAGAGGCCCTGGATCCAGGGCCTCTTTTTTTGCGAAGGTTTATTTGCGCGAAGGCGAGGAGCAGTGTTATCGCGCGGACCAGCCGCACGGGTCCGCAATGTTTAGCGAACTGTTTTGCCTAATGCTGCGACGGCATGGGCGGGGGCGAGCCGAACGGCAAATTTGTCATCGTGGCCGCAGCTGATGACGGTGGTGTGATTGGGATATTCCCGGACCCAGATTACGCGGTCGGGGTTCACATAAACCTCCATCCCGTCCACATCTTCGAACATTACGAATTCCATATTCGTCTCCTCGCACGCGATAGGAAAGTTCCAAGCAATGCGGGTGATTATATAGAGCGTGGAATTCGGTGAGCCAAGGAGAATCTGATGGAAAACACAGTGGCCGACTTCCAGGACAGAATGGAAACAATTCTTAGCCCATGAGGCCTGATGTGCATTTTAAATAGGCGTTGCCGTGCCTTTCTGGTGGACCTTCAGGCTTGGATCATCGACGAGGACGTAATTCCCACAACGGCAGCGGTCGATGAACACGAATGCGAGATTCTGGCCAACGCCCGCTAATTGGTGATAGCGCCACATGTCTGTTGGAAAGCGGGTGTCGGGAGCTTGTCGTGGAAGGCTTATACCTGAGATCGCCGGATGGGTTTCGCGCTCATCCGGTGGACCGTACAAAATGTAAATCCGGCCGCGATGGGTCTTCCAGCCAGGAATGCGTGAAGCAAAGTGCTCATTCACATAGGCAAGGCGGCGATAATGTTCTTCTTTGAAAGCATTCGAGGCTGATCCAGGAGTAGGATTGCGCCGCTCCCAGAAATTGATGACAAAGGATTCGCGTTGTCGATTTGTGGTGAGCTTCTCAAAGGCCGATTTCTCGTCGTCGGTAATAATGTAGAAGACGTCTTCATCCAGCCATTTCTGGTAGCGTGCCAAGTTTTTATCCTCTGATGTTCTGGCGCCGCTTCGTGAGAACCCGGTTTGCCCGAGGAAAGCCTGATTATGATTAATGGGGAACAATAGGCTCACTGCGAATATCACCGAGGAAGAAATCAACTTAATACTCATCGTCGTCTCCCGGTCTCTAGGCGCTTAAATCATAAGATCGTTTCCCAGGTCGAAACAAGTCTATTAAGCCTGGAATGCCCGAAATGCGGCCTTGATACAGGCGTGGAAAAGTGCTTCCAGAACACTATCTTTGCCCTGCAGTAACTGCCCGCAGGCCTGCACATTCGTAATTTGAAAATGCAGGGCTTCGGATTCAGAATCAGTTTGCCCACCACTTCGTAGTTCAGAGCCCAACCTTCGTTTTCGAGAAGTGCCACTCTGAACACTCCACTCTGGCCGGATGGGAAATCCACATGCCTCGGCCGAAAGCAACCATATTGTGCATCGATGATCACTGGAACGGCCTGATCGGGCGCAAGCATTTACTCGAAAAAAATGGTTACAAGGTGTTGGAGGCGAGCGGCGGAGATGAAGGGCTGAAACTGTTTCGATCGCGGAACGTAGATGCGGTCGTGCTCGATTACCAGATGCCCGGCATGAGCGGCGACATCGTGGCGGCGAAGATGAAACGCATCAACGCACAAGTCCCGATCATGCTGCTATCGGCATACGGTCCGCTGCCGAAGAACAAGTTGCAGGCAGTGGATTCATTCCTTTCGAAGTCACAACCACCGGACATACTCTTATCGACGCTGAAAGGAATGCTGGTCGATCAACATAAACCGTTTTTCTCGCGCTGGCTCGATCAGTGGAAGAGCAGGAACCAGGTGAAATCGTGAGATTGTTGAAGTTGCTTCTCAGACAAGGGTGCAAGCATCGCTTTTCGTGGCCGCGAATCGACGAGAACGGTCGACATTACCAGGTCTGCCTGGCATGCGGTACTGCGTACGAATACGACTGGCAGGCGATGAAGCGAACCAATACATTACTCATTAAAGCCGCCTATCAGCCATGGCCGGACAATCGTCCGTTGCACTAAGCACAGCGATGCTGGCGAAGGCAAACGGCAGCAGGGAATCCTTTCATGAGTCAGTTTTTTCAACGGCAGCCTGCAAGACGAGCTCCCCGCGCGAATCTGCATGGGAGGGTTTCAGCCGTGATCCGGCTTCAGAATGGCAGGCAGCTCTCGGGCAAGTTGCGGCAGTTGTCGATTACGGGCGGCCTGCTGGATGCTTCCACGTATATCGAGGAGCGCACCTGGGTCAAGCTGACGATTTATCTGAATTCGGTCGCTGTCAATAGTGTCGCGGAGATGATGTTTCCCATGCGCGGCGGGAGTGGCTATCTACAGCCCTTTCGCTTCGTCAAGCTCGGCGCAGACGAACTGCACGCGCTCGATCGGGAAGTTACCGCTGCACTGAAGCAGACGGTCACGGGAAAAGTGATTGACTCCGGAGTGCGGGCGCCGCGGTTCTACCTCGAATCCTGGTAAGTTCCAAATCCATCGGTCTCACCTCAAGCCAGTCGGATAACTCCATTCGCGGAAACGCGCATCCTAGCCGCTGAGGGCGTGATAACCTCACGATTATCGGAATACGGGGAGGTGCTGGATGCGTTTGCTGACGAGTTTGCTGCTGATTTCAGGGATGGCCTGGGGGCAAGCAGCCACGCCGCAGGGCGCTTCTCCGAAGGCCGGAAGCCAAAGTCCGAGTGTCACGCCGGCCGCGCCAGCCCACGATGCTAACGTCGTCATTGTTCCAGCGGGCAGCAAAGTGCCGTTGCTATTGAAGCAGGCGATCTCGACGAAAAATGCGCGTGAGGGAGACGCCGTGTACGCGGAGACGGCATTTCCTTTTGTCTTGAACGATCACATGCTGATTCCCGCAGGAACCTATATCCAGGGCAAAATCTCACGGGTGGAAAAGCCCGGGCGTGGGAAGAAGCGAGCCGAATTGCTGATCCACTTTACATCGATGATTTATCCGACCGGATACACCGTCATGCTACCGGGATCGGTTGAGAATACGCCGGGTGCGGATTCGAATAGCGTGAAGGATGAAGAAGGGACAATCCAGGCAGACAACGACACGGGGAAGCGGGCGGGAGACGCTGTGAAGGGAGCCGCGGAAGGCGGAGTCGTCGGTTCAATTGGCGGTGCGGCTGCCGGTGGCTACAATGGCGCCCGCTATGGCGGGCTGGCGGGTTTGGCTGGTGGAGCAGCACTGGCATTGCTGAAGCACAGTCCCGATGTGAAGTTGGATGTGGGGACTTCGATCGAGATGGAAATCCAGCGCGACATTCAGATTGATGCCACCAGAATACAGGTGGCGAGGGCACAGTAAACCGGGCTTCCGCAAGGACAATGCAGAGGTCTGGAGTTCGCTGAATGTTCTGGGACATCTTGTTCGCCTTCTGGTTATGATTTGCGAGTCGTCCGTTTGGTGAACAAGGTGCGCATCAAGCCAAGCAACCTTTCGTAACCTCGATTTACTCTCCCGGTTCGCCGCACGGTATACAATCCGCCGTAGGGGTGTTGTCCGCTCCCTGAAGGGGAGGTGTCATGCCGGAGATTCTAGGCGGATTTACCACCATCATCATTGTTGTCGTTGTTATCTATCTTCTGAGTTCGATCAAAATTCTGGCGGAATACGAGCGTGGTGTAATTTTCCGTCTTGGCCGCCTGTTAGCCACGGCGAAGGGCCCGGGCGTGATCCTGGTATTCGCGCCGATCGATCGCATGGTGCGCGTTTCCTTGCGACAGGAGGCGCTCGAGGTGCCTCCGCAGGACATCATCACGCGCGATAACGTTACGCTCAAGGTGAACGCGGTCATCTTTCTCCGCGTGATCGAGCCGAGGAAGGCTGTGGTCGAGGTTTCAAACTACGTCTATCAGACGTCGCAGTTTGCGCAGACGACTTTGCGCTCGGTGCTCGGCGAACAGGAACTGGATGAGTTGCTGGCACATCGCGACAAGATCAACCTGCGGCTGCAGAGCATTCTGGATACGCACACGTCGCCGTGGGGCGTGAAAGTAACGAACGTGGAAGTGAAACAGGTCGATCTGCCGGAGTCGATGCTGCGCGCGATGGCGAAACAGGCCGAGGCGGAGCGCGAGAAGCGGTCGAAGATTATCCACGCGGAAGGCGAGTTCTCGGCGGCGCAGCGGCTGGTCGATGCGGCGCACTTGCTGTCGAGCGAACCGGTCAGCGTGCAGTTGCGCTACTTGCAGACGCTCACGGAGATCGGCGTGGAGAAGAATACGACGGTAGTCTTCCCGGTGCCGGTGGACTTCTTTTCGGGGATACAGAAGATGTTAAGCAGGGCGGGCGGAGATGCGGCGCCTGAAACGCCTGCAGGGAAGACCGCATAGTGTGTTCGCGGTAAGAAAGAAACGGCGATTTGTTGAAGACCAATTCGGCGGGCGAGTCGCCCGCCGGACGGCCGGTGGGACGCCGGCGCTACTGTTGCGCCAGGAGTTGAGGCATGCCTTCGTCGGAAGATACTGAAATAACACTCGGCACGGGGAAACTGCTGGTCCTTTTCTTTGGACTGGTGGCGATCTGCGCGTTGTTCTTCGCGCTGGGGTATTCGCTCGGGCGCAAGTCGGAGCCGACACTGGCTACGGTCGCCAGCGCGGCTGTGCCCCAGGCGTCGCCCAACGCCACGAAAGCGACCAGCGGGTCGGGTGCTCCGCCAATGACCTTCTACAAGGCGGTGGAGCAAAAAGATCCGAACGCGCAACTGACTGCCCCCCCAGACACTAAGACAGACGCGACCACTGCTTCTGCCGCCGCACCAGCGCAACCGCCACAGTCCACCAGCGTCGATCCGAGTACGACGCTCCCCATTAGCGGATACTTCGTGCAGGTGGCTGCTGTCAGCAAAGAGGAAGACGCTCAGGCCCTCGTGGATGCGCTGAAGAAAAAAGAGTATCCCGCGTTTGTCGCCGCCCAAAACGCCGACAAGCTGTTCCGCGTTCAGTTAGGACCTTTTGCCGAAGCGAAGGATGCAGAAGTAATCCGAACTAAGCTGATCGGCGATGGGTACAGTCCAATTGTGAAGAAATAAAACTCAGCAAAAGCTGAGTCAATGCCTGTTCTCTAGAGTCCCCGTGGGACAAGCACGAAATGATCAATCGCAATGCGGGCTCCGTCGTCGGCCCGTGTGCGGTCCAGTAGAAACACAATCTTCACTTCGTCGAACGCTTGGAGAGAGCGACGTTTCGGAATCGGGAAACTCAGCGTCTCGTCTACTGACGGCTGCTTCTTGTCGAAGTTCCAAGGTCTAGTGGAATTCACCATCACGCGTCCCAATGACACCGACGGGCTGTGAGGCATGGTTGTATTGACCAGCACCAGTTCGAGCCAAACACTCTCGGGATAACGATCCGCATTGCGGATGGCGATCTCGACGCGGCTGCAGCAGTCGAGTTCGATCAGGTTCGCCAGATGATCGTGAGCCTCGATCGATAGAGGGCGGCGATCGGTAGAGTGAATCTCAACGATATCCGGCGTAGTCTGAGCTTGCCGTGAGCCCACCGGTGGCTGCTCATCCGGAGACTTGAAGAACCAGTAAACGCCATCGAACGGAATCACCAAGGGGTTCGCGTTGCCGTTTGTGTTGAGGGCGTTCATAACGACCGGGGTGGGCGCAACAAGTTTTGTATAGTTCTTTTTTTCTCCCCATAAAATAATTCCCTCGTCGTCTTCTCCGCGATGTCCGGCTAGCACGTGGGCCGCGTTGTACCTCTGAATCCCTTTTGAATTTCCTTCCGAAGGATGATACGGAAGAAGGCCGAAATGGGCTGCTGTCGCGCCGTGTCCACCGCCGTGCTGCAGATAAGGAAATAGACCGACGATCATTAGCATGCAGACGACAAGCACCGCTAGCGCTGGACTCGTTTTCGAAGGTTCCGTCGAATGAGGCCGCTGGCGGTCGCAATCCCAAGTCCAAACGGCAAATGAAATGGCGACGAGGAGTGCTCCCGCCGCGGTGTGTCCGCCGAGAGCTGACAGTGTTCCGATTTGAAGGGACATTGCGGCGAGAATCGATTTCTGAAGCCGAAGCATGGAGGCTGAGGACGTGGGATCGGTCGAGAATGAGAGCCAAAGTGTTTCTGCGTCGGTATGCAATGGTTCCCGATTCGGCTGCAGCGAAGTGGTAACGAGAATGGCAAGGAGCGCGGCGATGGGCAAGGTCCACGGCGAGCTTTCTCGAAGAAACAGAACGAAGGGAGCCAGCCAGATCGCAGCGACCGAGGCATGCTGCAACAGTCGGAGAAATTCGGTCTGATTATTATGCAGGACCTTGGGAGTGAGAGCGGCAACCGTTACGACACAAACGATGGAAACGGTGAAAACTTCTTCCACGATTAAGCCCAGCAGTTCCGGCAAAGAGAGGATGTGCCCGTGCGGCACTGGGAAGGCTAAGACGGCGACGCATGCGGCGGCCAACAATCCGGCGGGTAGGAGCACGGGGCGGATATCTCGGTACGGGATGGGGGCCGTTGGCGGATTACTGAAAAGTCCCATC
>Ga0335069_10015135_pt1 | contig 10786 bp, 5 predicted proteins | sample Lox_Sample_11_FD_206714 | JGI IMG/M metagenome (GOLD analysis project Ga0335069, IMG submission 206714) | Soil microbial communities from Loxahatchee National Wildlife Refuge, Florida, United States - Lox_Sample_1.1 | ecosystem: Environmental > Terrestrial > Soil > Wetlands | place: USA: Florida... | reverse complement strand
CCGGCGCGAGGCCAGCACGGTCTGCAGCTGCCCGATCGCCTCGTTGCGCCGTCCCAGTTGCAGCAGCGCCAGCCCGAGATTGTTGTGCACCGCCGGGTCCTCCGGCAGGAGCCGCGCCGCCGCCGCGCCAGGGCGACCACCAGCAGCGCGCACAACCCGTGCTGGAGCACGTTGGCGACGTGATAGCCGACGACGTCCTCCTGCCAGAGGTGGTACTCCAGCCAGAATGTCGAGTGCAGCAGCGGGAAGTACTGGCTGGTGATGCCGACGTCGAACCAGAGGCGCGCCAAGCCCGCCAGGGACCACCATTCCGGCCGCGTGACATGATCCGCGTCGTCGATCAGCGGCCCGCCGTGCAGGGCCGGTTAATAAGCCAGGAACGTGGCGGCGAGCAGCGCCAAGCCCAGGCCGACGGTCGCCAACGACCGCCCGCGCGAATTCGCATCAGGGGCAACGGAGGACTCCGGCATGCGCAACGCAGACACATGAGTGCCCGCTCCGCGCCTGCCAAGCTCGATTCAGAACTGGAGGATCGCGAACCTTACGGCAGGTCGGTCGTCCCCATCAGATACCGATCGCATTCCCGGGCGGCGCCGCGGCCCTCGTTGATCGCCCAGACCACCAGGCTTTGCCCCCGGCGGCAGTCGCCGGCGGCGAAGATGTTCGGCAGGTTGGTCGTGAACTTCTCGTGCTCGGCCTTGATGTTGCTGCGCGGGTCGGTCTCGACGCCGAGCTCCTTGAGCAGCGGCTGCTCCGGTCCAAGGAAGCCCATCGCCAGCAGCACCAGCTGGGCGGGGTGCGTCCGCTCGGTGCCGGGCACCTCCTTGGGGATGAACTGGCCCTTCTCGTTCTTTTCCCAGGCGATCTGGACGGTCACGAGCTCCTTCACCGCGCCCTTGGCGTCGCCGAGGAACTTCTTGACCGTCGTGAGATAGACGCGCGGATCGGCGCCGAACTTCGCGGCCGCCTCCTCCTGGCCGTAGTCGAGCTTGTAGACCTTGGGCCATTCCGGCCACGGGTTGTCCGGCGCGCGGTCCGCGGGCGGCTTGGGCAGGATCTCGATCTGCAGCAGGCTGCGGCAGCCCTGGCGCATCGCGGTGCCGACGCAGTCGGTGCCGGTGTCGCCGCCGCCGATCACGACGACGTCCTTGCCCCGCGCCTGGATCGGCGCGTGCTCCGTGCCGCTGTTGAGCAGGGCCTTGGTGTTCGCGGTGAGGAACTCCATCGCGAAGTGCACGCCCTTGAGATTGCGCCCCTCGATCGGCAGGTCGCGCGCCTGGGTGGCGCCAGTGCAGAGGACGGTGGCGTCGAATTCCTTGAGGAAGATCTGCGGCTCGACGTTGTCACCCACGTTCGCGTTGCAGAGGAACTTGACGCCCTCCTGCTCCATCAGCTGGAGGCGGCGCAGCAGGACCTCCCGCTTGTCGAGCTTCATGTTCGGGATGCCGTACATGAGCAGCCCGCCGGGCCGGTCGGCGCGCTCGAACACGGTGACCCAGTGGCCGGCCTTGTTGAGCTGGGCGGCGGCGGAGAGCCCGGCCGGGCCGGAGCCGATGACCGCCACCTTCTTGCCGGTGCGGGCCTTCGGCGCCTCGGGCACCACCCAGCCCTCCTCCCAGCCCCGCTCGATGATGGCGTACTCGATGTTCTTGATCGTGACCGGCGGGGTGTTGATCCCGAGCACGCACGAGCCCTCGCAGGGCGCGGGGCAGACCCGGCCGGTGAACTCGGGAAAGTTGTTGGTCTTGTGCAGGCGGGCCAGCGCCTCGTGCCAGAGGCCGCGGTAGATCAGGTCATTCCACTCCGGGATGAGGTTATGGATCGGGCAGCCAGAGGCCATGCCGCTGACCAGCTTGCCCGTGTGGCAGAACGGCACGCCGCAGTCCATGCAGCGCGCCCCCTGGTTGCGGAGCTTTTTCTCCTCCATGTGATCATGGAATTCCTGCCAGTCGCGCACGCGCTCAAGCGGCGGGCGGTCGACGGGAAGCTCGCGCAGATATTCGATGAATCCGGTGGGTTTGCCCATGGTGATAAGGCTTGGGGGCTGAAACGGGTGATCAGTTGCCGCCGACGCGTGCCTGGTCGCGGGCGTTTTCCTCGAAGGCCACCATCACGGCCTCGTCGCCGGACAGGCCCTGCTCGTGGGCGCGGGCGAGGCAGGCGAGCATGCGCTGGTAGTCCTTCGGCAGGACCTTGACGAAGCGCGGGACCGTCGCCTCCCAGGAGGCGAGCAGGGTTTGGGCGCGGGTGCTCTGGGTCCAGGCCGCGTGGCGCTCGATCATGGCGCGCACGACCGCGATCTCCTCCGGGTCCTCGAGCTTGGCCAGGCCGACCATCTGCGTGTTCACGTTCTGCGCGAAGCGGCCCGCCTCGTCGAACACGTAGGCGACGCCGCCCGACATGCCCGCCGCGAAATTCCGGCCCGTGGGGCCGAGCACGACCACCCGGCCACCGGTCATGTATTCGCAGCCGTGGTCGCCCACGGCCTCGACCACGGCGTTGAGCCCGCTGTTGCGCACGCAGAAGCGCTCGCCGGCCATGCCGCGGATGTAGGCCTCGCCGGCGGTGGCGCCGTAGAAGGCGACGTTGCCGACGATGATGTTCCGCTCCGGGGCGAACGTGCTGCCGGCCGGCGGATGGACGATGATTTTGCCGCCGGAAAGCCCCTTGCCGACGTAGTCGTTGGCGTCGCCCTCGAGGGAGAAGGTCATGCCCCGCGGCATGAACGCCCCGAAACTCTGGCCGGCGGAGCCCCGGAAATGGATCCGGACGGTGTCGTCCGGCAGGCCCGCGGCGCCCAGCTTCTTGGTGAGCTCGCTGCCCGTGATGGTGCCGACCACCCGGTTGACGTTGCGGATCGGCATCTCGGCGACGACCTTCTCGCCCCGCTCGATGGCGGGCCGGCAGATCTCCAGCAGTGTGGTGAGATCGAGCGACTTCTCGAGGCCGTGGTCCTGCTTGGTGCGGCAGTAGCGGCCCACGTCGGCGCCGATGTCCGGGGCATAGAGGATGTTCGAGAAGTCGAGCCCCCTCGCCTTCCAGTGATCCACCGCCTTGCGCGCCTCCAGGCAGTCCACCCGGCCGACCATCTCGTCGACGGTGCGGAAGCCGAGCTGGCTCATGACCTCGCGCAGCTCCTCGGCGATGAAGCGCATGAAATTGACCACGTGCTCGGGCTTGCCCGTGAACCGGGCCCGCAGGCGCGGATCCTGGGTCGCGACGCCGGTCGGGCAGGTGTTGAGGTGGCACACGCGCATCATGATGCAGCCCACGGAGACGAGCGGGCCGGTGGCGAAGCCGAATTCCTCGGCGCCGAGCAGCGCCGCGATGGCGACGTCGCGGCCGGTCTTCAGCTGGCCGTCGGTCTCGACCACGATCCGGTCGCGGAGATTGTTCAGGACGAGCGTCTGGTGGGTCTCGGCCAGGCCGAGCTCCCACGGCAGGCCGGCGTGCTTGATCGACGTCTGCGGCGAGGCGCCGGTGCCGCCGTCGTGGCCGGAGATGAGCACGACGTCCGCGTGGGCCTTGGCGACGCCGGCGGCGACGGTGCCGACGCCGACCTCGGCGACGAGCTTCACGCTGATCCGCGCGTCGCGGTTGGCGTTCTTCAGGTCGTGGATCAGCTCCGCCAGGTCCTCGATCGAGTAGATATCGTGGTGCGGCGGCGGGGAGATGAGGCCGACGCCGGCGGTGGTGTGGCGGACGCGGGCGATCCACGGATAGACCTTGGTGCCGGGCAGCTGGCCGCCCTCGCCGGGCTTGGCGCCCTGCGCCATCTTGATCTGCAGCTCGCGGGCGTGGACGAGGTAGTCGCTGGTGACCCCGAAGCGCGCGGAGGCGACCTGCTTGATCGCGGAGTTCTTCGAGTCGCCGTTGGGCAGGGGCTCGTAGCGGGCGGGATCCTCGCCGCCCTCGCCCGTATTCGACTTGCCGCCGATCCGGTTCATGGCGACGGCCAGGGTCTCGTGCGCCTCCTGGCTGATCGAGCCGTAGGACATCGCGCCGGTCTTGAACCGCTTCATGATCGTCTCGACCGGCTCCACCTCGGCCAGGGGCACGGGCGCGCCGGGCTTGAAGTCGAGCAGGCTGCGCAGGGTGCAGAGGGTCCGCGCCTGGTCGTTGACCAGCTTCGCGTACTCCTTGTAGACCGCGTAGCTGCCGGTGCGCACGGCCTTCTGCAGGCGGTGGATCGTCTCCGGGTTGAAGAGGTGGAACTCGCCGTCGTCGCGCCACTGGTACTGGCCGCCGGCCGGGAGCACCTGGCCGTTGACGGTGCGGCTGGGAAAGGCCTCGCGATGGCGCGCGAGCACCTCCTGGGCGATGACGTCGAGCCCGATGCCACCGACGCGCGACGGCGTCCAGGTGAAGTAGTTGTCGACCACATCCTGGCGCAGGCCGACGGCCTCGAAGACCTGGGCGCCGCGGTAGCTCTGGATCGCGGAGATGCCCATCTTGGACATGACCTTGATCACGCCCTTGGAGGCCGCCTTGACGAAGTTCTTGCGGGCCAGCTTGTGGTCCACGTTCGGCAGGAGGCCGTCGTGGATCATCTCGTCGACGGTCTCGAACGCCAGATAGGGGTTGATCGCGCTGCAGCCGTAGCCGATCAGCAGCGAGAAGTGGTGCACCTCGCGCGCCTCGCCGGTCTCCAGCACCATGCTGATGCGGGTGCGCAGGCCCTCGCGGATGAGGTAGTGGTGCAGGCCGGCCACCGCGAGCAGCGCGGGCACCGGCGCGTAGTCCTGGTTCACGCCCCGGTCGCTGAGGATGATGAGGTTGACCTCCTCCTCCTCGATCATGCGCCGCGCCATCACGCACAGCTCCTCGAGGGATTTGGCCAGGCCCTTCTCGCCACGGGTGACGCGGAAGAGGATCGGGAGCACGCCGACCTTGAAGCCCGGCAGGTCGAGGCGCCGGATCTTGGCGAAATCCTCGTTGGTGAGGATCGGCCATTCCAGCTCGACGCGGCGGCAGGCGGACGGCTGCGGGTTGAGCAGGTTGCCCTCCGACCCGAGCCGGGTCTCCGCCGAGACGATGAGCTCCTCGCGGATGCAGTCGATCGGCGGGTTGGTGACCTGGGCGAAGAGCTGCTTGAAGTAATCGTAGAACAACCGGGGCCGGTTCGAGAGCACGGCGAGGGCGGCGTCGTTGCCCATCGAGCCGACCGCCTCCACGCCGTCGCGCGCCATCGGGGTGAGGACGATGCGCTGGTCCTCGAAGGTGTAGCCGAACGCGATCTGGCGCTGCAGCAGCGTGCGCGCATCCGGCTCCGGCAGGCTCGGCGCCGCCGGGAGATCCTCCAGCTGCACGAGGTGCTCCTGGAGCCAGAGGCGATAGGGGCGCTCGCCGGCGATCTTGGCCTTGAGCTCCTCGTCGGTGATGATCCGGCCCTCGCCGGTGTCGACGAGGAACATGCGGCCGGGCTGCAGGCGGCCCTTCTCCAGCACCTGGTCCGGCGGCACGTCGAGCACGCCGACCTCGGAGGCCATGATCACGCGGTCGTCCTTGGTGACGTAGTAGCGCGAGGGGCGCAGGCCGTTGCGGTCCAGCACCGCGCCGATCCGGATGCCGTCGCTGAAGGCGATGGAGGCCGGGCCGTCCCACGGCTCCATCAGGCAGCTGTGGTACTGGTAGAAGGCGCGCCGGTCGTCGTCCATGGTCTGGTGGCCGGACCACGGCTCGGGGATCAGCATCATCATCGCGTGCGGCAGCGGGCGGCCGGCGAGGACGAGCAGTTCGAGCGTGTTGTCGAACATCGCCGAGTCGCTGCCGTTGGGGTCGATGACGGGGTGGATCTTCGCGATGTCGTCGCCGAAGAGCTCCGACTCGAACAGCGCCTCGCGGGCGTGCATCCAGTTGATGTTGCCGCGGAGGGTGTTGATCTCGCCGTTGTGCGCGAGGTAGCGGTACGGGTGGGCGCGCTCCCAGCTCGGGAACGTGTTCGTGCTGAAGCGCGAGTGCACCAGGGCGAGCGCGGTCTCCATCGCCGGGTCGCGCAGGTCCGGGAAATATTCCGGGAGCTGCTCGGTCAGGAGCATGCCCTTGTACACGATGGTGCGGCAGGAGAGGCTGGGCAGGTACCAGTACTCGCCGCCGTCGAGACCGCCCGCCCGGAGCTCGCTGTAGGCGCGCTTGCGGATGACGTAGAGCTTGCGCTCGAAGGCGAGGTCGTCGGTGAGCTTGCGGTTGCGGCCGATGAAGACCTGGCGGATGAACGGCTCGCACGAGCGGGCGGTGTCGCCGAGCGACGAGCTGTTGGCGGGCACCGTGCGCCAGCCGAGGAAGGTCTGCCCCTCCGCCTGGATGATCTGCTCGAAGCGCTCCTCGAGGCGGCGCCGGTGGTTGGGATTGCGGGGCAGGAAGACGAGGCCGCACCCGTACTCGCCCGGCCCCGGCAGGGCGATGCGCGTCCGCTTGCAGACCTCGGCGAGAAAGGCGTGGGGCAGCTGGAGCAGGACGCCGGCGCCGTCGCCGGTGTTGGGCTCGCTGCCGCTGGCCCCGCGGTGGTCGAGGTTGCGCAGCACCTGGATCGCCTGCTGCAGGATCTGGTTGGATTTGCGGCCCTTGATGTCGACGACGAAGCCGACGCCGCAGGCGTCGTGCTCGAACCAGGGGTCGTAGAGCCCCTGCTTCGGCGGCAGCCCCAGCCGCGGGGGCCGGGGGGCGGGGGCGCTGTCAGGATGGCGATTCATCAGTGCGGATACGGTGTGGCGGTGGGCAGTGGGTCAACGGGAAACTCAGTGACGAACAGGCGGCAAGGAAAGGGCCGGTCCCGCGGTGCGCGAGCCGGCCCTGTGAAAACTTGGATGGTTTTGACCGAGTGGCTCGTCAGAAGAACCGGATCGTTTTGGTGGCCATGGTGGCATTGTCCCCGTCCGTGCAGCCGACATTGGTGGGCTCCGGGGCCGGGGCGTCGCTGGGTTCGACCAGATTGTTGGCGAGCAGATAGTTTTCCACCTCCTCGCCGGAGATGTCGGCGAGCATGATGCCGTCGATCTCGACGCAGGGGGAAAGCGGCTGGGAGGACTTGCGGACCATCTCCTCGTAGTTGGCGTGGTTGTTCAGGATGTCGATGTCGTCGTACTCGAGATTGTATTTGCGCATGATGGCGCGCACCCCGCGGGACCAGCCGCAATGCGGTTTAAGGTAGGCCTTGATCTTCATGCAGGAACTATGCCGGGCGACAAAAACGGCGCAACTTATAGGGGCGCTTTTCCGACAATCAAGAGAAAGCTTTGGCGGCGGGCCGGCGCCGCCGGCCGGCTCCGGGACCCGGGCGGGAACGAATTTTGCCTAGCGGCGCCCCACCCTTTCGTCTAGACCCCCGGGCCGATGAAAGTACTCGTCACCGGCGCGGCCGGGTTTATCGGCTTCCACGTCTGCCAGCGCCTGGCGTCCGCCGAGCAGTGCGAGGTGCTCGGAGTCGACAACCTGAATGACTACGCCTCCGGCGAGCTCAAGCGCGCGCGGCTCGCGGCGCTCGAGAAGCTCGCCGGCTTCCGGTTCGTGCGGGCCGATTTCGCCGACCCTGCGGCCTGGGGCGGGATCTACGAGCACTTTCGTCCGGACTACCTGGCGCACCTCGGCGCGCAGACCGGAGTGCGCTACAGCCTGGAGAATCCCGCCGCCTACGTGCACAGCAATCTCGACGGCTTCGCCTGCGTGCTCGAGGCGGCGCGGCGGCGGCCGCCGAAGCACTTCGTGTTCGCCTCCAGCAGCTCGGTCTACGGGGCGCACGCCCGCGTGCCGTTTTCCGAGGAGGCCGAGACGGGGCAACCGCTCTCGTTTTATGCCGCGACCAAGAAGGCGAACGAGGCGATGGCCTACAGCTACGCCCACATGCACGGCCTGAATCTCACCGGCCTGCGCTTCTTCACGGTCTACGGGCCCTGGGGCCGCCCGGACATGGCGCCGATGCTCTTCTCCCGTGCAATTTGCAGCGGCCAGCCCATCCGCCTCTACAACCACGGCCGCTACCAGCGGGACTTCACCTACGTCGACGACATCGTCGATGGCGTGATCCGGGTCCTGCTCTACCCGCCGGCGGACCAACCGGTGCCCCCGTGGCGCATCTTCAACATCGGCCACAACCGTCCGGTGGAGATGATCCGGTTCGTGCAGCTCCTGGAATCCCTGCTGGGCCGCCCGGCGAAGCTCGAACTCCTCCCGCCGCTGGCCACCGAGATGCCGGAGACCTGCGCCGACCTGCGCCACATCCGCGCGGCGGTGGGTTACGAGCCCAAGGTGCCCCTCGAGGAGGGCCTGCCGCGGTTCGTCTCCTGGTTCAAGGAATATCACGGCGTGCGCTGATCGGGGTCGGCGCCGACGCGCCGCTTCTTTTCGTTTGCCCCGCGTGGCTCTTTGCCGAAAAAAGGCCCGCGGACCCGGGCCGGTTTCGAGGCTCGCGCCGCCCGGATTTTCCGCATAACCTCCGTTTTCCAAAAAACGCAAATCCCATGTCGAAAGCCACCCCCGCCAAAACGCCCGCCGCCCCCGCCCGCCCCGACTCCGCCCCGGAGACCGCGCGCGCGAAGAACATCGAACTCGCCGTCTCCGCGATCACCAAGCAGTTCGGCGACGGCGCCATCATGCGCCTCGGCAGCGCGTCGCGGATGAACGTCGAGACGATCTCCACCGGCTCGCTCGCCATCGACCTCGCCCTCGGGGTCGGCGGTTTGCCGCGCGGGCGCACCGTCGAGATCTACGGCCCCGAGGCCTCGGGCAAAACCACCTTCTGCCTGAGCGTCATCGCCGAGGCGCAGCGCCGGGGCGGCCTGGCCGCCTTCATCGACGTCGAACACGCCCTGGATCCGAAATACGCGCGCATCGTCGGCGTCAAACTGGACGACCTGCTGATTTCCCAGCCGGACAGCGGCGAGGATGCCCTCAACATAGCCGAAACGCTCATCCGCTCCAATTCCATCGATGTCATCGTCATCGACTCCGTCGCCGCGCTCGTCTCGCGGGCCGAACTGGACGGCCAGATGGGCGACGCGACCGTCGGCTCGCAGGCCCGGTTGATGAGCCAGGCGATGCGGCGGCTGACCTCTGTCATCAGCAAGACCAAATGCGTCTGCATCTTCACGAACCAGATCCGGGAGAAGATCGGCGTGATGTTCGGCAATCCGGAGACGACGCCGGGCGGCCGCGCGCTGAAGTTTTTCGCATCGATCCGGCTGGAAATCCGGCGCAAGGACCAGCTCAAGACCCCGGATGGCCGCGTGGTGGGCAACCGCACGAAGATCAAGATCGTGAAGAACAAGGTGGCGCCGCCCTTCACGGAGTGTGAGTTCGACATCATGTACGACGAGGGCATCTCGCAGACCGGCTCGCTCCTCGATCTGGGCATCGAGCACCGCATCTTGGAAAAGAAGGGCGCCTGGATCGCCTACAACGGCGAACTGGTCGGCCAGGGGCGCGAGGCGGCCAAGGACGCGCTGGCCAAAGCCCCGGAGCTCGCCGCAAAAATCAAGGCTGGGATTCTCGAGCGGGTAAACGTCACCGGCGGAACCGAAGTCGCGAGCAGCCCCGCGGCGGAATAGCCGTCCGCCGGGGAAGTCCGGGCGCGCGCTTTCGCTTTGCCTTCAATGCCATCCTCGTTTGGGTGGCAGAATGGCGTCGTCCGGAGACACCATCGCCGCGCCGGCCACGCCGGCGGGCACATCCGCCCTGGCCCTCGTCCGGGCCAGCGGTCCCCTTGCCGGCCGGCTGTGGGAAGCCATCTTCGCGGCAACTCCCCTGCCCCGCCAGGCGCACCACGGCGATTACCGCGATCAAACGGGCGCACTGATCGACGATGTGGTGGCGGTGTATTTCCAAGCCCCCAATTCTTATACCGGAGAGGATATCGTCGAGGTTAGCTGTCATGGCAACCCGTTCATCATCCATAAGATACTAAATGATCTCTACGCCCGGGGATGTCGTCCTGCCGAACCGGGCGAATTCACCAAACGGGCCTTCCTCAACGGTCGCCTGGGCTTGAGCGAGGCCGAGGCGGTGGCCGACTTGATTCGCGCCCGCAGCGATCGCGCGCTGGCCGCCGCCAACCAGCAGCTCCGCGGGGCGCTGGGCCGCCGGCTCCAGGTTTTGTCCGACCAACTCCTGGATCTGGTCGCGCGGGTCGAGGCCCAGCTGGATTTTCCCGAAGAAGATCTGCCGCCGGAAGACCGCGCCCTGCTGCTCGACGGCGTCCAGCGCCTCCACGCCGACACCGCCCGCCTCCTCGCCAGCGGCCACTACGCCGAAATACTCCGCGACGGCCTGAAAACCGTGATCCTCGGCCCCCCCAACGCTGGCAAGAGCACCCTGCTCAACCGCCTCGTCGGAACGGAGCGCGCCCTCGTCAGCCCCGAACCCGGCACCACCCGGGACTACCTCGAGGAACGGATCACCCTCGGGCCCCATTGTATTCGACTGATTGATACCGCCGGCCTGAACCCCCGCCCCGCCCCGCTCGAGCGCCTCGGCATGGCGAAAGCCCTGGAACACGCCGCCGCGGCCGACCTCATCCTGCTCCTCCTCGATGCCACCCGGCCCGCCCCGGCCCTCGCGGAAGTCGAATCGCTGCCCGGGTTGACGGCGGCCAACGCGCTGCTGGTCGTGAACAAGGTCGACCTCGCGCCCGCCGGGCCGTTCCCCGCCAGCCCGCCGGGCGTGCCGACCCTCAGGATCTCGGCGCTCACCGGCGCGGGTTGTGATGAGTTGGTGGCGGCGATCGCGCGCCACGCTGAGTCATTTCGCTCCGAACAGGACGAGGAACTGATTGCGATCAATTCCCGTCATGCCG
>Ga0335069_10015134_pt1 | contig 10786 bp, 9 predicted proteins | sample Lox_Sample_11_FD_206714 | JGI IMG/M metagenome (GOLD analysis project Ga0335069, IMG submission 206714) | Soil microbial communities from Loxahatchee National Wildlife Refuge, Florida, United States - Lox_Sample_1.1 | ecosystem: Environmental > Terrestrial > Soil > Wetlands | place: USA: Florida... | reverse complement strand
AGCGAAAAGCCCAAGCGCGTGTCCGATCGTTACGCCTATCGTTTTCACGAACACTAGGCTCACACCCCCAGCCAGCAGCACGGCGATCAGCGCCATCGCGTTTGCGCGCAGCCCCTTGGCGCTCGTTAACCCGACAAAAAACTGCTTGCCGTACCCAATGCCCACTCCATAGAGGAACAGAGCGAGCCCGAGCGTGCCTACCATCGCCGCCGGCGCCGACTTCGGCGCGAACCAGCCCATGGCAAGGGCGACGAAAAGGACGGCGCCTGCACCGAGGGAGAATCCCTTGATGTTGATCTCGCCAATCAGATACCCGATCGCGATAGTGAGAAACAGCGCCATCATGGGCTGTTGCTCCAGGAAGGTTTTGATCAGCTCCATAATTCCTCCTCGTCAGTACACGGTGAGGCCCCGGCTGCGAAATTGGCCGCGCACGCGCTCCGTCAGCTCAGGGTCGGGCGGCGCGACACTTTCCAACGGATAATCCAGCCCGAGCTTGTGCCACTTGCCCTGGCCCATCTGGTGGAAGCGCAGGATCTCCACGCGCTCGAGTGACGCCAGCCCGGCACAGATATCGGCCACCTTCTCTACGTTGTCGTAGCCGTCGGTTAGACCTGGCACGAGGACGAAGCGTATCCAGATCGGACGCTTCAGTGCCGAGAGCCGACGGGCGTAATCGAGCGTCGGTTGCAGCGGCTGGCGCGTGACCTTCTCATAGGTTTCAGGGTCGCCCGACTTGATGTCGAGCAGATTGAGGTCGATGTCCATCAGTTCCTGATCAGTGAGGCGGTCTCCGAGGCGGCCCGAAGTGTCGAGACAGGTGTGCAGTCCAAGCTGCTTGCAGCGACGGAAGATCTGCATTACGAACGGCCTCTGCAGCACGGGCTCGCCACCCGAGAGCGTGACGCCACCCTTGCTGATCTTGAGTACCTGCGCGTACTTGCTGATCTGGCGCATCGAGCGCGCCACAGACACGGGGTGCCCGTTGTACTTGTGCCAGGTGTCCGGGTTATGACAGTACTGGCACCGCAGCGGGCACCCCGTCAGAAAGCCGACAAAGCGCAGTCCAGGACCATCGACCGTGCTACCCACTTCCCAGGAGTGAACGTACCCAATAACGTCGTCTCCATCCTGTGCCTCCTCGACGTCACCGGGATGCACGGTGAAGTAGTCGCGCGCTGTCTTGCTTTCTACCGCCCCCTTGCGCGCGACATGCAGCTCGTAGCGGCTTCCGGTCTGTGGCTCGCTCATAGCGTTCACTCTACATGGCGCCGTGGAAGGTGCGGTTAATAACGTCGAGTTGTTGTTCCTTGGTCAGCTTGACGAAGTTCACCGCGTACCCGGACACGCGGACCGTGAGCTGCGGATACTTCTCCGGGTGTTTCATCGCATCCTGGAGCGTTTCGCGGTTCATTACGTTGACGTTGACGTGGAAACCTCCACTCGAAAAATAGGCATCGAGAACACCGGTGCCGCGAGTGATGCGATCGCTCTCGCTGCCGAGGGCAGCGGGTACCACCGAAAGGGTGAGCGAGATGCCGTCCTCCGCGTCGTCGTAAGGGATCTTGGCGACCGACATCATGGCGGCCAGGGCGCCGTGCGTGTCCCGACCATTCGACGGGTTCGCGCCGGGTGCGAAGGGTTCGCCCTTCTTGCGACCGTCCGGTGTATTGCCTGTCGCCTTGCCGTAGACGACGTTGGAAGTGATGGTGAGTACCGATTGCGTGTGGACCGCATCGCGGTAGCTCGGGTACTTCCGGATCTTGGTCATCATCATGGAGACCAGCATGCGGGCGATCTCGTCCGCGCGCTCGTCGTTATTGCCGAAGAACGGAAATTCGCCCTCGGTTTTGAAGTCGACCATGATCCCGCGCTCGTCGCGGACCGGCTTCACCTTGGCGTACTTGATGGCGGAGAGGCTATCGGCGGCGTGCGAAAGGCCAGCGACCCCGCAAGCGAGAGTGCGCAGGATGTCGCGGTCGTGCAGCGCCATCTCCAGCGACTCGTAGCAATACTTGTCGTGCATGTAGTGAATGATGTTGAGGGCGTTGACATAGTTCTTTGCCAACCAGTCCATCATGGGATCGAGCCGACTCATGACTTCGTCGTAACTGAGCACCTCCGTCGTGATGGGAGCAAGCTTCGGCCCGACCTGCTCGCCGCTTATCTCGTCCCGTCCCCCGTTCAAGGCGTACAGCAGGGTCTTGAGCAGGTTTACGCGCGCGCCGAAGAACTGCATCTGCTTGCCGATGCGCATGGCAGAAACGCAGCAGGCGATGGCGCAGTCGTCGCCCCACTTGGGCCGCATCAGATCGTCGGACTCGTACTGGATGGAACTGGTATCGATCGATGCCTTAACCGCATATCGCTTGAAGCCCTCGGGCAGCCGCGGGGACCAGTAGACAGTAAGGTTGGGCTCGGGCGCCGGCCCGAGGTTGTAGAGGGTGTGCAGCATGCGAAATGCGGTCTTGGTGACGAGCGTGCGCCCGTCCTCGCCCATCCCGCCCACCACTTCCGTGACCCACACCGGGTCGCCTGAGAAGAGCTGGTTATATTCTGGTGCGCGCAAGAAGCGCACGATCCGCCACTTGATCACCAGATCATCGATGATTTCCTGGGCTTGCGATTCCGTCAGCGTGCCCTCGCGCAGGTCTCTCTCGAAATAAATGTCCCAGAAGGTGGACAAACGACCGGCCGACATCGCCGCACCGTTTTGCTGCTTGATGGCGGCAAGATAGCCAAAGTAAGTCCACTGCACGGCCTCACGAGCATTGCTGGCGGGTGCGGATATGTCGTACCCGTAGCGAGACGCCATTTCCTTCAGTTCCTTCAGCGCCCGAATCTGTTCCGCCAGTTCCTCGCGCAGACGGATTACTTCCTCGGTCGAATGGCGGTCGTCCAAATCGGCCTTCTCACGCTGTTTCTCGGCAATGAGGAAATCCACCCCGTAGAGCGCAACTCGCCGGTAGTCGCCGATAATGCGACCGCGACCGTAAGCATCCGGCAGGCCAGTGATCACTCCCGACGATCGGGCTTTTCTGATCTCCGACGTATAGGCATCGAATACTCCGTCGTTGTGAGTTTTGCGGTACTTGGTAAAGATTTCGGCGAGGCGCGCGTCCGGCATATAGCCGTAAGCCTCAAGGCTCGCCGCAACTACGCGCCAGCCGCCAAATGGCATGATGGCGCGTTTGAGTGGTGCGTCGGTCTGCAGGCCGACAATGATCTCGCGCTCCTTGTCGATGTAGCCGGGCGCATGCGCCAAGATGCCGGAGGGAACCTGCGAAACGTCAAGCACGCCTTTTTCGCGTTCCTTCGCGAGCAGTGGCTGTAATGTCTCCCACATGCCGCGCGTCCGCGCGGTAGCGCTCTGCAGAAAGGCTCCGTCCCCCTCGTACGGGGTGTAATTGCGTTGGATGAAATCGCGGACATTGACTCCGCTCTGCCATAGGCCCGGCCTGAAGCCACGCCATGCGATTTCCCATTTCTCCTTGGCAAGTGCTGGACTGGCTGCCATCTCACCCTCCTTGGTGTGTTTCAGATCAAGCTGCTGCTGCCTCTGCCCTTCCAATAACGCGCCGAGTGTGGCGCGCGATCATGAGTTCTTCGTTCGTGGGAATCGTCCAGACCGAAACGGGACTTGATGCCGTGCTGATGCGCGGTGCGCCGGCGTTATTGGCATCGGCATCGAGATCGATTCCAAGCCAGCGGGCGTCCCGGCAAACACGTTCGCGAATTACAGTCGCGTGCTCGCCGATACCGCCGGTAAATACCAGTGCGTCGAGGCCGCTGATCGCAGCCGCGAGCGAGCCAAGTTCGCGCACGATGCGATAGATGAAGAGATCGACTGCGAACTGCGCACGCGGCTCCGGGCTTTGCAGTAGCGTGCGCATGTCGCTTGAAACCTCTGACACGCCGAGCAGCCCCGATTCCTGGTAAATGAGCCTTTCGATGGCGCGCGCGTTCATTTTGAGCTCATCCATCAGGTAAAGGATCACGCCCGGATCGATCGCACCGCAACGCGTGCCCATGGGCAGGCCATCAGCTGCCGTGAAGCCCATGGTCGTGGCCACGCTCTTGCACGCGCACAACGCGCACATGCTGGCCCCATTGCCAAGGTGCGCGACTACGACACGGCCCGCAGCCGCCTTCGGATCGAATTGCGGCAGCACGCTGGCGATGTACTCGTAGGAGAGGCCATGGAAGCCATAGCGCCGCACGCCGCGTTCAGTGATTGCGGACGGCAGCGCGAACGCCTGCGCAATCTCAGGCTGAAAGGAATGAAAAGCGGTGTCGAAGCACGCGACCTGCGGCAGTTCCGGCAACCGTTGAGCGGCAATGCGGATCGGCACCAGATTATGCGGCTGGTGCAGTGGGGCGAGCGGTATGAATTTCTCCAGCTTGGCAATTACCTGCGCACTGACCAGGGTCGGCTGCGAGAATTCGAGTCCGCCGTGTACGACCCGATGCCCCAAGGCCACCAGGCGATTGTCGTGCCGCTGGCTCCGCAGGAATTCGATCAAGTAATCGATCGCGCCCTCATGACCCAGGCGCGTTCCCTCACCCCACTTGTGTGCTCCGATCTCCGTCCCCGCCGTATCTTTAGCGACGAAGCGGGGCGAAGCGTAGAGCCCTTCGACCTGCCCGCGAAACTTGAGACTGACCTGGTCCCCACGTTCGGCGAAGACCGAGAACTTGATGCTGGAAGAGCCGGCGTTTAGAACCAGAATTGCGTCGTCCATAGCTCACGCTGCCATTTCACCGCCGCTATCGCGGCGGAATTTGGCCACCAGCACCGCCACCGCGCAGGAGGCAAGACGTGTTGTCACCGAGTCGGCGCGGCTGGTTAGGATGATTGGCACACGTGCCCCGAGCACGATACCGGCGGCATCAGCATCCGCGAGGAATGACAGGCTCTTGGCCAGCATATTTCCCGCTTCAAGGTCGGGCGCGACGAGGATGTCGGCCACTCCCGCCACAGGTGACTCGATTTTCTTTATCTTCGCTGCCGTCAGGTTGATCGCGTTATCCAAGGCGAGCGGGCCGTCGAGAAGGCCGCCTGTGATCTGGCCCCGGTCCGCCATCTTGCACAGGGCGGCGGCTTCGATGGTCGACTGCACCTTGGGATTCACGGTTTCCATGGCCGACAGAATCGCAACTTTGGGCTGCGGCTTGCCGAGCGCGTGTGCCAAATCGATGGCGTTCTGGATGATGTGGACCTTGTCTTCCAGGGTCGGAAAGACGTTCACGGCCGCGTCGGTAATGACGAGAACTCGATCTATGGCGGGCACGTCCATGATGAAGCAATGGCTGATCCGGCGCGCAGTCCTGAGGCCGGTGTCGCGCGCAACTACCGCACCCATCAATTCATCGGTGTGCAGGCTGCCTTTCATCAGCATCTCGCCCTTGCCTTCGCGGACTAGCCGTACCGCCGCCTCCGCGGCGGCCTGACTGTGGGGCGCGTCGATGATTTCGTAAGATGAAATGTCTATGCCGGATTGCTTTGCAACGGCTTCGATTTTCCCGCGCGGCCCGACCAGAATCGGCGTGAGCAGCCCCAATTCCGCGGCCTCGACTGCTCCCTGGATCGAACTCTTGTCGCAGGGATGTGCAACCGCGGTCGGAGTCGGCGGTAGCAACTTGCACCGGTCGAGTAGACGCTCGTACTTCTCGTGTTTTTTCTTCATGGCCAGCCACCTTTGTAAAGCAGCCCAGTCTCGCAGCTGAAACGAATCGCCAGCATGCGGACTGCAAGAACGACCTGTTCGTCAATTGGGCAGCGTTTGAGACCAACAACCCCCATTAGCGCAGCGGGAACCTCAAGAAGACAGAACCTCGCTACCCTGAAAAGTTTGTTTACTAAACCTTTACGATCTTCGCCAGTGTCGGCTCGGCTGTAAGCTGTCAAAAATGCGAGGTCACAAAAAAGAAATACGTGGCCCTGGTTTCGCTTCAAGGCGGTCCTCCTTCACTGAAGACAGTTGTCCAACCCGACTATCAAAAGTCGGGTCGAGAACCGTCCCTCAACCTTCAACTATGCATGGAGGGAGACAGAGGCGACCCGACAACTGCGTCGCAGCGAGCAGCTAAGGTCGCCCCTTTTGCGAACAAACACTCCTAGTTCCCACCTAAGCCAGCGACACCCCTGTTTACGAGCAACCGAAGTTCCGCTCTCCGGTTTTCGGCTCTTCCGGACGGAGACTCGTTCGAGGCTACAGGGTGTGTTTCACTCATCGCACCAGGCGCAACGATATTCTTGACTGGAACGTGACAATCCTGGAGCAAATAGGCGACCACCGCCTCGGCGCGCTCCTTGCTGAGCTGTTGGTTGGCCGCAAGTCTGCCGATCGAGTCAGCATATCCCTTCACTTCAATCACATACCCCTTGTACTTGAGCGCGTCTTCGGCCAGAGCTGCGATTTCCTTTTTGTGTTCGTCGGAAATAACGGACTCGCCGGTATTAAAGTGCACCGTAACCTCGGCCTTGGAGACCCACTCAGTTAATTCGGAGAAACGCTTAGCAGTTGACTGCGCCACTTCCTGGATGCCCTGTTCGTTAGCGGCGATCCTCTGCTTGTTTGTTTCGATTTCCCGGTTGGCAGCTGCGATGGCCGCATCGGTAGCCGCCTTATCGGCTGCATACCGCTGCATATTTGCTGCTTGCTGCTGAGCCGTTGGGTTCAAACCGGCCTGAATCACTTCGGCCAGAGCCAGATCATCGCTGTCAAAGGTGATGGTTTTCGCCAGGACGCGGCTCTGGTCATCGCCCATTCCCTCGAACGACAATCTGAGTCCCGGAATCAGGACGTCAGGGGACACCTGCTTCTTGCGTACGCCAAGACCCATCGGCTGTTGCACTTTTGTCTCGCTACTGAGAACCACGGTGTAAGGTCCATCCGCAGTCTTCACTGTCAATGTGTCTCCGGTGCGGTTGGTGATCACGCCTTTGGATTTGATTTTCTCCCCGTTTGTGGCACCAAATGCCGATCCCAAGGCAAGAAGACACACTGCCGCGACAGTAGCTGCTACCCCCATTTGTCTACGCATTGCTTACCTCCTCTTATCGTCTGTTTGTCATTTGTGTCGATGCAGGCTCCTGCGCGACCACCAGAAATGGTTACCCCGCTTCGACTGCGTCGAACCTATCAGACACGTCCGGTGTGGGAACTGTAACTAATACCAGTGGCTCTGGATTTCACATCAGACGAATGTAATTGGAGTGCAGGAGCGAGTGGATAGCGGAGCAGTATAGATACGGCGAACTGGGGATAGGACACCCGATAACTGCTGGCACCGCGACGGCGGAGACAGCCGTCATGGATCAGGGCCCCCGCGGAGATGACGATGTGCCAATCCTCCGGGATGGCGAGTGTCCAAGACTCGCTTTCGGGATCACAGCCGGCGAGAAAGTGGATACACTGAAAGCCACTGCTTGCTTACTGTGGCCAATCTTGCCATCACTTCCCGACAAGGGCAATTGATAACCTTACACTAGGAAGGTGTCGAATCCATTAGAAGAATGTCTGCTACTTGTGACAGTTTCGCTGCCCTCTGAGGTTCTCCTAGTCTGGCTCCTGCCCACGTGAACGCAACACAATTACATTTCGCCGCCCTCCAACAGACACTCCTGAAGAGCGAGAGGCTCCGAATCCTATGCATCCTTGGATTTGTTGTCTTCTTCGAAGTGGTTTATGCAGTACGGATCTTCTTGCTTGGATCACTTGTGCCTCGCTGGGGATTACTGGCTTTCCCCGGGTTCGGGATTTATGAGCTCCTGGTCCTGCTCACCGTTCGCCGGGCTTTGGCTGCGCAGCGGGATCTTCCAGCCATGGTGTGGACGTTCAACATTGTTCTGGAGATGTCAATGCCGGCACTCGCCCTGGCATTCCTCATCGGGCCGCGCCTGCCAAATGCCTGGGCCCCATTGGCATCTCCATTTGTCGTGACATTTTTCCCCTTCATAATCCTTTCTACCTTGCGGTTAAGTCCACGGATCTGCCGCCTTGCCGGAGTTGTGGCGACGGTCGGCTATTTCGCTGCCGCGTACTACCGTGGATGGAGGATCAGCCTCGAAGGGGCCTCGCGCTCTTCGGTGACGCAAAGCGCGGTGATTGTTTACGGGGTCATTATTCTGGCGAGCGGGTTTATCGCCGGAGCCGTCGCCCGCGAAGTTCGGAAATATGTGCAGGCAGCCCTGCAGGAGGCAGAGACTCGTCAGCAGCTCCAGCAGGTGCAACACGACCTGGACATAGCCCGCTCAATTCAACAATCTCTGCTTCCCCGGGTCCGCCCCCGCCTTGCCGGATTTGAGATCGCCGGGTGGAATCTCTCGGCCGACGCCACCGGTGGCGATTTCTTCGACTGGAAGCAACTCCCGGATGGAAGGCTGGTGGTCACCCTGGCAGACGTGACTGGACACGGCATCGGGCCGGCCATACTAGCTTCCATCTGCCGCGCGTATTCACGGGCCAGCTTCAACGTCCAGGATAGCCTTAGAACGACTCTGCAGCGAATTAACGAGTCATTCGAAGAAGACATGACACACGGAAGTTTTGCGACCTTTGTGGCGGTCATCTGCGAAGCCGGCAATGATCAGGTGCAGCTCTTGTCGGCAGGGCACGGACCGCTGTTCGCGTATTCCTCGCGGACAGATCGGTTTGAGGAGATCATGCCGCAATCGATCCCCTTGGGGCTCATGCGCAATCTGGAGGTTGATGCCCCGAGAGTGGTCGACCTCCAGCCGGGCGATCTACTCCTTCTGATCACGGACGGCTTTTTCGAATGGGCGAACACCACCGGCGAGGAATTCGGGACGGTACGAGCCTCTGAGACCATCCGGAGCGTGAGTCACCTCACTCCGGAGGAGATCATTGCCGAGCTTTACAACGCGGTTCTGGCTTTCTCAAATGGAAGCAAGCAACGAGACGACCTGACGGCCGTGGTCATCAAGCGCGTTCCTGTGGATACCGCTGCGGACTATGAATCCGCCTCACCGAGACCCCGGACCGAGGCAGTCTGCCAGCCTGTTGCATGACGGGAATAACCATTGCTTCTCTTAGTCGATGAGGCGGATCCAACGCAGCGATGCCTGCTCCGCTGTGGCCAGCTACGGTTTACGAGCAAATTCTTGTTTTGCACAACCTGCCTATCAAGTCTGACAGTTCCGTTCTCTTCGGTGAAGGATACACTGGAAGCCACTGCTCGCTTACTCTGGCCAATCTTTGAATCGCACGACCTCGGCGCGGAGATGTCCGGGTTTTGAGGCTTGTGCGAAGGGAGGTTCTATGCACAGAAAGGCAGAGGTGACAGTCTGTTTGGTGTTTCTCCTATGCTGTCTCGCAGGACTCGCCTTCGGGATCACAGCGGGCCAGAAAGTAGAGATCGAAGGATGGATTGCTTCCCGACAAGGGCAGTTGATAGCCTTACACACGATCGAGAAAGGGGACGTCGCTGTTTTCCTGACCTCTTATACAAAGGTGCAAGAGCCAAGAGGGCTGCTTAAGATCAGAAAGACGCAGAGGCCGGTTTCTGCGCTGTTGCCCGGTCTCAGGATCAAGGTGAAAGGGATCGGTGACACGCGGAGCCAGGTTATCGCTGAGTCTGTTAGGTTTTCCGGGGACGATCTTAGGACCGCATACGCAATCCAGTCCGGGGTGACAACCCTACAGAATCAAGTCGGGGCTAACACCCAGCAAATCGCGGTCAATCAGGCATCGAACCAGCAACAGATCACAGCCAATCGTGAGAGTATCCGATCGAACCAGCAACAGATCGCAAGCTTAGACCAGCGCTTCTTTGACCTGAACCACTACGCCGTCGAGTACACAACGTCCGTATACTTCCCGCCAGGCAGCAGTACTCTGTCCGTTCTCGCTCAGGACAATCTGCGCCGGCTCGCTCGTGAGGCGCACGGCCTCCAGGGCTACGTTGTCCAGGTCAAGGGCCACACGGATTCCTCCGGGGCGGCGCCCTTCAACCAAGACCTCAGCATGCGCCGAGCCCAGTCCGTCATGGCTTATCTGCAGGAAGCGGGGAATATACCCTTAACCAATATGTTGACTCCGGGGGCGATGGGCGAAGCCCGTCCAGTGTCCTCAAATCTGACTCCGCAGGGAAGAGCGGAAAATCGCCGCGTGGAAGTCACAGTTCTGGTGAATCGGGGTTTGGCTGCCAACGAGAGGCTCCATTCAGCGAAGTGAGTGAGGAGCAGCGACGCGGGCCGAATTGTCTGATACGCCGGATTCGAACCATGGCGGACGCGGCATTGGCACGAACCGTCCCCGAGTTGTGCCCAGTCATATGGGGTGGCGGGCGGACGGCCGTCGGTTGCTCGGACGGGCGCTTCGATTGCGACAGCATCGATTGTGTACTGCCGGAGTGCCCGTCGCCTTTAGTGACTGAGTTCTCCGCCCAGCCAGAAGCTATATCGGATCCGACAAGTCGTAATTTGAAAGTCGGTGGCTGACAAACCACTTGCCTTCCATGGCTGCCCTGATCGCCCACGGTAGATCACGATCGGCATCCCACTTTACAACATAACCCATGGCGCCGTTGGCTCTAGCCATCCGGGCTAGCTCCTGCGAACAGTGAGACGTCAAGAATACTATCTTGGAGCCCGGTGCCTTGGTGCTTATCTGCCGTGCGACCTCGATTCCATTCAGCCTGGGCAAGCCGATGTCTATTGAATATTACAGAATATAGTGACATTTCAGCGGCACTGTGCTACTCTCCGCTCATGGGGAATCCAGCGGGAGTGCGGCGAGACTTTGAGAAGTTGGAGGAGCGG
>Ga0335069_10015133_pt1 | contig 10786 bp, 8 predicted proteins | sample Lox_Sample_11_FD_206714 | JGI IMG/M metagenome (GOLD analysis project Ga0335069, IMG submission 206714) | Soil microbial communities from Loxahatchee National Wildlife Refuge, Florida, United States - Lox_Sample_1.1 | ecosystem: Environmental > Terrestrial > Soil > Wetlands | place: USA: Florida... | reverse complement strand
GCGCAGCGACGGCGATTGGTGCATCGAGGAAACGTTCAGCATCAGAAGCAGAATTGCGGCGGCACCGACGGCGACCGGTATCCATGGCATCCGCCAGACCGATGCCGGACGGTCTTCCCAAGCCGGGGGAGGCGCATCGAGCACCCGGCCAATCGTCTGCAGATCCGCGACCAGCGACTCGTAGCGTTCGCGGCAATCGGCGCATTCGCGCACATGAGACTGTGCTTTCGACGTCTCCTCGCGCGTGTACAGCGCGAGCAGTTCCCGTTCGTTCAAACATCGATTTGTCATGCCCGACCTCGCAATGCCGTCCGCAAGGAATGGACCGCTCGAAAGAGATGCCGCTTGACGCTTCCCGGACTCAGCCCGAGCGACTCGGCCACTTCTTCGGTCGACCAGCCTTCCAATTGCCTCAGTACAAAGACTTCCCGTTGTCGTTCCGACAGCGCGCGGAGTGCGATCCAAATGTCGCGACGCTGCTGGTTGTTGATGGCGTGCTGCTCAGGGGTGAATCCGGGATTCGAAAACTGCGCTTCTTCGAATTCCTGATGCTCTCGGCGCCACCACTTCCACCAACCCGATCGCCGCCGGTCATGACACGCATTCACGGCGACGCGTGTCAACCACGGTGCCCACGCGAACGAATCCCCAGCCTCGACCGCCTGAAACAGTTTGAGGAACACCTCCTGCGTCACGTCTTCGGCTTCATTGGCGTCGGAGAGTAGCAGCCGACACAGCCGCAGCACGCGCGCGTGCTCCGTCTGGTACAGCCGGTCGTAGTCCGCTCGATCGCTCAAGGCCGCTTGCACACCGTCGTCCTCTCTTCATATCTGCATCAACGAATTAGCCAAGTCCTTCGTTGACCTGTGAGGTCGCCACGCCGCGTGTCTCAGGTGGTGTGCTCGATGTGTCGCTGGCCTTGCCGATGATCACCGGATGTCTGGGTGAAGGCGCGAGTCTCATCGAACAATCCTTCCAAGCGAGGTTGGGTTTCGCAGCACTGCAACGTGGCTGCGTTGCCGACTTCCTGTCGATGGGAATCAAGATCGCGAGATACGAACACCGCGTCCCGGTTGCTAGTTGGCCCGGTTCTGGAATTTCTCCCTACCGACGGGTGGACCGTTGCCCCGGTGAACCATCAGCTTCCCTGCCCCGGGGAAAAGCTCGTGACCGAAGCGCCCAGAGTGCGCGATGCTCCCGCTCCTGACCCTTGCCTACAAGCTGCTCGTCACTGACCGCGCGAAGTTCGCGGCGCTGATCGTCGGGCTGACGTTCTCGGTGTTTCTGATGGTCCAGATGACCTCGATGTTCTCCGGCATCCTGCAGCGCGCTTCCGCCACGGTTCTCAACACTGGTGCCGCGGTTTGGGTCATGGATCCGGCCGTGAATACCGTCGCCAACAGCATCCCGATGCCCGACTATGTGCTCGACGCGGTCCGGAGCATGAATGGGGTGAAGTATGCCGTGCCCCTCTATTCCGGCGCGGCGCTCGTCAGGCTCAATAGTGGCACCTATCAGTCGGTGACTGTCATCGGCCTCGACGATACGAGCCTCTTTGGCCGACCCCAGCTAGTCGAGGGGCGCATCGAAGACATCTATGCGGACGACGCATTCTTCGTGGTGCGCGATCCCGAGTATCCCAAGCTCGACAGGCCGAGCGTGGGCACGACGTTTGAAATCAACGATCACCGCGGTGTCGTCGTCGGCCTCGCCAGAGTGCCCATCAGCGGTCTCTTCGGCATCCCCACGCTCTATACGACATACCGGCGCGCGATCGAGGACATTCCATCGCCGCGCTTCACGCTGTCGTACATCCTCGTCGAGCCGAAGAGCGTCGCTGTCATCCCCGAGATCGCGGCCAAGGTCCGGCAACTCGGCTATCGCGCGCTCACCGCCGATGGGTTCATCAACCAGATCACATCGTTCTACGTCTACCAAACGAGCCTGGGGACCAACATCCTCATCATGACGATCATCAGCTTCCTGGTGGGTCTCTCTATCTCGGGTCAGACCTTCTACTCGTTCATTCTCGAGAACCTGGAACGCTTCGGCGCGCTCAAAGCGATTGGGGCAAAGTCCCGCGAGTTGGTGGCGGTTATTCTGTTTCAGGCGCTGCTGACCAGCCTGACCGGCTACGGTCTCGGCGTCGGTCTGTGCGCCGTTCTGATCGGCGTCGCCAAGCTGCGGCTGCCGGATTACTCCGCCACCATCACGTACCTGAACCTTGCCTTGGCGCTTGTGATGGTCCTGGTGATCGCCGGCGTCTCCGGTTACGTCGGTGTGCGCAAGGTTATCCGCGTCGAGCCATTCGACATCTTCCGGGGGTAGTATGCGGACTCCGGCGATTCAGGCGTGTGCGCTCGTCAAGTGGTTCGGTGAAGGTGCGACGAAGACCGTTGCCGTCCGCGGGGTGAACTTGGAGACCTACCTCGGCGAGATGCTCTACATCGTTGGCCCGTCCGGTAGCGGGAAGACCACGCTTCTCAGCCTGCTCTCGGGCATTCTGCGACCGAATGAAGGCCGCGTCGTCGTCAAGGGGCAGGACATCTGGCGCTTGAGTGACGATGCGCTTGCCGACTTTCGGCTGCGCACCATCGGATTCGTGTTTCAGGACTACCACCTGTTTCCGCGGCTGACGACCGTCGAGAACGTCGCCGTCCCGCTGATCCTCAAACGTCAGCCCTGGGCGCATTGTCTCGCCGCGGCGGCGCGCTACCTCGAGATCGTGGGGTTGCGGGACCGCGCGGAGCTTCCGCCGATCAAGCTGAGCGGAGGGGAACAGCAACGCGTGGCGATTGCGCGCGCCATCGTCGGTGAGCCGGACATCCTGATTCTGGACGAGCCAACGGCGTCGCTAGACGGTGAGACGGGTCGGCACATCGTCGAATTCGTGCGGACACACGTGCTGAACGAGACTCGTTGCATCGTGATCGTAACGCATGACAGCCGCATTGCCGAGTTCGCCGACCGCACGATCACCATGGAGGACGGCCGCATCACCGGCGCCGTGACAGGAGGCTGAGGTGCGCACCCGACTGCTGTTTCTCCTCTCGGCTGCCGGTTTGCTGGCAGGTCTGCTCAGCGCCGCGTTCTTCGCCCTGCACGCACAGCCCAACACACCGGCATTCCGTCCGCCATCGAATCCCTACGAGCGCGGTGTCTACGCCAACGGCATCGTCGAGAGCGAACAAGCTAGCGGCGCGAACGTTAACGTCTATCCGGAAGTAGCGGGCACAGTGACGGAGATCGCCGCCGGGGAGGGGCAACGCGTCAGTCGCGGTACCCCATTGGTCCAAATCGAGGACTCGGTGCAGCGCGCGACCGCCGAGCAACTGCGGGCGCAGGCAACCGCTGCCGTTGCGGTGGTCGAGGAGCTGCGGGCGCAACCGCGACCCGAGACCCTGGAGGTTGCGGCGAGCCAGGTGAGGGCCGCGGAGGCGACTCTCCGAACCGCGAGCGACCAATTGGCCAAGCAGCGCGCGTCCTATACCGCCGATCCACGATCGGTGAGCCGGGCGACGCTGGATGACGCAACCAACGCGGTGCGCGTGGCCCGAGCAAATCTGGGTGTCGCGCGGCGACAGTTCGATCTCGTCAAGGCCGGCGCGTGGATCTATGACATCCGCAACGAGGAAGCGCAGGCCGCAGCGTTGGCCAAAGCCGCGGCAGCCTCCGAGGCGCTATTGGGGAAGTACACCATCCGTGCGCCGGTAGATGGGACGGTGCTCTCCATCAACGCCACGGTCGGTAGCTACATCTCGTCGCAAGGCACCGTGGACCCCTACACGCAAAGTGCGGTGCCGATCGTCGTCATGGGCCTACAGTCGGAGCGCCTCGCGGTGCGCGCGTTCATCGACGAAATTCTCATTCCTAAGCTGCTGGGGAAGTCGAATCGCTTGCAGGCAGTGATGTACGTGCGTGGCACCGACGTGCACATCCCGCTCGCATTCGTGCGGGTGCAACCATACGTCTCGCCCAAGATCGAGCTGTCCAATGCGCGCACCGAGCGTGTCGACCTGCGGGTGCTGCCGGTGATCTTCCGCTTCGAGCGGCCGGCGAACCTCCCCTTGTATCCGGGCCAGTTGGTGGACGTGTATGTCCAAGCGGAGTGAGTTGCAGCGGCCGCGCCGGGGCGCCTTCGTGCTGGTGACGCTGCTCGCGTTCTGGGGCTGTGCGGTCGGGCCGGACTTCGTGCCGCCGAAGCCGCCGGAAGCTAGTGGCTACACGGCTGATCGCTTGCCGCAAGCGACCACGGTTGCCGACGGCCGGGTACAACACTTCGAGTTGGGCGGCGCAGTGCCGAAGGACTGGTGGCAGCTCTTCAACTGTCCGGAGTTGGGGCCGTTGATCGAGCAGGCGGTCGCTGCGAATCCGAGCCTGCAAGCCGCGCAGGCAAGCCTGCGTCAGAGCGAAAACCTGTTGCGCGCCGGCTACGCGGTGTTCCTGCCGCACGTCGACGCCGGAGCGTCGGCCGCGCGCGAGCGCAACTTCTCACCCAGCACCAATCTGCCGGCCACGACCTTCAACCTGTTCACCGTCACCGGGACCGTTGGCTACGTGTTGGACGTGTTTGGCGGTGAGCGGCGCCAGGTCGAGAGCCTCGGTGCACAGGCCGACCTTCAGCGCTACGAGGCGGCGGCGACGTATCTCACGCTGGTCGGCAACCTGGTCAATGCCACGATCGCCGAGGCGGGATACACCGCGCAAATCGAGACCACGAGCCGCCTCATCGCAACGGAGCGCGACCAGGTGCAGATCACCGAGACCCAGGCGCGCGCCGGGACGGTGCCGTATGTGAATGTCTTGACCCTTCAGACTCAGTTGGCTGCAGTCGAGGCTCAACTTCCACAGCTTCAGCAGAAGCGCACGCAGACGCGACATCTGCTGGCGACATTGCTCGGCCAAGAGCCGGCAGCCTGGCAGTCCGATCACATCCAACTGGCGGCGATCGAGGTCCCACGCGACCTCCCCGTGACGCTGCCGTCGGAGCTGGTTCACCAGCGGCCTGACATCTTGGCGGCGGAGGCGCAGTTGCACAGCACCAGCGCCCAGATCGGCGTGGCGACCGCGGCGATGTTCCCGCAAATCACGTTGTCGGGCAGCTACGGATCGAGCAGCACGTCGACGGGCGATTTGTTCAGTGGCCCTGCCGCCGTGTGGTCAATTGGCGCGGGCCTCGCCGCGCCAATTTTTCACGGCGGCGCGCTGTGGTTCCAGCGCCGTGCGGCTATCGATAACTACGAACAGTCCCTGGCCACCTATCGCCAAACGGTCCTTGGCGGCCTGGCGCAGGTCGCGGACAGCCTGCGGGCCTTGGAACACGATGCGTCGCAGGTCGAGGCGCAGTCACGGCAGGAAACGGCGGCCCGCGAGGCCTGGCGGCTGACCGACGTGAACTACCGTACCGGAGTCGCCGACTATCTCCAGGTGTTGGTGGCCAACGTGCAATACAACCAGGCGTCGATCGCGCGCATCGGCGGGCAAGCGCAGCGGCTGCAGGATACCGTCGCCCTACTCGTTGCCCTTGGCGGGGGCTGGCGAGAGGCGCGAGAGCAGTGAACGTCCCACAACGATCGATCCCACAGGGAACGCACGCGTGAAGGTCAAGACGCCGCGAGGCGACGGTCGCGGATTCTGCTGGGTGTCGCACCTCAACGCATGATCAGCGCTCAGATTGAAGAGGAGGTTACTCGAGTGCCAACGCAACACTACATCGATTCGCCGTGGAGGTCATGATGCAAGTAACGAGCGGGAGCTTCACGGGTCCTGCCACTAGTGAAGCCCACCAGCGCTTGCAGCATGTCTGGGCCCCGCTTGCGATCGTTGGCGCGATGATCGGCATATTCGTTCTCGACCGAAATACAGGCGACGCACCGGTGCAGCACCTGGGTGGCACTGAGGAAATCGGCGAAGTGTTGTTCAGGAAAGCGGACACAGCCCTCTACCGTGCCAAGGCAGAAGGGCGGAACCTCGTGCGGACAGCGTCGGGAGCGGGGCTCGATTCGTCCGAGCCGGCTCGCTGGTGAACGACAACCCTCGGGTCAACCAAATACGGCGGCGCGTCGTCTTATGGGTGAAAGGGATCCCCACCAACGTGAAAGGGAGAATCACATGAGAACGTCGAAGGTCGTTACCAAGATTGCACTGCTGGTCGCGGCGCTGAGCGCGGCACCGGCGCTCGTCTACGCGCACGGCCGTGGCGGGGGGGCGTGCCGCCAAGATATCGAGCAGTTGTGTCCGAGCATTACGCCCGGTCCGGGTGCGTTCCAGGCGTATCATCAGTGTCTGGAAGACAACGCGTCCAAACTCTCACCGGCGTGCCAGCAGGAACGCAGCCGATGGCAAGCGAAGGTGCAGCAGACCCTCCAGGCATGTCAGACGGACATCCAGTCGCTGTGCAGCAGCGCGGGGTCTGATACCCACGCGATCTTCAAATGTCTGCATGAGAACCGAGACAACCTCTCGCAAGAGTGCCGCGACCAGTTGCCCCACCGGCACCATCATCACCACCATCACCATCGTACCCCGACCCCGGCGAGCTAGCCGACAACCGGACCCGCCTATCGCACGGGATCGCGGCCAATGATTCGGCCCGATCAGCCGCGCGATAGGCGCGGCACCGCCGGCGAGTTCGTTGATCCGGTTGATCTGAATGATCGGTTCTACCCACGCTCGATCAGCCGCGCACACTCCAATGCCGAATGCGCAGCGGCATCCATCTGGATCGACGGCAAGTTGATCGTTTCACCGACGAAGTGCAGGCCGAGAAGCGGCGCGCGCACATCCGGGCGCGGGACGGCGGAGATCATGTACTCGCTGCCATCGCGGGTGATCCAGTGGCGCTGCCACCGCAGCGTCTGATCGACGTCAAGGTAGATCTCGCGGACCATCGCGTCGAAGTCGGCGACAATGCGTTCGACCTGCGCATGGTCGGCGAGCACTCCCGGCGGGACGAGTCGCATGCCTTGCAAGATGTGTTTGCCCGCGGGCGCGTTGCGCGGTGAATGGACGGAGGTCCAGAACAAGCCGCCGCCGAAGCTGCGGTCCGGCCCTACAAGGAGTCGCGTCCAGCCCGGAAAGCGGTCGGGCTCGCCGGTTTCGCGCAGCGTGGGCACGTCGTTGAAGGCGTACGCGATGCTCACGGTACCGCCGACTTTCGCGAAGTGATGCGCGTTGGCGACGAACTGCGCAGGGAAATGACGCTCGGAAATTACCTGAAACAGCGTCCAGATCGGCAGATTGCTCACCACGACGTCCGCCTCGAAGCGTTCTTGAAACGGCGTTGCGCCATGTGCCACCACGCCCGCCGCGCGGCCGCTGCTGACGATGATCTCATCGACCGTCGTTCCTAGTCGCAGCTCGACACCGTTGCGTTCGGCGGCGGCTCGAATCGCCTCGGCCAGCGCGCGGACGCCGCCGATGGCGTTGGCGCCGCAGTACTCGGGCTTCGCGCGCGCATCGGAGGCGCGATTGCGTTGCATCATGCGGGCGAACTCCCCGAGCGACGCGTTGGGCGGGTCCTTCGAGCCGAATAGCATCAGGGTCCGCAAGAGGGCGTTCGCCGACGTGGTGTTCGGGACGTTGGCGTGCAGCCACTCCCGTACGGTCACGTGCATCAGCGTCTCCGTCGCGACCGTATCGAGCTGGGCGAGCTGCCCCAGCACGTTCCCGAATGCGGCAAACTCATCGGCAGAGACTCGATAAATCTCTCGAATCGTGTCAGCCAATGCGTGCCGATCGCGGCCGAGCCACGGGAAGGCGAATCGCTTGCCGCCCAGCCCTTGCACGTAGATGCGCATGACTTGATCGGCGGGAATCTCGGAACCGACCCAACCGGTGACACCGGCGGCGGCGAGTGCCTCGTCGAGGTACTTGTTCGGCCACAGGAAAGCGCCGCAGTCGACGACGAAACCGTCGAGTTCGAAGCTGCGCAGTCGACCGCCGGCGCGCGGCTCCCGTTCGAGCACCAGTACGCGGCGGCCGCGGCGAGCTAGGATCGCAGCGGTAAGCAGACCCCCGAGACCGGCACCGATGACGATGACGTCCGCCCGCTGCGCCGCCGCGGTCATTCGATTACGGTTGGGTGACGGTCAGGGTGAGGTTCTGCGTTGGCGCCGCCGCTGTCAGTAGCACGTCCATGCGCACCCGGCCTACCCCCTTCTTGCTTGTCCGCAGAGTGTGTCCACCGAGGGTGAGCTGGCTGATGCTGAAACGTCCGTTACTGTCGGTGATGGCGCGGCGGCCGCCTGTCACCAAGACGACGGTGTGTGCGACCGCTCGACCGCTCGTGTCTTGCACGACGCCGGAAATTTCGCCGGGACGCTCGAGTACCATCGGGATCAAGTTGATGACACCGTTGATCTGGATGGTCGTCGGCGTAGACGTGCCGATCAACGGCGTATTGGGAGGACTGAGCGCAACGTCGACCAGCGTGATGCTGCCGTCGGTCCGATTGAGCGGCACGCCAGTAATCGTGTGCTGGGCATCGAGCTCCGCCTGTTGGGTTGTCAGATTGAACACGTACGGGATTGGATTCGACCCGAGAGTCTCCGTCACGTTGACCTTCGGAAGGGAAATGTTGCCGCGCCGATCGATCGTACCCGCGTACACTTGCGCTCCCATCGTGAAAGTCACGTTGCCGCCCAGCGTTGGGAACACCGCCGGCTTGAAGTCGGCGCCGTTGAGCGTAACCACACCGGTCCGCGAGTTGATGGTCATCCCCATTTGATTGTCGGCAACGGGAACGACGAACGTGAAGCCAAGATCCGGTGCCGTCTCGATCATCGAGGTAAGCGTCAGCGTGGCGCGGGTGTCCCCGTTCCCGACGGTGCCGTGCGGCGCGTTGAGGAAGGCAATGAGGTCGTTGAGCTGATCGCTCGCCAGAAGCGACGTCCTACCGTGGTGATCGTCGACATTGCGTCCGGCGCCGGGAACATTGCAGTCCTGATACTTGGTGAGGCAGGGCGTGACGACGTCGAGCAGGCTCGCGGCGCTGCCGTCGTGCAGATACGGAGCGGTGTTCCAGGCGTCGACAAGGACCGGCGTGACATAGTCTGTGAGCGCGCCACGGCTCGCGGGAATCGGCAACGCGCCGTTTTGGAATACGCCTCCGAGCGCGGTCGTCGACGCGATCATGAAGGGGTCGGTCAGATCGAACAGATTTGCCGTGCCAACGTTATGGCGGAGAAACGGATCGTTGGTGGCGCTCGCTGGCGCGTTCGGGTTGAAGGTCGAGCTCTTTTGTCCTTTGTCGCTGAACTGCTGATTGTCGTCGGAAGGCCCGGCATGGCATTTGGCGCAGCCGACCGTGGGATCGTTGAAGATCGCGCGCCCCCGGACGGCCGCGAAATCGATCGGAGCACCGCTCGGCGTCAGGTTCGGATTACGCGGGTACTTGCTCAGCGAGTACACGAAATCCGCCATGTGCGTCAGGCGAATCCCGGTGATGCCGCTCGTTCCCGGAATCGCCCGATTCGGCGTGCCGAGGTCAGCGTCGACATCCGCCGGATCCGTGGTGAACGAACGGAGAATCAGTGCGCCGATGCACACGGAGATGTCCTCGCTCCCGTCGCAATCGCCGGCGCCCTGTAGCGAACGGAAGGTGTGCTCGAAATCCTCCACTTCGTCGCGGTCGCCGTTCCAGTGAATCGTGCCCATGGGATTGAAGAAGCGATTCCGATGCGCCGCCACCGCGGGATTGTTGTCAGGAACGAACGCGGGGTTCGCCCGGCAGGTGCTCAACGGTGAACCGGTGCCGCAGGCCGAATCGGTCGTGCACGACATACCCTCCATACCGCTGTCGGCGGCGCTGGAGGAGCATGTTCCAGGCGCGAGCGACGAGCGTCCACGCAGGTCGAGCGTGTTGCGCAAGCTGGCGCCGAATTGGGAGAAGTCCCAACTGCGCCCATCGATGCCGCCGTCGGCATGACACGAGGTGCACGCCAGATACTCCCCGTCGTGACCGGTGCTGATCACGGCCCCGGGCGTTGAGGGGTTGTTCGGATCTTGGAAATTGCTGGGCGGAATCGGTGCCGGCTGATTGTCCTGATTGGGAATACTGGAATCGCGCGCGGCGACGCTGAACGATATTTGCCCGTCGAGGATTTCGGGCGCGACGGGGTCTTGAGCGGTGCTCGGCACCACGGCGACGATCTGCGGCAGGCACTTATCGGTCGTGGTGCAGACAATGCCGGGCGCGCAGTCAGCGCTGGTCGTACAGCTATGACGTTGGAGGTCGCCGCAAAACTTGGGACCGTCGGCGCAATCGATCGGTGACGAGCATGCCTTGGTTGGATCGGCGGCGCATCGGAAGCTATCGGGCGCGGCATCGATGACCGTGACGTTGCGGGAGAGATAGTTGGCCGAGTAGATTCGCTGTCCGTCGGGTGAAACCGCGATCCCCATCGGCCCCGTGCCGATGCCGTCCTGGATCGGTTTCATCGAGTTGGTGTCCACGTCGTAGTCGAGCCCGGTCAACGCATTGCCGCCCGATTCCAGCAGCGTGATCTCGTTGGCCCGCTGTTCGATCTCAGGAGGAATGATGAACGGGTACTCCGATTGGTTGTCGAACGCACTCGCCGTGCAGGTTCCCGGCTGGTGGATTGGTGGGTCGTCGTTGACGGTGCCGGTACGCGCGGTATTGAAGAGCTGGAATCGATTAGCCGTCTGGTCGACCGTGCACACTGCACTGCCGTCCGGTAGGAAGTCGATGCCCGACTCGACATTGCCGCCCTTGACGTCGACGAAGGCGGTCATTTGCCCCGTGTTCAAATCGATCTTTGCAATG
>Ga0335069_10015132_pt1 | contig 10786 bp, 11 predicted proteins | sample Lox_Sample_11_FD_206714 | JGI IMG/M metagenome (GOLD analysis project Ga0335069, IMG submission 206714) | Soil microbial communities from Loxahatchee National Wildlife Refuge, Florida, United States - Lox_Sample_1.1 | ecosystem: Environmental > Terrestrial > Soil > Wetlands | place: USA... | reverse complement strand
GACCGTCCGGGTGCTGACGCTGCTGGTAACCGAAAGAGACTTCGAAGGCGGCACGGTTCCGCCCTGCTGATAGCTGAAAGTCAGTGAGGTGGGGGATACCCCCAGCCGGGCGGTGGATGCAGCCGTCACCGTCAGCGTAACCGGAACGGTGACCGAACCCGAACTGGAGTTGATAGACACGGAGGAGGTGTAAGTACCTGCCGCTAGCGTGCCGGGTTTCGCGGAAACCGAGATCGTGGCGGGGGTGCTGCCGCTCGTCGGGCTTGCGAACAGCCATGCCGTATTATGCGAGGAAACGGTGAAGGCCAGCTTGATGCTGCTGGTGATAGACAAGCTCTTAACTGCCGGCAAGGTTCCACCTTGCTGAAAGCTGAAGGCGAGTGAGGTTGGGCTCGCGACCGGAGTGGAACCATAGCCATCTTCGGCTGGTCAAGATTTGCGGATAGAGACCGGCGAACAGGAAGCAAATCGCCAGCCAAACCAATACAGGAAGATATCTCTTTCTGGTGTGCTTCATCACGCTATTACTCCTGCGATATGGGTCTCCGTGGGTTGCGCCGGCGCGGGGCAACTTAGGGAGCCGATGACGAAGTAGCACTAGGACATAAGGGCAGGAACAAAGGAGGGGTCACTTCCTTTAGGCCCCAAAACGTTGAGCCAGTCTGCACTTTCGACGACACTACCGGCGGTGACAATGGTCACTATATGCTGTGAGGTTGTTTCCCAACACGATCACGCTAGGTCCACATGGTTGGGAGATCAGACCTCTCCATTTTCATCGGCGGGAAGATACTTCGGCCGTTTGAGTGTCAAGAAATCGTCTTCCGCACGACGTAACATTCAGCGCGAGAGTCCTTCCCAATTTGGGACTTTGCTAACACTCTAGGTACGTTGTCGTATTTGTCCCAGGGCACTCTAGAGCGCACACTGGTATTTGCTACTCCAAGACTGCAAACTCGACCTTCGACTCTCGTCCCGTCAGATGGGTGTGATCTTGCCGGGGTTGAAGCTAATTGTCGAGTCTCATGAAAAGCGACAGCAAGGAGAATGGTTAGGATCAAGCGCCCTGCTCTTCTATAACGTTTTCGGTGGGATCATCAAAACCAAGCTCCGGCCTGGTAAGTACAGCCAATCGGTGATGAACCAGATCATCGACTTGTTCGCCCAACTGAAAACCCCAATGGGTGCTAGTAAAAGGCTGAGAGTGACTTCCGTTCAGATCAGAGCAGCCATACTTGCCATCAGAACATATCAGGACTTTCTCAGGTACGAGGCTTACCGCTATAGGAAAGAAGCCAAACGAGTTCAGGAGATATTCGGCTTCGACAAGCGGAGTCGAACCCGCGTAATAAAGAAGGGCAGGCGTGTAATCCGCACACTAGAGCGTCTCCTGAAACGAGCTAATCGCCTCGAGCAAAGAGAAGCTGGCCAAGAGGAGCACTCCGCAATAGTCGCACGCTGGAGAAACCATCTACAGTGGGTGCGGACTCACCTAACGTACTTCCGTCGCCCTCCGCCCTTTCCTTTTCAGTCCCGTAAATGGATACGAGCCCTGATTGATTACGGCGTCGAACTGGCGAAATTCGAACTGACTAACCGAGGGTACTGCTTACCTTCTCGGAAGAATCTGCGCCGCCGAGTTCGTGACGCGTTACGAGCGTGTCGCGAGACGTACCCTTGGCTGATGGAAAATCGTCCGAAACGTGCAGCCCAGGACCTTGCGAATTATGTCCTTCGACATTGTCGATTGACACATCGCCGGGCTGAAACGTCACCTGCGAAGCCGAGCCAGTCGCGTAGAGAGAAACGTCTAAGTTGGAAATCAACCGCAGCGCCACCCGCACTGAGGACAATCAACAGGCGCTGTCAGCCAAGTTCGCAGGCACCGCGCACGACTCCCGTTGGCCCTCATCGCAAGCGTCATCTCCTTGCACTTCGGGAATCAACAACGCAAGAACTCCTACTAGATCTACGGAGGAACTGGAGGAAACTCGACAAACTGGAGCAGGCAGAGAAAATCGCTGAGTTGTTGCGTCGTGGCTGCACCCTTCGCGGGCTGGCAAGGAAATTGCCAGCAAGGCTGACCACACTGCGTCGACGACGTTTGTTAATGCTATTGCCTCCAGAGTCCCGCAACCGTCTTCGACAGGGCAGCTCGGCGAAGATCATCCTGGCTGACTTTCAGGAGGCACGGCGGATAGCGCTGCTCGCCCAGAGGGTAGAGAGCCAAGAAGCGATGAGGAATCGTGTGTGTGAGATCGCGGCATTCATCATCCAGTTTGCAGAACAGACGGGATTGACAATGCACCGCCAGTTTGACGCCGAGGACCGGTTCATCAACTACTGTTATGAGGAGAACAATTGCTATCGAAAAGATAGTACACCCAAGCTGCGTCGGGAATTCCGTCGCACCATGCGTGCCTGTAAACCTATTGACAAAGATGTTCCACGAGATGTGTTTCTATGGAACTGGCTTGCCGCTGCGCTCGTACGTATCGAGCCGATTCATGGCCTTGTGAAACCAGCAGTTTCGCTCGCATTCAATGAGTTGCGGTATGACGAACGTGACCGGCGGCCGTTAAAAAAGCAGGCGGCGGATTTGTGGATGAATCAGCTTCAATATCCGATCGTAATCGATCCGTTTCCAGAGAATATCGAATAGGGCAGGGGAATGGCCGCACCCGCAAACTACATAGTTCCCCCTGCTTGCACGTAGCGATTTGCGAACGGCACTTGCCAAGGCGGAAAACACGCCCTATCGTACCTGCGACATATCTATATGCCTGCCTCGTCCAGCCTCGACCTCTTTATCCTCGGGCTCCTGCAGACGGGAGTCAATACGCCATATCTCTTCCGTGAGCGTGCACACCTGTCTCTCGGGGCCACGCTGCCGGCGCTCAAGCGGTTAGAAGCTGGCGGCTACGTACGACGTGCTGAGCGGGGTCTCCGAAATAAGCAGGAATTTGAAATTACGGCGGCGGGAAGACGGGCTATCACCACGGGTGTGGCCAGCCTGCTGCACGAGTACGAATTGCGTCCACCCAGCGACATCGAGTCCATACTTCGGCTCACCGCTCTCTCCGCTGGCCGGGTAGGAGTGGGCCGTATCCTCAACAATGCAGCCACAATGAGAAAGGCTCGGTCGGCGCAACTCGAACCACCCAAACCGGTTCTAGATGGTGATCTCGCGGGTATCTACTCTTCCCTGCTTGCTTCCTGGCGAAGGACATCGCTAGAAGCGGAAGCGGACGCCCTTACGGAATTGGCCTCGCGCCTGTCCCGAGCGGTAAAACGGCCGGGCAAACCCACAAGGCACAGGAAAGACCGAACTTAGCTGGTTCCAAAACCTCGGTTGGGTTTTTGACACCCGGATCCGCACTGCCCCTGGGTTTAGAGAAACGCACCCTTTAGAAAGCTCTTGACTTTAAGCCAACATTGTCATAACAATATTGTTGTGGACGGACGGCACAGAATCGACCGGGAGCTAAATGCAATGGAGTTCTTCCTCCTCGCGCTAATCGACCGAGGCGGATTGAAATCGTTCTACGCATTGCAGAAACAGGCTGGCCTTCAACCTGGAGGTATCCGGCCAAGCCTGGACCGGCTCGAAGTCGAGGGTCTGCTGTCACGGAGCGATCAGGGCTCTCGAAGGAAACGCGAGTACGCTCTCACGGAATCGGGACGAAAGCTCCTGGAGCAAAAGTGGTTGTTCTCGCTCCAGAGCTACATCGATCTGGAATCAACCCTTCGAGCAATAACAGTCGCTCTCTTGATGGGCGATCGCCATACCGCAACGCAATACCTGCGGGACGCCTGCAATGATCGGGATCGTGCAGCATTGCAGAAGGAGGAGGAAGCAACGAGGTACGCCGGCAAATCAGATCCACTTTCGGTTTACATGTGGATGCGAGCCGTTTGTGAAAGCCGGCGCCGAAAGGCTGACGCAGAAGCCCTGGCTCAGATCAGGCAAGAAATCAACAAGGAGAAAAGGCATGTGTAACGGCAGTGACCTCAGCCTGCCCGAGCTTAAACGGTGCCACCGCAATGCGGTCCAAAGCGGCAGCCCGTAATAGCCGATCTATGGGGTCACAGAGATGAATGGAGAGCAAGAGAAGAATCTCGCTGGCGGAGTGGATTCGAATTCAGGTCCGCAGGCAGTCGTCGGAGTTATTCGTTCGAATCACGTAGGCGATTCATTTGATAACGAACCGAATCGGTCGATCAACTTTGGGGGATTTGAACCCTTTGTCGATGAGGAGGTCGTCGCAAGTTTTCTTCAGATCACAACGCGCCAAGTCCTGGAGATGGCGCGCTCCGGAGAAATTCCAGCGCATCCTCTTGGCCGTGGGCTCAGAAAGAGATGGCGTTTTCGGATTAGCGAAGTTTCCGCGCAGTTCTCGAACGACACGACCCGCAGCCGTGCTAATCTGCGCACGGCAGTTCCCGGAGCCACACGGAGGAAACAGTAAACGTGGCAAAGGGAACAGTTTCAAAGAAAGAACGCGCAGACGGATTGACCTGGATTTACCGGTATCAGACCACGCGGCCATCGGACGGCAAGAGAGTCGAGCACCCAGTGGTGATCGGCCTCGTAAAGGACATCGGCAAGTCGAAAGCGGATGCGTGGCGAGAAGTCGGTAAATTGGGTCTCGATATCAACAACAGCAACCCCCAAGCGCTGACGTTCAAGATGCTGGCCGAGCACTTCAGGAAAGCAGAATTGAAGAAGTCATCTGGCATCGGCGCACGTGCCAGCGAGACGATCACGATTAACGAACTGCTCCTCGACAACTGGATTCTTCCGCGGTGGGGCGGAATGCTGCACACGGAGATCCGACCTCTGATGATCGAGGCGTGGTTCGAATCGCTCACGTCCAAACCTCAAGGCGAGAACAAGAAGCCACTTGAGTGGACATCGATCGTTAAGATTCGTTCGATCATGTCCCAGGTGTTCAAGCACGCACAGCGACACGAGTTGATTCCGGCGGCCATTAGCGATGATGGCCGCCCTACCAATCCCGTATTGCTTGCACGCTGCGAGTCGAGTTCGAGCTACGAAGCAATAGTGGTCACTCCCGAACAGATGGTCGTAATCCTGAACGAACTCGATACACCGGACACTCGGCTCGAGTGGACACTGGCTCTGTTGCACGCTGCCACTGCACTTCGGCCGGAAGAATCGTTCGGGTTGAAGTGGGGTGACATCGACTGGAGGCGGTCTCTGATTCACATTCGTCGCGGCTGGTCGAAGGGCAAAGAAACCGCTGGCAAGAACAAGCCCAGCATGACGCAAGTTGCTTTGCACCCGGCGCTCGCGGAAGCGTTGCAACTTTGGCGCCGGGAAACACGGTATCACCGGGAAGCCGATTGGGTGTTTGCATCGGATCGTGCGAAGGGCAAGAAGCCAAGGTCAGCCGGCGTTGCGGGGCAAGATTATTTGCGTCCGGCAGCAGTGAAAGCTGGTGTCATCGCCGAAGAGTACAAGGGCCGTTTTGGCTGGCACAACCTGAGGCATTCGCTTGCGTCGTTTTTCGCCGATAACGAAGTCAACTTGCCGGTTATTCAGGCGGCTCTGCGCCATGCAAAACCAGCAACAACAGCGAAGTACATCCATCGCAACAACGCCGTTCAGATCAAGGTTCAATCGAAGTTCCTTGAGGCCATCAAAGTGGCCAAAACAGCGGCTTCAAACTGAATCTTGGGTTGGAACTTGGGTTGGAAGAGGAAATGTTGGAGCGAGAAAGCTGGGTAACCTACAGAAATTAAATGGTGGACCTGGTCGGGATCGAACCGACGACCTCTTCCATGCCATGGAAGCGCGCTCCCAGCTGCGCCACAGGCCCACGCTCGACGGTGTGCTTTCTCATTTTCTCGCAAGCTCTGCCGCGCGTCAAACTCCCTTCATAAAACCAAATCTTAGTAAAATTCATCTAAGGCTGTGGCTGCCTGCCATCGATCATGAATCTTCGTAAGCCGTGTGTTCTCGTCGCCTTGCTTGCCAGTTCGATCGCCCTCGCACAACCGGCTGCGCCTGCATCTCCGTTGGCTTCATCGCTGGGTCAACTCGACCAGGTCGCACGACAAACGGTGCTCGACCTCGGCCGCGTGCGCGTGGACAAATGGAAAGCCGACGGTAGCGTAAAAGACCAGGCGCGCGACAATTCCAACTCGCTGCAGAAGAACCTCAGCTCTGCCCTGCCCTCCCTGATGCAGCAGGTACAGAGCAATCCCAGCAGCGTGGGTGCCGCGTTGAAGCTTTACCGCAACCTGAACGCCGTGTACGACGTTCTCGCCAGCGTTACTGAATCAGTCGGCGCCTTTGGATCAAAGGACGATTTCCAGGCGCTCTCCACTGACATCGCCAACCTTGACACCCTCCGCCGTACCTTGGCCAATCAACTGGAGCAGATGGCCTCTACTCAGGACGCGGCCTTCCTGCAGTTGCAGAATCAGCTTCGCGCCCAGCAGCAGGCGGCAGCCGCTGCGGCAACTCCTCTTAAGAAAGTGATCGTCGACGACACCGAGCAGCCTAAGAAAGCCGTTCCTAAGAAAAAGAAATCGGCTCCTCAGCCCCCCGCCTCTCAATCCCAATAAGTTAGCCAGACTCCGCAGAAGGCCCACCCACCGTAAACCAGACTCCATCGATCGGGTTTGTGTCGGCATCTGTTGAATTTCGGGAACATTCCGGGCCTCACCGGGGTCTATATATCGGTGTGGGACGGTTTCGGTGGCGGGCCGCAGCATCGGTTAGCCCAAAGTGGGCAATGGATAGCGGTTTCGTTACGGCAGTGTGTTGTTGTCGCTGGAAGTTCCTGCTAAGGTGGAGGTGACGCCATGAGAGCCATGGCGGGAGCAGCAGCTTTGGGCAGCATAGCAGCAGGCACGCTGGAAGTGCGGGTGGAAGAGGCCTCGGTCGTCGCCGAACTGAAGGCCGGTTCCGAAGAGGCGTATGCCTGGTTAATCGCCCAATACCAGCCCCCGGTCTACAACCTCGTTTACCGGATCCTGAACGATTCGGCCGAGGCCGCCGACACCGCGCAGGAAGTCTTCCTGAAGGTCTTTCGTGGCATGAGGCAGTTCAACGGCGCCTCCAGCCTGAAGACTTGGATTTACCGCATCGCCGTCCACGAAGCTTCGAACCGCCGCCGCTGGTGGTTCCGCCACAAGTCGAAAGAGACTTCGATGGAGCAGCCAGCGGAAGAGTCGTTCGAACCGACAACGGCTGCGCTGAAGGACAAGCTGGCCGACGAGCACAGCTCGCCATTCGACGATTGCGCACGCTCAGAAATACGCCACCTGGTTGAGGCGGCGCTGGCGCAGGTTCCCGAGCCGTACCGGACGGCGCTGGTGTTACGCGATATGGAAGAGTTGTCGTACGAAGAGATTGCCGAGATCACCCAGTCAACCATGGGGACAGTGAAATCCCGCATTACTCGCGGGCGGGAACAACTGAAGAAGAGATTGGAGAAATACTTGCGAGACGTGAAACCACAACTAGCTTCCACCCCCCTGCATCACCCGGGACGGGAAGTGGAGGTTGCGTCATGAAATGTGCTCAAGTGAAGTCGTTTCTGTCTCAGCACCTCGATGGTGCTCTGGAAATCTCGAAAGGGCGGCGGGTGGACGAACACTTGGCTGCCTGTGCGGAATGTCAGTCGGAATTCGCGGGTTTGCGGCAGACCAGGTTGATGCTCTCGTCGGTGGGACGCAAAGCGGCGCCCGACGATCTCGCGCTTCGCCTGCGGCTTGCCGTTTCCCGTGAGGCCGCCAGCGCCCGGGCTCATCAGTTCGGACTATTTCGGTTCCGTTTGGAAAACGCTTTCAATGCGTTCATGGTTCCCGCTACCGCTGGATTGTTAAGCGCAATTGTGTTCTTCGGTCTTCTTATTGGGTTCTTTGCCATCCCGTCCAACACCAATGATGTTCCGGTCTCGACCAATTTTTACACCCCGCCGGAACTGGCGATTTCACCGTTTGGCCTGACCGACAGTGTCTCATCGGATTCAGTTGTAGTAGAGGCGTACATCGACGCCAACGGCCGTGTGCAGGATTATAGGGTCCTGTCATCGCCCAACGGCGCGGTAACCGATGTTGATCCTCGCATCAAGAACATGCTGATCTTCACCATCTTCCGTCCGGCCACGGCATACGGACGCCCGACTAACGGTAAGGCGGTGCTCTCGTTCTCGCAGATCAACGTGAAGGGATAACATCTGGCGATCTGAGGATCGAGTGATCTGGTGAAACGGTTGGTGCCCCAAGCTGCCTTCTTTTGGCAGATGTGGGAAAATGCCACCAAGACCCGCCGCTTGCGTTTGACCGACTTGCTGCCGAATCCGTAAACTTTGGCTGTCGGTTTCCGGGCAAGATTTCAGGAGGAATGTGCTGGTTTCCCGTCGTTTCTTTTTGCCGGGCGTAGTTTGCCTGCTCGCTTCTTTCGCGTCCGCTCAGCAGACACCCAAGGTTGAACTGCAAATCAGCGAGTCCGTCTTCTCCGTCATCACGGCCATTAACGCCTGCGGCTACAACGACGGGCTGAACGGATCGCTGCCGGTTCGCGAACAGGTACGGAAAGCGGTTGCGTCAGCTATTCAGCAATCGCCCGCCGCCGCCTCGGCAGCCAGGGAAATGTGTGCGTTCTACAAAGAGCATCAGCCCAGCGACCCCAATCGCGATCTGTCGCAATACGTTTCTCTGGCGTTGAGTCTCAACGGTCCTCCCGAATTCAAGCCGAGGGGCAAGGAAGCCGACCTGCCTCCCGACACCAATTACGTGCTCGGGTTCGTTCCCCTGCTCGCGCATTTCTACACCGAGACTCACCTGCACGACGCTTGGACTCGAGTGCAACCGGTGTATGCCGGACTGGTTGACACGTACAACGAGCCACTCTCCAAGATGATTCTCCAGACTGATCTCTACCTGAAGAACCCGATTAGTGGTTATCTCGGCCGCAGGTTCGTCATTTACTTGGAGCCGATGGCCGGGCCCGGACAGGTGAACGCTCGCGACTATGGCGACGACTACTTCCTCGTCGAGTCGCCTACGGGCGATCAGTTGCGGATGGATCAGATCCGCCACACCTACCTTCATTTCACGCTCGATCCTCTTGTGTTGAAGCGCGCTGTCGCCATGAAACGTCTGTCGCCTCTGCTTCGAACGGTGCAAACTGCACCTTTAGAAGAGAGCTTTAAAACCGACATCACTTTGCTGGTCACGGAATCTCTTATCCGTGCCATCGAAGCCCGGCTTGAGCCCGGCGGCAAGGACGCCGATGCGAAACGCGAGCAGACGGTGGAGGACGACATGTCCGAGGGCTACATTCTCACGCGCTATTTTTATGACGCGCTGGTGAAATTCGAGCAGGAGCCAACCGGCCTGAAAGACGCGTTCGGTGACTTCCTGTACTTCCTCGATGAGGGTAAAGAAGAGAAACGTGCCCGCGACATCAAGTTTGGAACCAAGACGCAGGCCGAGGTGGTCAAGGGTAAAGTTCGGCTCCAGGAAGACCCGCTTGATGTTGCCGAATGGAGAATCGGACAGAATGATTATGATGGTGCTGCGAAGCTGGCCCGGGAAATTGCCGACAAAAAGAACGAGGATAGCCCGCGCGCGTACCTGATTCTGGGCCGCATCGCCACCCTCCAGAAAGACAAGGATGAGGCCATCAAGGACTTCGAGGAAGCCCTTCGCACGGCCAAAGATCCCCGCCTTATCGCCTGGTCCCACATCTATCTCGGTCGCATTTACGACGTAGACCAGGAACGGGATATGGCGGTAAAGCACTACGAAGCGGCTTTGCGTGCCGGCGATGACACGCCGCAGACCAAGGCCGCTGCCGAACGAGGGCTGCATACAGCTTATGAGCGCCGTCCCTCGCCGGAGCGAGAACAGTAAATGGCAAGCCGGCGCAGCCGGATGCCAATAGAACAAGGAGAAGCTATGAATAAGATTTTTGCATTATTAGTGTTGCTGGCTGCGTCGAGCATGGCCCTTGCTCAGTTCCCCACCACGGGCAGTGCAAGCGGCGGAGGCCCACGTCCGCAGGATCCCGCCAAAGGTCAGACGCTCAACGACGTGGCCAATCGAAATACGTTGGATAACAAGCAGGACCCGGGCAAGGCGAACGCCCAGGCGACTCAGCCCACCGCCAAGCACCAACCGATGTTGAAATCGAAAGAAGAGGAAAAGGCCTACAACGAGGCGATGGCGAAGCCCGATGGACCCTCCGCCGAAGCCGCTGCTGACGCTTTCGCCCAGCAGTTTCCTCAAAGCGAAGTGCGTGGCCCGCTCTACACGCACGTAATGGGCCTCTACCAGAACGCCAACAACAGCGACAAGACCATCGAAATGGGACGCAAGGCAATCGAGATTGAGCCCGACAACGCGCCCGCACTGGTCACAGTTGCCACCTTTCTGGCCAACCGCACCCGCGAAACCGACCTCGACCGCGACGAGCGTCTCACGGAAGCTAAGAAGGACGCTGCCAAAGCGATCGAGTTGGCCAATTCCGGCGAAGCCGTGCCCGCCGGCACGCCACCGTCTCAGGTGGGTCAGTTCAAGGACACGCTGGTTTCAATGGCCTACTCTGCCTTGGGCGCGATCGAATTCAACAACAAGAATTATCCTGCTGCCGAGGAGAATCTCCGTAAATCAGTGGAACCCAGCCTCGCCCAGCCCGATCCCATCTGCTATTACCAGCTGGCTCTTGCCCTGCAACGTCAGGGCAAGAACGCCGACGCGTTGCAGGCTACCAACAAGTGCGTGGAAGTCTCCACCACCAACCCCG
>Ga0335069_10015128_pt1 | contig 10790 bp, 9 predicted proteins | sample Lox_Sample_11_FD_206714 | JGI IMG/M metagenome (GOLD analysis project Ga0335069, IMG submission 206714) | Soil microbial communities from Loxahatchee National Wildlife Refuge, Florida, United States - Lox_Sample_1.1 | ecosystem: Environmental > Terrestrial > Soil > Wetlands | place: USA: Florida... | reverse complement strand
CGGAGGCCGCGGCGGAGGCGATGGAACACGCGAATGCGCGGCTTGCCGAGTTCCAGCGGATCTCGCGGTGGGCGGTGTGGCACGAGCCCGATCTACCCAGGACGTCGACCGGCAAAGTCCGGCGTAAGGCGGTGGCCGCATGGGTCGCCCAGCAGAATCGCGGAAACGGAACCGCAGCTCCTGCGGCGCAAAGCGACTGGCTTTTCCTGCTGGTGGCCGGAATCGCAGGCGAAGGCCCTGAGGGTGGAGACGAGCGACGGCTCAATGAGGAGTTTCATCTGGACAGCCTTGGCCGTGTGCAACTCGGCGCTGCACTGGAGGAGCGTTTGGGCGCTGCACCGGAAGGTCTCGATGAGGTGCGCACTTTGGGCGAGTTGAGGCGGCTGGTCGGCGGAGCGGTACAGCAGAGAACGGCGACCGGGCGTCCGGCAGCTGGAGACCAGGGTCCGGGAGCGAGGGAACAGGCGAGCAAGGACCGGGCCTCGGATAGTCGGGCGCCCCAAATGAGACGCCGGGAAGCGCACGAGGCAAGTGCGCCAGGGCTCATCGCCGAGGAGAAATCGAAGTTCATCTATCCGCATTGGCCTTGGTGGAAGCCGGTCGCATGGATTCGCGACTTGTTTTTAGAGCTGCTGGCTCAGCCAATGATCTGGCTTCTCGGCCGGCCGCGGGTGGTCGCTGAAGGCCCCTTCGCGATCGAGGAGCCGATGCTGGTCGTGGGCAACCATGTCACCGCCTACGATGGACCGCTGATCGAGTATGCGCTGCCGGGAGCAATGCGCCGGCGGATGGCAGTGGCAATGTCCGGAGAAATGCTGGAGGACTACCGGCATTTTCGGAATCCTGCGGTTCGAGCCGGACAGAAGCGCTTCATGCTCTTGGGGCCCGTCGCTTATTTTCTGGTCAGTGCACTCTACAACGTCTTTCCCCTGCCGCGGCGCAGAGATTTTCAACGCAGTTTTATGCACGCGGGGGAAGCGCTGGATCGCGGCATGCACGTCATGGTATTCCCGGAAGGAACGCGTTCCGCAGCAGGCGAACTTGCATCGTTTCGTCCCGGAATCGGACTGCTGGTGAAACAGGCGCAAGCGCCGGTACTGCCCGTAGCGATTCGTGGGCTGGGAGAGCTCAAGGCCCGAGGGCGCGGATGGTTTCGCTCTGGAAAGATCGAGGTGCATGTGGGGCAGCCCATCAGCTTCGACGCGGGGCAGGCGGAGGTGGAGATTACGGCGCGGCTGCACGCGGAGGTAAAGCGCCTTCTGGGAGAAGGCTGAAGCCGTTTTCTGTCCTGGTGGGGGATCTATCGGGCCGACTTGTCGGGCATCAGCAGCTCAGGCGTTCCGAGGCCGCGTGTCGATGTTGTCCGGACCCCATAAAATTCCTGGGCCGCACCGCGATGCCCGCTGCAGCGGGCGAAGAGCTGCAAACCGAGGCTGGTAGGAGCGATCTCCGTCCCATCGACGGGGGTGAAAGCCCGAGCCTGGGAATTGGTTGTCAACAAGCCCAAATCGGAGAGATATTCCAAATCCCGTTGAATGCGGATCAGGTCGCGCGAACCGGTGATCTCACTCATCTGTTTGCCCGTGAGAGTGATCGGGCGCGAGGAGATTCGTTCGATCCCTGCCATAAACTTGGTGGCCTTGGTGCAGGCCACCGAGAGAATCCGAACATGGGAGGAGGTGAGTTGGCAGAGCAGGTTGACGAAGGAGAGGTTCGATTCGTCGTGGCCGCCGATCGAGCACGATGTGGTCAGTAAGCCGGCCCAGAGATGCTGCGTCGATTCGGCATCGGCCCACGATCCGTCCTCGAGAATCCGGAGGACAAGGGACGAAGGAGCCCGGAGTCTGTCGACGTTCGCCGAGAAGGAGAGCATGCGCTCGGCGGCCAATACGATCTCGAGAGCGCTCGCGACACGAAAATTGCTCAGTCCTTCGCGCAGTAACCGTCCAGCTTCTGCACTGGCCGTTGGGGAGATCCGATGGAGAAAGGCGAGCGCGCTGGCCACACGGAATTCCATCAGGATGTCTTCCGGTTCGGTCTGCTCGGCGGCGCTTTTGAGAGGGCTCTCCCAGAGCCGAATATCCATCCCCACGGGCAGGACAAAGGAAACGCCGATCCCATCGTCGCCCCAACGAACAGCTCGTGCTTGTACGGCTACCCTGCGCTCAAAGCTGCCCTCGAGCGGCCCCCTCCGCTGCAGCGTCATGGACACGAGGTCACCCGGCGCCCAGCGCTCGCGGGTCAACACGTACATGCCGGTGGAGCTGATATCCCGCACGCTGGCCTGTTTCGGGAGTGTACCGATCCAGAGATAGGCGGTCAGCTCGGGCGAAGTTCTCCGTTCGCCGCGCCGGCGGTCGGCGGCCGAGTGTCTGAGAGACGAAGCACTTGCGGAATTCATGGCGACTCCGGCCTCAAAAGATGGGGAGAATCGAGCTTGCCCGCTGGCCCGACGGATCTGACCCCACAGCCCGGAAGGTGCGTGGCAGGGGTCAAAGCCAGCCTTCTCATTGGAGGATTCTACTCCCGTAAATCCCACTTTTGTATCACAATCGCTTCCCAAACTGGGGCATAGGCGCATTACCTTCGATAGTTTCGGCCAGCTCAGGCGGATGCGTGGGGTCTGAAATAGCATGTCCCCCCCGCGAGAACAGCAGTCCAAAGTGTTGGATCGACGGGCTGTTCGGCCGATCCGAGGAACAAAACCCCATCGGGCGCCAGCAGCCGACGAACCCCGGCCAGCAGGGTGCGGCGGGTGTCCTGGGAAAAATAGAGCATCACGTTACGCAGGAAGATGACGTCGAATCGATCCTGAAAAGGAAGGGGCGGCTGGCAGAGGTTCGCCTGGCGGAATTTGCAAAGTTGACGAATCTCGGGTTTCGCGATCCAGTCTTCGCCAACATGGTCGAAGTAGCGCACCAGATGGCGTGCGGGCAGGCCGCGGTTCATCTCAATACGGTGGAAGATACCGCGCTGCGCGCGCTCCACGACATCGTGCGAAATATCGGTTCCCTCGATGCGGATGGTCCAGCCGACCAGCATCGGGAAGTGCTCGCGCAACAGCATGGCGATGGAATAGGCCTCCTGGCCGGTCGAGCTGGCCGCACTCCAGAAGCGAAGTGCACGCTGGGGCCGGCGGGCCTCGATCAGAGGAGGAAGCAACTCGGTTCGCAGCAGCTCGAAGGGCCGGCCGTCGCGAAAGAAGCTCGTTTCGTTAATGGTCATCGCCTCAGCGATCGACCGCTCGAGGACTGGATTCTTGCGGTGGCGCAGAAGCTGCACCAGTTCCGGCAGATGAGCGATGCCCTCGTTGCGCAGCAACTTGGTGAGACGGGTCTCGAAGAGATAGTCGCGCGAAGGATCGAGCACATTCTGCGAGAGCCGAAAGACAATCTCCCGGAGGAAGGCGAAGTCAACCGGTACCGATGCAGCGCTCATTTAGGCTGTCACCTCGCGTAGTCCGTCGCGGTCGCTGGAAACACGACTCGCGAGTCGAATCAACTCAGGAGCAATCTCGCCAATGGGGAGAATGCGCTGAGCCAGTCCCGCCTGTGCCACAGCCCCCGGCATACCCCAAATGGCGCTGGTCTCCCGGTCCTGGGCCAGCACAGTACCGCCCCGGGCGCGGATGAGCCGGGCCCCGGCAAGGCCATCGGAGCCCATGCCCGTGAGCACTACACCAAGGACGCCGGCTCCGTAACTCGCCGTAGCGGTTCGAAACAGAACGTCGACCGCAGGGCGGCAGTGGTTCTCCGGCGGGGCCTGGGTGAGATGAAGGGTCGGGGGTTGGCCGGGACGCGAAGACGGCAGAACCTCCAGATGCCAGTTGCCGCGTGCGATGGCGATACTGCCCGGCAGCACAGGAGCGCCCTCAGCGGCCTCGTTGACGCGAAGCGGACAGCGCTGAGCGAGGCGTTCGGCCAGCAGCCGCGTAAACAGCTCCGGCATGTGCTGCACGATCAGTACCGGCAGCGAGAAGGTTGCGGGCAGAGCGGGCAGAAGAATGTCGAGCGCGGCTGGCCCGCCCGTCGAGACACCGACGACGAGCAGAGTCGGATGCGATGAGCCGTGTTCAGCCCGCGGGGCAGGCTGCAGCATGCGCAGGGGGGGAGGCAGAACAGGAGCTGCGGACACCGCGGTCAGTGCTCTGAGCTTAGGCAACAGGTCGCGCGAGAGGGTCTGCATCGCCTCAATCGGACTCGTCTGTCCTTGCGGTTTGGCAACATAGTCCGACGCTCCGCCGGCAAGAGCTTCGATAGTCACGCGGCCGCCGCGCTGGGTGAGCGCGCTGCACATGATAACCGGCATCTTGTGTCCGCGGCCACGCAGCTTGCGCAGCGTCGCCAATCCATCCATCACCGGCATCTCCACGTCAAGCAGCACCAGATCGGGACGAAGCTCTTCGATCAGCCGCAGAGCCGACTCGCCGTCGCCTGCCATACCTGCCACTTCGAATCCGCGTGCGGAGAGGAGCACGGAGCGCAACAGGCTGCGCATGACAGTCGAATCATCCACGATAAGAATGCGCTTGGGGGCCGCGGGCATCGGTCAGTTCTCCGCCAGGCCGAGCATGGAGAGCTTCTCTGTCAGTGCCTCCCCATCGAACGGCTTCATCAGATATTCATCGGCTCCCGCATCGAGGGCGCGGACGATAAAGTCGCTTTCTGCTTCAGTCGTCACCATCATGACCTTGATGCCGTTGAAGCCCTCGGCGCGCAATTTCTTCAACATGTCCAGGCCATTCATCACGGGCATGTTCCAATCGACCAGGGCGATATCGAAGGAGTTCGCGCCGCGTAGCAGATCGAGCGCCGCCTGACCATCTGCGGCTTCTTCGCACTCGAACCCCTTTTCACGGAGAAGACCACGGACATAGCCGCGGACGAAACGGGAGTCATCGACAATCAGTGCTCGCATCGCATCCCTGCTTTCTAGGCCGCCTCAGCCGAGCCCAAGCGCACAGGGTCGAGCCGTTCCGGATCGAGCATGATCATGAGTGCGCTGTCGAGCTTATAGGCTCCGGCAATCAGATCCCTGCGGGCTTCATCCAAGGTGGATGGGTTGGCCTCGAAGTCGGCAGCGGAAACCGTGAGCACTTCCCCCACGGCGTCCACGAGAAGACCGAAACACCCGCCCGGGCCTTCCAAAACGAGAATGTCCTGGGCCCCGTCGCGCGGAGCCAGACGGAGCAGATGGCGCAGACTCACGACGGTGAGCACGTCGCCGCGATAATGCACGAGGCCTCCGACGAAGCCGGGCGCGAGAGGCACCGGCTGTGGATGGGCGTGGCCGACAATCTCCAGGATGTAGCGAATGGGCACTCCGTAGAGAGCTTGCCCCAGCCGCACCGAACAGATCTCAATCAGCGCGCCGGCGCCTTTGTCATCGCGGCGTCTTCCCCCTGCCTGATCGCTCATCGCATTGCCTCCGCACTCCATTCGTTCGCTGCGCCGGAATCGGGTGGGAGATCGGCGATGCCGCCCAGATTCACGATCCCGGTGACACTGTCTTTCAAGAGCGTCACACCGTCGGTACGCACGTTGGTGCCGGACTCGACCAGTTCACTTCCCGTGGCGACGTCGAGCACATGGGACACCGCGATCCCTACGTGCCGGTTGCCGTCGCGACAAACCACGACAACCAGAGGAGCCTCCGGATCGGTTTGGATGCCGGCCAGCACGCCAGCCGTATCGTCGACCGGCAACAGCTGACCGTCGAAGTTGATGACCGGGCGCATGCCAACATACTCGATGCGTTTGACCGGCATCTGCTCGATGCGCAGAACATCGCCGAGCGCCACGGCGGCTCGCCGTCCGGCCGCCTCGACCAGAAGGAAGTCTCTGTCTGTCGACAATGCGGCGCTGTCTTGCTCGACGGCGTGTCCTGTTTCGTCGTCGCCGTCCATCGTGACGCCGGCCTTCATCGCGATCGCGCCGGGGTCGAGGATCAGGGCCAGATCGCCGTTGCCCAGCACGGTCGCACCCGAGTAGAGTCCGATGCCTTTGAGGGCCGACGAGAGGGGCTTGACCACAATCTCCTCCGGATCGGCGAGGCCGTCGACAACGAGACCGAAGCGGCGGCCGTCCGCGTCAAGGACAGCAATGAAACTGTCGCGTTCGCGAGCGGCGACTCCGGCATCGGACGGCACCAGCAGCCGGTCGAGAAAGACCAGAGGCAGCAGCTTGCCGCGCAGCCGATACAAGGGAGCATCCTCGATCCACTCGATCGTGCTTTCCGCCTGTTCCGCCGTCACGTGGACCAGCTCGGAGAGCGCGCCCTGCGGCAGGGCAAAGCTTTGCCGAACGCTGCGCACGATGAGCGCAGGAATGATCGCGAGCGTAAGCGGAATGCGCAGGCGAAGGGTTGTGCCCTTGCCGGCACGCGAGTCGATCTCGACCTTGCCGCCGATTTTTTCGACGTTGGTGCGAACGACATCCATCCCCACGCCCCGCCCGCTCACATTGGTGACCTCTTTGGCAGTGGAGAATCCGGGGAGAAAGATCAGCTGAAGCAGTTCGCGCTCCGAGAGCAATGCGGCGCGTTCGGCAGAGATCAGCCCGCGTTCGATCGCCTTGTCCCGCACCCGGTCCACTGCGATACCCGCTCCATCGTCGGCGACCTCAATAATGACGTGGCTGCCCTCCTGCATGGCGCGCAGACGCAGCGCGCCTTCCGGATCCTTGCCTGCAGCTTCGCGAACCGCCGGCGGCTCGATGCCGTGATCGAGGGCGTTGCGCACCGCGTGGGTCAGCGGATCCTTGATGGCCTCGAGAAGGCTCTTGTCGAGTTCCGTCTCCTGGCCGTCCATCTGCAGACGCACGCGGCGGTCAAGGGACTGTGCCAGATCGCGCACCATGCGCGGCATCTTGGAGAAGACGTTGGAGACCGGCTGCATGCGGGCCTTCATCACCGACTCGCGCAGATCCGCGGTCACCATGTCGAGGCGACGCGTTAGCAGGGTCATCTTGGGATCGGACGAAGTGGCCTGCAGCACCTGATTGCGCGTGAGCACAAGTTCGCCCACCAGGTTCATCATCCGGTTCAGCAGGGCAACATCGACACGAAGCGTGCTCTCGGCTGCCGAAGCGGAAGGAGCCACCGTGCGGGCACGGTTTGCCTCGCTGTCGGAAACCTCGGTGGTGACCGGAGCAGCGGACGAAGCCGGAGGCGGGGCGGGCTCTGCGGGCACCGGACCGGGTGCGCTCTCCGGCGGCGCCGGAGGTTCGCGAAGACGACCCTGTTTGCGCGGAGTGTGAGCCCTGGGAGCCGCAACATGCGCCGCAGACGATGCCTTTGCCGTGGCTTCGAGGGCGACGGGCGACTGCAACCGTTCGAGGTTGCCGACGATCTCTGCATCTGTCTCCGAGCCTTCGCCCTCCTGCCCTTCGGCTTCGATGGTCTTGAGAATCGAGCGAAGGGCATCCAGGAGCCGCAAAAGGCCTGTGATCACCGGGGCGTTCGCGGCAAGCTTGCCATCGCGCAACAAGCCGAGCAGGTTTTCGCCCGCGTGGGCGAGTTTTTCGAGCCGCTTAAAGCCGAGGAAGCCGGTCGTTCCCTTGATGGTGTGCACCGAGCGAAACACATCGGCAATCAAGGCTGCATCGTCGGGATGCCCTTCCAGATCGGTCAAGCACCGTTCCATCCGATCCAACCCTTCCTGGCTTTCAATCAGGAATTCCCTTGTCAATTCGTCCATCGCGTGCGTGTCTCCGCCTTCCGGCGCTGAATCTCCACAGAACTTATCGGAGCGATGGGGAGGAACTTGAGGCGGACCCGTGAAGCTGCAGGGTGTACACGGGGCGAGGGGATCGATTAGCCTCAAGGTTCGCAGCTGTCGTAGCGGAGCTGCGGGAGAACGATGGCGGACTCTTGGATCACTGACCTGGATGCCCTTCTGGAGCGTGCGCGGAGCGTAGCCCAGAACTCTTATTCGCCCTATTCGGGGTTTAAGGTGGGAGCCGCACTCTTGCTGTCCGACGGTGAGGTTGTGACTGGCACGAATGTCGAGAATGTGAGTTATGGTGCGACGATCTGCGCCGAGCGCTCGGCATTGGTGGAGGCAGTTTCGCGCTTTGGGCCGAAGATCCGAGTGCGGGCGGTTGCGGTCGCCAATCTGAACGACGCAGCCAGTCCACCCTGCGGAGCCTGCCGGCAGATGCTGGCAGAGTTCACGGAACCCGATGCGCCGGTGGCGTTTCCCGCAGGCGATGGCCGTCGCGTGATGCTGTTTGCCGAACTCATGCCATTGGCGACCGAGATGAAGCTGAAATGACTCCAGACATGAGCGAAGCCAAGAAGCCTCTGTCCGACAGCGCACCGCTGCACATGATCGACCTGATCTTGAAGAAGCGCGACGGCGGGGCGCTTAGCGAGCGGGAACTCAGGCATATTGCGCTGGGCGCTGCGGACGAGAGCATTCCGCTGGAGCAGCTGGCAGCCTGGTTGATGGCGGCTTGGCTGCGCGGGCTTTCCATCGAAGAGACACGGGCGCTGGCGCTGGCCATGCGGGACTCCGGAGAGAAGTTCGACTCCAGCCGGTTAGGCAAGGTCGCCGTGGACAAGCACTCGACGGGCGGTGTGGGAGACAAGACAAGTTTCCTGATCGCTCCGCTGGCTGCGGCGTGCGGACTGGCAGTGCCCATGATCAGCGGCCGTGCGCTGGGACATACGGGCGGCACGCTGGACAAGCTGGAGTCGATTCCCGGTTACCGGACGGCTCTGTCGCTAGCGGAGTTCGAGTCGGTGATTGCGCAGTGCGGAGCGTCGATTGTGGGACAGACGCCGAAGCTGGTTCCTGCGGACCGTGTGCTCTATGCTTTGCGCGACCGAACAGGCACGGTCGAAAACCCGAGCCTGATCTGTGCGTCGATCCTGAGCAAGAAGCTGGCTGCAGGATTGAATGCACTGGTACTCGATGTGAAGACCGGCTCCGGCGCGTTTTTGAAGAACAGAGAAGACGCCGATTATCTGGCTGCATTGATGGTGACCACGGCAGAGGCTGCCGGAACCCATACTGCTGCGTTGATGACGGACATGGGGCAGCCGCTGGGACGTGCGGCCGGCAACTGGATTGAGATCGCCGAATGTGTCGAATTGATGCGCGGCGAGCGGCCTGCGGAAAGCGAAGATGTGCGGGAGCTATCGCTTCAGTTGGCGGGATGGATGGTTCATCTCGGCGGCAAAGCGCCGACGGCTGAGATCGGCTATAAGCTGGCCGAAGCGGCGCTGGTGGATGGCACTGCTCTGGCACTGTTTCTGAAGATGGTCGCGGCGCAGGGCGGCGATGTGTCGGTCTTCGACGATGTGAAGGCATCCCACAAGCCGGGTGCGACCCATGTGGTGGAGGCCTGGGAAAGCGGATTCGTTTCCTCAATGGACACGATGAAGCTAGGGTGGGCCGTGCAGCGTACCGGCGCGGGCCGCGAGAGGGCTGGCGAACCGGTCGATCCGCACGCAGGGATCGTGTTTCATGCTCGACGTGGAGCGAAGGTCGAAAAAGGAGAGCCGCTGGCGACTATCTATGCGACCCAAGCGGCGATGCTGGAGGAACCGGCCGAGTTGGCGCGCAGGGCAATCACGATTGCGAAGACAGCTCCGGCGCCGGTCGATCTGGTCGACCGCGTGTTCACGAAGGAATCCGCGGAGGAGTTTTTGGCCGCCCGCATGTCGGCTTGAATCCCGCGGCCCCAGTCTCAAGTTGGGAATCGCATCTCTTCGATCAAGGGCGGCACCTGGTCATAGTCGATGGCGCGAATCCACCGTGGCCGGACCACCAGATGCGTAATGCCCGCCCAGACAAGGCGATCGCGACCGTCAGGCCAGGCGGCGAAATAGATCTCGCGGTATGAATCCAATTCAGCTCCGGGCGGTTCAGCGGCCACGCCATCAATCTGAACGGTCTGTTCCCCGCCCCACCAAAGCACGACCGAGCACGCCGAGCGTGAGCTCAGGTTGGCATACTTACGAGTCGACTTCAGCGTGTCGAAGATGATCTCCAGCTCAGGCGTGATGGCGACACCAACGAGAGCCGACTGCGGCGTGCCATCGGCAGCGAGCGAAGAGATGACGCCGTAGCGAGCGCGGGTCATGAAGCTGTACAGAGCAGTCTTGTCCATCGGACCTCCCGGGGAAGCACACGCGCACGTCCGCGGCGGATGCTGATAAGGTAATCGAAAGCAACGCTTCAGTTTCTGGAGAGTTCGATTGGCTCGATTCACAGGGGTGCTGGGCATTCTTGCCGTGTTGCTAGCGGCGTGGCTGGGCTCAACCGACCGGCGGCACATTCGCTGGCGCACCGTGGCCTGGGGTCTGAGCCTGCAACTTCTCTTTGCATTCTTCGTGCTCCGTTTCAGCTTCGGGCAGGAAGCGATGACCTGGGCCGGCGACGTGGTCAACAGCATGCTGGCCTGCACCCAGGCGGGGACCAAGGTGCTGTTCGGCGCCCTGGGAACGCCCAATACCTCGCTGGGCTCGATCTTCGCCTTCCAGGTTCTGCCCACGATCATCTTCATCTCTGCATTCTTCGCAGTGATGTATCACATCGGTCTGATGCAGATCATCATTCGCGGCCTGGCATGGGTGATGTTGAAGACGATGCGCATTTCGGGCGCCGAGAGCATGAATGTTGCTGCGTCAATCTTCATGGGGCAGACCGAAGCGCCATTGACGATCCGGCCGTTTCTTGCCGGCGCGACGCGCAGTGAGCTGATGACGATCATGACCAGCGGCATGGCACACGTATCGGGCGGCATCATGGCCATGTACATCTCACAGGGTATCGAGGCGCGGCA
>Ga0335069_10015127_pt1 | contig 10791 bp, 12 predicted proteins | sample Lox_Sample_11_FD_206714 | JGI IMG/M metagenome (GOLD analysis project Ga0335069, IMG submission 206714) | Soil microbial communities from Loxahatchee National Wildlife Refuge, Florida, United States - Lox_Sample_1.1 | ecosystem: Environmental > Terrestrial > Soil > Wetlands | place: USA... | reverse complement strand
GCGGATGATGATCCGTTTGAGATCCTCGGACCTTGACTGCCACGAAGGGGAGGGGAGGTCGCCCAACCGTGACCACCAAACTTGACTGGGTAATGCTTGGCATGTGGATCCGGTGTGGGCACTCAAGCAGATCGCGTTTCAGCTTGAGCGGGCCGGGGCGCCGACGTACCGGGTGCGGGCGTTCCGCCGCGCGGCCGAGGTGGTCAGTGACCTGTCGGCCGCCGACCTGGCAGAGAGGGTCGGCAGCGGGACGCTCACCGCGCTGCCTGGAATCGGCCCCGTGACCGCGGAGGCGATCGAGGAGGCGATCAGCGGACGCGAGCCCAACTACCTCACCCGCCTGCTCGGGGAGGTGGAGCCTGCCCCGCGGACTGGCCTGCGCGCCGTCCTGCGCGGCGATTGCCACACCCACTCGAATTGGAGCGACGGGGGTAGTCCGCCCAGGGAGATGGCGGAGGCCGCCAGGGATCTCGGGCATGAGTGGGTCGCGCTCACCGATCACTCCCCCCGGCTGACTGTCGCTCACGGCCTGTCAGCGGAACGCCTGCGCGCCCAGCTCGACCTGGTCGTTGAGCTGAACGCCGAGCTGGCCCCGTTCCGGATCCTGACCGGGATCGAGGTGGACATCCTGGAGGACGGCGCCCTCGACCAGCGCGACGATCTGCTCGCCCGGCTCGACGTGGTGGTGGCCAGCGTGCATTCCAAGCTGCGGATGCCCGCCGGGCCGATGACCGAGCGGATGGTGACCGCGATCCGCAACCCGCGGGTGGATGTGCTCGGGCACTGCACCGGCCGGCTGTTGTTCGGCCGGGGCCGGCCCGAGTCGGAGTTCGACCCCGCGGCGGTGTTCACCGCCTGCCGCGAGCACGGTGTGGCGGTCGAGATCAACTGCCGGCCGGAGCGCCGCGACCCACCAGGACGGCTGCTTCGCGTGGCCATCGAGACCGGCTGCATGTTCGCCATCGATACCGACGCGCACGCGCCCGGGCAACTGGACTGGCTGGGCAATGGCGTCACCCGGGCCGAGACGTTCGGCATCCCGGCCGAGCGAGTGATCAACAGCCGGTCCGCCGGCGACCTGCTGGCCTGGACCGCGGCCGGGTGAGCCGCGGCCCGCGGCACGCCCCCTTGCCAGCCGATGGGCGGCTGGCTGGCCGGGTGCGGCAGAATCGCATCCGGAGCAGCCGGGCGCGGCGGGCAGATGCAATCAGTCGCGGTGGTCACCGGGGCGAGCAGCGGGATCGGCGCCGCCACCGCGGTGAAGCTGGCCCAGGGCGGGTACCACGTCGTGCTGGCCGCCCGCCGGGCGGACCGGATCGAGGCCCTGGCCCGCCGGATCCGCGACGACGGCGGCCAGGCTGACCCGGCCCTGCTCGACGTGACCGACCCCGACGCGGTCCAGGCCTTCGCCAGCGACCTGGACCGCTGCGACGTGCTGGTCAACAACGCGGGCGGCGCGTTCGGCGCGGACACCATCGCGGACAGCGACCCGGCCGACTGGCAGGCCATGTACGACGTCAACGTGCTCGGCACGCTGCACGTCACCCAGGCCCTGCTGGCCAAGCTGATCGCCAGCGGGGCCGGCACCATCGTGATGATGGGCTCGACCGCCGGGCTCATCTCCTATGAGGGCGGGGGCGGGTACGTCGCGGCCAAGCACGCCGTGCACGGCTTCGCCGAGACGCTGCGGCTGGAACTGTACGACCAGCCGGTCCGGATCATCGAGATCGCGCCGGGCATGGTGCGCACCGACGAATTCGCGGTCAACCGGTACCGGGGCGATGCCGCCGCGGCCGCCGCGGTGTACGCGGGCGTGGCCGAGCCGCTCACCGCCGACGACGTGGCCGACACCATCGCCTGGGCGGTCACCCGGCCGTCGCACGTGAACGTGGACCTGCTGGTACTCCGCCCGCGCGCCCAGGCCGCCCAGCACAAGGTCTACCGCGAGCAGACCTGACTCACGGCAGCGGCCAGCTGATGCCGCTCAGGTCGGGGACCACCCGGTCGGCTGCGCTCAATTCGGCCGCGTCGTGCGAGGTGGCCACCGCGACGCAGTACGCGCCGGCCGCCTTGGCCGCGGTCACCCCGGCCGGGGCGTCCTCGAACACCACGCAGGCCGCGGGCGCCGCGCCCAGCGCCCGGCACGCGGCCCGGTAGCCCTCCGGATCCGGCTTGCCCGCCGTTACGTCCTCCGCGGTCACCACCACCGCGAACAGCTCACGAATGCCCAGATCCCGCAAGGACGCTTCGGCATAACGCCGGCCCGCCGAAGTCACCAGCCCGACCGGATCGCCTGCGGCGGCGATCGAGCGGACGAGCCGCACCGCGCCGGGCAGCGCCTCGAGCGGCGGCTGATGCGGGCCGTGGAAGTGCGCGCTGCTCGCCGCCATGAGCTCGGCCGGATCGTGCTGCGGCAGCCGGGCCAGCAGCAGTTCGTGCATGTCCACGCCGCGACGGCCGATGAACGAGCGGATCAGCTCCTCGTCGGCGGGCAGGCCACGGGTCTCGAACACGTGCAGCCAGCTTTCCCGGCTGCGCGCCTCACTGTCGATGAGCGTGCCGTCCAGGTCGAAGACGGCCGCGGTAAAGGGCCCGGCCATCAGGTGGTCTGGGTGACCTTGCTGAGCCCGCGCGGGCTATCTGGGTCGATGCCCAGCCGCCGGGACAGCGCCTCGGTCAGCAGCTGGCCGGGCACGATGAGGCCGAATGGGGCCAGCCACTCGGGCAGCGGCAGGCCGGGCACCGCCCGGCTGGCCGCCGCGGCCAGCCCCGGGCCGCCGCCGATCGCGTACGCCCGCGCCCCGGCCGCCACCACCCGGCGGGCCAGCTCGATGGTGCCGGGCAGGGCCGGCCCGGAGTCAGCGGCCAGCAGGATGGCCGGGGTCTCGGCGTCCACCACCGCGATCGGCCCGTGCAGCAGGTCGGCCCAGGACAGCCCCATCGCGTGCAGGTAGCACGCCTCCTTGAGCTTGAGCGCCAGCTCCAGGGCGGCCGCATAGGCCAGCCCACGCCCGGACACGACCACTCCGGCCGCACCCGCCAGCCCGGTCACGATCGGGTCCAGCGCCCCGTCCAGGCCGGTGGCCAGCATCCGCTCGATCTCGTCCGGGATGCTGCACAGCAGGCCCGGGTCCAGGTCCGCGCCCAGCCCGATGGCCAGCACAGCCAGCGCGGCGAGCTGGGTGGTGAACGTCTTGGTGGCCGGCACCGCGTGCTCCGGCCCGGCCAGCGTGACCAGGGCCAGGTCGGCCGCGGCGGCCAGCGCCGAGCCGGCCCCGTTGGTGATGGCCAGCGTCCGGGCGCCGCAGTCCGCGGCCCAGGCCAGCGTCTCGACGATCTCCTCGGTCTGCCCGGACTGGGACAGCGCCACCGCGAGCACCCCGGACAAGTCCAGCCGGCTGCGGTACTCGGTGGCGATGGACGGCGAGGCCAGCGTGGCCAGCATCCCGGCGTGTGTCTGCAGCAGGTAGCTGCCGTACACCGCGGCGTTGTCCGAGGTGCCCCGGGCGACGAAGAGCACCTGCCGGCAGCCGGCCGCGAGCTGCCCGGCTTCGGCCGCCCGGGGCAGCAGCGCGTCCAAGGTGGCGCGCAGCGCCGCGGGCTGCTGCCCGATCTCGGTCCGCATTGCGGTTGGTAGGGACACGGTCACGGGTACACCCTCTCACCCTCGATCCAGGTCGCGGCGGTCCGCAGATCATCATCCAGCCAGGCCAGGTCGGCCGCCGCACCGGGGGCCAGCCGGCCCAGGTCGGGCCGGCCGATCAGGTCGGCGGGGATCCGGGTGGCCGCCGCCACCACGGCAGCCAGGTCTGCCCCCGCCCGCACCATGTTGGCCACCGCCACGTCGATTCGCAGCGCGGAGCCGGCCAGCGTGCCGTCGGCGCGGCGCGGTGGCGCGCCGTCGCCGGGCGGCAGCACGATCGGCTCACCACCGAGCAGGTACTCCCCCGGCGGCCGCCCGGCACACGCGGCGGCGTCGGTGACCAGGCAGATCCGGCCCGGCGCGGCGGCGAACGCGACCGCGCACGCCACCGCCGACACGTGGTACAGGTCGGCGATGAGACCGCTGGTCAGCCGGGGGTCGGCCAGGGCCTGGCCCACCACGCCCGGTTCCCGGTGGTGCAGCGGCCGCTGCGCGTCGTACAGGTGGGTGACCATCCGCGCCCCGGCATCGGCCGCCGCCCGCACCTGGGCGGCGGTGGCGTCACTGTGCCCCACGCTGACCAGCACTCCGGCCCTGGCCAGCTGCCGGGTGGCGGCCAGCCCGCCGTCGATCTCCGGGGCCAGGGTGACCAGCCGGAGCAGGCCGTCCCCGGCGGCCAGCAGCTCGCCGACGGCGGCCGCGGTGGCCGGGACGATCCAGTCTGGGTTGTGCGCACCACGCCGGGCGGGCGCGATGAACGGGCCTTCCAGGTGCACGCCGAGCGCCCGTGCGCCGCCGGCTGGCAGCCGCCCGGCGAACCCGGCGGCTGCACGCAGCGCCCCGGCCAGCCGCCCCAGCGGCGCCGTGACGTAGGTGGGCAGGAACGCCGTGCACCCGGTGGCCGGCAGCCCGGCCGCCACGGCCGCCCAGCCGTCCGGGTCCGCGGCCATCAGCTCGACCCCGAAGTAGCCGTTGACCTGGAGATCGACCAGGCCTGGGACGAGCACGCCGGAAGCCAGCTCGGCGTCCGGAACGCCAGGCGGCGGGCCCTGGCCGACCTCAGTGATCCGGCCCCCGGCGGTCCGCACGTACCCGGGTTCGAGCACGCCGGACCCGGGCAGGGCGGGGATGACCCGCGGTGCGGTGATGATCACGGCTGACGCTGTCCTCCAAGCGGGTCAATGGCCGATGTGCGCCATGAACTCGTCGGGGTAGCGCGCCCCGCCGGCCGCGTCACGCGGCACCGCGGCCTCGAGGGCGGCCAGGTCCGCGCAGCTCAGCTCGATGCCCGCGGCGGCCGTGTTCTGCTCCAGGTAGCTGCGCCGCTTGGTGCCCGGGATGGCCACGATGTCGTCGCCCTGGGCCAGCACCCAGGCCAGGGCGAGCTGGGCCGGGGTCACTCCCTTGGCTTCGGCCAGCCCGGTGACGCCTGACGTGAGGGCCAGGTTGCGGGTGTAGTTCTCGCCCTGGAAGCGCGGGGCGCGGGACCGGAAGTCGGCCGCACCGAAGGCGGCGGAGGCGTCCAGCGTTCCGGTCAGCAGCCCGCGGCCGAGCGGGCTGTAGGACACCAGGCCGATGCCGAGTTCCCGGAACAGCGGCAGGATCTCGTCCTCGGGTTCCCGGCTGAACAGCGAGTACTCGTACTGGCCGGCCGCGATCGGGTGCACCCCGTGCGCCCGCCGCACGGTGCCCGGCGCCGCCTCGGAGATGCCCAGGTAGCGCACCTTGCCTGCGTGCACCAGTTCGCCCATCGCGCCCCAGGTCTCCTCGATCGGCACGGTCGGGTCCACCCGGTGCTGGTAGTACAGGTCGATGCGGTCGGTGCCGAGCCGCCGCAGCGAGGCGTCGCACGCCTCGCGGACATATTCGGGGCGGCCGTTGACGGTCCTGGTGCCGTCCGGGCGGCGCTGGTTGCCGAACTTGGTGGCCAGCACGACCTCGTCCCGGTGGCCGGCGATGGCCCCGCCGACCAGTTCCTCGTTGCGGAATGGGCCGTAGGCGTCCGCGGTGTCCAGGAACGTGACCCCGAGGTCCAGGGCCCGGTGGATCGTCGCCACCGATTCCGCATCGTTGGGCGTTCCGTAGGACTGGCTCATCCCCATGCAGCCGAGGCCGAGTTCGGTGACGGTGAGGCCCTGGCCGAGCGTGCGCGATCTCATCAGCTGCCCGCCAATCGTCAGTTCCCTAGCTCCCCGGTCCGCTGCGGGGTCAGGTTACTGTGCGCGCGGCTCAGGCGCTCGCCCTGCCCCGCGGCGGGCGCTTGCGGGCGCCGCCGGCCCGGTCCTGGCTGGCCGCGTCCAGGCTGGCCTGCAGCGCGTCCATCAGGCTGACCGGCTCCGTGGCCGGCCGCTCGGCGGGCTCCGGCGGAGCGTGGCCCGCCACCTTGGCCGCGACCAGTTCCTCCAGGGCCTCGCGGTACCCGTCGTGGTACTGCTCGGGATCGAAGTCCACGGTCATCGAGTCGATCAGCGAGGACGCCATCTTGAGTTCCTGGGACCGGGTCTCGATGTCCTCGTCCAGGAACGCGAAGTCAGGCACCCGTATCTCGTCCGGCCAGAGCAGGGTTTCCAGCACCAGCACCCCGTCCCGGGTGCGCAGTGTGGCCAGCGACTCCCGCTGGCGCAGCGCGACCCGCGCCACGGCGACCCGGCCGGACCGCTCCAGCGCGTCACGGAGCAGCAGGTAGGCCCGGGTCCCGGCCTGCTCGGGCTCCACGTAGTAGCTCCGGTTGGTCAGGATCGGGTCGAGTTGCTCGGCTGGGCTGAAGTTCAGCACCTCGATGCTGCGCGCGGTGGGCAGCGGCAGCTCGGCGAAGTCGTCCTCGGTCAGCACGATCATCTGGCCGTCTTCGAGCTCGTAGCCCTTGGCCACATCGGCGTACGGCACCTCTGCACCGTCCAGCTCGCAGATCCGGCGGAACCTGATCCGGCCGCCGTCCGCTGCGTGTACCTGACGGAAGGTAACGTCCCGCTGCTCGGTAGCGGTATAGAGCTTGACCGGGATCATCACCAGCCCGAACGAGATGGCACCCTTCCACATGCTGCGCATGCAGTGTGAGTACCCAGATGCGCTGAATGTGCCCCTCTGCGGCAGGCCCGGGTGCTTCCGGCTGTCAGAATGAACGGACCGCGTTGGCCATGAACGGACCGCGTAGGCATAGCGAGGCGGGGGAGGATCAGCACATGCCTGACTTCGACGTCGTCGTGCTGGGCGGGGGAACATCCGGCACGCTCATCGCCACGGAGGTGTCCCGGGCCGGCCGCTCCGCGGCCCTGGTGGAAGCCGGCCTGGTCGGTGGCGAGTCGCCGTACCTGGCCGACATGCCGTCCAAGTCGCTGCTCCAGTCGGCCCGCCGGGGCGAGACCTGGGAGCACGCGGTGGCCCGCCGGGACGAGGTGGCCGGCCACCTCAACGACACCGTGGCCACCGCCCGGCTGGCCGAAGCCGGGGTGACGCTGCTCCGCGGCACCGGCCGGATCACCAAGCCGGGCACGGTCGTGGTGGTGCCGAACCCGGTCAAGGTCAGCCCGGACGGGGTCGCGCCCTCCGGCACGGTGACGCTGCGCTACAAGGACCTGGTGCTGGCAACCGGCAGCGAGCCGGTGGCGCCGCCGGTCGAGGGGCTCACCGACGTGCCCACCTGGACCAGTGCGGAGGCGCTGACCTGCCCTGACCTGCCGCGGCGGCTGGTCGTGCTGGGCGCAGGCCCGGTCGGCTGCGAGCTCGCGCAGATCTACGCGGCGTTCGGCTCCCAGGTAACGCTGCTGGAAGCGGAGCCACACGTGCTGCCCGGCGAGGCCGTGTTCACCGGGGAGATCCTCGGCGATTCGCTCCGCCGCACCGGGGTGGACCTGCGGCTGGGCTCGCCAGTGGTGAAGGCCGAGACGCTCGACTCCGGGCTGGCGCTGACCCTGGCCGACGGGACCCGGATCGAGGCGGACCGGGTACTGCTGGCCACCGGGCGGCGGCCGCGGCTCAGCGGGATCGGCCTCGAGGTGCTCGGCATCCCGGCCGGCGAGGCGCTGCCGCTGGATGAGATCTGCCGGGTGATCCCGGGTGTGCCGCCCAGCGCCACGCTGCTCGGCGCGGGCCAGCGAGCCAAGAAGCCCGCCGGGCGGATCTGGGCGGCCGGCGACGTGACCGCGGTCGCCCCCTACACGCACACCGCCCGGTACCAGGCCAGAATCGTGGCCGCCAACATCCTGGGCGGGAACCGCTGCGCCGACTACCGCGCCGTGCCCAGGACGGTCTTCACATCGCCGTCGGTGGTGTGCGTGGGCATGTCGCCGTCGCTGGCCGCGGCCACCGGGGTGGACCTGGTGACGGTCAGCTGTGACCTGGCCGAGACGGCCCGGGCCACCGTGGAGGACGACGACCGGGGCCGGGTCGAGCTGTACGCGGACGCCGGCAATGGCGACATCCTGGTCGGCGCGGCCGCGGTCGGCCCGTACGCGGAAGAATGGATGGGCGAGGTGACGCTGGCCATCCGGGCCCGGATCCCGCTGGACGTGCTGGCCGACATGGTGCACGCATTCCCCAGCTACGGTGAAGCGGTGGGGGCGCCGCTACGCGGGCTGGCCCAGCGGACCACGCCCGGGCCGGACGCTGCGGCCGGCCCGGACGCCGCGGAGCCGGCCGCCGCCGAGCCGGTAGCCGTGGCGTCGGTGGCCGCGCCGGTAGCGGCCCCAGTGGCGGCCGCGGTGCCGGAGCCGGCCAGGATGGAGCCGGCCCAAGCGGGGGGCAGCCTGGGCGCCGCTGCGGAAGACTCGGGTGTGCCGGATCCTGGTCCAGCCGGCCTGGCGCCGGAGCCCACCGCGCAGCCGCCAGCCACAGCACCGCCGACGGCCACAGCACCGCCGACAGCCACAGCGCCGCCGCAAACCACGGCACAGCCGCGATAAATTGGTAAATGGATAAATGAAGGTGTGTTGATGAGCGAAACGAGCTGGGACCCCAGCGAGGACATAGAAGCGCCGACCGCCGACGCTGTCGAGCAGCATCAGGCGCTGCCCGGGGAAGACGAGCAGCCGGAACCGGCCCGGTTCGAACTGCCCGACGAGGCGGACGAGGCGGACGTCGCGGAGCAGTACCTGGAAGTCAGTGACGACGAGGATAGTTACCGCTGACCGGCTGACCTGGGTCACGTTCTGTTACCGGTCCTAGCGCGTCCGGGCGGTCGTAGGATGGCGTGGTTAGGCGGGTCCGCCGCCGGACAGACGCATCGGAGAGTCTCGTGACAGCAACACCGCAGGCCCGTACGGCCGGAACGCGGTTGCCGAGGCCTGCCCGGCGCCGGCAGCTACTGGGAGCCGCCCAGGAAGTCTTCGTCGCGCAGGGCTACCACGCGGCGGCCATGGACGAGATCGCCGAGCGCGCCGGGGTCAGCAAGCCGGTGCTGTACCAGCATTTCCCCGGCAAGCTGGAGCTGTACCTGGCGCTGCTGGACGAGAGCGTGGACGCGCTCACCGCGACGATCCGCACCGCGCTCGACTCCACCACGGACAACAAGCAGCGGGTCACCGCCACGTTCCAGGCGTTCTTCGACTTCGTGGCCAGCGCCGGGGAGGCGTTTCGCCTGGTCTTCGAGTCAGACCTGCGCAACGAGCCAGCGGTGCGGGACCGGCTCGACGCCACCATGAAGGTGCACGCGGAGATGATCAGCGAGATCATCCGTGAGGACGCCGGGCTCGGCGACGAAGAGGCCCACCTGCTCGGCATCGGTCTCGTCGGCATGGCCCAGATCAGCGCCACCTACTGGCTCGGTACCGACCGGGCCATTCCCAAGGACGCCGCCGAGGAACTGATGGCCCGGCTGGCCTGGCGCGGCATCAGCGGCTGGCCGCGCACCGGCTGACCCAGGCCCGGTACCGGCAGGCCGCCGCGACACAACACAGGAGCGCCGTGGAAGTCAAGATCGGGATCCAGTCCATCCAGCGGGAACTGGTCCTGGAGACCAAGCTGTCCGCTGACGAGGTGCAGCGGCTGCTCAGCGAGGCGCTGGCCAGCGACGGCAGCGGGCTCTTCGTGCTGCCCGACATCAAGGGCGGCAAGTTCCTGGTCCCGGCGGACAAGATCGCTTACATCGAGTTCACCGGCGTGGAGCAGCGCCGGGTCGGCTTCGGCAGCCTCTAATACATCTCTGGGCGTCAGCGCGGTGAGATAGCGGTCGCCGGCGACCACAAACCCACCGCGCTGAGGAAATGCCGCCTTAGCGGGCCAGGCCGAGGGCGATCATGCGCTGGGTGTGCGCGTCGGTGATCTTCGCCAGCATCCGGCCGATATCGCCGAGGTCGCTGTCGGCGGGTGGCCCATCCGCCGCTGAACTGGCCGCGGCTGAACTGGTCTGGCCGGTCGAGAGCAGGCTGGCCAGCGGGCGCCGGTCGGCCACCACCCGGTAGGCCTGCGCCAGCGCCTCGCCAACCAGCCGTCTGGCCCACAGCGCCAGCCTGCCCGCGACCTGCGGGTCGGCCGCGATGGCCGCGCGCACCCGGGCGATCACGAATTCGGCGTGCCCGGTGTCGGCCAGTACCTGGAGCACCAGATCGCGGGTCTGCGGGTCGACCAGCTCGGCCACCGCGCGGTAGAAGTCCGCCGCGATCCCATCCCCCACGTACGCCTTGACCAGCCCTTCCAGCCAGTCGGACGGGGCGGTGCGGGCGTGGAACGCGTCCAGTGCCGCGGTGAACGGCAGCATCACCTGATCGGGCTGCGCACCCAGCCCGGCGATGTGCTCCCAGAGCAACCGGAAGTGGCCGAACTCGGCGACGGCCATCCCGCCCAGAGCCGCCTTGTCCACCAGCGACGGGGCCAGCGCGGCGTCCTCGGACAGCCGGAAGAACGCGACGAGCTCGGCGTAGGCGAGCAGCCCGAGCAGATCGAGCACGCCCGCCCGGTCCGGTTCGCCGGGCGGCTGAGGCGCGTCGTCGCGCCGCCGTGCTTCGGTCACCCGCGAAGCGTAACCGTGTTAGCCCGGGGGGACGACCCCCCGGACCCCCCGATCGCCGCTCCGCGCCGAGCAGCGGCAAGCCGCCGCGGACGAAGGGGGACGACCCCCCGGACCCCCCGATCGCCGCTCCGCGCCGAGCAGCGGCAAGCCGCCGCGGACGAAGGGGGACGACCCCCCGGACCCCCAAAAGGCGCCGGCCCGG
>Ga0335069_10015126_pt1 | contig 10791 bp, 6 predicted proteins | sample Lox_Sample_11_FD_206714 | JGI IMG/M metagenome (GOLD analysis project Ga0335069, IMG submission 206714) | Soil microbial communities from Loxahatchee National Wildlife Refuge, Florida, United States - Lox_Sample_1.1 | ecosystem: Environmental > Terrestrial > Soil > Wetlands | place: USA: Florida... | reverse complement strand
TGGCTGGGGACGCCGCTAAGGGCACGGGTGCGGCCTCCGCGGAAGGGGCCGACGTTGCGCCAACGCATTTCGGTGAGGGACTGGGTGCTGACGTTTTGGGTCTGGGCGTAGTAGACGGCAGGAAGGAAAAGCAGCAGGCAGAGGAGAGAGAATTTTGCGCGCATGGTCATCCAGTAATGGAGAATTCAGCAAGGCGGGCTTGCAGGTTCTTTTGACGGCGTAGCGAAGTGTAGTCTAAATGAACGAATTTTGCAGGTGTGAGGAATCTTCAAATTGATGGAGTCGATTCTACGGAGGTCGTTCTTCTTAGTTGCGTTCTTTGTGTATCTACACGGAGCAGGAACGCCTGCAAGGGCCCAGAGTGTCCTGCCCGCAATGTTTGGCGGCATGCAGTGGCGCTCGATTGGCCCGTATCGCGGCGGGCGCACGGTAGCGGTATCGGGAGTTCCGGGGGACGGCACGACTTACCTCTTCGGTGCTGTTTGCGGGGGCGTGTGGAAGACAACCAACGCGGGAGTGACCTGGGTTCCGCTGTTCGACCGTCAGCCGATTGCCTCGATTGGCGCACTGGCGGTTGCGCCGTCCAATCCGCGAGTGATCTACGCCGGAACTGGCGAGTCTGACATTCGCAGCGACTTGTCGTCGGGCGATGGAGTTTACAAGTCCACCGACGGGGGCAATACCTGGACGAGTCTTGGGCTGCGTGACACGAGGCAGATCAGCCGGATCGTGGTCGATCCGAAGAATTCGGACGTGGTGTACGTGGGAGCGCTGGGGCACGCGTACGGGCCGAATGCGGAGCGGGGTGTGTACAAGTCCAGCGACGGCGGGAATACGTGGTCGCATGTGCTCGACCAGGGCCCGGGGGTTGGCGTCAGCGATTTGGCGATAGCGGTTGCGAATCCGAACAGGCTGTATGCGGGGACGTGGCAGGCACACCGGCCTCCTTGGAGCACGTACGCGCCACTGCAAGGATCGGGCGGCGGGTTGTTTCGCACCACCGATGGCGGCGCGCACTGGACGCAGCTCAAAGGCAACGGGTTGCCGGAGGGCGATTGGGGTCGAGTGGGTGTGACTGTGTCGGCAGAGGGCAAGCGCGTGTATGCGCTGATCGATGCGGGGAAGAAGTCGGGGCTGTATCGCTCGGATGACGGTGGCGACACCTGGACGCTGGCCAACAGCGATACGCGGCTGACGAGTCGAGGATGGTACTTCAACCAGCCGACGATTGATCCGGGCAACCCTGACGTGGTGTACGTGCCGAACGTGGCGCTGTACCGGCTGGACGACGGCGGGAAGAAGCTGACGATTGTGCGGGGAGCGCCGGGAGGCGATGACTATCACCAACTCTGGATTGATCCAGCGAACTCGTCGCGCATGGTGCTGGCGACGGACCAGGGCACGAGCGTGAGTGTGGACCGTGGGGAGACATGGTCCTCGTGGTTCAACCAGCCGATTGGCCAGTTCTACCACGTCGCGACCGACAACAACTTTCCGTATGCGGTGTTCGGAGCGCAACAGGATAGTGGCAGCGCCGGAGTGCTGAGCCGGACGGACCACGGACACATTACCGCGACGGACTGGTTCCTGGTGGGGGGCGGCGAAAGCGGGTGGATCGCGGTGGACCCCGACGACTCAAACATTTTGTATGCCACAGGCGCGTACGGCGGCGTAGTGCGCTTCGACCGGAGGACGTCGTTGAGCCAGGACATCTCGCCCTGGCCCATGCCGACGTGGGGTACGGAAATCGATGGGCGCAAATATCGCGCGCCGTGGACGCCGGTGCTGGCGATATCTCCGGTCGAGAAGGGCACGCTCTTTCTGGGGACGCAGTATGTGTTGAAGACCACGGACGGTGGCCTGCACTGGGAGAAGATCAGTCCGGACTTGACGGGGGCGGTGGCATCGAGCGAGAAGCCGACGACTCCGGTGACGCTGCAGAACGCGAAGGAACGAGGGTTTGGAGTGGTGTATTCGATCGCTCCGTCACCGAAGAAGGCGGGGGTGATCTGGGCGGGCAGCGACACCGGGCTCATTCACGTAACCACAGACGGCGGCAAGACGTGGAGCGAGGTTACGCCGCAGGGGCTTTCGGCTTGGAGCAAGATCGCGATGATTGGGGCGTCGCGCTTCGATCCGGCGGTGGCCTACGTTGCGGTCGACCGCCATCGACTGGATGATCAGGGGCCATATGTGTATCGCACGCGGGATTACGGAAAGACATGGCAGAAGATCGCGTCGGGGATTGGCGCTTCGTCGTTCGTGAATGCGATTCGCGAAGATACGCAGCAGCGCGGGCTGTTGTTTGCAGGGACGGAGTTGGGCGCGTATGTCTCATTCGATGAGGGTGAGCATTGGCAGCCGCTGCAGTTGAATTTGCCAGTCACATCGGTGCGAGACCTGGCGATTCACGGCGATGACCTGGTGATTGCGACGCACGGGCGGGCGTTCTGGATTCTCGACAACATCACGCCGCTGCGACAGATTGCGGAGGCAGCGAACGCGCAAAAGGCTCGGCTGTTCCAACCCGCCGTGGCGGTGCGCGTGGACAACGATTCGTTCCTGGGCAGTCCGTTCCCGCCGGAGGAGCCGATGTCGAAGAACCCTCCGGATGGGGCGATGATTGACTACTATCTGCCGGCGAAGGCGGCGGTGAAGCTGGAAATTTTCGATGCGCAAGGGACGTTGGTACGGCGCTATTCCGGTGGCGAAAAGAAGACGGCCAAGCGGCCGCCGCTGGCGATAGCCGAGCGCTGGCTGCCGCCGCCGATCGTGCTGGACGAAAGCGCGGGGATGCACAGGTTGGTGTGGGACTTGCGCTGGAACAGTTCTGGCGCTGGTGAGGAACTGGAAGATGAGGGATATGGCGCACCGCGCGGTCCGCGGGTCATTCCAGGCAAGTACCAGGTGAAGCTGACGGTGGACGGAACGACCGTCACTGAGCCATTGCAGGTAGAGATGGATCCGCGTTCGAAAGCAACGTCGGCGGAGCTGGTGGAGCAGCAGCGTCTGGGGCTGGAGATATTTGGTGAAGTGCGGCGCAGCGGAGCGGCACTGGCGGAAATGAGGACGGTCGCAGGCGGTCTCGGCAAACTCAAGCCGCAACTGCAGGGACAGGCGGGTTTGCTGGCTCAATCCGAAAAGCTGGAAACCGCGATGACAGCAATCGAAAAGGGCAGCAAGCCGGCTCCCGATGCCTTGGGACTGGAGGCGGCTAGCAGCGGCCTGCAGTCGGTTCTGCGCGTGGCGGAGAGTGGAGACCGCACGACGCCGCACCAGGCCATCGAAGTCTATCGGCTGACGAGCCAAGCTGCGGATAACCGTATGGCTGAGTGGAAGAACCTGAAGCAAGGAGAGTTGGCGGACTTCAATCGTGCCCTGGAAAAGGCGGGGGTGCCTCCGATTGATGTCTCTGTCAATGCAACACTCGAGGACGAGTTCGCCAGGCAATGAGTGCTGGGTGGAGCGAAAAAATTGCTTTGGCATCCAGCAGTGCGGCAGGGTAGAATCCAAGCCTGGCTAGCCGCAGTGAGTTTTGTAGGGGAGCGGTGTTAATGGACTTTCTCTCGAAAGCAGACCTTGAGGCCGATCGCGGTCCGGGTGAGCGATTTCATCTGGGGCCGCTGGAAATCGATGTCATGGAGGCAATGTGGTCGTATGGCACCGGTAACGTTCGCGAAGTGGTCGGACGTTTGGAGCGGAAACTGGCCTATACGACCGTGATGACTACGTTGGATCGGCTTTACAAGAAGGGCCTGCTCGACAGGACGTTGAACGATCGCGCCTTCATGTACACGCCGAAAGTCACCCGCGAGGCCTGGGACCGTCGTCGGGCTGGGGAAATGATGGCGGGTTTCCTGGCGGGGCCGGAAGAGTCGCGACAATTGCTGTTGTCGTGCCTGGTGGATGCCGTAGGCACCCACGATGCCATGTTGTTGGATGAATTGGAGAAGAAGATCCAGCGCAAGCGCGAGGAACTGGCCGGGAAATAGTCGATGCTCCTGCCGTACTACATGCGACTGCTTTGCCTGTGCTTCGCCACGTTTTTTGTGGTGCATGCACTGAGCTGGCTGGTGGTGCGGAGCATGTCGTCAGCGGCAGTGAGAATTGCCGAGACGATGAGGCCACGGTCGTCGTCCCGACTGCTGTTCGCGCTGCGCATCGCGCCGGCCGCGCTAAGCGTGTTCCTTATCTTGGGATTTTGCGTGCCCAGCTACGTCTGGCTTGAGCCCGATATTGCCAGAGAGCGAGTCGGAATCGCGTGCCTGCTTGCGGCCCTCATGGGAGGGTCGGTTTGGGCGGTTTCACTGCTGCGTGGGGCAACTTCGGTGGTGCGCACGGAACGGTACGTACGCCGGTGCTGGCGCAGCAAACAGCCGGCAGAGAAGAGCCAGGCCGGTACCGATGTTGTGGTCTTGGCAGAAAGCTCAGCGGTCATGGCCGTGGCGGGCGTGGTGCATCCGCAACTGGTGGTGTCGCAGACAGTGATGGATGCGCTGAGCGAGGAGCAACGGCAGGCGGCCTTCCGGCATGAGGCGGCACACCGCGGCTCACGCGACAACCTGAAAAAGCTGCTGTTTCTGTTGGCGCCTGATGTGCTGCCCTTCGCCGCCGGTCTGTCAAGCCTTGAGCGCAACTGGGCGAAGTTCACGGAATGGGCAGCGGACGACGAGGCGGTGGACGGCAGCCAGGAGCGGGCCTTATCGTTGGCCTCCGCGCTGGTGCGAGTGGCCAAGCTGGGCGTTCAGCCCCCGCCTTCGTACCTGCTGTCGTCGCTGATGGACGATGATCGGGACCTCGAAACCCGCGTCGATCGCCTGCTGCGGGAGCCTGCGTATGCCGAGAAGCCCCTGCAGCCAATCGTAGCGTTTACTCGCAACGCTGCGCTCGTGATCGGGAGTGTCACGGTAGTTTTGCTGCTCTGGTCCGAGAGCCTCGGCGGTATCCACCGCCTTATGGAACATCTGGTGCAGTAAGCCGCGGCCCGAACGGCGGTTCATCCCCCCACAATTCCTCCTTTCGATCACGATCAAAACCGTCCGGCGCGTGGCGTTTGTCACGCTGCGACGTTAAGCCTGTCACAGTGTGGTGGTAGGCGACGGGATACAATCGCTGGTTTGCCAAATGCGAGAGGGCGTCCCTTCATGCCGACCGCCGAACTAGAACAGACATCCCTACCGTCCAATGCCTATGAGCCACTGAAATCCGGGGAAGCATATGAGCCGTTGGTGCCATCGGAGGCGCGGCTGCCGGAGCTCACGTCGCGGGCAATTGGGTGGGGCATCTTCCTGTGCGTGATCTTCACGGTCGCGTCGGCTTACTCGGGCTTGAAGGTGGGGCAAGTGATGGAGTCGGCCATCCCCATCTCCATCCTGACGATTGGTCTGGCGCGGACATATAAACGGCGCTCCAGCGTGCTGGAGAACGTGATCGTGACCGGCATCGGCGGTGTCGCCGGCTCGGTGGTGGCGGGAGCAATCTTTACGCTACCCGCGCTGTACATCCTGAAGCTTGATCCGCATCCGGTGCAGACCATCTTCATCTGCCTGGCCGGGGGCTGCCTTGGAGTTCTGTTTCTCATTCCGCTGCGACGCTACTTCGTGCGCGATATGCACGGCCTGTTGCCTTATCCGGAGGCGACGGCCATCACAGAGGTGCTGGTAACGGGAGAGAAGGGCGGGTCGCAGGCCAAGTTGCTGTTGCAGGCTACGGCGATTGCCGGCGTGTACGACTTCTTTGTGATTACCTTCCAGGTGTGGAAGGAGTTCGTGAACTTCCAGTTCGTGCCAGTGATGAAGACGCTCTCGGAGCGGGCGCGGATGGTGTTCAGCTTCGACGCCATCGGCTTCATCCTGGGGCTGGGCTATGTCATGGGGCTGCGGAGCTCGATGATCCTATGCGCGGGCGGCGTGCTGTCGAATTTCGTATTGGTGCCGCTGATCTGGTTTATCGGCAGCCATCTGGACAGCGCCGTCTATCCGGCCGCGATCCCCATCTCGAAGATGACGGCGGTGCAAATTTACCGCAGCTACGTTCGGTTCATCGGAGTGGGTGCGATAGCGACCGCAGGGATTTTCGGGATCGTGAAATCGCTGCGGATCGTGGCCGGCTCGTTCGGTATCGCACTGCGGGTGTTTCGCAAGTCGGGCGAGGTTACAGCACCAGAGCGAACCGACCGCGACATTTCGATGGTGGCAATTTTCCTGGGCGTCCTGCTGGGAGCGATCGGCGTAGGCATGTACCTGGCGCACATGCCGGTGGCGTGGAAGGTGGTCGGCGTCGGTACCATCATGACGCTGGTGTTCTCGTTCTTCTTCACCTCGGTGGCGGCGAACGCCATTGCGACAACGGCGCGCAATCCAGTGTCAGGCATGACCATGCTGACAGTGATCATCTCGTCAGTAGTGCTGCTGCAGTTTGGGCTTTCAGGCACCACTGGGATGTTTTTTGTCATGGCGATCGCCGGCATGGTGTGTACGGCGTTGTCGGTCTCGGGGCAGGCGATTACCGATCTGAAGACAGGATACTGGCTGGGCTCGACTCCGGCGGCGCAGGAGAAAGTCAAGTTTCTAGGAGTGATAGCGGCGGCGGTGGCAGCCGGGCTGACCATCGTGATGCTGGCGCGGACGTTCCAGTTCGGCGAAGCCTTGCCGGGCGATTTGCGGCCGGTGCTGGCTTCGCCGCAGGCATCGATCATGAAAGCGCTGGTGGAGGGCTTCATGAGCCACCAGCCGGTGGCGTATCTGCTGTTTGGCACGGGCGCGATGGTCGCCGTTCTGCTGGAGATGCTGGGGCAGCCGTCGCTGATCTTTGCGCTTGGGATGTATCTTCCACTGGAGCTGAACACACCCGCGCTGGTGGGTGGGTTCCTCTCGCACTTTCTGAACAAGCGCTCGGAGCGGACGGGCGGGGAGCCAGGACGGCGGATTCGCGAGCGTGGCGTGATCATCGCCTCGGGCTTGATGGCTGGAGGAGCGTTGGGAGGCGTGATTGGCGCGGCCCTGCGTCTGTTGCCAAGATATCGCGAGGACCTCGTCACTACGCCGTTCTACGCCAACGAGCCGGTTTCGCAAACCGTTTCGGCGGTAATGTTTCTGGGGCTGTGCCTGTACCTGTGGTTCGGCTCGCTGAAGAAAGAGAAGGCATGACATGGACAAGCTAGGACACTTCGTTGCAGATGCGGTGTTGGGGATCGATACCCTTTGGGGCGGTGACGTGATGTGTCCGTCGGGGACCGGACGGTTCATCGCAGACTCGTGGTTTTCCGATGAGGCGTTGCCGTTGGCCTATACGGCGCCATCAGCCGGAAAGCTGCGCGAGTTCGGCGGCGTGTCGGGAAAGTCGGTGGATCGCGCCATGGTGGAACAGTATTTGCGAGAAGTGGACATCCCGTCGGCGATCGCGGGCATGAAGCACGAAGCTGCCGAAATGGGCGGCCTGCGAGGGCGCTATCTGGTCAGCCTGGCTGATTGCCTTACCGTGATGTGGGGACTGGCGATGGAGATCCTCGGGAACGGTCCGGCAGTGCCGTACGAGCGGTGCGTGGTGGCGTCCACGGCGCGGGCTCCGGAGCCTTCGCAGCCGGAAGGCAAACGCGAACGAGTGGCTGAATTGCTGGGCCGGGCGGGATACGCGTCTTCTGACCGCGATGGCCTGCTGCAGGCGGTGGATGCCTGGCGGCGCGAGCGGACTGCCCCGATGGGCGCGGTGAAGGCGATGGGTGCGGCGGTGATCGCGCAGTTCGATCAATTGAGCGCGGCACATTTGTCGCCCTATCTGCCGCCGGAATTGGGGAACGTCCCCCGGGCGAATATCGACTTTCTGCCGATCAAGGACGCGTGGTTTTCGGGTTCGATGAATTACGTGGGACGGGCGCGCAACGCCGACGGAAGCCCAAAATATGAGGCCACGTATGAGATCAATGCCTCGCTGCAGATGTCATTCCCGGAGTTTCAGCAACTGGTGAGTCACGAGGTGGTGCCGGGGCACGTGACGACGTTTGCGTATCTGCAGAACCTCTATGTCCGAGGCCAGGTGGGATTCGAGGCAACCGTGCTGACGATGAATACCCGGGCGGCAAGCCTGTTCGAGGGCATTGCCAATAACGCCATCCTCATCGCGCATGGGGCGACGGAGGTCGAGCAACTGCCGGATGAGGACATGCAGATTGGTGTACTACTGGCGCTACTGCAGGATGACGCCAAGAACCAGTCGTCATATCTGACGTGGGGTGAGGGAAGGGCGAAGGACGAGGTTGCTAAGACGCTGCGGCGCGACTTCCTGGTCAGCGAGGAACGCGCTGACAAGCTTTCGGGGGCGTGGGGACGGCATCCGCTGCTGGGGCGCATGTATCTGCCGGCGTATCGCGCGGGAACGGTGAAAGTTGCCGAACTGCGGCGGCGGTATCCTGCGGAGAAGGTGCTGCCGGCAATCTACGGCTGCAACGGCCTGGTGGACATCGAGACGGTGGACGGGGTGTTGGCGCGGTAGGGCGAAAATCATGCCGTGATCCCGCGATTGCCGAAGCCAGGCAACTGTGGGCATGGCGGCTCGCGCACCGCTACGCGACGTGGATCCAGGGGTGTGCGCAATCGCGTAGCGGGTAGCAGTTCTTGCTTTTTGCGTGTCTGATAGGTTACCTTCGATTATGTTCGTTTGTGTTTGTACATGAGGCTGCGCCGGAGAGTGGATGGAAGAAATCAGGAGCGGAATTCGTCGTCGCGGCTTCAGCCCCAGGCTGTGGGTGCCTACCCTTTACTTCGCCGAGGGGCTGCCCTTTTATGCCGTGAACATGATGGCGCTCATCTTCTATTCGCGCATGGGTATTTCCAACGTGACGATCACGGCGACGGTGAGCCTGCTGGGGCTGCCCTGGTCGCTGAAGCCGCTGTGGAGCCCCTTCCTGGAGATGTACCGGACGAAGAAGTTCTTCGTCGTGCTGATGGAGTTTGTGGGCGGTACGAGCCTGGGTGTGCTTGCGGTGTGCCTGCCGCTGCCGGGATACTTCCGCTACAGCGTGGCCTTGCTGGCGATAATCGCGTTCTGCTCTTCTACCCACGACATCGCGGCAGACGGGCTGTATATCGCGAGCCTGAGCTCGAAACAGCAGGCGGAGTACGCAGGATGGCAGGGGGCCTTTTATAACATCGCTCGCTTCGTGTCGCAGGGCGGGCTGCTGATTCTCGCCGGATACCTGGAAAACCGAATGCCGGTGGTGCGGGCATGGATGATCATCTTCAGTTCGGTGGGGGTCGCGCTGGTGGTGCTGAGCCTGTTCCATGCGCGGGTGTTGCCGGCGGGCGGCGCCGAAAGGTATTCGCGGAACCTGCACGACATGCTGGCCACATTCTGGGACGTGGTCAGGGATTTCTGCAAGAAGCCGAACATCTGGTTCCTGTTGCTCTTCGTCTTTCTTTTTCGCGCCGGCGAAGGACAGGTGGTCAAGGTGGGTCCGCTCTTTCTAAAGGCGGCACGCGTCGACGGAGGCATCGGCCTGACCACGGCGCAGTTCGGCACGATCTATGGAACGTTCGGTACGGCGGCGTTCATCGTGGGTAGCATTCTCGGCGGATACTTCGCCGCCTGGCTGGGCCTCAAGCGGGCGCTGCTGCCGCTGATCCTGGTGATGAATGTTCCCATGCTGATGTACTTTTACCTCAGCACCGCGATGCCGACCAGCCATGTGCTGATCACGCTGGCCATGACGCTGGAGATGTTTGGTTACGGCTTCGGTTACGTGGGCGTGATGCTGGTGATGATGCAGGAAATCGCACCCGGAAAGTACCAGACAGCCCACTATGCCTTCGCAAATTCGCTCATGAACTTTGGGTTGATTTTGCCGGGAATGGTGAGCGGTTGGGTGCAAAGCAAGCTGGGGTACGAGCACTTCTTCCTGTGGGTGCTGGTCTCGGCGGTGCCGGCCATGATCATGGCGCGGTTCGTGCCCATTCATGGGCCGCGGCCTGCCATGGCGGGAGCCGAGCTCGCTGATGTGCGGGAAGGGTAGAACGGACGATCTTTCATGGCGAACGAAAGCACTCATAACGGAACAATCCTGAAGGCCGCGATCCTGGCGGCCGGCAAGGATGCAACCACCGGAGACGGCGAGCCCCTTGTGCTCAAGAAGCTCGGCGATCAGACGGTGCTGCAACACGTGGTTCAGAACGCCCTGCAAGTTGTGGCGCCAGGGGATGTTTATGTCGTGGTGGGCTATCGACAGGTGGAGGTGCGCGATCACCTTGGGCCGAAGTTTCATTACGTCGAGCAGGAGAAACCCCTCGGGACCGGCGATGCTGTCAGGAAGGTGTGCGAATCAATTCCCGAGTTCGACGGCAACCTGCTCATCCTGTATGGCGACACTCCGCTGTTTCGCCCAGCGTCGATCCTGGGGCTGCTGAACCGGCACCGACTGAAGCAGGCGCACTTGACCTTGCTGACCGCAGTGGTGGACAAACTTCTGCCGTATGGGCACATCATCCGCGATGCCGGCGGACAAATCATCGACATCATTGAGGACACCGAGGCTTCGGCCGAGGTGCGTGCGATCCGAGAAATTAACGTGGGCGCGTATGTGGTAAACGCCAAGGTCATTGCCGGTGCGCTGCAAAAACTGTCGCCGTCGCCGGTGGATGGCGATTACCGTCTGACGGATTGCGTACACCAGTTGATTCGCTCGGGGCTGAAGGTCGAGAGCTACCAGCTCTACGATCAGGACGAGGTGCAGGGCATCAACTCGGACGCGGACTTCGTGCGTGCGGAGTACATCCTGCAGAAGCGGCTGTATCGCCCACG
>Ga0335069_10015125_pt1 | contig 10791 bp, 9 predicted proteins | sample Lox_Sample_11_FD_206714 | JGI IMG/M metagenome (GOLD analysis project Ga0335069, IMG submission 206714) | Soil microbial communities from Loxahatchee National Wildlife Refuge, Florida, United States - Lox_Sample_1.1 | ecosystem: Environmental > Terrestrial > Soil > Wetlands | place: USA: Florida... | reverse complement strand
CTGATCCACCTCTGTACTCACCGCGGTAAGTTTTTCCACTGTCGTCGCGTTGAGTACGCCGGCAAAGTCATTGACGTACCCCTGGGGGTTAAGGTTTTTCCATTGTTCCGCATGGACAGCCGAAACGGGAATGACGGCCAGAAATATGATGATCAGAAGGATTGGGCTGCAGCGCGAGCGCGCTTTGAAGTGGCGCCGAATCGACCGCATTCTTCCACATTTACTTTGATACAAGCTTCAATCTCCGCAATCTGCGACTTGGCTCTCTGGAACTGCGCGCTGGCCTACTCTGCAAATCACTTTACCCCCGCGACCTGTTCATTCACTGAATGCCTCACCCTTGTGCCGTCCTCGTTCCCGTCCACGTCTCTTTCCAGACGCTTTAAGCTCGGGAGCGCCACCCCGTGGGGGTGTCGCTGCCTGGGGGCACCCATCAGAGCCGCCTGGTCCGTGACCCGTCCCGCAAGGTTTGTGGGGGTGTTGCCCGCCTCTCGCCTTCCCGGATGGCCACGGTCCCCAGGCAGCTCCGCGCTGGGTGGCCGGTATGACGGCTGCTTACGAAGTCTTCTTCATGGCCTTCTGTAGCGCCTTGACGTCGTCCTCGTTGAGGTTGGTTTCGATGATCTTTCCACCGAAGGGGGTGACCGCCGTCACAAAGTCAGCGAGAACGAGTTCCTCGCCCACCAGAACCAACGCCGACGTGTCCTTAGCGAGCGACGCCGCGAAGTCGTCCAACCGCGGGTCGTCGAAGGCGATTTCGTCGGTGACGCCGAACAGCGCACCCAGTGAGCCGCCCGCCGCGGCTCCGGCCAGCGCGCCGCCCGGTCCGAGCAGCAGTCCGAGCAGGCCACCGGTCAGGGCGCCCAAACCGGTGCCCACGCCGACTGCGCTGTCATCCTGCGCCCAGGTGCTGTGGATGCGGGTGAAGCCGAGCTTACTCCGCGACACCACGGCAGCGTCTTCAATCCACGTGTAGGTCGGCATGTGGTCCTCGAGTGTGTCGAAGGCCTTGCCGGCCGTCTTCTTGCCGTTGAACACGAACGCTTTGAATCCGTACATAGTTAGTCTCCTTTGCTGTTGGGAGTTCCTCAGTGTGGGTGAGGACGCTCGGTTGAACCAGGGCCGCCGGCAAAGGCCGTCACACCCGGCATGCATGAGGAGCACTATAGAGAGAGGCAGAGGAGGTTGTCTACTGCCCTTTGGGGAAGGTTGGCGAGGGCTCCGGGAAGATGCCCGCCTGCTGCGTTAGCCGGGCGAGTTCCGCCACGGACCGCACCTTCAATTTGGTGGTGATCGCCCTACGATGCAACTTCACGACCGCCGCGTCGATGCCGAGATCGCCGGCAATCTGCTTGTTGCGCTGCCCCTGCACAACATGAGAATGCACTTCGACCTCCCGCTCGGTAAGCAGGTCGAAGCGCGCGCGCAACTACTGCCGCCCGGCACGCGCTGCGCGGTCCCGGGAATCGCGGGCAAGGGCGCGCGTCACGGCGTCAAACAACTTCTCTTTGGGATCCCGCTTTTCCAGGAAATCCTCGGCGCCATCGCGCATGGCCCGATCCCTCGAGGGGATATCGCCGTGCCCGGTCAAAAAGAGAATCGGAAGGGGATGGGGAGTCTGCGCGAGTGCCGATTGCAGGTCGAGTCCGTTCATCTGCGGCATCCACAGATCTGTCAGCACGCAGCCGGGGGCATCCGCTTCACGTTGCGCGAGAAAGTCATGCGCTGACGAGTAAGTCTTGACCGAGAACCCCTTCGCCTTGAGCAGCCGCGAGACCGCCGTAAGAAAAGACATATCATCGTCGACAACGTGCACGATGGGTACGGTTTCGCTCATGGCGAGGCGTCCTTCTCTTCGATGGGCAGCGTGAATCGAAACGCCGCCCCGCCCTCCTTCGGGTTCTCTGCCCAGAGCCGGCCGTGGTGGGCCTCAATGATCGTACGTGAGATGCATAGTCCCATGCCCATACCCTTCGGCTTGGTGGTGAAAAAAGGATCGAAAATATCCGTGAGCTTGTCGGCGGGAACACCCCGGCCGGAATCGCTGACGGCGACCTCGACGGCCTTAGCTCCGGCCGCCGACGCGGACACGCTGATGCGCCGCTCCTCCCCGTTCGCGTCGTCGAGCGCATCCATGCCATTGACGATGAGGTTCATCAGCACCTGCTGAAGATGCACGGGGTCGCCCAACGCGGGCGGCAGATCGTCCGCCACCGCCACCTGCAGTTTCACCTGCCGTGCCGCCGCGTCGGAACGCAACAGGCCAACGACTCCGCCAATAAGCTTGCCCATGTCCACGGGCCGCTTATCCAGGCTCTGCCGCTTCAGCAGCCTGCGCATCCGGTCGATAACATCCACCGCGCGCTGGTCGTCCCTGCGGATGTCGGCCAGTATCGCCCGGATCTCGTCGAGGTCAGGTGATGCATTGTGCAGGAAAAGCTCCGCTGCCTCCGCGTTGCGCAAGATTGCACCGAGCGGCTGATTAATCTCATGCGCCAGCGCCGATGCCAACTGGCCCATCATCGAAATGCGGCCTACGTGTGCAATCTCCCGCCGCAAATTCTGGGTTTCCTCCTCCGCTCTCTTCCGCTCCGTTATGTCCTGCGATATGCCGCGGATGAGAATTGCTCTGCCGGAAGCGTCGAACTCGGCTCGGCCGAGAGAACTGATCCAGCGTACCTGGTTGTTCGGGAGTATCAGACGGTGTTCCAGTGCACCACTGCCGTGGCCCTCGGCCGTGTTCTTCATGATCAGCGAGACGGCTTCGCGATCCCCCGGGTGCACCCGCTCCATGACGTGGCCGTATTGCAGCCGTTCCGTCTCTGAAAAGCCAAAAAGCGCCCGCCATTTGTCTGTCGCCCAGACTTCATCATTGACGAGATCCCGAGCCCAAATGCCAAAATCCGCCGCCTCGACAGCCAGCCGCATTCGTTCTTCAATTTCGTGCAACCCCGCTTCACTTACCTGCAACTTGCGGTCGAGCCGCGCCGCGCGAAGCATTTCACTGCCCAGCTCATAGCCCATTACTATGATCAAGCCGATAAAAAATACGCTCCCTACATAGGGGACCCGGATGATTCCATAAAAGACCAACAGGGACTGGCCGGTGGCGACGAGTACGAAGAAAACGACGCTGGCGCCCACGGTAAGGGCGTGATGGCGATTGCCTCGCTGCCAGGCGGTTATGGTGGCGTCTGCGAGATAGATGATGAGGATTACCAAACTTACCTGGCCCAGCAGGATCCAGGGATTAGGCACGCCTTCGCCGATGGTGACGGATTCACCGAAGAGCTTCATATGCCCGAGACGCGTGACCTCACGAAAGTTAAGATTCTGCCCCCCCAGAAAATTGGGGAAGAGAAGGAACGCGCGCAATCCGCACACCAACCATGCAAGCCAGGCCCGCCCGGCCCCCAGGAAAAGCCTGGTGAACACGACCAGGGATACTACCAGCAGGCACACCGCCACGTGCCCCCACCTCAGCACATACGCGAATTCTCGCGGCGTATCCGCCCGCATCATCCAAAGTTCACAAAATGTCCAGGCCGCCGTGAACGTAGCCGTCAGAGAAAACAGCAGATTCGCCCAGGCCTTGCGATCCCTGCACCAGACCACGAGGTTAATCTCCGCCAGCGTGAGGCAGGCCGACGCGCTCATGGACCAGATGATCGTAATCAGGCTCATTGGTAGATGAGAATACTCCTCCATCCAGGCTCACGACAACAAATTCACGGCACACTACCCCCGGCCCGGATTCTCGGCGCTCCTGTCATCGACCGTAACGAAGGCGACCTGGAATCACACCAATTGAACAACAGTGTTCCGATGAAGGCAACGGCAAAACTCACGCGGCATTAAGGGGATTGTGGCCACGGGAGACGGTTCACCTCAATTTGCCGCCGTTGAAGATTGGGCGGGCAAAGCTGACAGCCGGGCCGTCGTGCGGGTCTATAATAAGCAGGCCGTGGCGGAGCAATGGACCCAGCGAAGGCGGGCAAGCGGTGCAGATGGCCCGCCTGAGCTGCCATTTGTTCCAGGTCCAACGAAGTCCCGCTTTGGTTGAGTCTTATCGCTTACAATCTGGGGAATCGATGCCGACGGTTGGTGCTGCCCAAGAGGAGCGAAGGTTGGCCTTTGACCAGCTTGCAGCAGAGGTTAGTTAACCCACGGAGGGTCCTATGTCTGAAGAATCACTCTTCTCGTTTTGCAAGAGCCTGCTTGACCCCATGGATAGGATCTCGGAGATCCTGTGCGGGCTCATCACGGTCCTCGCGGTCACCAATTCCATCAGTGTCGCTGGAGGGGAAGGTGCACAGGTGCACAGGATGCTCATCGGGGCACTGGGCTGCAATCTGGCCTGGGGGATCATTGATGGGGTCTTTTATCTCCTGGGTGCGATTAGTCAAAGGGGGCATGGACTCACGACGTGGCGAAAGCTGCGTGTGGCTGACGCTGCGGATGTTCACCGCATTATTTCCGATGCGTTGCCGCCAATAGTGGCGTCCGTCTTGTCCACGGTCGAGCTTGACGCCCTGCGCGAGCGACTGAATCGGTTACCGGATCCTCCCATCCGCGTAAGCCTGACTAAAAGGGACTGGCGCGCCGCGCTCGGCATCTTTCTGCTGGTTGTCCTTTCAACTTTCCCAGTGACCATCCCGTTCATGTTCGTGAGCGAAGCCAGGATTGCTCTGGACATTTCAAATGGCATCGCAATCCTGATGCTTTTCCTGGCCGGGTACGGGTTCGGCAAGTATGCTGGACGGCCTCCGTGGCGGACAGGGCTCTGGATGGTTTTGCTCGGCTTCGCACTGGTCGGGGTCAGCAAGGCCCTTGGAGGGTAACGAAACGGCTCGAACCATGCTGAATTGATCTTGATTTCATTCTTCAAATGGACCTAAAGTTCTGAGAACCCTCGCAACGAAGGGCTGGACGCCAGGACTACGCCGAGGACGGTCTGAGGCTGGGTGGGGTTTCAGGGCTGCCGGGGAGCGCTTACCCTGAGGCACGACCCCTGCATTTTTCACCGCCCGTCCTCGGGGGTATCCTATGGGTTCTTCTCCAAAGTGGTCTTGACCGTCGCCAACGACTTTTGCAGGGAGGAGACCGATCGACCCACCGCGGCCTTGCGGACCACCGAACCCTTCACGCCGGTCAGCCCCGCCTGCTCCGATCCCATGATCATGATGAGGTAAAAGCCGGACCATTTGGGATCTTCACTGCGGATGCAATAGGTAAGGTCGAGGGCCGTCTCAAAGTAGTGGCTGGAATAAAGTTGCTTCTCGGCGATGGTGTAGGCCGGCTCTTGCGGATTGTTGCCCCGCATGGTCACAACCTGCACGAGGCGCAGGGTCGGTTTAAGACCAAACTTTACATTCGTCCAATAAAACATGTTCTCCACATTGGCGGGCTTGCCATTGGGGTAGTCGAGAAGGTAGTTGTAAAAATCCGGCAGCGCTTTCGGCAGAACTTTGGCGTAGCTGAGCATGTACTTGAACTGTGCCGGCACTTCCATCGGGTCGTGCTTGTCGTTGTATACTCCCAGGGCCTTATTGCCATCTTTTTCGTAGGCCAGAAGGAGCTGCAACGCTCTCTTCTGCGCCATTTGATTCACTTGCTGCTCCACATCGGGACCGGACCAATTAATGGTTTGATGAAGGTCTCCGATGGTAGTTGCCGGAATCTGAAGGTTACAGTGGTCAGGTTTGCAATCCTTGAGACCATTGATGTCCTGACTGTCCAACGCGAAACCCTTCAGGTCGGAGAGTTGCGGCGGATCGCTGAACTTCTCGATAGCCAGATACGACGGCACCTTGCGAAGGCTGTCGAAGTCGTAGGCGAGTTTGACGTAGCTCTCCGGCGAGGCGTTGATGTAAACCACGCCGAACACAACAACCTCCGCCGGACTGCGGGAGTCGAGGTTCTTAGCCACTGCTTCCCCGTTGCGAAGGGACGCAATCTGATCCTGACTCAGCTTGACGTCCTGTTGGAGATAGTTGAGCAGTCCACCACTCGCCTGTGCATGGCAGGGGGCCGGGGCGCCGGGGATCAATGCCACCAGGGCGGCCGTCACAAAGATATTGCGCATCATGTTACTCTCCTCCTGCTTAACTCAAACCACTGAACCATCCGTCTCGATCCGGACAGACCTGAATTCGCCCGGATCATCGCCTGCCGATGATTCCCAGGTCATTCTGACGGCGCCGCAGAGTTCCTTTCAATGAAGAGGTCGGGAATGCACCTCTTCATTGCCAAAGTCAACGGAACCGCCAGAATCGCGCCAGCCGGGCCAAGCAGAAACCCCCACCACATCAGGGAGAGCATTTTCTCAATGGGCGGCAGCCTCACACCCTTTTTTCTGAGCATCAGCGGCGCGATAACGTTCATCGATACCAATTGGGTCAGCACTAACCCGCCAAGGACCATTAAGGCCTTCTTCCAGCCCAGCATGAGGAGCGCCACACAAGTTGGCGGCACCAGGCTGAGAATGAAGCCGATGCTGGGAACAAACTGCAGGAAGAAATACAGGACGCACCAAACCAGCGCGAAATCCACGCCCAAGGCCTCCAACAGCACCAGGTTGGCCACCGCCGTCAGTACTCCGGCCGCGGCCAGGGAGTCGACGAAATGACCCACGTCATTGTGGATTTGGGTCAGGAGCGACCCGGCGTTCGCTCTCCCGGTACCCCCCGCTATGATCCATAGGGACATTCCTCCCAACAGGACGATCGCCAGCCCGTCCGAAAAAAGCCGGCCCACCCCCGGCAGGATCACGTGCGCGAGCTTGACAATTTCGTTGGAGGCAGGCACCTGCGTCGCCGGCGAGCTCGCGATATCGATGCCATGAGCCTGCAAGAAAGCCGCGACGTGCTGGTACAGGTTGCGCGCGTGCTCCTCATAGCTGGGGAGCTTCTGTTTCATTCCCGCCATGTCGTGGTACAACAGAAACACCAGGACTGCTCCCAAGGTACCCATCAGACCGACCGCATATCCCAGAGCCACGGTCCTGCCCAGATGGAATTGCTGCATCATCCACTTTAGAAATGGCAGGACACTGTAGGCGAGCAGAAGGCCAAATAGAACCAGCGAGAGAACGTCAGCCGCGGCCTTGATTCCCCACGATATGATGACAATGCACGTGGCCCCAAGCAGAAGGCGAATTGACCTTGACGTCAGGTGGTTGCTCATATCAGCTTACTCACTTGGGAAAGAGTGGACTGCCACTGCGCGGGTTCCTTGTATCCTGCCTGAACGCCCCTGGACGATCATGGCAACCTGCTATTGTTCTTGTCCACCCGACTATTGATGCCGAGAGGATGGGTTTCCAGTTGCCCGGTGGCGGCAAACGACTATCGATACTGCCGAGGTCTTAATTGATCATGAGCACTATAGAGAGGGGCAGAAGAGGCTGTCTACTGCCCTTTGGGGAAGGTTGGCGAGGGGGCCGGGAAAATGCCCGCCTGCTGCGTTATCCGGGTGAGTTCCGCCACGGACTGCACTTTCAACTTGGTGGTAATGGCGGTGCGATGCAACTTCACTGTCCGCTCGTGGATGCCCAGGTCGCCGGCAATCTGCTTGTTGAGCTGTCCCTGCACGACATGGACCAGCACCTCGCGCTCCCGCTCCGTGAGCGCATCGAAGCGCGCGAGCAACGCACGCTGCTGAGCCCGCTCCGCGCGCTCGCGGGAATCGCGGGCAAGGGCACGCGTCACCGCCTCAAACAACTTCTCTTTGGGAGCGCGCTTTTCCAGGAAATCCTCGGCGCCACCCCGCATTGCCTGCACGGATGACGGAATATCTCCGTGCCCGGTCAAAAAGAGAATAGGCAATGGATTGGGAGTCTGCGCCATAGACGATTGCAGATCGAGGCCGTTCATTCGCGGCATCCGCAAATCCGCCAGCACGCAACCGGGCGCATCGGCATCACGTTGCGCGAGGAAATCATGCGCTGACGAGTACGTCTTGACACAGAATCCCTTCGCCCGCAGCAGCCGCGCGACCGCCGCAAGAAAAGACTCATCATCGTCAACAACGTGCACGGTGGGCTGGGTTTCACTCAAGGCGGCATTTCCTTCTCCGCTACGGGCAGCGTGAATCGAAGCAATACCCCACCCTCCTTGTTGTTTGGCGCCCAGAGCCGGCCGTAGGGTGGGTGAGTCCATGGGAGTAAATGGTTGCGGCTTCGTGCTCTGCTGATACGAGTCCAATATCTTCATAATCGAATCAACCTCCCACGCGTCTATACAGAGCGACATCAATGCTTGCGCATTCGGTTGTAGCGGCGGTCTCAGACCGCCGCCGTCGATCGGAGATCGACGCTACAATCCGGGCGCGCAGAGAGCGCCGCTACGGGCAATGCGCAGGAACTTATGTCGCCCTGTATGGCGCCGCCTTCGGCCCATGCGGGTTCATGAACGAGGCGAAACTCCTGAACTTGCTAAAGTAATTCCCACGATAACCGTCCGCTACTGGTAAAAATGACAGTGGGTCCTTTGGCCGAACAGGAACTTATGTCGTCCTGCATAAAATGCCTTGAATCCCTGGTGATCACCTCAAAACCGGCCACGGTCAGATACTCGCTGAGCGTGATGTTATGAAACGACGATGCCTCCCCGGGTCCAGGCAAACTGGACCGGGGAAGGAAATTCAACCAGGAGGCTACCAGCGTGGCGTCCGCCTCCGATTGAATCTTCGCGTTCGGAATTGACGAGGGCGCTCGCCGGGCGTAGGATTCCCTGCTGGAGAAAGAGGAGATCCGGGACGATCGCCTCTGGTATTCCCTTTTAAGCAATGCCACCTGGGACTTGGTCGTAATCTTCCTCGGCAAAGGACAACTTGATGAACTCCACCCGTTCCCGCTTACCCATCCTTGTGTTTGAGCTTGCCATTCTGGGCGCAGTCACCGCACTCGCCCAGCCTGCCGCAACCATCGACTTGACGGTGGACGCCACGCAGGCGCCGCAGAAGATCCTGCACTCGCGCATGGTCATGCCGGTCGCGCCCGGCCCTCTCACCCTTTACTTTCCCAAGTGGATCCCGGGCGCCCACCAGCCCGAGGGACCGGTCACCCGTGTCGCCGGGCTGAAGTTCTCGGCCCAAGGCAAGACCATTCCCTGGCGGCGCGATCTGGCCGATGCATTCACCTTCCACCTCGACGTGCCCCCGGGAGCGGACCGGCTGGAAGCGGAGTTCGATTGCATTGAGCCGGCCAATGACTCCGCCTCCGGCAAAATGCTAGTGGTCGCCTGGAACCCCAACCTGTTTTACCCCGCGGGCCCGCCCGCCGCGAAGATAATCTTCCATGCCAGGCTGCGCCTGCCCGCCGGGTGGAAATTCGGAACCCCGCTGCCCGTCGAAAAGGACGGCGGCGACGAGGTGACTTTCCAGCCAGTCTCGCTGGAAGAGTTGGTGGATTCACCGGTCATTACCGGGGAATACTTCCGCGCCGTGGACGTAACCCCCCCCGGGGAACCCATCCACCACGAAATCGACCTGGCGGCTGACAGCGCGGCGGCGCTGGAGATGACGCCCGAGACGCAGAAAGGCTTCACCAACATGGTGACGGAAGCGGGCAAGCTCTTCGGGACGCGCCACTATCGCGACTACCACTTCCTGCTGGCCTTGAGCGACCACGTGGCGCACTACGGACTGGAACATCACGAGTGCAACGACAGCCGCGCCGAGGAGCGCGCCCTGCTGACGCCGGAGGGCCGCCGCAGCGTAGCCGGTCTGCTGGGGCACGAGTTTGCCCACTCCTGGAATGCAAAGTTCCGCCGCCCTGCCGATTTGGGCACCCCCGAATACGAGACGCCGATGAAGACCGACCTGCTGTGGGTTTACGAGGGGCTCACTTCGTATCTCGGCCCGCTGCTGGCGGCGCGCAGCGGACTCTGGACGCCCGAGGAATATCGCGAGGATCTGGCCACCATCGCGGCGGACCTGGGACCCGGACGCCCGGGACGCACCTGGCGGCCCCTCCAGGACACGGCGGACGCCGTCGAGGGCGTGACCTTCGGCCGTGGCGGCTGGATGAACTGGGTGCGGGGCGTCGACTACTATCCGGAGGGGGACCTGGTCTGGCTGGAGGTGGCAACCCTGATCCACGACCAGACCCAGGGCCGGAAGTCGTTCGAGGATTTCGCACGCAGCTTCTACGGCGGTCCCAACCGGGGTCCGGAGTTGAAACCCTACACCTTTGAGGAACTCGTCCAGGCGCTCGAAGCCGTCGCGCCTTACAATTGGGCGGCATTTTTCCATGAGCGCCTGACCTCCACTTCACCGGAAGCGCCCGTGGGCGGCATCGTGACGGGCGGCTGGAAGCTTGAGTACACGGAGAAGGCTCCGGAACACCGGGGAAGCCGGCGGTCCGGAGAAGGCATGGACGCTTTGTACTCGCTGGGCCTGCAATTGGGGAGCGATGGCGCCGTTCAGGAATCCATCGTGGGCGCGCGGGCTTACCAGGCGGGGATCACGCAAGGCATGAAGATCGTGGCGGTCAATGATCGCGCTTTTACCCCGGACCTGCTCCACGACGCGCTGAAGGCCAGCTCGAAGAACGAACAGACCCTCCGCTTCCTGGTTTTGAGCGACGATTACTACAAGACCTGCACGGTGAGCTACCACGGCGGAGAACGATATCCCCACCTGGTGCGCGTAGAAGGTAAACCCGACCTGCTCGACGAGATCTCGAAGCCCTTGGCGGGGCGGAACTGAAGGGTGATGGGCCAATCCCACCTTGGAGTGCGGGAGCACCACCAAACCCCCGAGAAAAACACCACGAACAGCCGCCCCCAG